>ENA-UESC01000468-UESC01000468.1-human-gut-metagenome-genome-assembly--contig:-NODE-468-length-38353-cov-25.582036_pt1 | contig 38353 bp, 57 predicted proteins | sample MGYA00242998_ERZ507999 | MGnify/ENA primary metagenome ERZ507999 (study PRJEB26167, sample SAMN06115465) | human gut metagenome | host: Homo sapiens | place: China:Hubei | collected 2016-04-27... | reverse complement strand
CACGCTGCTCCGCGCGAAGAAGGTCCTTAACGATAAGGCGGAGGATCTGCGCCAGGAGGATCTGCGCGAGCATCCAAACCGTCTTGACCTGGCCGAACCGGAAACGGCGCGCTATGTACTCTCCCGCCTGACGGAGACGCAGGCCGTGTATCTCTACCTCTACTATGGCGAGTGGCTGGATATGCGCTCGATCGGCGCACTGCTGCGCGTGGACCATTCGACCGTCTGCCGCACGATCCATCGCGCGGCCGGCCGCATCCGTGCCCTCTGCACCGACGGCAGCGGCGTGGAGCTGCTGGGCGTGGACGCGCTCGAGCCGGCGCTATACGCGCTCTACCGGCAGCACGCGGCGGATGATCTGATCCCGGAGCGGGCCAAGGCTGCAGCGCGCAGGGCAACCGCCTCTGGAGCCCAAAAGCGGCCGGATCGGACGCCGGATCGCACGCTGATAACGGCGCCGATATGGGGCCAGCGAAGGCACCGCGCAGCGGCGCAGAGCCGTCTCCTGCGTGCGTTGGTCGACGCGGCGGCTCAGCGTACCGGCTCGCTCCTCGCGCGCCTACGCGCGCTCTTGCGGGCTTTCTGCGCCCGCCTCAGGGCCGCCTAACGACCAAGGCGCGCAGGATTATGAAGAGATCACCGGCGAAAATACGCCGATGACAAATAAATTTTGAACAAAGAAAAGGAGAACGAAACTATGGCTACTTTCAAGAGAATCGCATCCGACGGCAAGCCCATCGAGGTCACGGACATCCCCTACGGTCTGAGCGAAAAGGCGGGCATCCGGAACAGCATCAAGCAGCCCGTTATGGCGCGCGACATTTCCCGCGCCGGCACGGAGATTTACGTCCTGCCGCAGTACAAGCTCACCTACGATGAGAACGGCTACTGCGTCAAGATGACGACCTGCGCCATCCCCGAGGACGTCGCGGCCAAGCTCGCGGAGCTGAACAAGTAAACAGAGCGGGGGATATCCCCGCTCTATCCTAAGGAAAGAGAGACAACGCCTATGGAAGAATTGGCTGTGAAGCTGCAGGAGGTCAAGGACCGCTCGCTCCGAAACGAGGGGCGCATCAAGCAGTTAGAGGTAGATCAGCGGGCGCTGAATGAATTGGCGCTGTCGGTCAAAGAGCTGGCGACCGACCAGACGAACATGAAGGAGGACATCGGCGAGATCAAGGCCAATGTGCGGAGCCTGACCGCCGTGCCGTCCAAGCGCTGGGAGAAGGTCGTGGAGCTGATGATCGCGACCGTCGTGGGCGCGTTCATGGCGTGGCTTTTGACGGGGGGCGCGGTATGAGGGACGTCAAAGGCTCCACCTCGGAGGAGATCCGCATGATCCGCGCCATCCAGCGCTCCGTCGGGGCGCTGGACAACGGCTGGATCGGCAACCAGACCTTGAGCGACATCGCCGCCAAGCTCGGCGCGGACTGTTTTCCGCTCAACGTGGAGCTGTACGGTCAGCCCTGCATCCTCGCACGGGACATTGAGCCCGTCAACATGAGCGGGCCGCTGCCGAAAAACGCCATCTCGGGGAGCTTTTCTTGGCAGGGGCAGCCGTGCTCCATTCTGGTGCGCGGCGGCAAGGTCGTGCGCGGCATGAGCTGTCACTATCCTCGCCCCGAGAGCGTGCTCTACAAGACCACGGACGGCGCGGTGCGCGTTGCCCGCGTGTCCTCGGCGGCGGCGCTGGGTGACGTCGTGTGGGCGGTCGGCGGGCTTGGCCTGCTCGGCAATTATAACCCTGCCGCAGAGGGCTTTACGGGCGCATATTCCGACGTGCTGCGTAAGACCAACCACACCGTCCTCGGCTACAAGGGCGGGATGCTCTACGGGGTGTACTGCAAGAGTATGACCGCGCAGCAGGTCAACGCCTTTTGTCGGGACAAGCTCAAGCTGGAATACGCCATTATGCTCGACGGCGGGCACGTCGCCGCCATCAACGGCGCGTGCAGCAAGATCAACACACGAACGCGGCAGTTCTATGCCGTGCGGTTTCTGTAAAGGAGGCAAAAATGCAAAATCGACTTGCCAATCTGCTCACGGTCAAGAGCATCGTCACCATCGCGCTCACGGCGGTTTTCTCGGTGCTTGCCCTGCGCGGCACCATAAGCGGGACGGAGTTTCTGACGATCTTCACGACCATCATCGCCTTCTACTTCGGCACGCAGACCGAAAAGAAGAAAAATGAAGAGGTTTCTTGAGACCTTAACCGCGTGGGAGGGCGCGGTGCGCGGCGATGCGGTGCATAAACAGATCGTAGACGCCTACAACAGCTATCTCCCGCACCCGCGCGGCTACAGGCTCACCTATTCGGACGACTACTGCGCGGCGATGGTGTCCGCGGCGGCGATCCTCTGCGGCCTGACAGAGGTCATTCCCATCGAGTGCAGCTGCGGCGAGCAAATGCGCCGGTATCAGGCGCGCGGCCAGTGGATCGAGGACGACGCGCACATCCCAACGGTCGGCGAGCAGGTGTTTTACTGCTGGAACGACCGCAAGGACTACGCCCTCACGGACTGCACGGGCGCGCCCAACCACACCGGCATCGTGACCGCCTGTGACGATCAGAGCTTCACGGTGTTCGAGGGGAACAAGGGGAGCCGCCACGAGTGCGCGTACCGCGTCATTCCCGTCAACGGGCGCTATATCCGCGGCTTCGGCATACCGAAATACCCCGCGGACAAGACCGTGCTCACGCGCGGCGACAAGGGCGCGGCGGTCGGCAAGCTGCAAGAGCTTCTTAACGCTTGCGGCTATGAGCTGGATGTGGATAACTCCTTCGGCCCCGCGACGCAAAGGGCGTGGGGAGAGTACATCGCCGCGTACATTCTCAAGGCCCTAGAATGATTTGTGCCCGATTCGGGCACGGAAAGGAAAACCGGTGGGAAGTCTGCAACACTTCCCCTCGCGTGGGCGCCTGCAAGCCGTGGTGCCTCTATGGACACACAGCACAGAGAGATCCGCGCTCAACTTTCCGCGATGGCTCCGCGCAGGGCCATTTCCTACATTCGTTCCTTCGACCTGCCGCCCGACGAGGCCGCGAGCCTCATCGAGTGCGACGTGCGCGGGCGGTCCTGCGTGCAGGCGGCGGAGCTGCTCCACCTCAGCGTGGACGGCCTCGCCAAGCTGCGCCGCCGCGCCTATCACAAAATCGCAGACGGACAAAACGAGAGCACCGACTAATTGTCGGCGCTCTCTTTTTTTATGTGCAGGGCAGAACGCGGGCAGTTTGCGGGCAGTTTGCAAGCTGAAAACCGCGGTACGATAGAGGCAGAACAAAAGGAGGTGCGGTGCATGGAGCAATTTGCGATCGCCGGCTATTCCGGCAGTGGCTGCGTCATGGTCGCTATCGACGGCAGCGAGATCTATCAAGTGGACTATTTTGGCAACCGCCAGCAGCTCATCGGCAAGACCGCCTCGGCATACGCCGAGCTGGAGGCCACTACGCAGGAGTATTACGACAAGCTCGTCGAGCTGGGCGTCATCACTCCGCCCAAGACGCAGGAGGAGCTGATGGGCGAAATGCAGTCGGCCATGAGCGACATGGCGGAGATCATCAAGGGCCTCTCGGCCCAGGTAAAGGAGCTGAAGGAAAATGGACCTCAAGCAACTCTTAGCGGCAGCGGCGAGAATGTTCCCCAGCGCCGACCTGCAAGGCGCGGCGGCGAGAGCGGAGCAGGCGATCAGCGGGACGGCTGACACGCTCGAGGGCGTGCAGAGCACCGCGCGCCGCCTTGGCATCGACCCCAACATTGCCAACAGCCTCTATGCGCGCTACGGGCGCACGATGCAGGCGAAGGCCCTGTGCGGCCTCCTCGGCACGACACCGGAGGCTTTGCGCTCCGACGCCAATAAAATACTCGGCGGCGCGCAGAACGCCTCACAGGCCCCGCAAAAGGGCAAAGCGAGGCAGTCCACAAAATTCCCCCGGCTCAAGCAGCCGTAGGAATAAATATTTTGTGAAAGGAGCACGAACACATGGAAGAGCGCAGCACCGGTATGAGCTGGATCGCAGTCCTGTTTGTCATCATCGTGGTCGTCGCCCTCTTCGGCGGCAACCTCGGCGGCGGCTGGGGCTGGAATCGCGGCGGAAACCCCTATCCCGCGCAGGAGGGCGGCTGCAACCGCGTGAGCAACTGCCAGGTCGAAAAGCAAGGGATCGTCGACGCGGCGCGCACGCAGTATCTCATTGAGCAGCAGAGCAACACCACCCGCGCGGCCATCAACGCAAGCACGGAGGCTATCACCTCGCAGGCGAGCCGCATCTACGAGCAGCACCTGCAGGAGTCCATCTTTGACCTCAAGATGGAGAACCAGAGCCTCAAGAACGGCATCTTCACGAAGGAGCAGACCGACGCTCTGGCCGCAAAGATCTCCGAATGCTGCTGCGGCTTCAACCGCCGCCTCGACGCGATCGAATGCCGTATGCTGACGAAGCCGAACCTTTACGGCGTGGCCGCCACCGGCGCGGGGCAGATCATCCCCGCGACCTGCGGCTGCAACGGCAGCACCAACCTCTAAGACCATGCTCCCCGCACGGGGAATATGGTAGGCCCTGCAGGCCGGGAAGCAGGCGGGGCAAATGCCCCGCCTATCTTATTTGAAAGGAGACACCGAAATGTCCTGTAAATCCGCTCTCTATGCTGCCATGCAGACGCCCTCCGCGGTCGCGGTCGGCGGCGTCATCCCGCTCGGCAGCCTCATCCGCCGCTACGGCTGCGACGTCAGCCTCAACGGCAACGCCGTCAACATCACCGGCGCGGGCTACTACGACGTCGACGCCTCGCTCACCGTCGCCCCCGCCGCTATCGGCACCGTCACCGTCACGCTTTTTAAGGACGGCGTGGCCGTCCCCGGCGCAACCGCCTCGGCGACCGCCGCCGCCGCAAGCGATGCGCTTGACCTCAACATCACGGCTCTCGTGCGGCAGGTCTGCTGCGCGGCTGGCTCCGCTCTGACGCTGGTGCTCACCGGCGCCGCCGCGTCGGTCGAAAATGTGGCGCTGCGCGTCCAGCGGATCTGAGAGGTGCGCTATGATGCAGCTCTTGATCGGTATGCTGCTCGGCGCGATGGTCTCGACACCCACGGGCCGCAGCATCGGCAACCAGATCGGCGACGCGGCGCTCAAAAAGGTCAAGGACGCCGTGCAGACGTCCGCGGTCGGAGAGGAGGCTGACGATGGAAAATCTGCATGAGCAGCTTAAGGCGTATATTCCCAAGCTCGAGCGCAGCATCCAGTCCTACATGACGCAGACGCCGCCCTCGCCCAATTCCGCGCAGGGCATTATGGCGATGTGGGAGTGCCTAACCATGCTCAAGGCGGCGGAGGCGGGCACCTGCGGCGAGTTTACCCGCGAGCAGGCCGAGCAGTGGGCGCAGCACATGCGCAACACGGACGGCAGCACCGGCGCGCATTGGAGCATGGAGCAGACCACCTCGCTCGCCGAGAGCCTCGGCGTGAGCCGCGACGAGGTCTCGCCCTGGTGCTGGTGGATCGCCGTGAACATGATGTACTCCGACTACTACGGCGTCGCCTCCCACTTTGGCGTCGCCACGCCGGAGTTTTTCGCGGAGCTCGCCCGCGCTTTCCTCCTCGACGAGGACGGCCCCGGCCCCAAGCCCAAGATGTCGGCCTACTACTGCGGCATCGTCAAGGGCAAAGACTGACCGCTATTTGCCCGCTACGGTCAAAATATCTGTGCCCGCTATAATGCCCCCTATGAGTTCTTTTTAATCGCCGCAAAGCACCACAAAATGTCACACTTGCAAAAAGCAAAAAAGAAAGGAAAAAGCCTGCTGTTGCAGGCTTTTTCCTTATTTGGCGCGGAAGAGAGGATTTGAACCTCCGCGGCGCTTTTTACACACCCTACTCCCTTAGCAGGGGTAGAAGAGCCCTTTAATATCAAGCGTTTGCGGCACTTTGCCCGCTACGGTGACCGCTATGTTTCTTTTTTGAGTCTGTCCATATCCTTCTGCCCGAGAATGTTGATCCCCTCGTGCATCGCCATCGTGTCCGGGTGGATGTAGCGCTCGGTGGTCGTGATCTTGCTGTGGCGCATGATCTCCTTAATGACCGTGAGGTGGACATTATCCAGCGCGAGCGCGGTCGCGGTCGTGTGGCGGCAGGAATATGGCTTGAGGTCGCGCACGCCGCAGCGCGCCTCGGCGCTGTGAAATTCCGCGTAAAAGTTGTCCTCGTTCATGTCCAGCACCTTCCCTTTTCGGCTGGCGGAGACTTCGCAGAGATGCCGCAGCACGGGCTCGATGAGCGCGGGGAAGACGATAGGCGTCTGCTTGCGTATGTCGGTTTTGAGACCGGCGCCGACGATCTCATGCGTCTCAAAGTTTACCATTGCTTTTGTCAGATTTTTAAGCTCGCCGGGCATCATGCCCGTGTAGATCATCAGCAGGATGTACCCGACAAAAATATCGCCGTTGGCGTAGGCTTTCCAAAACGCCACGATCTCGTCCTTGGTGTAAGGCTGTATCTTTTTCTCCTGCAGCGGCGGCAGTTCGATGTAGGGCGCGAGATTAGTCGGCACCGCGCCCTCCGCGACTGCGCGATCATAGAGGTGCGAGAGCACCGTGCGCATATCCTTTGCGGGGTAGTGGGTGCTTGTCTGCGCGTCCACGGTATCCTGCAGGCGCTGGATCGTCAGCTTGCTGATCGGCAGGTGCGCGATGGACTTCAAACGGCCCCACGCGATCTGGTGCGCCATGCGGCGCGAATCGGAGAGCTTTGGCAGAGACGCGCCCTCATAGTGCGTCCAGTAATCGCTGAGCGTGGGGAGCTTGACCTCCCGCATCTCGGGCGGATTGGCTGCGTAAGCCAGAGCGGCGGTCTTGGTCGGAAAGCCGCCCTTGTAGTGGCGCAGCTGCTTGAGCTTTCCACCCTCTGCGCGGAAGCCGACCGTCCACACGGCGGTCCAGGTCGAGCCGCGCTTTCGTGCGGAGCCTTGCCCGCTGCCGCGCTTGCCGGTGCGCGGCTTCGGCGGCGCTGCCACAAGCCGCTTGCCGCAGTAGCAGCAGAACACGGCGTCGTCCGGGATCTTCCGCTGGCATTTGGTGCAGGTCATCGCGCCGCCTCCCTTCGCGAAAATGGAACGACCGCCGCCATGCCGGGCGGCGGCCGTGTGTTATTCGTCAGCGTTTGCTATCAGCGTTATTGCCGCACCATAGTTTTTCCCATTGTCACCGCCGAATACCTTTAAGGTAATTGCATCGGTAAATTCAAGGTCATTGAAAACGGCATCCAGATCTTTCCGCGCAATGCAGCCAATCTGGTCGCCGTTTACCTTGACAGCCAGGGCGCGCTCGCCTTTGTAGTCAAACTCATCAAGAGACACTTCGCAATCTTCATAGGGCGGCTCGCAATTTGCGATGGCGTCAAGAATTTCCTGGCGCGAGGTGCCGTCTTCGTTGTCAAACGATTCCCCAACTACGTCGTAGTGATGGCGAAATGATGTGACAATGCTGGTTTTTACTTTAGGCGCGTACTGGCGTTCAACTCGTTCACGTTCCGCTTTTGTCTTTTTGATTTCTTTGTCAAGTTCATCAAGGCGGGTTTGCGTTTTCTTCAGCCGTTCCTCGGCGGCTTGCTTTCGGTGGAGCTCGGCCTGCTGTTCGCGTGCGGCTTCGCGCTTATCGTCAAAATGCCATTTGACGCACAGTCCCACATCAATCGCAATCGCCGCATATAAAAATATAACTGAGTTCATGCGCTCCGCCTCCTCGTGCCCGAATCGGGCACAATTTTTTATATTTTCCCGCAGGTTAACGGGAATTTAACGGTTTCTCTACCTTTTTCGACAGAATCTTGTCAAAAAAGGTGCTATGGTAAAAGTACACGCAGGTGCTCCGGAGGTGTCAGCTCGCCTGCGCAGGCCCCGTCGTCAGTTGCAGGGGCGGCGGGGCCGCTTTACAATGGAATATCTGGCCGGTCTAAAATACGAGTAAAGAGAGGTACATAGACATGTCAGATCAGCACAGCGCGCCGCAGGACTTGACCGAGTTACACCAACGCCTCATCGAGAAATACCGGCGGCTTACGCCGGAAAACCGTGGGCGTCTCATGGCCTATCTTGAGACGATAACAGCAGGTCCAGATATTCCTCCAGCTTTTCCCGATTCCGCGCGCTGAGCGCGTCATACCCGGCCAGCAGCCTGTCCTCCTTCGAGGGCGGGCTGCTTTTCTGCGCCTCGCCGAGCAGATCGGAGGTGGTGACGCCGAGATACTGCGCGAGCAGCTGCACCTTTGCAACGGACGGCAACGAGCCACGCTGTAAATTTACGAGGAGGTCGCGCCCCGCTCCGCTATCTTTACAGGCAACCGTTGGAGGGATTCCGCGCTTTTCGCACCAGTATTTTACATTTTGCACAAAAATATTTTTATCCAATGCAGATATACCTCAGCAGTAAATTTACGAAATGCACAAAAGTTGTAAATTTACGAAAATCATATTGACAAACGTATATTTACGATTTAAGATAGGCGTACAAGGTAAACGCAAGGTTTACACGAAAGGAAAGGAGGTGCGAAGCGGTGAAGCGCTTCGACGGATCATGGGCACAGCTGATTCTTTCATTTGTGGCCCTGTTTGTGTCGTTGGCGGCATTCGTTTTCAGCTATTTCGTTTAGGCGAAAAAGCTCTTTACAAAGGACGCGAAGGACATGAGAATCGCCGCAACCGAGATCCAGAACGAAATTTTAGAGCGAATCTCGCTGGAGAGTGTTAGGTTCGATGCCTCCAGCGCGGCGCGGCCTTTGTCGGAGATCTTATACGCAGTGGCCGTTAAGCCCATGATAACAGGGGACACCAGTCCACGATCTACGAGAGACCGGCACCGTTCCGGGTCATAGCTCGGCGCAGTCAGGAGCTTATCGACCAGCACCGGCGAATCCTGCTTTTCAAACCATTTCAGGAGCTCGCGCTCCGGTTTGCTCAAAAGGTCCATAGCGGTCCATCCCCAAAGCAGTAAACTTACAATTTACTGTATATCACAAATTTCACGCAAAATCAAGAGAAAGGACGTGACAAGAATTGACAAGATTCCGCATCCGGGAGCTGCGCGAGGCGCGCGGAGTAAGCCAGTACGGACTGGCCCGCCGGCTCGGCGTGACCAAGATGGCGGTCAGCCGGTGGGAGAGCGGTGCGGCCATGCCGACAGCGGACAAGCTGCCGACCATCGCCGCGCTGCTGGAGTGTGAGGTCAGCGACCTCTACGACGACGAAACGCTTCGCGCCGCGAGCGAGGCGGCGAGGGCCGCGGTGGCGGCCAAGGGCGCGGCAGACGCGAGAGCGCTGGCCGCAGGAAAGTGAGGAGGCGAGCACATGATGACATTGGAGGACATCCGCAATTCGACGAAGGAGACCATCAGCGCTGCGACGGCGGGGAGCATTCTCGGCTGTGACCCGCAGCTGATCCGCGTGCAGGCTCGGCAGGACCGAACGCAGCTCGGCTTTCCGGTGATCCTGATGCGCCGGCGTGTGCTGATCCCGCGCAGACCGTTCCTCGCCTACATCGAGGGCGGCGCGACCTCTCCGATACTTTGACATTACCACAAAGGAGGACGAAAGACAATGGCAGCGTTATACCCAAATATCTATCAAAGAGGGCGCAAGGTGACCCTTTTGACGCAGGAGGAGGCCGCGGAGCGGCTGCACATCTCGCCCGAAACGCTCAAGCGCTACGAGGGCGGACGGCTCACACCGCCGGACGAGACCGTGGCGCGGATGTGCGAGGTCTACGGCGTGAGGTGGCTGGCGCTGGAGCACGCGCAGGCGACCGACCGGCTCGGCATCCTGCCGGAGCTGGAGCCAAAGCCCCTGCCGATGGCGACCATCTCTCTGACCAACCGCCTGCGCGACGCAGCGGACAGGCTCGCCGGACTGCTGCGCATCGCCGAGGACGGCGTGATCGACGACGCGGAGCGCCCGGAGTTCGACACCATCGTGCAGGACCTGCGCGAGACCATCGCCGCGGCCTATCAGGTGATCTACGCGGACGGCGCAAAAAAAGAACGCCCCGAGGCTGGCACCTCGAAGCGTTCACGCTCTCAGAGAAACTCTGAAAACCATTGCAAGACTATTGTACTGCAGAAAAAGAGAAATGTCAAGGCACTCCGAGAGGAGGTGCGCGCATGACGGGACTGGACATCTTCCTGATCCTCGTCGGCGTCACGTCTCTCACGGAGCGGCTGATGAAGATCATCGTCTATTTGGATGGAGGAAAGTATGAGCGAGGGCGTAATAAAGTCCGGCCATCGTGAGCCGTTTACCGTCCTGTATAAGTCCGCGATCCGAGACACGCGCCTGAGCTTCGAGATGCTCGGATTCCTGACCTATATGCTGGACAAGCCTCCCGATTGGGAGTTTACCATCTCCGGCATGGCGAAGGAGCGCGGCATCGGCAAGGACACGGTGCGCCGCCTCGTGGGACGGCTTGAGGAGGTCGGTTATCTGATGCGCGAGCAATCGCATGACGGCAGCGGGCGCTTTTCCGCGAACACCTACGTTTTGCAGGAAAAGCCACCGTTGTCGGAAAACACCGACAACGGTGAAAACCGTCGTCGGGAAACACCGTCAACGGAGTTTCCGACCCAAAGTAAGAACGTAGAGACTAAAGATTATATTATACCCCCCTATAGTCCCCCCAAGGGGGACGGCGAGGAGCCGAGAAAACGGCGCAGCAAAACGGCGCCGACATGGAAGCCGGAGCGCTTTGAGGGCTTCTGGGCTTACTATCCCCGCGGGGAGAACCGCATGGGCGCGGTGCGCGCCTGGGACAAGCTCAAGCCAGACGACGCGCTGATCGAGACCATCGGCCGGGCGCTGCAGGTACTCAAGGTCTCGCCCGCGTGGCGGGACGGCGTCGGCATCCCGTATGCCTCGACCTTCCTCAACGGCCGGCGCTGGGAGGACGCCACGGCCAAGCGCCCGGCGCAGAGCGCCAAGGCACAGCCGGTGCGCCGCATCGAGCAGCCGCCGGATAGTCAGGACGGAGGGTGGACATGGGCCGAGTAGACGCGAAATCAGGCAGGAAGTCACCAGAAAGGAGGCGGCAAGGTGATACCATTCCCGGATAAGAAATACAGCATCATCTACGCCGACCCTCCGTGGAGCTATCAGAACCGCGGCACCAGAGCGGCAGCCTCCAAGCACTACGACACAATGACCATCGAGGACATTAAGCACATGGGCGTCGGAGCTGCGGTGGGGGGTATTGCTAACGAAGACTGCGTGCTTTTCATGTGGGCGACCTTTCCCATGCTCCGCGAGGCCCTCGACGTGATCGAGGCGTGGGGTTTCACCTACAAGACCGTCGCCTTCAACTGGGTAAAGCAGAACAAAAGCGGCGCCGGCATCTTCATGGGGCTCGGAAACTGGACGCGCAGCAACTCAGAGATCTGCCTGCTGGCGACTAAGGGCAAGCCGAAGCGCATCAGCGGCAGCGTCCGCAGTGTCGTTCTCGCCCCGATCCAGCAGCACAGCAGAAAGCCGGCCGAGATCCGCGACAGGATCGTTGAGCTGATGGGAGACCTGCCCCGCATTGAGCTTTTCGCCCGAGAAACTGCTCCGGGATGGGATGTGTGGGGCAACGAAGCGCCGCCGGATAGTCAGGACGGAGGGTGGACATGGGCCGAGTAGACGCGCAGCCGAGCGCCGGGCTGGAAGCCGAGCGCGCCGTGCTCGGCGCGATGCTGATCGACGAGAACATCGTCAGTCAGGTGCTCGCCGAGGTGGACGAGCGCGACTTTACCAGCACAGCCAACCGGCTGATCTTCCAGGCGGCGCGCGAGGTGTTCCGCGAGGGCGGGCACGCCGACGCCATCACGATCAACGCGAAGCTCGGCTATGCCTCCGGCTCGCCGCAGCAGCAACAGCTCATCGACCTGATGGAGGTCACGCCCACGAGCGCGAGCTGGCGCGAATATGCGCAGCTTATGCGCGAGCAGGCGGCGCTGGGCCGCATCCGTGCCCTCTCGGCGCAGATCAACGGCGCGGCTACGCTTGACGACGTCCGTCCGCTGCTCTCGGAGCTGCAAGCGCAGATGACCTCGCGCCGCGGCGTCAAGGTGGTGCCGATGCTGCAGCTCCTGCAGGACTTCTCTGCGCGCCACGCGAGCGGCGCGGCCGCGGACTATGTGGGCTTCGGGCTGGACGTGCTTGACCACAACAGTTTCATCCGGCGCGGCGACGTGGTGGTGCTGGGCGGCTACCCGAGCGACGGAAAGACGGCCCTTGCCCTGATGATGGCCTATCACATGGCAAAGACGCTCAAGGTCGGCTTTTTCAGCCTCGAAACGTCCGCCGGCAAGATCGGCGACCGCATCGTGACGCAGGGCATGAAGATCGACTTCGACGCGATCAAGCGCAGCCGCCTGACCGACCGCGACTGGGGCACCTTCGCGGTCTGCTCGGAGGACGCAGTCAAGCGCCGGCTTGACGTGATCCAGGCAAGCGGCATGACAGCGGGCGACATCATGGCGGAGTCCATCACCTACGGCTACGACGTGATCTTTGTGGACTACGTCCAGCTGATCGTCCCCGAGGGCAACCCGCGCGACTTGCGCAGCGAGCAGATGGCGACCGTCTCCCGCGCGCTGCACACCTTCGCCCAGAGCCGCGGCGTGCTGGTGGTGGAGCTGGCGCAGCTCTCGCGCCCCGAGCGCGGGGCATGGCGCGCGCCGGATATGCACGACCTCAAGGAGACGGGTCAATTCGAGCAGGACGCGGACCTTATCGTCATGGTCTACCGTCCCGATCCCAAGCAGAACTACTCGCAGGAGAAGTGCCGCGTCATCCAGATCGCCAAGAGCAAGGAGGGCAGGCGCGGCAAGGGCGTGTTTGCTTTTGACGGCAAGCATCAGACCTTCGCGCCCTACACCCGCGATGACGAGAAGGGCCGGAAGGAGAAAACGGACGGCGAAGCGCCCGGTCAGATGGCGCTCGAAGAATTGCCGGAGGACAAAAACGCGCCGTTCTGAAAAAAAATCGAGAGAAATAGAGAAACGACATGCCAAGAATCGGAGATCCCCACGCCATTTTGGCGGATATCGGCGCGGCCATCGGCCCCGGACATCGGGAGCTCCCGCGGCTGCTGCCCGGGCGCATCGTGTACATCAACCGCGCGCACCGCTGGTATCTCGTCGAGGCCGACCTCGGCGACGGCGTCAAGGTCCGCGAGGGCTTCAAATTTTGAGAGAGAAACAGGAGAACGATATGAAAACCATTGCGATCATGAACAACAAAGGCGGCGTCGGCAAGACCGTCACCGCCATCAACCTCGCCGACATCCTCGTCGCGGACTACAAGCAGCGCGTGGTGCTGGTGGACTGCGACGGGCAGGCGAACCTGACGCGCTTTTTCCTGCCGGGGGCGGACAAACTGGAGCTTATCACCACGGCGGATGTGCTGCGGGGCGACTGCGAGCCGCTGTGGAGCGACAACCTCGTGCCCATCCGGCCGGGGCTTGACCTGCTGCCGAGCAGCTCCGACCTCTACGAGCTCGACCTGCAGGCGATCAAGGACGGCGTGAGCGCGCCGGAGCGCCTGCGCCATTTCGCCGAGGCCGCGGCTGCGGACAGCGAGGTGGACTGGATGATCTTCGACTGCCCGCCGGGCTACACGCTCGCGAGCGTCGCGGCGCTGCTGAGCGTGCGTGAGGTGATGATCCCCGCGCTCGCCGACAAGTTCTCGCTCGACGGCGTGTTCGCCGTGACCGCGCAGCTGCGCGGCCTGAGCGCGGCCTGTCCGGGGCTGCGGTCCCGCGTGCTGCTGACGCAGACGCGCAGCGCGGAGGTGGTGGGCGAGTGCGAGAAGCTGCTGCGGTCGCAGCGCGTGCCGCTGTACCGCACGAAGATCCGGCGCACGGACAAGGTGCCGGAGAGCACGGTGACGCTCTCGCCGATGCGGGAATACAGCCCGCGCAGCAGCGCGGCGGTCGATTACCGCTGCCTTGCCGGCGAGCTGATGGAGGAGGTTTAACAATGGCGGGCAAAAAGTTTGACATCACGAAGTTCGCGGCGACGCTGCCCGAGGCCGTGCCCGAATCGGGCACACGGGAGCAGATCGAATACATCGACGAGGCGAAGCTCAGCGGCGACGGCGAAAACTTCTACAGCATGGAGGGCATTGAGGCTCTCGCGCAAAACATCGAGCTGGTCGGATTACAGCAGCCGCTGCGTGTTCGCCCTGACCCCGATGACGAGGGCGGCTACATCGTGGTCAGCGGTCACCGGCGCCTGACCGCGATCCGCACGATCTGCAAGGCGGACGAGCCGGAGCGCTGGCGCACGGTGCCCTGCATCGTGGAACGCGGCGAGCTGTCGCCGGCCATGCGGGAGCTGCGGCTGATCTACGCCAACAGCGACACGCGCCGGATGAGCAACGCGGACCTCAGCGCGCAGGCCGAGCGCGTGGAGAAGCTTCTCTACCAGCTGCAGGAGGAGGGCGTGGAGTTCCCCGGCAGGATGCGCGACCATGTCGCCGAGGTCTGCCAGATCAGCAAGTCCAAGCTTGCGCGGCTGAAGGTGATCCGCGAGGGGCTGAGCAAATCTGAGCAGATCGCAAAGGCGTGGGAGAAGGGCGAGCTCCCCGAGGCCGCGGCGCTCGAGATCGCCCGCATGGACGATGAGACGCAGTACAGGCTGCTGGATTGGGTGATAGACAACCACCGCACATGGACGATCAACAATGTGCGCGAGTTTTCGACCTGCTGGACCTGCTGCAAGCACAAATGCCCGGATACCGGCGGCTTCTGCCCGAACGCCGCGCGGATGTACGCTGACCGTTATCGCTACGGCGAGTGGCGCTGCGCCGGCTGCTGCCGCGAATGTCTCAGTCGTGACACCTGCTCTTCTGCGTGCCGCTTTGTTGTCGCAGAGCGGCCGCCGAAGGAGCCGGAGCCTTCCGTGCCTCGAAATCCGGCAGCCGACGACCCTCGGCTCAAGAACATGACGCCGAAATTCTGCGAGCGCGTCAAGGCACTGCGCGAGGCGACCGGACTGACGCGCAAGGAGTTCGCCGAGAGTATCGGCGAGTACCCCGGCACCTACAGCGCGTGGGAAAACAACAGCCTTGCCGGTGCGGGCTCGCTGCCCAAGCTGGCGCTGACGCTCGGCACGACGATGGACTACCTTTGCGGTCTGACGGACGATCCTTTACCGCCGCGAGACGAGTGGAGGGCTGGCGTGGATCTCGCCGCGCCGGAATGGCAGCCGCTCGACGAGGAGCACTGGCCGACCGAGGGCGCGCTGGTCGTGCTCAGTTATGAGACCGGCCTCGGCGGCAGCAGCTACCTTGTGGCCCGCTGCGCCGGCGGCGCGGATGATGAGTACCCGTTTATCTCGACGGACGCGGGGACCACGGTCGACGACATCGTCGAGTGCCGCTGCGACCGCTGGATGCCGCTTGCCGAGTGCGGCCGCGGCAAGGAGGACGCATGAAGAAGTCTGGACTGCTGCAAAAGCGCGACGCGCTGACGCAGGAGCGGCTCGACGTGATGCAGAGGACGATGAAGCAGTACATGCTCGACACGCTCCTCATCACGATGCACGAGGATTTCGGCTGGGGCTATGAGCGCCTCAGCCGCCTCGCGGAAAAGTGGGGCGAGACCTACGACCGCTATTTCCCCGCGCTCCAGAGTACCGACGAGTCGGACGTCTGGCAGGAGCGCCTTGACCGCGCGACGCTCGCTTTTCTCGGCGACCGCACATTTTACCCATTCCCGGAGCGCTATCCGGAGATCAAACGGCTCGGCTATGAGCCGAAGAGGAGGAGCCATGCTTGACTATGATGACCTCGCCCCGCGGTATGTGGGCATCTGCCTAATTTGCGGCGAGCAGGTGTTGAAAAAAAAAGGCGGTCTCGATCATGTACCGCGCACCCCGCGCGTCGGTACGGACGCTTGGGTACTTTTGCCGTGGTTGCTGGATCAAATTTTTGGAGGGGCACGGCATTTCGGAGCCGTGAAAGGAGGAGCACATGAAAAACGAAGAGATCGTCAGGGCGCTGCGGTGCATTTCCACCGCAGGCGGAGAGAATGCCTGCGAGCATTGCTCGTACTGGAAGGAAGAGGAAGTCCCGGAAGAAGAACGGCCCATATACGGAGCCGACACGATGCATTCATGCGATGTCGACCGCGTCGGACTGGACGGCGCGGATTTGATCGAGCGCCTGACCGCGCGCTGCGCGCGGTACGCCGAGGAGATCGCCGTGGCGCAGGAGCGGCAGAGATGGATCCCTGTGACGGAGCGGCTGCCGGAATTGCAGAGCTGGGGCGCATCAACAGTGGTGCTCGGATTGATAAAAAGCGAAAACGCACCTTCGTTGAATAAACTGCACGACCTGACATTATGCGTCTACTGCGATAACGGTATCTGGTCAATGCCTGGGCGATATGCAGCTATTACCCACTGGATGCCGCTGCCGGAGCCGCCGGAGGCGGAGTGATGGAACGACTGACAAGACGGATTAACGGCGTTGTGGTCTACGTTGGCGCGAAAAATCCTTACTCGACTGGACAGATTCCCTGCGAGGTTGAACCCGCAGGTGTCCGAGAGATGATGGACCGCCTTGCCGCCTACGAGGACTCAAAACTAACGCCGGAACGCTGTGCCGAATTTGCGCGAGCAGACGCGGAAGGACGGTACATCGTAATGCGTGATGCGGAGCAGGAGGGAGTGGCCCGCCTGCGCGAGCTGGCCGAGGCCGACAGAGCCGGTCGGCTGGTGGTGCTGCCGTGCAAGGTGGGAGATACGGTGTGGGTGACTGGCCGTGACAATGTGCCGCGAGAAATGGAGCTTGAAGCCCCGGACATCAGAGCTGTTTGCACGGATGAGGATAATCTGTGTATGTCAACGTGCAATCGCAAGCCGGACGGGTTCTGCGCGTATCGTCTGCGTAATGATGGTGCTGACATCGGCAAGACCGTATTTCTCACCCGCGAGGAGGCGGAGAACGCATTGGAGGCGATGAAGGATGTTTGAGCTCAGATTAGGCGACCCTCATTTCGCGGAAAACGCGGTTGCGGCAATGAGCCTGAAAAAGGTGGGATTCCGGGACGACGAGCTGGAGCTGCTCTACCAAAAGCAGCTTGAAGAGGATGCAAAGGAGGCAGCTAATGACTGACATGGAACGCAAGACCTTCTGTGCAGCGCTCAGCCGCTACGGCGCGCAGGCGCAGATCACGATGGTCTTTGAGGAGATGGCCGAGCTGCAGGACGTGCTGTGCAAGTTCCTGCGCGGGCGCGTGGACGGTGACACGCTCGCAAACATCGCCGAAGAGATCGCCGACGTCGGGATCATGCTCGACCAGATGGCGATCGAGTTTGAGGTCGAGGACGCGGTGGCGGAGCAGCGGGCACACAAGGTCCGGCGGCTGCGGGAAAGGATTGAGAACGATGAATGAATACATCGACCGTGATGCGCTGCGTCAAGCGGTGCTGGAAAGCCAGCACGACAACTCCCATCCACGTGGTTGGGCTCATATTGCACATGACTGTGAGCACGCACACTTTGTAGCGATGATCGCCCGCTTCCCAGCCGCTGACGTTGCGCCGGTGGTGCATGGGTGCTTCGAGCCGTGTTTTGACGAGAACGGTAATTGGCGGCAGGGCTTTGCGAAATGCTCGAATTGCGGCAAGGAATACTACGCACAGGTAATTAACCATTTTGGTTACTGCCCCAACTGCGGGGCGAAAATGGACGGAGGTGCTGACAATGCCTGAATTTAGACGCTTGACCTACAAGACGCCGGACGGGGCGTGGGGCATCAAGGGCGTGAGCCTGCTCTCCTGCCCGGCGCGGCTCTACGGCGCGGCCGCAAAGCTGTGCGACATGGAGAGCCTGTGCGAGGACGTGTACTGCGCCAAGGACGCCGAGCTGACGCTCGACGCGCTGCAGGAGCTGGTGGACAAGGGCCTCGGCGGGCGCTTCCTCGATCTGCGCAAGGCGCTGGAAGGGGTGGATCTATGACGGGGAGCAAGGTGTTGATCGTCAAATTGCCGGAGCTGCACGCCGACGTCAAACAGCTCGAGGCGTTCCGCGCCTATGTGTGCGACGCGCTCGGCGCGGGCACGCTGGTGCTGCCGTCCGGCACGACCTACGCGGTCGAGGAGTTCCCTGCGCTCGGCGCGGTGGAGGTGGTCGCAAAGCCGGTGCCCGATTCGGGCACGGAAAAGGTCCCTCCCAAGAAGGAGCTGCCCGACATCCCCGCGGCGGAGGGCGTGAGCCGACCGGAGCCGAAGCCGGTCGAGCCGCCGGAGAGGCCGCCCGAGGAGAAAGCCGACGTGCCGAAGCCGACGGAGATCAAGCTGCCGTTGGCGGTCGGTCAGGCAACGCCGCGGTTTGCCGGGAAGGCGTCGAGCGAGAAAGCGGACATCCACGCCCGGTTGAACCGGTACTGGTCGGAAAAGGGGCCGGGCTCGATGATCAAGCTCTCCGAGGCCTGCGGGCTGGACGCCTCGAAACTCTACCTGATGCAGCGCAACGACGGGAAGTTTGACATTGAGCACTGGTGCGCGGTCAACGCGGGTCTGGACAAGCTCGGATACGGAGGGACGAAATGACAAGAAAACGGATGATCAAGCTGCTGATGGGTTTCTATTGCAACCGGAACAACGCTGTGCGCCTTGCAAACAAATGCGACGGAGATCTATCGCATGAGGCTGTCTTTTACCATCTTTTAGAGGAATTTTATCGAGATTATCTGCGAGAGCTGGAGCGATTTGTTATTGAGGGCGACATGACCGGCGCGGTCGCCGGCATGGTCGGGAGCATGTATGGCTGAGCTGTGCGTGGTCACGCAGCGGAGCGGTCCGCTGACGAAGACCTACACTACCGACCGGTTCCGCCTCGTCTCATGGGCGGGCGAGCAGCAGTGCCGCGGCTCGCCTGCGCTGCCCTCCATGTGGAGCTCCAGCGCGGAGAAACTGGAGCTCTACCTCGCCCTCTTCGGGTACCTGGGCGTCCACTATGTTCTGACTTTTGACGATGCGCACCTGCCGGCGTCTTTCGAGGACGTCAAGCGGTGCTTTGCCGCGTTCTGCAAGCGCGTGCGGCGCTTCGACCCGAGCATCCGGCGCTATGTCTATGCGGTGGAGGCGGGGCATAGTAATAGGCGCTGGCACATCCATTTTGTGGCAAGCGAGGACGATTTGCCGTTTGCCGTGGTGCAGTTCCTGTGGGGCTACGGCTTCGTCAATCCGGGCTACAAGGAGTATCCCGTGCTCAGCCGCAACGGCGGCTACCGGCGGCTTGCGCGGTATTTCTGCAAGCCGGACGAGATGATCCCGCTCGGGAAACATCCGTGGGGCGTGGCGCGCGGGATGCGGCAGCTGATTCCTCCGCGCACGGTGCGCGTGCAGACGCGAGCGCCCGCGATGCCGCGTGAGACCTTCTGGAACGAGCGCTCGCGGCCGCTGGCGCGTGAGGTGAACGGCATGTCGGCATGGCGCATCGAGTACGCGGACTGGATCGCAAAACCGCCGGAAAACGCAAGGACTTTTATTTTAGATTTATGAATCTAAGATAATACTTCTATAGAACGTTTCTACTTGACGCTATGCGTTATTTGTAGACAAGAGGCAAAAAGGAGGCAAAAAGTGTTGCAATCAAAACGGAATGATGGTAAACTGGTCACAAAGGACGGATGGCTGATGTGCCCGAGATGCGGGCGCGGCAAAGTCCTTCGGCTCGATCCCGGAACCAGAGCAAAAGACTTGCCGGTCTACTGCAAGTGCTGCCGGATGGAGTCCATCGTGAATATCGACGAGTGCCTGTGCCTTAGCGCCTGCGCCACATGATCCGCTGTATGCGGTTTGTGTCGGTGCAGGCTTTTTGTTTTGCCCGGAGGTGATAGCCCGATGGCCTTAAAGCCGCTCCGACCCTGCCGGCATCCCGGCTGCTGCGTGCTGGTGAGCGATGGATACTGCGACGCCCATCGGCCGCGCGGCGACCGGCGCAGTGAGGAAGCGCAGTCCTGGCGCTGGATGTACCAGACCGACGAGTGGAAGCTCGACCTGCGGCCGGCGCAGCTGCTGCGCGAGCCGTTCTGCCGCGAGTGCGCCCGGCACGGGCGGCGGGTCCGCGCGACGGACGTGGACCACATCGTCGACCACAAGGGCGACTGGTCAAAGTTCTGCGACCGTAGCAACCTCGAGAGCCTCTGCCACAGCTGCCATAGCCGCAAGACGGCGCGAGAAATGCACGAAAACCGCAGCAAATCAAAGCGCCGCGGCGCGGCGTCGAGGCAGTAGGCTTGGGCGCTCGGGCGCGTCGCGAGAGCGTCGCGCGGGGCTTCCTTGCAGACCCCTCCCCGGGGTCAGAAAGTTTTGGCGCTGCCCTTGGAAACCGCCGGCCCTCCCTCGTGCGAGATTTTTTCCCCACGGGGAATTTTCGGAAAAGCTCCTGCGTGTTCCCCGCTCTTTGACCGGGGCGGTCATGAATTTCCTCCTACCCCGCGGCCCTCGAATCGCGAGGGGCGGGGAATGCGCAGGAGCGCCGCCGGTGGCGGAGAAAGCGACTAAGCATTCGAGTGCGCGGCGCTGTCGCCGCAAGCAGAAGCGCCGCGGGAACGGCCTGCCGCGACGGTGGGCCAGATGCGCAGGAGCAAAGAAAAGCAAAACGCCGCCCTGCCTGGGCCGAAGGACTGCGCTTGATGCGTGGTGTATTGACGTAGGCCCGGTGGGGCGGATACTAAAGCGTCCGGTGTGGTCCCCGGCTCTTGAAGCCGGCCATAGCCTTCACGGATCTGTCCCCCGCGCCCTCAGCGTTGAGGGCCGGGGACTGCATCGGAGATATCGACAGGAGGCAAGGCATGGGAAAGAAGCAGACAGCAGGACAGACGCCGGTGCGCGTGGCGGTCAAGGACCTGCCAACAATACGCATCGACGAGCTGGTCCCCTATGCAAACAACGCGAAGATCCACGGGCCGGAGCAGATCGAGCAGCTGCGGCGCAGCCTGCGCGAGTTTGGCTTCGTCTCGCCGGTGCTGATCGACGAGGACAAGAACCTGATCGCCGGACATGGCCGCGTCGAAGCGGCGCAGGCCGAAGGCATGACCGAGGTCCCGTATGTGACGGTGAGCGAGCTGAGCGAGGCGCAGCGCCGCGCCTACATCATCGCCGACAACCGACTTTCCGAGACGGGAGAGTGGGACGCAGCGCGGCTCAAGTTTGAGATGGAAGAGCTAAGCAGCCTTTCTTTCGACACCGCGCTGACCGGTTTCACGATGGACGAGATCGAGACGATCCATGTCAGCGCCCACGAGCGGACGAAACCAGCGGCAGACGGAAACCACTTCTGGGGAGATGTCGAGAGCGAAAGCAGCGAGGATTATGAGAAATTTGTGGATAAATTCAAGCCAAAACTCACCACCGACGACTGCTACACGCCGCAGAACATCTACGAGGCGATCCGCGATTGGGCTTTGGAGCACTACGGCTTGCAGGGCGCGCCGGTTGTTCGGCCATTTTACCCCGGAGGCGACTATGAACACGAGCCCTACCCGGACGGCTGCGTGGTGATCGACAACCCGCCGTTTTCGATCCTCTCGCAGATCTGCCGATTTTACACGGAGCGCGGCATCCAATTTTTCCTTTTTGCGCCGGCACTGACGCTTTTTAGCATCGCGGCCGGGACATGCAACTATTTGCCGATGTCTTGCCGCATCACCTATGAAAACGGCGCGGATGTGCGCACAAGCTTTGTGACCAACCTTGGAGACTGGAAAATTGAAACGGTGCCGGAGCTGTGGCGCAGGGTGGATGAGCTGAACACGCAGAACACCTGTGAGGGTGCGGCGGAGTTGCCCGGATACACCTACCCGGACTGCGTGATGACACCGATCCGCATTGCGCCGACCGCCAAGTGGCAGGCGCTGCGTGTGCGGGCGGAGGACGCCGCCTTTACACGGGCGCTGGACGAGCAGCGCGCACAGAAAAAAGCCATCTACGGCGCGGCGTTTCTTCTTTCGGAGAAGGCGGCGGCGGAGAAGGCTGCGGCGGAGAAGGCTGCGGCGGAGAAGGCTGCGGCGGAGAAGGCTGCGGCGCATGTTTGGGAGCTGAGCGACCGCGAAAAGGAAATTGTCGCCGCGCTGGGAAAGCATGACGATTGCTGAAGCGGAGCGGATCATGTCCGCGACGGCAAGCCCGTATCTCAAGCGGGACATGGAGCGATATATTCGGCGGCAGCGCAGAAAGGAGCGCGGAGATGGCAGGAGCAAGACAACCGACCGATCTGGTCATGAGGAACGGGCGCAAGCACATGACGCGCGCCGAGGAGGACGCGCGGCGCGACCGTGAGGTGGTGGTGCCTGCGCCGCAGCGGGCAAAGCCGCCCAAATGGCTGCCCAAGGAGCTGCATCGCGAGTTTCGCGCGATCGGCAAGCAGCTCATCGACGTGGGGCTCTACACCGACCTCGACGCGGACAACCTCGGGCGCTATCTGGTCGCCCACCACGAGTATATCAGCGCGACGGCGGAGGTGCAGCGGGCCTTGACCCAATCGCCGGGCCACGCGCGCGACTTAGAAGCGGCGGACGGCTGGGGGCGCGTGCAGGAGCGCTACTTCAAGCAGGCGCGCAACTGCGCGAACGACATGGGCCTGACGGTATCGAGCCGCTGCCGGCTGGTGCTGCCGAGCAATCTGCCCGCGGCGGCGTTCACGCCGGAGAGCGGGGCGGATGAGTTTACGGAGCGGCTGCGGCAGCGGCAGGTGGACGCGCTGGCGCGGAGCCTGTAGCATGGCATACGTTTTTGACCGCGAGGCGGGGCAGTTCGTGTGCGACTTCGTTGAGCGCCTGCCGACGACCGACACGGGCAATCTCTTCTGCCTTTACGACTGGCAGCGCGATGCGCTGATGGAATTTTACGGCACGATGGACGTGCCCGAATCGGGCACGGAGGAGAGCGCGGAGCGGCTGCGCCGGTACTGGTACCTCTACCTCGAGATCCCGAAGAAGAACGGCAAAAGCGAGCTGGCTGCGGCGCTGGCCCTCTATCACCTCTTCGCGGACGGCGAGCTGAACGCGGAGGTCTACGTCTGCGCGGCGGACAAAGATAACGCCTCGATCGTCTACAACGCGGCGATCTTTATGGCGACGAGCGCGCCGTGGACGGCGAAGATGATCGCCCAGGGCGAGCTGCGGCCCATCGAGAGCCGCAAGCGCATCGAGTACCGCAAGCGCGTGAAGACCGGCAACGGCGGCTACAAGTGGATCACGGTCGGCATTTTGCAGGTCCTCTCCGCCGAGGCGTACAGCAAGCACGGCTACAAGCCGAGCTGCGTCATCTTCGACGAGCTGCACGCGCAGCCCAACCGTGAGCTGTGGGACGTCATGACCGGCGCGGCAGGCGCAAGCCGACGGCAGCCGGCATGGATCGTGTTGACGACCGCGGGCGACGACCCCGACCGCAGCTCCATCGGCTGGGAAATCCACGAGAAAGCTGTGGGCATCCGCGACGCGCGGCAGCTGCGGCGCATCCGGAGCGATGGCGGCGACGTTCGCTCGGTCCTCTCCCTCCGGCATGTCGGGGACGAGGACCTTGCGGACGCGGAGACCGAGCTGCTCGGCCGTGACGAGGAAAACTGGCTGCCGATCCTCTACGGCCTGACGGCGTTGTTCGGCGATGATCCGGACGACCTGGAAAAACTCGACATCTGGGACGAGAGCCTGTGGTATCTCTGCAACCCTTCGCTCGGCAAGCATCTGAGCCTGCGCAACATCCGCATGGAGGCGGCGAGCGCAAAGCGCAGCGAAGCCGAGGAGCGCGTATTCCGATGGCTGCGGCTCAACCAATGGATCACGACGAAGTCGGTCGGCTGGATCTCGCTCAACCTCTATGACAAGACGCAATGGGGGCCGAGCAAAAAGCGCGAGCGCGAGGAATGGCTGCGGCAGCTGGACGGGAAGCTCTGCTACGGCGGCGTGGACCTTTCCACGAGCCGCGACCTGACGGCCTTTGTTCTGCTCTTCCCGCCCCAGCCGGGGCTGGACGCGGCGGTGCTGCTGCCCTATGGCATCTGGCGGCCCGAGGCGACGGTGGACGAGGCGGAAAAGCGCGACCACGTCCCCTACCGGGACTGGGCGCGTGCCGGCTTCCTCGACCTCTGCCCCGGCGAGGTCATCGACTACGGTGCGGTGGAGGAGCGCATCCGCGAGGCGCGGGAGCGCTACGACCTGCGCATGGTGGGCTTTGACCCGTATCTGAGCCGGACCATCACGCAGCGGCTCGCGCCGATCGTGCCGATCATCGAGATCCCGCAGGACCTCAAGAACATGAGCCCGGCGATGAAGGAGACGGACGACATGATGCAGCGCCACACGCTGCTGCACGTCCACAACACCTGCTTCCGCTGGACCTTTGGCAACGTCCGCTGCCATGCGGATGGAAACGGCAACACCAAACCGCTCAAGAATAAATCAACGGGGCGCATCGACCCGGCGGTCGCGAGCATCATCGTGATGGCCGTGTGGATGGTTGCCAGGAACCAGAAACCGGATCTCGCCGCGGCGGTGGCGCGTCCGGGCTTCACGCTGTGAGGGAGGAGGAAAAAGCTGTGGAAAAGCTGCGAGACGCCGCGCTGCTGCTCGGCGTGCTGCTCATTACGCTCGGCGCGGGCATGATCTACCTGCCCGCCGGCTTGATCGTGGGCGGCATTATGATGATCGCAATGGCCGTCATTGACGGCTTTGACGATAGTGCAAACGACGAAGGGAGTGATGGTCAAGCATGAGCATCATCAAGGGCCTGCGCGCGGCGACCGCACGCTCGCCCACCGTGAGCAAGTCCGTAACGGTTGGCAGCCTGACGGCCTCCGGCGGTCTGGCCGCCGGCGAGGACCCGCAGAGCGCGGCGCGCAAGCTCAGCGCGGTCGACCGCTGCATTGAACTGCTGAGCGACAGCATCGCGAAGCTGCCGAATTATGTGATCGACACGAGGACGCGCGATCGCACGGACCACGAGCTGCTGCGGCTGCTGAACATCCGGCCGAACGAGGCTATGACCCCATTCATTCGCAAAAAGGTGCTGGAGACGAGCCGCCTTGAAGGCGGCAACGGCTACGACTGGATCGTGCGCGACGAGCGCACGGGCAAGCCGGTGGAGCTGATCCCGGTGCCGTGGTATCTGGTGCAGCCCTGGCACGACATGGCGGGGCGCGTGTGGTACGACGTAACGCATCCCTTCTCCGGCAAGGTCATGCGATTGCCGAACGAGGACGTGTGCCACTACAAGAACGCCACGCGCAACGGCCTGCTCGGTCTCGGCACGGTGACGCGCGCCGGCGAGGTGATCGCCGCGGCGCGGGCCGCGCAGGAGTATGAGCTGAGCTACTATGCCAACGGCGGGCAGCCGGGCGGCGTGTTGGAGACCGACACCGACCTCGGCGGCTATGTCACCGATGCCAATGGCAAGCCGGTCAAAGCGGCGGACGGCTCGTTCATGACCAAAAAGGACCGGCTGCGCGCCGAGTGGGAGCGCGTCCACATGGGGCCGAGCAAGGCGCACCGGACGGCGATCCTCGACCTCGGTCTCAAGTACACGAGCATCGCGGGGACGAACCGCGACGCGCAGTTTGTGGAAAACAAGCAGCTGTCGATCACGGACATTGCGCGCTACTTCGGCGTGCCGCTCTACAAGCTCAATGAGGGCAAACAGGCCTACGGCAGCAATGAGCAGAACGCGATCGAGTATGTCGTCGGCACGCTGCACCCCATCGTGACCCAGTACGAGGAGGAGCAAAGCTACAAACTGCTGACCGACAGCGAGCTGGCCGCGGGGCTGGAGCTGCGCATCAACATGATGGCAGAGCTCAAGGGCGACACGGCGAGCCGCGCGAACTGGTACCGCACGATGAGCGAGCTGAGCGTATTTAGTCCCGACGACATCGCGGCGCTGGAGGATCTGCCGAACGTGCCGGGCGGCAACCGCAGGCGCGCGAGCCTGAACTATGTGCCGCTTGACCTGTGGCCGGAGCTGAGTGCGCAGAGAAACGGCGGCGCGGCCGCCGGAGAGGAGTAAACCACATGGAAATGATCTACAAGGCCGCACGGCTGGAAAAGGAAACCGCCGGCGCACTGGAGCTTGCAATGATCAACGAGCAGACGCTGCGGGAACTGACCGAGGATGAAGTGTTTACCTTCCGCCTGACGGCCTGTGACAACCAGGTCGACCGCGATGGCGAGCGCTTTACCGAGGCGACGCTTGAGCAGCTCGGCAAGCTCTACATCGGCAAGCCCGTGCTGCGTGACCACCGCTGGAGTGCGGAAACGCAGACCGCGCGCGTCTATGATGCGCATCTGGAAAAGCGGGGCGACATCAAGCGTCTGGTGCTCAGCTGCTACATGATCCGCACGGCGAGCACCGCAGACACCATCGCCGCCATCGAGGGCGGCATCCTGCGCGAGTGCAGCGTGGGCTGCGCGGTGGAGCATGTCAACTGCTCGATCTGCGGCGCGGACCAGCGCAAAACGCTGTGCGAGCACTGGCCGAACCGCGAGTATAACGGGCAGCTCTGCCACTTCGAGCTCGACGGCGCGGCGGACGCCTACGAGGTGAGCCTCGTGGCGGTGCCCGCGCAGCCGGAGGCCGGCGTGGTAAAGGCGAAGCGCTACGGCGGCGCCGAAATGAAGGAGACCCACGCGCCGGAGGGCGCGGATAACAACGAGCACTGGGCGGACGAGGCCGCACTGGAGCTTGAAAAAATGAGATTTTAAGGAGGCAAAAAATGCGCAGAAAGTACAACGACCTGCTGGCGAAGCGCGCCGGCATGCTCACGGAGGCCGAGGGCCTGCTTAAGGAGGGCAAGCGCGAGGACTATCGGAGCAAGATGACCGAGATCGAGAACCTCAACAGCGAGATCACCGAGGTCAAGACCCTCATCGACGAGCAGGACCGCCTGTTCATGCAGAAGCAGGATACTCCGGGCGAGGCCAGGGACAAGGCTCTCGAGCGCGCGGAGATCCTGCGCAAGGGCGGCGAGGTCAAGTTCAGCGCGGCGGAGGTCCGCAAGGCCATCACGCTCGCGACCACCTCGCTCGCCGAGCCCACCGGCGTAGGCCGCGACATCCGCGGCGGCGACGCGCCCCTCAGCGCGATCATCGACCAGGTCAGCGTGGTCAACCTCTCCGGCCTGGGCGAGTATCAGGAGCCTTATGTGATCTCTGAGCTCGACGCCAAGGTCGGCACGGTGGCCAGCACCGCGGGCAAAGCCCGCACGGCAAGCACCGACCCCACCTTCGGTGTGGCGCAGATCAAGCCCTACGACATGAGCGTGACGAGCTTTGTCGACCGCAATATTGGCAACCTGACCCCCGCGGACTATTACGCGAAGATCTACGGCATGGCGATGCGCGCCATGCGCCGCAAGTGCTCCGAGCTGATCGTCAACGGCGACGGTGAGAGCAGCCATGTGTTCTACGGCATGAAGATCGCCAAGAACAAGGCGGGCGCGAACATCTTCGCCAGCGTTGACGTGAGCGCGGTGGACGTCAACCTGCTCGACACCCTCTATTTTGCCTACGGCGCGGACACCGAGGTCGCCGGCAGCGCCCGCCTGCTGCTCACCAAGGAAGACCTCAAGGCCATCGGTCAGCTGCGCGGCACGAACGAAAAGCGCCGCCTGTTCACCATCGAGCCGGACATGGCCAACCCCAACGTCGGCGTGATCCGCGACGGCGGCGTGGTGATCCCCTACACCATCTGCCCGGACCTCACCAGCCTAAGCACCGCGACCGCGAGCACGAGCGCCGCGATCCAGACCATGATCTACGGCAACCCGCTCAACTATGAGCTGGGCCTGTTCTCCGACTTCACCGTGCGCGTGGACGAGAGCTACAAGGCGCAGGAGCGCCTGCTGACCATCCTCGGCGACGTGATGGTCGGCGGCAACCTTGTGGTCGACAAGGGCGTTGTCGTGGCGACGCTGCCCAAGAGCGGCTCGTAAGAAATGCTGACGGAGCATCTGGCGGACATCGCCGCCTATTGCAAGGTCGACGCGGACGACGCGGAGCTCCCCGGCTTTGTGGACGCGGCAGCGGCCTACCTCGCCGGCGCGGGCGTGCGCGAGCCGCAGGACGGCTCGCCGCGCTATGCGCAGTATCTGCAGTGCGTCAAGTACCTCGCGCTCGACCTCTACGACCGGCGCGACACGGCGGTCGATGGGGCGCTCGGAGACAATCCCGCCTTTCGGCGCCTCATCAACCAGCTCAAGCTGACCGAACCCGTGCCCGATTCGGGCACGGGCGAGGGAGCGGAGGGAGGCGCGTGATGCACGTTGACGCAGGAAAGCTCTCGAAGCGCATCCAGTTTTTGCGCAAGACGACGAAAAAGGACGCCGACGGCTACGATGTCCCCGGCGAGCCGGAGCCCGTGCGCGAGACCTGGGCACAGTTCAGCCAGACGAGCGGCACGGAGCTGATTCGGGCAAACGCCGAGTTCGGCGAGGCGAAGGTGCGCTTTCTCACGCGCGTGAACCCGGAGCTGCTTGACCGGCGGCTCCTGATCCGCTACGACGGGCGCGACTATAACATCCTCTACGTCAACACCTACGGCGACGAGGGGAAGTACATGGAGTTCTGGTGCGAGCGCATCACGCAGGAGGGCAAGGTATGACGCTGAATGAGCGAATCATCGCGGTCGTGACGCCGATCGTGCCGGTGTGCGTGCCGGATCTGCTGGTCACGGAGGCGGGCGAGACGCCGCCGGAGGAATACTGCACGTTCAATTTCCCGCTCGAGCCCGAGGCGCTTGCCGACGACACCGCGCAGCTGCAGCGCGCGCTCGTGCAGCTGCACTACTTCGCGCCGCTCAAGACGAACACCGTGCCAACGCGCCGCGCACTCTGGGCGGCGATCGCAGCCGCGGAGGACTTTTCCCCCGCACTGATCGAAAACGCGACCGACCACACAGGACAGCACTATGTCTTTGAGTTCGATGCGGTTGGGCGCTGGCTGGGAGATGAGCGCAGTGGCTGAGATCCGTTTTGACGGGCTGGACACCTTTGTCCTTTCGATGCGGCAGGTCGCGGAGCTGCCCAACGACGTGCATGACGCGATGCTCAACGCCGGGGCTGACGTGGTGGTCGAGGCACAGCGCGCCGAGGCGCGCAAGCTCGGCAAGCCCGGCGGCTACCGCAATAGCCGACAGAGGCGCGACTATTCGACCGGCATAACGGCGGAGTGCATCAAAAAGGGCAAGGTCAAGGTGAAAAACGGCGAGCGCGGCATCTATGTGACGCCAACCGGCACGCGCCGGCGCGGCAATACGACCACGCGCAACGCCGAGATTGCCTACGTCAACGAGTACGGCACGAAGACCATCCAGGCGCGCGGCTTTATTCGTAAGGCAAACGAGAAGTGCGCCGACGAGACCACGACCGCGGAGTTTATGGTCTACAACCGATTCCTCGAATCCAAAAACCTGTAAAGGAGGGCACAACTATGCCTCAGTACGGAGCGAAAAATCTCCAGTGGGCGCCGTTCGCGGCGTCAAACCCCGAGCCGGAGGACGCGCTGCCCAACTACGGCACGCCGATGAAGCTCGGCGACCTCATGAGCGTCGCCGAAACGCTCAACTTTTCCGAGGTCGAATCGCGCGCGGACGATGTGCGCAAGATCTACCTGCGCGAGTTCGTTGACGGCTCGCTTGCCGTCGGCGTGCTGGAGCTGCCCAACGAGACCGCCTCGGCCGTCACCGGCGCGCAGATCGACAGCACCGAAGGCGCGAAGGACATCCATTTCTCCAGCAACGACACCGCGCCCTACGGCTGCCTCGGCTTTTACACGACCAACATCAAGGCCGACGGCTCGAAGTATTACAAGGGCATCTTCTACCCCAAGGTCAAGGCGAGCCTCGACGGGCGCACCTATAACACAAAGCAGAAGACCATCGTGCTCGACAGCCCCAAGCTGACGCTCTCGGTGGACGCCTGCAACACCGGCGAGTACCGCATCGAAAGCGACGAGCTCACGACCGAGGCCGCCGCGAAGACGTGGGTCAACGGCAAGGTCAAGGCCACGTCCGGCGGCTAAGGAATCCGAAAAGGCGCAGCACCCCGCTGCGCCTTTTCTCAAATCGGAGGTAAATATGAAACTACACGAAGTTGATCTCTGCGGGCAGCACCTGCATCTCTGCCTCAACGGGCAGGCGCTGTTCGATCTCTACGATAAATATGGCACCAAGGGCTTTATCACAGATCCTATCAAGGGCAGCGGCAAGAAAAGCTTCGAGGCGGTGTGCTACTACCTATTCAAGCTCTCCGAGCAAGGCGAGCTCTATCGGCGCTGGCAGGGCCAGACGCACGGCCCTGTCCTCACCGAGCAGTTTTTCCGCGTCAACCTCGCCCCGCGCGAGGTCGCCGCGGCGAAGGACGCCATCCTCGCCGCCATCGTCCTCGGCTTCCGGCGCGAGGAGAAAGAGACGGGCGACCTTGACCTCGGCCTTGTGGAGCTTCAAAAAAAAACGGAGTCTCCGTGACGCGCGCGCTCTGGCTCCAGCTCCTGACGCAGTTCCTGCGCCTGGATCTGCGCGAGGGGCTTCTGCTCACGCCGGGGCAGGTCATGGACCTGCAAACGCTTGAGGAGCGGCGGCGCGGACTGAATAGAGAGGAGGGTGCGTGATGGCAGTACGCCAGATCACCACGCGGCTCGCTATCGACGGCGAGCAGGAATACAAAAAGCAGCTCGCGGCGGTCAACCGCGAGCTGGGCAACCTCGGCGCGGAGATGAAGCTCGTCGACGCGCAGTTCAAGGGGCAGGCGAACAGCTCCGAGGCTCTGCGCGCCAAGCACGACCTGCTCAGGCAGTCGATTGAGCAGCAGACCGTCAAGGTCGAATCGCTCAAAGATGCGCTCGAGGAAGCAAAGCAAGCCTACACCGAAAATGACGCCCGCACCGACAGCTACCGCAGGCAGCTGCTCAGCGCGGAGACCGCGCTCGCAAAGCTCAACGACGAGCTGGTCGAAAACGAAAAGTATTTGGACGAGGCCGAGCAGAGCGCCGACGGCTGCGCAAAGAGCATCGACGGCTTCGGCAAGGCGGTCAAGGAAGCCGCGGACGAGACTGGCACGCTGCCCGGCCCGCTCGGCGACATTCAGAACGCCCTCAAGGACTTGCGCAACGAGGACGGCAGCTTCAACCTGTCAAATCTGACAGGCGCCCTCAGCACGATCAAGGGCGCGCTTGTCGGCGGCGCGATCGTTACAGGCGCAAAAGAGGTTATCGATGCAATTTTTGAAATTGTAAACTCGACCGAGGAATATCGCGAGTCTATGGGCAAACTGGATGTTGCCTTTGAGCAGAACGGTTATTCGCTCGCCGACGCAGAGGCTGCCTATAAACGGTTCTACGAAATAACAGGTGATACAGGTGCATCCGTGACGGCGGCAAATAACCTCGCTTCGCTTGGACTCGAGTTTGACCAACTGCAGCTTTTGATCGAAGCCGTATCGGGCGCATACGTCTCATTCGGCGACAGTATTCCGATTGACAGCCTTTCTGAATCCATCGTAGATACGGTCTCCCTTGGAAAGGTGACCGGTTCTCTGGCGGATGTTTTAAACCGACTGGGCATGAGCGAAGAGATGGTAAACAAAGAGCTTGAGGCGATGCCTCTCAATTCGCAGAAGTTGCTGTACATTTTTTCAATCTTTGCCACTTCGGCGCTGCCGGAAACGGCTGAGGAGTATGACGAAGCGGCGGCGTCGGTTATCGCCATGCGAGATGCTCAACTTGAGTTAAACGCAGCAATGGCTGAGCTCGGCGAATTGTTGTCGCCTCTTGCGTCTGATTTGGTGCAGTTCGGTGCAGATGTTGCCGGCGTCGCAGCCGACATTATTGAAAAAATCGAATATCTCGTCACAAAAGCCCAAGAGGCCAAACAGGCCATTGATGAACTTGCCGAGCGAAATGCAGCCGTTGGCGTCGCAAAAGAAAGCCTTGGCTGGATTCGAGATATTTCCTTAGAGGGCATGGTCTCCCAAATCCCATTTCTTAACATCCCCTACAACATCTACAAGGGCGCTAAGTGGCTCTCCGGCTCCCACGCCGCGGGGCTCGACCGCGTGCCCTACGACGGCTATCTCGCCGAGCTCCACGCGGACGAGGCGGTGCTCAATGCGCAGGAGGCCGCGCTCTGGCGCTCTGCCGCGCGCTACGGCGCATCCGGCGCTCCGTCGGCATCTACCCCTGCCCCGTCTCCCGCGACCGCACAGAGCGCCGCACGGCGCGAGAACGTGACCATTGACGTCACGCTCGAGCTGGACGGTCAGACGCTCGCGCGCAAGCAGTACCCGCTCATGCAGGCCGAGGGCCGCCGGCGCGGTACCCCGCTGGCCGGAAAGGAGGGCACCTGATGGCAAAATATCCAGCTATCGTGGATGGGCAGGACTTCACCGACCTGTTCCACAAGTACGGCTACGAGGTCACCTATGAGTTCCGCGAGGGCGAGAACGGCGGCCTCATGTGCTCCGGCGAGGAGCAGCGCGATCTGCTCGCCATCAAGCCGACGATCGTCGGCACCACCAACGACGCGCCGACCGAGCGCATCACCGCGCTGCTGACGGCCTGCCTCAAAAACGAAGTCCTCTTCCGCTACTTCGACCTCTGGACCGGCGCGGAGAAAACCATCACCGCGCACCCCACGGTCGACACCGTGTCCGTCCTGCTCGACGACGGCGGCACGCACTGGTGGAGGGGCTTCCGCGTGACCATGAGGGCCAAGTGATGAGTCTGAACACCGTGAAATACAAAGGCGAGCTCCTCGCCGAGGACGAGCGCATCAGCACCGACACCCCCGGCGTGCTGGGCGAGTATAAGGAGCTGCGCGCGGACGCGCTCGAGGCCGACACGCTCGACATCACCGTTTTGTCCGAATCGGGCACGATCCGGAATTTCAAGAAAAACGACAAGGTCGAGTATTTCCGCTCCGGCAGCCGCGTCGGCGTCTACTACCTGCAGAGCGTCACGCGCGTGGGGCCGAAGCTCTACACGCTCTCTGCGCTTTCCGCGGTCGGGCTGCTGATCGTCCGACCGCACCGCGGCGGCATCTACACCGGGCAGACGGTCGCCGAGGTCGTCGCGGAGATCTGCGGCGACATCCCTGTGCTCATCGAGACCGCCTACCGCGGCATCAAGCTCTACGGCTGGCTGCCCATCGCCTCGGCGCGCGACAGCCTCGTGCAGGTGCTCTTTGCCATCGGCGCGTGGCTGCACACGGACGAGAACGGCACGCTGCGCGTGCAGAAGCTTTGGGACGGCACGGCGAGCATCATCGGCCCCGGGAGCGTCCACGCTGCGAACATCCAGGTCAAGTACCTCGATCCCGTCAGCGCGGTCGCCGTCACCGAGCACCAGTACATTGCCGGCACAGAGGACGTCACGCTCTTTGAGGGCACGGCCCAGCAGGGCGATGTGATCGAGTTTGACGAGCCGGCGCACACGCTCACGGCCGAGGGCTTCACGATCCTCGAAAGCGGCGCGAACTACGCCATCCTCTCCGCAGGCACCGGCAAGCTCACCGGCAAAAGCTACATCCACAATCGGCGCGTCGTCACACGCACCGTGACCGAGGGCGTAGCGGAGAATGTTGAGCCGATCACCGACGCGACGCTCGTCTCGCTCGTCAACTCCTCCGCGGTCGCGCAGCGCATGGCAGCCTATTACGCCTGCCGCGAGCAGCTCACCGTGGACGTCAACCCAGCAGCCGAGCACGCCGGGCACGTCGTCTCGCTCTGGAACGAGTGGGACAAACAGCAGACGCTCGCCTGCATCGCCTCGCGCGAGACGAAGATCTCCGGGCTGCTCAAGTCCCGCACCTCGGCGCTCGTCGGCTTTCTGCCCCCGCAGCCGGAATCATCGGAGTATTTTGACGAGCGCGTCATCCTCACAGGCGCAGGCGAGTGGACGGTCCCGGAGGGCGTGACGAGCTACACCCGCGTCCTTATCGGCGGCGGTCGAGGCGGCAGCAGCGGCCATCGGGGCGAAAGCCCCGCCGTGCGCGCATCAAAGTCATGGACTGAAAAATATGATGCTCTCAGGCGCTTCGTCGGCTTGGACAACGGCGTATCGCTGGAGGGCGGCAAGGGCGGCGAGCCGGGAGACGCGGGCGATGGCGGCAAGGTGCTGGTTGAAACCGTCACCGACGCCGTACCGGGCGCAAAGGTCTCCTATGCCTGCGGAAGGGGCGGCTACGGCGGCGTCTTTTCGCAGGGCAACGACGCGGGCGCGCCCGGCACCGCGACCACAATGGGCGGCGCAACGAGCGACACAGGCTCGTCGAGCGAGGCGGGCTACACCGACGCGACCACGGGCGAGGTCTTTGCCGCCAAAGGCAAAAGCGGCATCGCGGGCAGCCCGGGCAACGGCTACACGTGGAGCGATGGAAAGTATACCTACCAGCCAAGTCCCTCCATCACCGTAGACGGTGTGACCTACTCCGCGGGCAAAAACAAGGAGGAGGTCGAAGGCGAAGACGGGCGGGGCGACTACAAAATCGCGCCCTACGGTTACGTCGGCTACAGCTGGCGCGGCGGCTACGGCGGCGGCGCGGCGGCAGGTTCCAACGGAAACGATGGCCTTGCAAACGGCAGTGGCGATGCTTATATCGGCTCCTCAAGCGCATTCGCGACGGTCACGGCGGCGCGCGGCGGCGCGGGCGCAGACGCAACGCCGCCCGCCAAGGAGAGCCGTTACGGCTGCGGCGGCACAAGCGGCCACGGCGGCGGCGGCGCAGGCTCCAACGGCGTGGCGGACGCGCACCAGACGTCATCGGAAAATATATCGGTCTCGCAAGCGTCGCTAACTGCGAGGGACACCGAACCCGCCCCGGGCGGTCGCGGCTCCGACGGCGGCGAGGCAGGCGACGGCTGTATTATCATCTACTACCGCAAGCTCAAGCCGCTCAGCGCGGGCTGGCTGCGCGACAAAACCCAAAAGCCGCTGCTCGACCGGCTCGGGCGCAGGCTTATCGTATAAGGAGGTATCATTATGCCTGATGATTATTATGTTTCCCAATACTCCGGCGAGGAGATTGACGACCTGCTCGGCAAGGCGGGCTCCGCCACAGGCGCTGTCCGCTACGACGCAGCGCAGACCCTCACCGACTCGCAGAAGACGCAGGCAAGAAAAAATATTGATGCCGCCGCAGCAAATCTATCCCCGTACGTTGCTTACTTTGCGGTTAACACAAAGGATACTAAAGAAAAAACATTTGAGGTGGCAACGTCCTGGAGAACATATCTTGTCGTGTCAACTTATGCGGGCCAACTGGGGATGTGGATGGTTTTGCCAAATGGCAACGTAGTCGTGCCTATAGTAGAAAATTCCGCGGTCACGATAACTTGTGAAGTAGGCAAAATCCACACAAAAGGAGCGCAAGTTATCACAATAATTTATCTTGGGGATTCTTAAACTGATTTAATTTTAACTGCACGAAATCAAGTCGGATTCTACCCTAAAAACTGCAACTTTTAAGGAGTGTGTTACGACGGAGACGATCGTCTGCGCCCTCATTACCGGGGGGCTGACGCTGATGGGCGTGCTCAACCCTTAGTAAGAATCTAACCTCATATGGTTACTACTCGTATCGCATCCGACGGCAACCTTTCCGTCTCGGTCGCGGACACGAACATCGGGTGCCGTCTCCAAAAACTCCCCTAAAGGGGAGTGCAGAGGGGGCCGCAGCCCCCGCCCTCTGGGAAAATGAATTACACGGCATCGTGCGGCAGCGCGCGAGAAAAAGGAGATCACCGGCGAAAGCTACGCCGATGATAAATAAATTTTGAACAAAGAAAAGGAGAACAAAACTATGACTACAACTCGTATCGCATCCGACGGTAAGCCCATCAAAGTCACCGATACCCCCGCGGGTCTGAGCGAAAACTCGGGTGTCAAGAACAGCATCGTGCAGCCCGTCATGGCGCGCGACCTTTCCCGCGCCGGCACGGAGATCTATGTCGCCCCGTGCTACAAGCTCACCTACGACGAGGACGGCTACTGCGTCAAGATGACGACCCGCGCCATCTCCGAGGACATCGCGGAAAAGCTCGCGGAGATGAACAAGTAAAAAAGCCGCCCCGGAGGGCGGCAAATTGACAAAGCGCGGCGCGCGTGGTAGAATGAGCGGGCCGGTAAGAGCGTGAAACAGGTTGTTCCCCCGAAAGGGGGTGACCGCATGAGCACAGAAGCGACCATTGCGTTACTTATGCTTGTGATTGCGGCGATCAAGTTAGGCATCGACCTAAAGAAATAACCGCCACCTGAGAGGCAGCGGCTTTCCTTTCGACCTTAAATCGATTAGGGGGAGCGACAAGCACCTCGCCCGTGCGCCGCTCTTACTGGCCTTAGTATAGCACCGCGTCCGCCGCTTTGTCAAGCACGACAAGGCGGCTTTTTTGCCGCCGGAAAGAGAGAAAATGCCTATGAACCTATCGACCGTTGCATCGACCTGCTCGGAGATCACGGTCATCCTCGCCGCGCTGGCCATGCTCATCAAGCCCATCCGCAACAAACTGCTTGGGCTGGACAAGCTGACCGACGCGCTCAAATGCCAGCTCCGGCATGACATGCTGCACACCTACTACCGCCACAGGGAGGACCACACCATCCGGCAGTACGAGCTGGAGGATTTTCTCTATCTCTACCGCGGGTACAAGGCCCTCGGCGGAAACAGTTTCATTGACCGCATCAAAAGCGAGATCGACGAGTGGGAGGTGATCTCGTGAAGGACATCAAAGGCTCTACATCGGAAGAACTTCGCATGATCCGCGCCATCCAGCGCTCTGTGGGCGCGCTGGACAACGGCTGGATCGGCAACCAGACCTTGAGCGACATCGCGGCGAAGCTCGGCGCGGACTGCTGGCCCCTCAACGTCGAGCTGTACGGCCAGCCCTGCATCATCGCGCGGGACATCGAACCCGTCAACATGAGCGGGCCGCTGCCGCGCAACGCCATCTCGGGGAGCTTTAGCTGGCAGGGGCAGCCCTGCTCCATCCTGGTGCGCGGCGGCCAGGTCGTGCGCGACTGGAGCTGCCACTATCCCCGACCCGAGAGCGTGCTCTACAAGACGCGGGACGGCGCGGTGCGCATTGCCCGCGTGTCTTCGGCGGCGGCGCTGGGCGGCGTCGTGTGGGCGGTCGGGGGTATGGGATTGCTCGGCAATTATAACCCTGCCGCAGAAGGCTTCACAGGGGCGTACAGCGACGTGCTGCGCAAGACCAACCATACCGTCCTCGGCTACAAGGGCGGGATGCTCTACGGCGTCTACTGCCGCAACATGACCGCGCAGCAGGTCAACGCCTTTTGTCGGGACAAGCTCAAGCTGGAATACGCCGTCATGCTCGACGGCGGGCACGTCGCCGCCATCAACGGCGCGTGCAACAAAATCAACACACAGACGCGGCAGTTTTACGCCGTTCGGTTTCTGTAAAGGAGGCAAAATATGAAAAAAGCAATGCTATCTCAGCCGATGGCTGGTAAGACCCAAGAGGAAATCGTTGCCACCCGTGAAAAAGCTATCGCCGCTCTGAAAGAGCAGGGATACGAAATTGTGAACACTCTGTTCACCGATGAATGGTACAGCAAGGAGAAGATGACCGAACGCGGGGTGGTGCAAATCCCTCTGTGCTTCTTGGCGAAGTCTCTGGAAAACATGAGCCTGTGTCACGCCGCATATTTCTGTCACGGATGGGAGAAAGCCCGTGGTTGCCGCATCGAGCACGAAGCTGCTTGCGCCTACGGGCTGGATGTGATTTACGAAGACGGATATAACGTCCTGAATAAGTAAAAGTAATAAAGTTTTATCTTAACAAGGAGGCGCAATATGCAAAATCGACTTGCCAATCTTCTCACGGTCAAGAGCATTGTAACCGTCGTGCTCACGGCGGTTTTCTCGGTGCTTGCCCTGCGCGGCAGCATCAGCGGGACGGAGTTTCTGACGATCTTCACGACCATCATCGCCTTCTACTTCGGCACGCAGACCGAGAAGAAAAAAAATGAAGAGGTTTCTTGAGACCTTAACCGCGTGGGAGGGCGCGGTGCGCGGCGACGCGGTACATAAGCGCATTGTGGACACCTACAACAGCTACCTCCCGCATCCGCGCGGCTACAAGCTCACCTATTCGGACGACTACTGCGCAGCGATGGTGTCCGCGGCGGCGATCCTCTGCGGTCTGACGGAGTTCATTCCCATTGAGTGCTCCTGCGGCGAGCAAATGCGCTGGTATCAATCGCGCGGCCAATGGATTGAGGACGACGCGCACATCCCCCAAATTGGCGAGCAGGTGTTTTACTGCTGGAACGACCGCAAGGACTACGCCCTCACGGACTGCACGGGCGCGCCCAACCACAC
>ENA-UESC01000458-UESC01000458.1-human-gut-metagenome-genome-assembly--contig:-NODE-458-length-39021-cov-34.987135_pt1 | contig 39021 bp, 48 predicted proteins | sample MGYA00242998_ERZ507999 | MGnify/ENA primary metagenome ERZ507999 (study PRJEB26167, sample SAMN06115465) | human gut metagenome | host: Homo sapiens | place: China:Hubei | collected 2016-04-27... | reverse complement strand
AAGGGAAACTTTCTCCAGAAAGTTTCCCTTCCCCCTCCCCAATATTCATTCCCCTCCCTTATACTATCTTCACGCCGCCGATCCAGTGGGCGGAGACGCGGCCCTTGAGGGACTTACCGAGCCACGGGGTATTGTGGCTCTTGGAGTAGAGGGTCTCGGGCGTGACCTGCCATTCGAGCTCAGGATCGAAAAGGAAGAAGTCGGCGGGCGCGCCGGGCTCGAAGGTGTTGACCGGCAGGTTGAACACGCGGGCGGGCTCCGTGGCCCAGAGACGGATGAGATCTGCCTCGGTAAGCACACCTTCGCGGACAAGCCCGTAGGTGATGGTCAGGGCGAGATCCATGCCCGTGAAACCGTTGGGCGCTTCGTCAAAGGGCGTTTCTTTTTCATGCGCGGCGTGCGGGGCGTGGTCGGTGGCAAGCATGTCGATGACGCCGGTCTTCACGGCTTCGCGCATGGCGGCAACGTCGGCGGGGGTGCGCAGCGGCGGGTTCACCTTGGCGAGCGTGTTGTAGCCGTTCACGGCGGTATCGTCGAGCGTCAGGTAGTGCGGGGTCGTCTCGGCGGTCACCTTGACGCCGCGCGATTTGCCCCAGGCGATGATGTCGACCGTGCGTTTGGCGGAAACGTGCGCGATGTGCACGGGCACGCCGAGATAGTCGGCCAGCAGGATGCTGCGCGAAGCCTGAATGGTTTCGGCCACGTCGGGCTGGCCTTTGACGCCGAGGACGCCGCTGGTCGCGCCTTCGTTCATGTGCGATTTGGCGGCAAGATAGGGATCTTCGCAGTGGTCGATGACGATGAGATCGAGATCGGCGGCGTATTCCAGCATCCTGCGGAAGATTTCGGTATTGCCTACTGGGCGTCCGTCGTTGGAGATGGCGACGCATCCGGCATCCTTGAGTTCGGACATGCGGGTGAGTTCCTCACCCTTGAGGCCGACGGTGGCCGCCCCGATGGGATGGACGCGGGGACCGTTGGGCCACGAGCGGCGGGCGGACTCAAGGATCTGTTCCGTTACCGCGGCGTCGTCGTTGACCGGGTCGGTGTTCGCCATGCAGAGGATGGCTCCGAACCCGCCGTGCGCGGCGGAGCTGAGGCCCGTGGCTACGGTTTCCTTCCATTCATAACCGGGCTCGCGCAGGTGGGTATGCACATCAATAAAGCTCGGGAACAGGATTTTTCCGGCGGCATCCACGATTTCGGCGTCGGCGGGGGCATTGATGGAAGCGCTGAGGGACTGCACCTTGCCGTCGACGACGAGCAGGTCCACGGAGTCGCCCAGATAGCGGGCGTTTTTGATAAGAAGAGAGGACATCGGCGATCTCCGTTGTTAGAGGTTGTCCTTGATGTCGGGACGGGTGGCGAGGAGGTAGAGAACGGCCATGCGAACCGAAACCCCGGCGGAGACCTGATCGAGGATCAGCGACTGGGAGCTGTCCGCCAGGGCGTCGGAAACGTCGAGTCCGCGCAGGATGGGGCCGGGGTGCATGATGTGTGCGCCAGGCCTGGCCAATTCCATGTGGGCCGTGGTGAGGCAGAAGCGTTTGGAATATTCGCGCAGGTCGGGGAGCAGGCCCGCCTGCTGGCGTTCGAGCTGGAGGCGCAGGCACATGACGGCGTCCATGTCGCGCATGGCTTTCTTGCTGTCCGTGTAGACCGTGACGGGCCAGTTGTCCACGCCCGCGGGCAGGAGGGTGCGCGGGGCGCACAGGCTGACGTTCACGCCGAGCTTGGTGAGCAGCAGTACGTTGGAGCGGCAGACGCGGCTGTGGGCGCAGTCACCGAGGATAAGCAGGTTTTTGCCCTTGAAGGCGTTCCGGTCGTGTCCCCAGACCTGACGCAGGGAAAAGGCGTCGAGCAGGGCCTGGGTGGGATGCGCGTGCCAGCCGTCCCCGGCGTTGACCACGCCGCAGTGCAGGCGTTCGGCAAGGAACTGGGCCGCGCCGCTGCTGGAATGGCGGATGACGATGACATCGGGGTTCATGGCCTGGAGGGTCAGGGCCGTATCCTTCATGCTTTCGCCTTTCTGGAGGCTGGAACCGGATTTCGCCAGTCCGAAGGTGTCGGCGGAAAGGCGCTTGCCTGCCATGTCAAAAGAGGTCTTGGTGCGGGTGCTCGGTTCGGCGAAGAAGAGGACGACGCTTTTTCCCTTGAGGATGGGGACTTTCTTGACTGGCCGGGAGTTGATTTCGTGCAGGTTTGCGGCAGTATCAAGCAGGTGGAAAAGTTCTTCCTGCGTCAACTGGTCCACATCCAGCAAGTCTTTGTGAGGCCAATGGAAGGTTTCCTGTTGCATGGCGGCTTCTCGGGGGTTGACGTTGGAGCCTGTCGTCTCGGCAGGCCGATAGCGTATCGGCGGAAAACGGAAAAGCTCAAAAAAAACCCCGCTGGAACAACGGGGAATAGAGAGAAACCGGGGCAATGCCGTTTCGGATGGCTTCGGGATATTCGTGGCGGCGGAGGATAAAGAGCATTCGGCTTCTCTGAGATGGTTGACGTTTTTTGGGCGTATGCCCACACGGTACAATATGCGGACTGCCCCTTGATGTAAAGTTTTTTTTGCATGGGTTTGTGCCGGAGCGTAAAACGGGATAAGAGAGGCCATCCCGTGAACCGTATCCCGGAGAATCTATGCTTTTGTATATCCATGTACCGTTCTGCCGCCGCAAATGCCGGTATTGCGCTTTTTATTCCAATCCGTTGACCCGTTCGGGCGATGAAATGGCCGTGTATCTTTCAGCGCTGTATGCCGAGCTGGGACAATGGGGGCGGCGTCTCGGCAGAGTGCCCGTGGAGAGCGTTTTCTTCGGCGGCGGCACGCCAAGCCTGCTTGATCCGGATCAACTGGAGGGCGTGCTGGATTGTGCGGGACGGACGTTTGAAGTGTTGCCCGGAGCGGAAATCAGCATGGAAGCCAACCCGGATTCCCTGCATACGGCGGAAAAGGCAAGCGGGTTCCTGGCGGCGGGCGTCAACCGGATTTCGCTCGGCGTGCAGTCGCTGCATGACGGGATGCTGGAGACGCTCGGGCGGCTGCACAGGGCGAATGCGGCGCGGAAGGCGTTCCGGGCCATACGGGAAGCGGGCTGCGCCAATTTGAGCCTTGATCTGATGTGGGGGCTCCCGGGGCAGACGCTGGAGCAGTGGCTGGAGGATGCGCGCGCGGCAATCGCGCTTGGGCCGGAGCACATTTCCGCATATGGGTTGACTTTGGAGCCGGGGACGCCTCTAGCGGAATCCTGCGGGGATGCGGAGCTGCCTTCGGAAGACGTGCAGTGCGCCATGTATCTTGAAGGCATCCGGCTGTTTGAGGAGGCTGGGCTGCATCATTATGAAGTATCCAACTTTGCCAGGGATGGTTTCCGGTGCCGCCACAATCTGGGGTACTGGGAAGGCCGGGACTATCTGGGGGTCGGCCCTGCGGCGACATCCACGATCGGCGGGGAGCGCTGGACCAATCCGGAGGGGGAAGGCTGGTTGGAGCAGGTGCGGGAAGGGCGCCGCTGCCCTGAGCGGGAACCGTTGGATCGGGCAACGCGGGCGCTGGAGCTCATGATGCTGCGCCTGCGAACCGTGGATGGTTTGCCGCTGGATGCCTATGAGTCCTTGGCCGGACGCTCATTTCTGGGGGATCACGGTCCGTTCGCCCACCGCCTCTGTGCTGAGGGGCTGGCCCGCATGGAGAACGGGGTGTTTCGGCTTACGGATGAGGGGATGCTTGTTTCCAACAGTATCCTCGGTGAACTTTTTGAAGAGGAACCCAAAAGCGCGGAATGAGCATTTCATCGAGGAAAAGAGGAACGTCCCTTATAATTATAGAAGGGGGGATTCCCATGCCCCTCCCCTCGCTGGACAAGGGTGACGTGCCCGTATATGGTATTTGCCTGTATATGTTTTCAGCTTATTTATTGAAAATATTTATAAAAACAAACGGATGCGATTATGTCCGAACAGATGTGCGAACAGCGCCGCGAACGCCTGCGTGCGTTGATGCGGGAACAGGGAATCGAAGCGCTTTTGATCAGCCACGCGGCGAACCGGTACTATCTTTCGGGTTTCGAACTGCATGATGTGCAGTTGAACGAAAGCGCCGGCCGCCTGATTGTGATGGCGGACGGTAAAGACTGGATCTTGACGGATTCGCGCTATCTGGACGCGGCCCGGCGGCTGTGGGAGCCCGAGCGGGTTTTCATCTATGGCGCGGACGCGCCGGAAGATATCGCCAAGCTCTTGAAAGGGCTTGTGCCCGGCAAAACCATCGGCTTTGAGGCCCGCGCGGTCACGCTGGAATTCTATGAAAAATTCGCGGAAACGCTGGCGGGATCGGGCTGCCGCCTTTCAAAGGCTGACGGTCTGGTTGAACGGCTTCGCGTGATCAAAGATACGGAAGAGATCCGGCGTATGGAGATTTCCTGCCGCCTGAACCAGCAGATGATGGAGTGGCTGCCCGGCGTGCTCGTTCCCGGGCGAAGCGAAGCCGCCGTCTCGTGGGACATTGAAATGTTTTTCAGGCATCACGGGGCGACCGAGCTGGCCTTTACGAGCATTGTGGGGCATGGCCCCAACGCGGCGCTCCCGCACTACCTGCCCTCCAAAGACGCCCTTCTGGAGGCGGAAAATCTTGTGCTGGTGGATGTGGGGTGCCGTCTGGAAGACTACTGTTCCGATCAGACCAGGACTTTCTGGGTCGGCGAAAAGCCGACGGAGCGCTTCAAAAAGACGCTGGAGGCCGTACAAGAAGCGCAGCACAAGGCTATCCGGGCTATCCATCCCGGTGTTCTGGCCTGTGATGTGTATAAGGCGGCCAGAGGGCACTTCGAGTCTCTCGGCGTTGCCGAAGCCTTTACGCATGGGCTCGGGCATGGCGTCGGACTGGAAACCCATGAGGGGCCGAGCCTTAATGGACGTAATAAAACCCCGCTGGAGCCCGGAATGATCGTGACCGTGGAGCCCGGCCTGTACTTCCCTGAATGGGGCGGGATCCGCTGGGAGCACATGGTGCTGGTCACTGAAGACGGCTGCCGGGTTCTGTAAGGTGAGCTCGTGAACATCGCTTTTGTGAATTCCACGTTTGGATGGGGCGGCGTAAAGACTTGGTACCTGCAATTTGCCGAGCGCCTTGCCAAGCGTGGTAATCATGTCTTCGTATACGGCAGGCAGCCTGAATTCATTGATGCGGCAAGAAAACGGGGGGGGCATGGTGAACAGGTTTCTTTCGGCGCAGATTTGAATCCGTCAGCAATCCGTTTTTTTTATAATGAGTTTAAAAAGCACGATATTGATGTCGTCATAACGAACATAGGAAAGGATATTGCGACGGCTGGAGTTGCCGCGCGGCTGCTGAAAATTCCAGTCGTACAAAGGATCGGTCTGCCGGAGGATATTCCATATCGGTTGAAGACCCGGTTGCTGCATACATGGATACGTCCAGCTTTTTTATGCCCATGCCGCTTCATCGCCGAAGGCTTCATCAAGAGTCTCCCATACATAAAAGCTGAAGACGTACATGTCGTTCTGAATGGTAAAAAAGCTTCCAGTGTTCCTCTGGAATTGCACCACCCCCGGCGCTTGGTATGCACACAACAGCTCGAATCCGATAAGGGACATGCCATGTTGCTGCGAGCATTATCCCGAGTTTCGGAGCCCTTTGAACTGCATATATGGGGAAAAGGCAGAGAAGAAGAAGGGTTGCGGCGACTCGCACAGGAATTGGGGCTGTCTGATTGCATCGTTTGGCATGGCTTTTCCATGAATATTATGGATGATCTGCAAGCCGGGGATATTTTTCTGCTGGCCTCCTATTCCGAAGGATTGCCCAACACATTGCTCGAAGGCATGGCTGCGGGATTGCTGCCGATTACCCGTGAAGTTGGGGGCGTTGCTGAAGTCATCCCCGAGGCATTGCGGCGGTGGATGCTGCCTTATGAGGCGAAGGAAGACCTTTTTGCGGAAACTATCAGTGCTGCTATAAATCTCCCGGATACGGATCTGCTGAAACTGCGTGAGTGGGCCCGCGAAACCTGCAGGACGCGTTTCGACATTGATGTTCAGGCGGAAAAGTTGGAAAACTGGCTGCAGAGCCTTGTTTCAAGGGGAAAGTGATGTACTCGATTTTGACTTGTGCAGATACGAACTTTTATCCAATGGCATTGTGTCTTGCGCGGAATATTCGGCACTACCCGGGATACAAGCTTTTTCTGTATGACTTGGGATTACAGGATACTGAACGCGAAAAGTTACGTGAACTTGATGTAACTATTGAGCAAATACCACAACAAAATGATATATTTGATTTTAATAGTAAGCACAATATCAGAACTACTCATAAAATGGGTTGTATTGATCATTTTCTCCGCAAATATAAAGAGAGTGTATTAGTTCTGGATGCAGATGTACTCCTCATTGAGGATATCGCTGCCGAAATCTTTCCTGCGGAAAAGGAGATCGTGGTCACATATCGTTGTGATCGGGAAAAAAAACAGCATATCCTTATAAATGGGAAGATTAATGCTGGGGTTATGGGATTTGGTGCAGGCGTTGAATCTTCTTTTTTCGAGAAATGGAAAGGGCTTTGCGAAGACAAGGAGCATACTGATCAATCAGCTATCAGTACCCTGCTAGAACGTCAGGTAGAATTAGAAAAGATCAATTCTCGACAGATGTATGATAGTTATAGTGTCCGTGTTCTTGATGGTAATATTTATAATGATGTAACATGTCGAATTGGAAAAATTTTTCATTTTAAGAGCGCGGGACGGAGACGTAATAAACATTTTGGCTTTATGCTCTTTGCGTTTCTTCAGCGCCTGTTTCCAAAAACCATATCATGGTGTGTTGAAGTCAATCGGAAATATCGTTTGTTTATTTGGCATAAATAAAATATCTATCAGCATCAGTTTATCCAGAGAAGGGATTTTATGCCATCAAAAATATTGCGCCGTTTTCTTTGTTGTTTAACAGAGAATAATACGGCTTTTTTTGTTGCTGTTTATATGTTGTTTTTTATGTTATTCTTTAACCGTGGTATCTTTATATCTTTATACTTGGCTACATTACTGGGATTCATGCTTTTGTATCCTATATTGAAGAAAGACTATGCAATATTTGTTCATTGCTTGTGGATTCCATTTTTGTTTTTTGCTTATATCGCCTTAACGCCAGGTATGCTCTTTAAAGATATAAACCTCAGTGGGACAATGTTTTTTTCGTTTATTGTTGGTGTATCTTTTGCTATCTTTCTCAAGGATAAACTTTGGCATATAGGTTGCGGAATGCTGTTTGCGTTGATAGCCTCTCTAATCATTTTTGTAGTACGAGGTTTTCCAAAGGATATGTTGTGGAATGGAAGGATGCGGCTATTTTTTGACCATCCTAGCATTTTATCTTTCATCACTGGATTACTTTTTTTGTTCTTTGTTAATAAATGGAATACTCAGAATCCAGAAAGAAAAAAAATCGCTACGATTGGAAGTTTTATTTCCTTTTCGATTGTTGCGCTTTGTGCTGCTCGGGGGACTTTTCTCGCGGTTGCTCTTGGAAGTGTTTTTTTGGGAATCGTCATCTACCGCCGCTACTGGGGCCAATTTTTTTTGGTAACTATCGTGTGTGGAGGAATACTTTTAAGTCTACTCTCTGCCCATGAAAGAGAGCGTGCTTTATCTGCCATCCAAAACCCTTTTGAGGATGCGACATTTATTTCGCGTCAACCTATATGGGACGCCGCTATCGCAGGATTCAAAGAATCCCCTCTCATCGGAAATGGTTTTAGGTCATTTGAATATTATCATGAACGTTTCATCACAGAGTATGCTAAGGAGCTCAATGCAAAATATCCGGTTGTTGAAACATCAATTGCTAGTCCTCATAACATATATTTAGGTATAGCTTTTGGTTATGGTTCTATTGGTATTATATTGTTGCTAGCGATATTGTTGCCTGCTATCCGGTGGGCAATTATCGATAAAGTGTACTTATTTCCTGCCGTATTGTTTTTTTATGCAGGGTACGGTTTGTTTGATTATCCGCTTCATAGAAAGGATGGTATCCTTCTGCTTTTCTTCCCGTTGGGTTTTATGTATGGGAAGCGTCTGCTGGTAGCGCTACAGCGCCAACCTCCAGCACAGCACGACCAGCCCTGCGGCGCTCAGGCCGAGTAGCGTATTTATGACCGGAGAGGGGGCCGTACGCCGTGATATCCAGCCTGAGGCTCCACCTACGATGAAGCCGGAGAGCAGCCCGAACAGGTGTGCGGCGTAATCCGTTTTGTCGCCTTCCGTGCCGAGCATGGCGAGGATGCCCGTGCCTGCGGCCAACAGGAGGATGCCTCTGCGCCAGGAGAGCTTTCCGGTATCGCTCTGCGTTCTGCTGCCCCATCCTTGAAGGGCCATGAATCCGGAAAGCACGCCCACCGTGCCGAAAAGGGCCGTGGAGAAGCCGAGGCTGATATGCCCGGCGGGGCGGTACCATGCGTTGAGGGCGTTGCCGAAGCTTCCGGCCAGCAAGATAAGAAAGAGGCCAAGCCCGAGGCCCACCCTGCGGCAGAGCAGGATCAGAAAAGGCGCGCCGAACAGGACATTGCCGAAGAGGTGCTGGCTGTCGGCGTGCAGGGTCAATGCCGTAACGCAACGATACCACTCTCCGAATGTCTTCACGCGAAAAACATCCAGTGAGCCGAGCCGCGACCATTCTTCAGGTGGCAGATCCGGCAGGCCGGGAAGATGGGCCAAAAATCCCCAATGCATCCTGACGCCATGCCAGAGGATGAGCAGAAGCAGCACTGACAGCGCCCAGTGCGCGTTGTTGTGCGCGGGGGGCTCGATGTAGACAGGGCGTGGCTTTCTGCTTTCGGCCAGTACGGCCTCCAGCTCGGAACGGGCTTGGCGTTCGAGCAGGGCGGGGACGTACAGGCGGAGCTTGTTGCCTCGTCCTGTAAGCAGGTACGGGATGTTCCGGGAGGCGAGTATTGTGATCCAAAGATCGAACAGGTGCGGAGGAGGGAGGGTAGGCCGCTTTTCCCCGTCGTCGATCATCCTCCAAAAACGGGGGACGCTGTAGGGGCGCATCCACAGGCGCAGTTTACGCCTGCGCAGAGGAGGGCGGCGCGAAGGGGTGGTGGCCTGCCGTGTGGGCGAGAGGTGGCGTGGTGGCGGTGTCATATCCTTGAGGTAAGGCCTGTTCTTCAAAAAGCAAAAAAATCCCCGGCTGCGGACAACCGGGGATTTTTGGAAAACCATGCCGCAGACACGGGAACTAGTCGGCCTTGCGGACAACGGGTTTCGTAACCACGCCGGAGCGCAGGCAGCGGGTGCACACGGAAACCGTGCGGACTTCGCCGTTGGCGAACTGGTGACGCACGTTCTGAAGGTTGGGGTTGAACACACGCTTGGTCTTGATGTTGGAATGGCTCACATAGTTGCCGGTCTGGGGCTTTTTGCCACAAAATTCGCACTGCTTGGACATGACATCCTCCATATATTCGGACGGTCGCCCGAAAAAATCTTTCTAGGGGCACGGACTGTCCGCACCAAAGACTGGTTTCATATACGCTCTCCCAAAAAAACGCAAGAGGTAAGCCGCGTTTTTCGTACGGAACGGCTGGCTGTATTCCTTCCGTCGCGCGTCCGGAAGGGGAAAAGGAGCGGCGGGATTTCCGGAAAAGGTGCGCTTCTTCCTCTTGCCAGCGGGAACAATGGCGTGTAGGAACTGAGGGATTCATTATTCTTCATTTCCCTATATGATGGAGTGCCGCTGTTTCGGCGTGCGGCCATTGGTGTCAGCCGGTGGAGAGGCCGGTTGCGGACGAAACAAATCTACCCTTGCCCAGCGGGGAGCGATATGCCCAAGCGTACAGATCTCAAGAAGATCATGGTAATCGGTTCTGGCCCGATCGTCATCGGCCAAGCGTGCGAATTCGACTATTCCGGGACTCAGGGCATCAAAGCCCTGAAAGAAGAGGGATACGAGGTCGTACTGGTGAACTCCAACCCGGCGACCATCATGACCGACCCCGGGCTTGCGGATCGCACCTACATCGAACCTATCGAACCGGAAACGGTTGCCGCCATCGTGCGCAAGGAACGCCCGTGCGCCATCCTGCCCACTCTCGGCGGGCAGACGGGCCTGAACACGGCGCTCGCGCTGGCGAAATCCGGCGTGCTGGCCGAGTGCGGCACGGAACTCATCGGCGCGCGGGCCGAAGTCATCGAAAAGGCCGAAAGCCGCGAGCTGTTCCGTCAGGCGATGGAAAACATCGGCCTCAAGGTCCCTCAGAGCGCCATCGCCCACAATATGGACGACGTGCGCCGCATCGGTTCCTCCATGCCCTTCCCGATGATCATCCGCCCCGCCTTCACGCTCGGCGGCACGGGCGGCGGCATCGCCTACAATATGGAAGACCTTGAGGAAATCGCGGGTGACGGCCTGACCGCCAGCCCGGTGAGCGAAGTCATGATCGAGCAGTCGGTCATCGGCTGGAAAGAATTTGAGATGGAAGTCATGCGTGATACCGCGGACAACTGCGTGATCGTGTGCTCCATCGAAAACGTGGACGCCATGGGCGTACACACCGGCGACTCCATCACCGTGGCCCCGGCGCAGACCCTCACGGACCGCGAATATCAGAAGATGCGCGACGCCTCCCTCGCCATCATGCGCGAAATCGGTGTGGAAACCGGCGGATCGAACGTGCAGTTCGGCGTCAATCCAGCTAACGGCGAACTCGTGATCATCGAGATGAACCCCCGCGTGTCCCGTTCCTCCGCGCTGGCTTCCAAGGCGACCGGCTTCCCCATCGCCAAGATCGCGGCCAAGCTGGCCGTCGGCTATACGCTGGACGAGCTCCGCAACGACATTACCCGCGAAACCTCCGCGTCCTTCGAACCCACCATCGACTACTGCGTGGTCAAGATTCCCCGCTTCACCTTTGAGAAGTTCCCCGGAGCCAAGGACGAACTGACCACCTCCATGAAGAGCGTGGGGGAGACCATGGCCATTGGCCGGACTTTCAAGGAATCGCTCCAGAAAGGGCTACGTTCGCTGGAAATCGGGGCTATCGGCCTCGGCAGCAACTTCCGCGCCGCGTTGCCCTCGCGCGAAGATCTCATGGGTAAGCTCCGTATGCCCAACTCACGCCGTATGTTCGCCATCCGTCAGGCTATGCTTGTCGGGTTCACGCTGGAAGAACTCCATGAAATCACGTTGATCGATCCGTGGTTCCTGCGCCAGATCAAGGAAATCGTGGATATGGAAGGGCAGATCCGCGACTTTGCGCTGGCCAACTCCATGACGCCCGACAATCCGGAAATGGTCGCCGTGCTCCGCAAGGCCAAGGAATTCGGTTTCTCCGACCGTCAGCTTGCGGAAATGTGGAAGAAGCCCGAAGGCGACATCCGTGCCCTGCGCCGCGAAACCGGCACCGTGCCCACCTACTATCTGGTGGATACCTGCGCCGCGGAATTCGAAGCCTACACTCCCTATTTCTATTCGACCTATGAAACGGGTCAGGAAGTGGTTCCCGCCGACCGCAAAAAGGTCATCATCCTCGGCGGCGGCCCCAACCGCATCGGGCAGGGCATCGAGTTCGACTACTGCTGCTGCCACGCTTCCTTCGCCCTCAAGGACGCCGGGGTTCAGGCCATCATGGTCAACTCCAACCCCGAGACCGTTTCCACCGACTACGACACGTCCGACCGCCTCTATTTCGAGCCGCTGACTTTTGAAGACGTGATGCACATTGTGGAAAAGGAACGGCCCGACGGCGTGATCGTCCAGTTCGGCGGCCAGACGCCGCTGAACCTCGCCGTGCCGCTGTTGCGCGCGGGCGTGCCCATCCTCGGCACCAGCCCGGACGCCATCGACCGCGCCGAAGACCGCGAACGTTTTCAGGCTCTGCTCCAGAAGCTGTCGCTTCTCCAGCCCGCCAACGGCACGGCGACCACGCTGGAAGAATCCCGCGAGATCGCCCACCGCATCGGCTATCCCATTGTGATCCGCCCGAGCTACGTGCTTGGCGGGCGGGCCATGATGATCGTCTATGACGACGAGGAGATGGCGGAATACTTCGCGCTGCATGTCGGCAAGCAGAAGCTTGAGCATCCCGTGCTCATCGACAAATTCCTTGAAAACGCCATTGAAGTGGACGTGGACGCGCTGTCCGACGGTGAGGACGTGTACGTCGCCGGGGTTATGGAGCACATCGAAGAAGCGGGCATCCACTCGGGCGACTCCTCTTGCGTCTTGCCTCCCTATTCGCTGCCCGCCGAGACCGTCGCCGAAATCGAACGCCAGACCGTGGCTCTTGCCAAGGAACTGCGCGTCGTCGGCCTGATGAACATCCAGTTCGCGGTCAAGGACGGGGTTGTGTTCATCCTCGAAGTGAACCCCCGCGCCTCCCGTACCGCGCCGTTCGTCTCCAAGGCCACGGGCGTGCCCCTGCCGCGTCTCGCCACGCAGGTCATGCTCGGCAAGACCCTCAAGGAACTGGACCCCTGGTCCATGCGCCGTTCCGGGTACGTGTCCGTCAAGGAATCCGTCTTCCCGTTCCGCCGCTTCCCCGGCGTGGACATCCTGCTCGGACCTGAAATGCGTTCCACCGGCGAAGTCATGGGCATCGCCCCGACCTTTGAGGAAGCTTTCCTCAAGGGGCAGTGGGGCGCGGGCCAGAAGCTGCCGGAAGGCGGCAAGGTGTTCCTGTCCGTGAACGACCGCGACAAGCGCTTTGTGGCTGAGGTCGCCCGCCAGTATGTGGATCTCGGTTTCGAACTGCTCGCCACCTCCGGTACCGCCGGGCTTTTGGCTGGGCAGGGCATCCCGTCCACCCGCGTGCTCAAGGTGTACGAAGGCCGCCCGAACATCGTCGACCTCATCAAGAACGGCGAAGTCTCGCTGGTCATCAACACCGCCTCGGGCAAGCGCACCGCGCACGACTCCAAGGCCATCCGGCAGGCTACGCTCCATTACGGCGTGCCGTACAGCACCACGTTGTCCGGCGCGAAGGCCATTGCCCGCGCCATCGGTGCGGCCCGGACCACCGAAGTGCGCGTAAAGAGCCTTCAGGAATATTATAAGGGCGAGTAACCCGCGGGGAGGGCGCTTCTGATAAGGCGGCCCTCCCTCGTTCCTCCCCTGCTGAAAGCCTCTTAAGGAGGGGGCGGTTCTCCGCGTGTTGCAAGAACCGGAAGTTTTTTTTATCATTTCTCCCTCCTTTTTTGAAAAGATACCCGGCCTTCCGGGACGGCGGCGGAAACGGTATGCAACCGTGATGCCGTTGTACCGGAAGGCTTGCCTGTTTAGGCCAGCCTGCGGCCTCTCGCGGAAACGCGATGCCGGAATCCCTGCCCTTTTTGGGGCGGAAGGCTATCCGCCGACGGGGCGGGACCCTGCCGGGAATGGGGCAAAGCCCCGCTGGACTGCGACAAGCGTACAACGAGCGCCCTGCCTCCGCGGGCGTTATCCACTGACCACAACAAAGGTCGACGGAGCGGAAGGAAAGCCTGAAGAGGGCGGAAGAAGCCTTTCTTCAAGGGGCTTTTTCCGCCCTCTTCGTGACAAAAGGTATTGTATGTGCGGAATTTTTGGTATTTCTGGACATCCTGAAGCGGCTCGGATGGCCTATTTCGGTCTGTACGCCCTCCAGCATCGCGGGCAGGAAAGCACTGGCATCGCAAGTTATGACGGCAAGCACATCCGGCTGCACGCGGGCATGGGGCTCGTGCCGGACGTATACGACGAAGCGACGCTTGGTCAGGAATTGCAGGGCAACAGGGCCATCGGCCACGTACGTTACTCCACCTCGGGGGTTTCGGTTCGCAAGAACGCCCAGCCGCTGGTCGTCCGGGTTTGCGGCATCGAGATCGCGCTGGCCCACAACGGCAATCTGACCAATGCCTCGGAACTCCGCGGCGAACTGGAAAGCGAAGGCGCCATCTTCCAGACCAGCAGCGACAGTGAAATTTTCGTGCACCTCATTGCGCGCAGCCTTGCCAAAAAGAAGGATCTTGAGGAGGCCATCCTCTCCGCTTGCGATCGCGTGCGCGGGGCGTATTCCCTCATCATCCTGTCCGAAGGCCGCATCATCGCGCTGCGCGACGCCCACGGCTTCCATCCGTTGGCAATGGGCAAGGTGGACGACGCCTATGTGTTCGCTTCCGAAACCTGCGCTTTTGACCTGTTGGAGGCCGAATATCTCCGTGAAGTGTTGCCCGGCGAAATGGTTGTCGTCGACGGCGACAAGGTCGTCAGCCGCCCGCTCAACAATGCCGGCAAGGTGCCTGTCCGCCAGTGCATTTTTGAGCTGGTCTATTTTGCCCGCCCCGACTCCATCGTGTTCGGTGAAGACGTGTATCAGTGCCGCAAGCACATGGGCTACGAAATGGCCAAGGAAGCGCCCACCGACGCCGAACTGGTCATGCCGTTCCCGGACTCCGGCGTGTATGCGGCCATCGGTTTTGCTCATGCCGCCGGTGTGCCCTACGAACAGGCGTATATCCGTAACCATTACGTGGGCCGCACCTTCATTCAGCCCTCCCAGACCATGCGCAATTTCGGCGTCCGCGTGAAGCTGAACCCGGTGCGCTCCATGATCAAGAACCGTCGCATCTGCATCGTCGACGACTCCATCGTGCGCGGCACGACGGTTCGCACCCGTGTGGTCAAGCTGCGTGAGCTGGGCGCTCGTGAGGTGCATTTCCGCGTGAGCTGTCCGCCGTTGCGCCATCCCTGCTTCTACGGGATCAATTTCTCGTCCCGCGGGGAACTCGTGGCCGCCAACCACCCACTGGAAGCCTTGCCCGGCCTGCTGAATCTTGATTCGCTTCATTACCTCACCATCGAAGGGCTGCTGAACTCGGTTTCCGAACCGGACAAGTACTGTCTCGCCTGTTTCAATGGTGAATACCCGGTTGCTTGCGGCGGGCAGTGCTCCTGCTGCGGTTCCGCAGAGTAACCACTGGAAAGGAACGCCATGACGCAGAAGATTGTCCTGTACGATACGACCCTCCGCGACGGCACGCAGGCCGAAGACGTCAACCTGTCGACCCCGGATAAAATCAAGATCGCCTTGCGCCTTGATGAATTCGGCATCGACTATATCGAAGGCGGCTGGCCCGGTTCCAATCCGGTGGACGTGGCGTTTTTCAAGGAGATCGCCAACTATCACCTGAAATACGCCCGTATCGCCGCGTTTGGGAGCACGCACCATCCCGACAACAAGGTGGAAGAAGACCCGAATCTGAACGCGCTCATCGCTTCCGGCGCGACGGCGGGGACGATTTTCGGCAAATCGTGCGAACGCCATGCGAAGGAAGCCCTGCGTCTGGACCCCAAACGGAATCTGGACATTATCCGTAATTCGGTAGCCTACTTGAAGCGCTCCATGCCGGAAGTCTATTTTGACGCGGAGCACTTTTTCGACGGCTACAAGCGGAATGCGGAATACTCGCTGGCTGTCCTGCGGGCCGCGCACGAGGCGGGCGCGCTGATCATCAATCTGTGCGACACCAATGGCGGCACCCTGCCGAACGAGATGCAGCAGATCGTTTCGGATCTGCGCGTGGCCTTGCCGGAAGTGCGGCTCGGCATCCATACGCACAACGACTGCGAGATGGCGGTGGCGAATACCATCGTTGCCGTGCAGGCTGGCGCGGAAATGGTGCAGGGCACGATCAATGGGGTGGGCGAGCGCTGCGGCAATGCCAACCTGTGCTCGATCATCCCGGTATTGCAGGTGAAATGCGGTTTGACCTGCTTGCCTGAGCCCGCTGATGTGCGGCTCCGCCAGCTGACCAAACTGTCGTCCTACTTCGCTGAAGTGGCGAATATGAAGCCGTTCAACCGCCAGCCTTTTGTGGGCAATTCCGCGTTTGCGCACAAGGGCGGGGTGCACGTCAGCGCCGTCAACCGCTGTTCCTCCCTGTACGAACATATGGAGCCGGAGTTGGTCGGCAACGGCCAGCGCATTCTGATCACGGAGCTCGGCGGACGGAGCAACATCGTTTCGCTGGCCCGCCGGTTCGGGTTCCATCTGGACAAGGACGAGCCCGTGGTCAAGGGGCTGTTCAACGAGCTGAAAAAGAAGGCCAGCCTCGGGTACGACTACGCGTCCGCCGAAGCCAGCGTCGAGCTGCTCATCCTGCGCAAACTGGCGCGGCGCGGCGTCCGGGACTTCTTCAAGCTGGTGCAGTACCATGTGAGCGCCGTGCGTGATGCCAGCCATGAGTTGCCGATGGAAGAAGCCACGGTCATGGTGGAAGTGGAGGGTGCCGTCGAGCATACCGCAGCCACCGGCAACGGCCCGGTCAACGCGCTTGATACCGCGCTCCGCAAGGCGCTTCTGCCGTTCTATCCGCGTTTGAAGGAAATGAAGCTGTTGGACTTCAAGGTCCGCGTCCTTTCCGCTTCCGACGGTACGGGCGGGACGGCCTCCGTTGTCCGTGTGCTTATCGAATCGGGCGACGCCGACAGCACATGGGTGACCGTGGGCGTGTCGCATGACATCATCGAAGCCAGTTGGCAGGGGCTTGTGGATTCTGTCGTGTATAAGTTGTATCGTGACGAGGAGGGGCAGCGGAAGCTCCGCGACTTGCGATAGAGGCAGAATGCGAGAGTGGAATTGGTGAGGGAAAGGGGAACCTTTCTGGAGAAGGGGAGAGCACCCCCACGGTTCCTTTTCCCTCCTAAGACTTTCGACTGGTTGGGAGGCCGCCCGGCGGCAGTTCCGTTGGATGAGAAAGTGAAGACGCCCGGATACGTTCGTGTATTCGGGCGTTTTTTGATGACCACCGCTGGATCTGGAATGGTATCGTCATGGGGGAGTGATTCTTGGGCATAGTGAATACTGCGGATGGGGGATTCGATAAAGGGAAAAGCCTTTGAAGGATGAGGGGAGGGGGTGTGGGGGAGGGGAGAAGGGGACTTTCTTCAGAAAGTCCCCTTCTCCCCTCCCCCACATTTCCTCTTACCCCAATACGGCGGAATGCGTGAGGGCGTGGCCTGCGGAGAAGGCGCGAGCCTCAAACTGGCTGATAGCCCAATATTCCTGGACGAGCGGCGCGAAAAGCAGCGGATCGATGAGTGCGGGATCGGGGAGGCCGTCTTCACGCATACAGGCGGAGTCGACCTTCACGTCCATGATCTCGCCGATGAACTGGGTGTGTGAACCGAGCTCAAGCGTATGCGAGAGCGTCAGCTCAACAATAACGGGACATTCGGCGATGCCGGGTGCGTCCACATGTTCGGCGGGAACGGGGGTAAGATTCAGGGCCGTGAACTTGTCGGTATCGCGCCCGGAATGCATCCCGGCGAAATCGGATTGCGCGGCGAGTTTGCGGGAAGGAATGTTGATGGTGAAGGACTTGCGCTCAAGAATGGCGTTATAGGTCCAACGGTTCTTGCGGATGGAAACGGCGATGCTCGGCGGCTGAGAGGCGCAGATGCCTCCCCATGCGGCGGTCATGATATTGGGACGGCCGGTATGGTCATACGTACCTACGAGGAATACTGGAGTCGGAAGAATGAATGTTTTTGCACCCAGAGACTGGAACATATGATGCCTCATAGTTATGGAAAAAGGTGAACGAAAACACAGTTGTTGTGTCAGAGAATCCGGCATGACGCAAGGGCTGAGCCGCGAATGCTTTGGAAAGCGAGGTTCCACGCGGGAAAAGAGGGCACGGAACCATTCTCCACTTGACCGTGAGGAGACATTGTGGCATAAGACGGCTTCGACACGCCGGGATGGTGGAATTGGTAGACGCAGCGGACTCAAAATCCGCCGATGGCAACATCTTGCGAGTTCAAGTCTCGCTCCCGGTACCAGAATGAAATAAGGCAGTTACGGAAACCGTAGCTGCCTTTTTTCGTGTCGTCTTGGAGCGCTTTTGTAGGGCACTGTAGGGCGTTTGCCCTACAAGGAGAAGATTGCCAGCTTTAACAAAAGCCGCTAGGTTGCCCGTGGGCCTCCCCAGTTCAGTCATTAGCGGGGGATTGCAAGGAGGTTCCATGTCGCATGTTCGGGTTTCTCCGACTGCTGGCAAAAGCCGCTGTTACGGCTGCTCTTGTCCGGCTGTGTAACTGGCTGATGGATTTGTTCCTCTAGCCTGACCAGCTCTCCAGACAAAGCAAGCCCCTAACAGTGGTCAAGACTGTTAGGGGCGATCTGGGGAGAATGTGTTCTCATCTGGGGAGTCCCGAAAAAGACCCCGCATAAAGGGCTGGAGGTGTTTGCCGCACTTCCGGCCCCCTTCTTTTGGGAAGATAAAATCTTTTCCGAGGACTGTCAAAAGTCGTCTTCCTTTTTGTCCATACCTAATACGGGCATGACCTCAGCCGCGTGGAGCTGCGCCCTTGGCACGACATGGGCGTAAGTGCTGGCCGTGGTCTGGGTGCTGGCGTGGCCGAGCTGCGCGGAGACGGCGGGAAGGTCGGCTCCGGCGGCGAGCATTTCCGAGGCGGCGACGTGCCGGATGTCGTACATACGGATTCCGCGCCCGGACATTCCCGAGTCGGCAAGGGCCTTGCGCCAAGCCTGATTATAGTCGAGGACACGTTTTCCGGCGCGGTGGCAAACCCACGGGATACCTGCGCTCATGTCCTCTTCATAGTGGCCACGGGCTTCTTGCCAATACAGCGGCGGCGGGATGACGCGTTTCATACGGCCGGTCTTGCCTTGCAGAAGCTGAACGTATCCGAAGCGCCAGTTGAAGGCACTCCACGGCAACGAGAACAGTTCCACCTGACCGGGGCGCAGGGCCAGCGCGTAGGCGGTTTTCAGGGCCCAGACCAGCCAGTCGGGACAGTGGGGCAGGATCATCTGGAAATCGCACAGCGTTGTGGAGATGATGCGGCGTTGCGCCTTCAGATACTTGAAGTCACGCCACGGGTTGGAGACGACAAGCTCCTGATCCGCACCCCACGCGAGAATGGCGTGGATGTACTTCTGGTATTTGTTCATTGTGGCATTGCTTGTTCCGCGTGCCCTGAATGCTTCGCGCATGGTTTCCAGATCGGAACGGTCAAGGCGTTCGGCGTACTTATCCCGGAGGAACTCCCCTGTTCCCTCAATATGCTTCCCCGTTTTCCTGTCTTCATGCCCGGCGAAGAAGTAGACGATGTTCTTGCGGGTTTTGGGGTGTTTGTCAGGATTTGAGCGGAAGTAGAGCGCAACCAGTTCGCCAAGGGTGAGTTGGCGGGGGCCTTCCTTTTGTTCCAGCCGTTCGCGTTCAAAGGCGTGCGCTTCCTGTTCGGTTTTGAAGTACCGTTTTCGGCGCACGCCGTTTTCCTGCCACTGAACGCACCAGTTGTTCCGGGGACTGTAGAACTGGACTCCCATCACACACCACACAACATTCTGAATTGTTCTCTAGACAGCGGCTTTTTCGTCGGGCGTGTTTCTGTATTCATACCGAGCAGTTCCTTAATCCTGCCGTCGAGCTTTTCACGTTCAACGACAAGCTTCCGCAACTCGGTGAGCACCTTTTCGTCAATAGCCTTGTTTTGTTCCTTCATTCCTCTGCCCCTGTGCAAACGCCCATTGCAGGCGGCATTCTGTGCAGTTCGGGACGTTCCCGGTTTCATATCGGCATTTTGTATGCTGTTTGTGGTATGGGCAGTCGGGGACGCTGGCCAGCTTCAACGCCATCCCTGCCAGCTTTGCGAGGGCTTCGGGGGTGGCCGTCCGGTTCCAGAGTTCCGAGGCGTCGACGGTGGGGTTGTGCTCAAGTCTGGCCACGCCCTTAATCCGTATCAGCCATGTCCGCACGCGGCGGGGAATTGGAAGTGTGAACATCAGAGCAGCCTCCCCTGTGGTGCCGGCTGGCGGTTTTTGATCCACCCGAAAGTCTTTTGCAGTTCGTCATCCACCCGTTTTTCGATCTCCCTTGCTTTCTTCAGATAGGCCTTGTCCCGCGTATCGAAGTAGAGCTTTTGGGCTTCGCGCATATCACGGACGAGGCAGGTAAATTCAGAGATCTTTTCAGCCATTGTTCACCTCAAAAAAAGAAAAATTCAGGGCATCAGTTCAGGGGCTTTAGCTTCACAAAAGAGTTGTTCAAAAAAAGGATTGAGAATAAAGTAGTTAGGGATAAAGGTTGAAAACAAAGTCTCTGAAGGTATTTTGAAGGTAACGTATTGGAAAGTAAGGATACTTTCGTAGGAGGTTCTAGTTATCCGCCGTGTAGGTGGTTTAGAAGTTGGGAACCGCGGCGACCATCGTGTCAAGAGCGTTATCCGCCGTGTAGGTGGTTTAGAAGATCAAGATTCACTTTTCGGATGCTCGCCAGTAGTTATCCGCCGTGTAGGTGGTTTAGAAGTAACGTTTATCGGTCGTCCCTCCCGGCGATCCGTTATCCGCCGTGTAGGCGGTTTAAAAATGTTTCATCACGCCCATTTTTCGAGAAGTTCCGCCATCTTGCCGCCGGGACACTGGCTTTTGATCCAGTACATGACCTCGGCAAACTCTCTGCGGTTGAAGATGAGGGAAAAGCGCCGATCCCCGGTGTTGACACTCTGCCGACTCTGTGGGTAGGTTCTTTGTGCATCCATGAGTGTCCTCTCTTGGATGTTTTGCCCTCGGCGCTGTTACCGCAGTACCGGGGGCGTTTTGTTTTTGGGCGAGGCGGCGGGATTGACTGTCTGCGCCTTTGCTACGCAGCCCGCCGCCTGGTGAAGGGCGGGTTAGGCGGCGGTCGTCTTCATGAGCCATTGATTGCGCTTGGCGCGGGCATCTTCGAGCGTCTTTGTGACGCAGGAGAAGAGCTTCCCGTCCGTGTGCCGGTAGTCGTACTGGACGCGGGTAGCGTCCTTCCCTCTGCGAGCAAGGTGCTCGACTTCAAAAAATTCATATTGTTCCTGACTGTTACCGACAGGTTGCGGATTTAGTGACATGGTGCTTCTCCTTGTCTTTTGAGTAGGTGGATTTTTGATTACGACAATATGTCGTATAAGTCAACAAAAAAAAGCGACAAATTGTCGCTTTTATCTTCTACCTATCACTCCCCATCGGGTAAAGGAGGAGGAATACTAACCAGTTTTGACTGATTCTGGAGAGCCCTTCCCAGATATCTTTCCCATTCGCTGGCGGGCTTCGATGATTAGAGTTTCTGGATGCACTCCGAAAAAGTCAGCAAGTTTATCCAGTTCGTCTATAGTAAGTTGTCGTTTTTTATTTGTGGTATTTCGGCCTTTTACAATGTGATTCCATTTGTCTCCAGCAACACGGGGTTCTGGGCTTGCAGGAAATATGGCCATCCCTACTTGAATTTTGGTCATGCCACGTTTTTCGCGCCACTCTTCAACTACCTGAATAATTGCTTCTTGTAAGTCCATTTTTGCCCTCTTTCGTAGGGTGGCATGACCAAGGAGTATCTACAATATGACAAAAAGTCGGTTGATTAAAACGACAAAATGTCGTATTCCTTCCCCATGAAGACGTTAATCGAACAAATCAAAGACGTTTTTGGGACAGATGCAAAAGCCGCAATCGCCTTTGGCGTTTCTCCCCGAACTTTTCAGCGTTGGAAGCGTAAAGGGGATTTCCCTCGTGGGATTTATCGGGAAAAGGCTGTGCAACTGATTGTCAGTAAAGGAAATCTTTTTGAACCTGTTTTGTCCAACAAGACATCTGAAAGTGTGCAATCCTGTGCATAAGCTCAACGGCCTGATCATCGATCTCTTCGCAGGCGGCGGCGGGGCCAGTACAGGCATGACATGGGCACTGGGGCATTCGCCTGACATTGCGATCAACCACGACGCGGAGGCGTTGGCCATGCACGCCGCGAACCATCCCGGCACGCTGCACCTGTGCGCCAACGTGCTGGCGGTCAATCCCTTGTACGCGACGGGCGGCCAGCCTGTCGACGTGCTGCACGCCTCGCCGGACTGCACGCATTTCTCGAAAGCCAAGGGCGGGAAACCACGTTCGCAGCACATACGGGATCTGGCGTGGGTCGTCGTGCGGTGGGCGGAAGAGGTGCGCCCGAGGCTGATCACGTTGGAGAACGTGGAAGAGTTCCAGACGTGGGGGCCGCTTGATGCCCACTGCCAGCCGATCAAGGCACAGGCCGGGGCGACGTTCCGGGCGTGGGTTCGGCGGCTGCGGCGGCTCGGCTACCGCGTTGACTGGCGGGAACTCCGGGCTTGCGACTATGGCGCGCCGACGACGCGGAAACGGCTTTTCGTGGTGGCGCGGCGTGACGGCCGCCCGGTGGTCTGGCCTGAACCGACGCACGGCCCCAAAGACTCGCCAGCCGTCCTCTCCGGAAAACTCAAGCCGTATCGGACTGCTGCGGAATGCGTGGACTGGACTGCCCCGGCGCGGTCGATTTTCGTCCGAAGCAAACCGTTGGCCGAAGCCACGCAACGGCGCATCGCCGAAGGCATCCGGCGGTATGTGCTCGGAGCGGGGGAACCGTTCATCGTCAGCGCGAACCACACGACGCGGGATGGGACATACCGTTGTTTCAGGGGGCAGACGATTGATGCCCCGCTTGGAACCGTCACACAGTCGCCGGGGTTCGCAGTTGCAACACCCGTGTTGATGACGAACACCACGGGGCACGCTCCAAGCGGTTTGGGCGTCCCGGTGCCTACCGTGGCCACCGGGAACCATCACTTTCTAACGGCCCCGATACTGTCCCGGCAGTTCGGCAACTCCGTAGGGCAGACGGTAGAAGCGCCGCATCCTACGATCACGCAATCCAATCATGACATGCTGGTGACGGCCAGCATGGTCAAGATGCGCGGCGCCAATATCGGCGCTCCGGTTGACGAGCCGCTGAGGACGGTATCAGCGCAGGGCCAGCACCATGCGCTCACCACGGCCACGCTGATCAAATACTACGGGACAGGCGGCGGGAGTGACGCCGGCGCGCCGCTGCACACGGTCACGGCCAAGGATCGCATGGGCCTTGTGTGCGCCGAACTGGATGCGGACGGCGCACGGTACGCCCAGACGCTGGACTGGCTGCGGTGGTGGGGCGTCATCGGGCCGGACGCCGAGGCCGAGATCGTAATCCGGGGCGTCGTCTACCGGATCGTCGACATCGCCATGAGGATGCTGGCCCCCCGCGAACTGTACCGGGCGCAGGGCTTCCCCGACACATACGTCATCGCGCCGGAGTGCGGCGGGAAGCCGATCAGCAAAACGGCGCAGGTGAGGATGTGCGGGAACAGCGTTCCGCCGCAGTTCGTCGCCGCGCTGGTTACGGCCAACGGGCCGGGGACGTGGGCGGAAGAGGCGAAGCCCCATTTGCCGTTGCTGGCGTATCTGCCGCCGCGACGGACGGGAATGGAGGCGAGGGTATGATCTGCAAAATACAGGACGTGCGCGAGTTCAGGCCGTTATCGCTTCCCGCGCCGTCTGGCTGGAAACGGTTGGGAGTCCTTGCCGGTGTGATGGCCTATGCACACGTTACAACCAGCATGAGAGTAACCGTTTCGCTGGACACATTCGAGGGTGGGGAGCGGTTTCTTCACGTCGCGGTGAGCCGCAGGGGACGCCTTCCATCATGGGACGACCTGAAGCGGGTGAAGACGGCTTTCATGGGGCGGGATGTGGACGCCTTTCACATCATCCCCCGTGCCGACGATCACATCAACATGCACGAATACACGATGCACCTGTGGACACCGTGGGAGGGGAATTATGCCTGAATCGCCGAGTATGGAGAGGGAAGAGTGGAGCCATTTGCCGATTATCGACGGCAAGGTGGGCGAGGGCGTGAAGTTTGAGCGCATCCGGCGGATCACCGGGTATCTGGTTGGGACTGTGGAGCGGTTCAACAATGCGAAACGGGCAGAGGTGCGGGACAGGGTGAAGCACATGAGCATGACGCCCGCGGCTGTTCCGGCGGAATGAAAAGACCTCGCCGTGGATCAGACGGCGAGGCCATGAAATACGGGATGCACGGCATCCCTGCGCAGGAGTTCAGTATGCTGATAATGCGGCAGAGAGTCAAGGGAAAGGCGGTGTAAGATGTATCGCGGCTTTATCAAGTGTTGGCGATGTGCCGAGGATAGCCGGGCGTGGAGCCGGGGGGCCTTGCATCGCGGGGTCATGTTGACCATTTTGCTCAAAGTGGCTTGGAAGGATTGCTACTATCGCGGCGACGAGCTGAAGGCCGGGCAGTTCGCCTTTTCCGGTGCGTATCTGGCCGAGGAATGCCAGCTCAGTCGAACGACGCTTTTGTCTATCCTTGATGATCTGGAGCAGGATGGATTCTTGACCCGGCGCAGTGTTGGGAACAGGTACACGCTGATCACGGTGACGAACTGGGCGCGGTATCAGTCATTGGATGCCTCCGGTTGTAAAGCTGGTTGTTCATCTGCTGAACAACCGTCTGAACAACCAGCTTTACAACCGCCCGACACGATCAAAGAATATAAGAAGGCAAGAAAAGAACTCTCTTCCGCATCGGACGATGCGGCTGTGAGTGAGGGCGCTTTCCCCGATGCGATGGGAGAGGGGGAAGCCGTACCTTTGCCCGGCACATCGGGAGGGGGAAGGGAGGCCGTACCGGAACCGGAAGGCAAGCCTTCGGCGGTTCAGGGCGTTGCCCCTGTCCCGCGTCGCCCGTCGCGGAGCGGCGTTGACGGCGGACAGGCTTTTTACGTCTCGGCAAAAGGGCGTCGGCTTTCCGGGCAGGCTCTTGCCGACTTCGAGGCGTTCTGGGATGCCTACGGCTACCGGCGCGGGAAGGCGGAAGCGGCGGATATGTGGCTTGCGGCTACGCGCAAGGCCCCTGAGTTGGTGCCCGTCATCATCCGCGCCGCCAGTGCTGCGGCTGCGGAGCATGAAGAATTGGCCGCAAGGGTGAAAGGCAGGATACGCATGTACGCCGAGAACTGGTTACAAGGGCGGCGGTGGGAGGATTTTGAGGCGTGCGGGGCTTCTTCCCTGCCGCCTGCGGCTGGCGAGGACAGAGCCCGTACTGATGCCGGGAGGTGCGCTACCGTCCGACATGAGGGGCAGGGCGCAAGGGAAGGAGCGCCCGCCGCGCCGCCCATGCCGGAAGGGAGGCCTCTGCCCCCGCCCGGAACGCCGGAACGGGCAAGGCTTGAAGCCATGCCGCCCACGCGCCGGACTTCCCGCATGACCGCCGAGGAGGATTCCCGGTGGCGGGATGGTTTGAAAGGGCTTTTCCAAATCCGGCGTTCGCGGGGCCTGCCCGTCCCGCAGTTCTTGCTGGATATGGCCGAGAGCATGGAAGGCGCGGTATGTGTTCCGGCATGATGGATTTTGAGAAGCCAGTCGCGTATGATGGCGCTGTCGCTGCAATTTGATGCGCCAATGGCGGCGCGTCGGCGGGGAAAAGGAGGCGAGAAGGATGATTTTCGGGATAGTCTTTTTGTGCGGGGCTGCCGTGGGCGTGGCGGCGTACAGGTGGGGGATACAGGAAGGCATCAAGGTTTATGAGCAGGGGATGAACCGCCAAAAGTACGGGAGCGGCCTGTGATTCCGGTGTCCGTCAATTATGTCCCCGTGGTGCTGCGGAGCATGTCGGAAATCTGCCGGGCGTTCGGCGTCGGTTGTGAGCAGGTGCGGAAATGGGTTGCGGCGGATGCCCCGATAGTCGTTGACCGTGATGAAAAAGGGGAGATCACCCGATACAGGGCGGAACTGAACCGGCTTTATCTGTGGCAGGAGGCCAGAAGCAAAGAATCCCCCGGCAGTGCGGGGGATTCTTGGTAAATTTATGATGGACACTCTTAGAGTTCCGCTGCCTTATCCCGCTCGGCAGCAGAGATGTCATGGGCAGACTGAAGGTTGAGCCAGAAGTCGGGCTTTGTGCCGAAGTAGCGGGACAGTTGGGCGGCGGTATCCGCAGTGACGGCACGGCGCTGGTGGACAATATCAGCTATGCTGGTTGCAGGCACGCCGAGAGCGATGGCAAGCGCATGGGGCGTGATGCACATGGGCTTCAAGAATTCTTTCAGCAGGATTTCCCCCGGATGTGTGCGGACGCGCATATGGGTTCCCGACCTCAGACGGGCAGGATGGACAAATTGATGGGGCGGCCCACGGCCTTGGCATAGCGGGCAATGGCCTTGATGGAAATGTTCTTGCCGGATTCCATCCGGGCCACGGCGGGCTGTGAAACCCCAAGCTTTTCCGCAACGTCCTTCTGAGTCATGCCCGCTTCGCTGCGGGCTTGGATCAGCGCGTTAGCAATGGCAAATTCCTGTTCAAGGGCATCATAGGCGGCCTTGTATTCAGGATTGTCCCGCATTTGTTGTTCGTGATACTCAAAGACGCTTCTTCCCATTACAGAACCTCCTTTGCCCGTTTCAGGGCTATTTTTATTTCATCTTTTGGCGTTTGCTGCGTTTTTTTGACAAAAGAACGGACAATCACGACTCGGCGACCAGCTACGGCGACGTAGATGCTTCTGGCGATACCGTCTTTTCCCTTGCCGCGCATTTCCCAGAGTTTGTCCTGAAGGTGCCGCACATAAGGCATTCCGGTTTTCTCGAGTCCATTTTCGCGGATGAGGGTTGCGATCCGGAGGATGCTGGCCTTGAGGTCAACCGGGAGGGCGTGGAATTCTTCTTCCACCATGCCGTTCAAGAATTCAACTGTCCATTTCATGTGGTGAATATAAGTTATAGTTTATAATTTGTCAATGCCGGTAAGTCGTCAACCCCCTTTTTCCCTGTCTCTCCCTGCCTGTGCCTGCTTGTGCCGGCGGCCTCACAAAAGCCCGTGCTACGCTCCTGCCATCTTTCAATGCGGGAGCGTTTTTTTATGCCGAACCAACAGGAAGTCTTTGAAGCCGCCCATGCCCACGTCGCCAAGTGGGAGGGTGGATACTTTGACCATCCGAACGATCCGGGGGGCGTCACCATGTACGGCGTCAGCCTCATGTTCCTGAAGGGGCTTGATCTCTGGGAAGGGGACATTGACGGCGACGGGGATATTGATCGGGACGATGTGCTGGCCGTCACCAAGGATACGGCCCGCGACATCTTCAAGCGTTACTTCTGGGACAGGCCGCGTGCCGGGGAAATGCCCCCGCTGGTCGCGGTGTGCTTCTATGACTTCGCCGTCAATGCGGGTGTCCCGCGTGCGGCGAGGATGCTGCAAGGGCTCCTGCGCGTTGAGGCGGACGGCATCGTCGGGCGGAACACGCTGACGGCTGCGGAGTCCTGCAATCAGCGCGAGCTGGCATCCTTCATGCTCTTGGAGCGTGAGCGGTGGTACCGCGGACTCGTGGCGAAGAAGCCGAAGTCCGCGGCGTTCCTGCGCGGCTGGCTCAACCGTACCTCTGATTGCCGGGCGCTGGTCGAACGGCTGGCGGCGCGGTGGGGGATTACGGGATGAATCAGCGGGCGGTGCTGGCCGGGGCGTTGTGCCTCTTCGCTATTGGGCTTGGTGTGTACGTCCTCACCTTACGAACGGAACGCGACACGGCCCGGACGGAAGCGCAGGAAGCCCGGCAGGACGCCGCGACATGGAAAGCCGCTGCGCAGTCGGGAGAGGCCGCGGTCAGGGAACTGGCGGCGGCGAAGGCCACGGCGGAAGCTGCGGCGGCGGAACGGGACGCCACGATCAAGGCGCTCACGCGGGACAGGGACGAACAGCGGCGCAAGCTGCGGGAGGCGATGCGGCATGACGAAGAGGCTGGCGATTGGGGTGCTACTCCTTTGCCTCCCGCTGTTCTCGGGCTGTTCCGGTAGGCGGGAAGTGGCGGCGGTTCCGTTGGTCATACGGGAGGAAGTACCCGTGTATCTGACCGAGCCGACGCCCGCGCCCGTGCTGGCCGGGGATACGAACCTCGACCTTGTGGGGCATGTGTTTGACTGGCAAGCCGCGCTCGGCGCGTGCAATGCGGACAAGGCGGCGATACGGGCCGCAGCCGGGAAGGAATGATGATGCAGCCGCCCGCCCCGTTGGAGGGGCTTGCCTACTACACGCAAAGCCTGCTGGCCCTGTGGCCTGAGAAGGCCGTCATAGGTTCGTGCGTCGCCGGCGTCGTCTCGCTGTTCGGCGGGGACGCCTATCTGTTGTGGATGCTTGGGGCCATGCTGGTGGCCGACTTTGCCTTTGGGCTGGCGGACGCCGTGCGGCGCAGGCATTTCCGTTGCCGGATGCTGGCGCACGGGGCGCTCAAGTTCCCGGCCTACTGCCTTTACTTGCTGATTGTCGGCGTGGTCAACGCCAGCCTTTCCCGGTCTTTCGGCGGGTTCGACATGCCGTTGCTGAATCTTTTCATTGCCTACCTGATCATTACGGACGCCGTATCCGTCATTGCCCACATGCAGCGGCTCGGCATCCCCGTGCCGGACCTGTTGCGGCGGGTGCTTCTGCACAGCAAGCGGAAAGTGGAGCGGCGGGTGGATGAGGCCGTGGGCGGGGACGACGATGCCCCCTAGGCCGCTCAAGGTGTGCCGCCATGCCGGATGCCAAGAGCTTACCCGTGATCCGTCCGGGTACTGCCCGAAGCACAAGGACGCGGCGGAAGCGCGGGCGAGGAAGTGGAAGGCCGAGCAGGACAGCCAGCGGGAGAGCGCATACCGGCGCGGGTACGGGGCTCGGTGGCGGAAGCTGCGGGCGCAGATCCTTATGGATGAACCGTTGTGCCGGGAGTGCCGCAAGGCCGGGCGCATCGTGCCGGCGACGGACGTTGACCACATCGTGGCCAGAGCCGACGGCGGGACGGATGACCGGAGCAACCTGCAACCCCTCTGTCATGCCTGCCACAGCCGCAAGACCGTCCGGGAGAACGGCGGGCGTGCGGTGACACGATGAGGGGGGGGGATCAAATGTTTGGTGCTGCCACCGGAAGACCGCATAGGGCAGGTGGATTTTTGTTCATGCAAAATGGGGGGAGGGGGTCAACCGGGATATGGCGGGACGTAAGCCATTGCCGACGCATTTGAAAATGGTTCGCGGGACGCTGCAGAAATGCCGGATGAACCCGGATGAGCCAACCCCGGACCCGGAAATCCCCGACGCGCCGCCGCACCTGTCGCCGGAAGCGCGGGAGGAATGGGAACGGCTGGCGCTCGAACTGTATGAACTCGGCATCCTGTCCACCATCGACCGGGCGGCACTGGCGGCCTACTGCCAGGCCTATGGACGGTGGGTTGAGGCGGAAGAGCAACTCCGCAACATCGACGGCACCATGAAGCTCACGGAAACGACCTCAAACGGCAATATCATCCAGAACCCTCTGGTGGGTATCGCCAACAAGTCGCTGGAACTGATGCACAAGTATTTGACCGAGTTCGGCATGTCCCCGAGCAGCCGTACCCGTGTCAGCGCAAAGAAAAAGACGGGCGAGAAAAAGGGCTTCGCGGCCCTGTAGGAAACACCATGGCAAAGGAACCGACATATCCCCACGTTGAAGCCGCGCTTCGGTACGCCCGCGATGTTGTCGCCGGGCGGATTTTGGCGTGCCAGTGGGTGATCCTCGCCTGCAAGCGCCAGCTCGACGATCTGGGAAGGTGGGACGGCGTTGACGGCGCTCCGTATTTCTTTGACCGCGCCGCAGCCGAGCGGGTGATCAAGTTTGAGGAGATGATGCCCCACGTCAAAGGGGAATGGGCGCGCAAGCGCATGACCCTGAAACTTGAGCCGTGGCAGAAGTTCATCCTTTCAACGCTGTTCGGCTGGAAGCGCGCCAAGGACGGGCTGCGGAGATTCCGGGAAGCCTATATTGAAGTGCCGCGCAAGAACGGCAAGTCCTGCTTCGTGGCTCCGATGGGCCTTTACATGCTCGTTGCGGACGGCGAAGAGGGCGCGGAAGTGTACTCCGGCGCCACTACGGAAAAACAGGCGTGGGAAGTGTACGGCCCCGCGCAGATCATGGCCAAGCGCGCCGAAGGCTTCATGGAGCACTACGGCGTGGACGTCCGCGCCAAGAATATGAACCTCATCGGTTCCGCGTCCAGATTCGAGCCGTTGATCGGGGACCCCGGCGACGGCGCGTCGCCGCACTGCGCCATCGTTGACGAATACCACGAGCACGACAGCCCGCGCCTGTACGATACCATGATCACCGGCATGGGCGCACGCCGCCAGCCTTTGATCATCGTCATCACCACGGCGGGCTTCAACCTTGGCGGCCCCTGCTATGACATGCGGCTCCGCGCCGGGAAGGTTCTTGATCGCACGCTTCAGGATGAGGAACTGTTTGCCATCGTTTACACCATCGACGCCGAGGACGACTGGAAGAGCCCCGAGGCACTGCGGAAGGCGAACCCGAATTTCGGTGTTTCCGTCATGGAAGACTACCTGCTGGCGCAGCAGTTGAAGGCCATCCAGAACCCCTCGAAGCAGAACACGTTCAAGACCAAGCACCTGAACGTGTGGTGCAACGCCCGCGCCGCCGCCTTCAACATGACGAACTGGGAGAAGTGCGCCGAGCCCGGCCTGTCGCGGGAACGCTTCGCCGGGAAACCCTGTTTCATGGGCCTTGACCTCGCCAGCAAGGGCGATTTGAACGCCGTTGTGTACCTCTTCCCGGAAGACGGCGGGACGTATGCGCTGTTTGCCGACTTTTTCCTTCCCGAAGACGCGCTTGAATCCACCCAGAATGCGGACATCTACCGGGGGTGGGCTTCCGAAGGCTGGATCACGCTCACCCCCGGCGGGATGGTCGATTACGACACCATTGAGGAACATATCCTTGAGCAGGCCAAGCGTTTTGAGGTGCGGGAGTGCCCCTATGACCCGTATCAGGCGGCGCAGCTTGTGACGCATCTGGCGGATTCCAGCCTGACGATGGTGGAGTTCGGGGCCACGGTGAAAAATTTCTCCGATCCTTTCAAAACGCTGATCGCGTTGGTGGATGCCGGGAAGATTCGCCATGACGGAAATCCCGTCCTGACGTGGTGCATGTCCAATACGGTCTGTTTCACGGACGCCAAGGACAACATCTATCCCCGGAAAGACCGTTACGAATACAAGATCGACGGCGCGGTAGCCGCGATCATGGCGCTTGGTCGGGCGCAGGCCGTGCCGGAAGAAGGATCCGGCGCCGTCATCACGCAAGGTTTCGTTGACCTGTGGGGGGATCTGTAATGGCGGGCATGAGAAGGAATCCCCTTGCCACACGCCGCACCGGGCGGCCTCAGAATGCCAGCATATCCGGCGGGGCCTCTTTTTCCGACTTCTCCGAACTGTTCGGCATGGGCGCGCCGGTGGCTTCCGGGCAGGTTGTGACGCCCGAGTCCGCCATGCGCTTCTCGGCGGTGTTCGCCTGCGTCCGACTGCTCGGCGGCGCGGTGGCTTCGGCTCCGGTGAAGGTCTACCTGCGGGAAGGCACGGAACAGCGCCAGCTTGCCCACGGGCACCCGCTGGCGGACGTGCTGCGCCTGCGGCCCAACCGATTCATGACGTCCACCACGTTCTGGAAAACCTTTGTCGCCCACAAGGTGCTTCAGGGGAACGGCTACGCCCACATCATCCGGGCGCGTTCCGGCGAACCCGTGGGGCTGTATCCCCTGAACCCGCGCAACGTGGTCGTCTATTGGGCGTGGGAACTCGGGCTTGATCAGCGGCTCGGCGTGGAGCGGAACAGGCTGTTCTACCGGGTGACGTTCGAGGACGGGCAGGCGCGGCTCTACGATCAGGACGACATGCTGCACGTCCCCAATGTCGGTTTTGACGGCAAGCGGGGCCTATCCACCATTTCGGCGGCGGGACAGGGGATCGGCCTCGGGCTGGCGGCGGAAGAGTCCAGCGCCCGGTTTTTCAGCAACGGGATGCTGTCGAAAATCGCTCTGTCATATCCGGCAAAGCTCGCTGATGACGCAAAAAAAGACCTGCGTGAGTATTTCGACGCCCGGTATACGGGCACGGCCAACCACCACCGCCCATTGCTTCTCACTGAAGGCGGCGAGGCCAAGACGTTAAGCATGTCCGCGGAAGACGCGCAGCTTATCGAATCCCGGCAGTTCTCGGTCATCGACATTTGCCGTTTCTTCGGCGTTCCCCCGGTCATGATCGGGGAGACGGAAAAGACCTCATCGTGGGGGAGCGGCGTCGAGCAAATGGCCCGCTGGTTCACAACCTTCACACTGAACGATCATTTGACGGCCATTGAACAGGAGCTTGAGGCCAAGCTGTTCCGGGACGGCTTCTTTGCCGAGTTCGACGAATCCGAGCTGACCCGTGGCGATACCAAGACGCGGGGCGAGTTCTACCGTATCGCCCGAGGCTCCATGCAGGAGCCGGGCTTCATGACCACAAACGAGATCCGGGCCGCCGAGGGCCTGCCGCCCATCGATGGCGGCGACGAACTGCAACACCCGGTGAAAAAGGACGAAAATGGACAGACTGTTGAAACTCCTACGCGACAACGCCCGGAACAGGACGGCGGCAGGCATCCCAAAAGCTGAGGAGTCCGGGGAATCCACCCTGTACCTGTACGACGTGATTGTGAGCGACGACTATTGGGGCGGCATTTCCGCCGAGAAGTTCGTCAAAGAATTGAACGCTCTTGATGCGCCGACCATCTACCTGCGGATCAATTCCCCGGGCGGCGAGGTGTTCGCGGCGCGGGCCATTGAAGCGGCCATACGGAACCATCCGGCGCGGATTGTCGCCCATGTGGACGGGTACGCGGCAAGCGCGGCTTCCTTCGTGGCCGTGGCCTGTGACGAGGTGGAGATCGCGCCCGGCGGGTTCTTCATGATCCACAAGGCATGGACGTTCACGGCGGGCAACGCCGACGATCTCCTGCACACGGCGGAGATGCTGGAAAAGCTCGACGCCTCGCTGGTGGACACCTACGCCAAGAAAACGGGCTGTACGCCGGAGGAGATCGCCGGGTGGATGAAGGCCGAAACGTGGTTTTCCGCCGGAGAGTCCGTTGAGCGCGGTTTTGCCGACCGCGTGGCCGAAGCCGCTCCGAAGGCACAGGCCGACTGGAACCTTTCCGTCTACGCCAACGCTCCGGTTGTTCCGGCTGTGGCGGCTTCCATCAACCCTCAGAACCGCGAACGGTACGAGCGTACCGCCCGCCTGCTTGCCGTGACCCGGCACTAGGAGATTTTTGCATGAGCAGCATTCAGGAATTGCGCGAGAAGCGCACGGCCAAGGCCCGCGAGTACCGGAACCTTCTGGACAGGCATCCCGAAAGTATCCCGGAGGAAGCGGCCAACCAGTTTGACGCGCTGGAAAGCGAGATTTCCGCCCTTGATGATGCCATTGCCCGCCATGAAAAGGCGCTGGCCATGGAAGCCGACCGCCTGACGGGAGAACCCCGCGACGAACGGGAAAACACGCCGCACGCCCTCTATGACAAGTGGATGCGGAACGGCCCGCAGGCTTTGACGCCCGATGATTGGGCCGCCGTCCGCAACACCATGAGCACCGGGACGGATGCGCAGGGCGGGTATACCGTACCCACGGAAGTCTCCGGCACCATCATCGAGGCGTTGAAGGCGTTCGGCGGGATGCGTTCCGTGGCTACCGTGATCAGCACGGCCACCGGCGTGCCCATGACCATGCCCACCAGCGACGGCACCACCGAAGAAGGGGAAATCCTCGGCGAAAACACGGCGGCGGCCGCTGCCGATCCCTCGTTCGGCGTCGTGAATCTCGGGGTGCACAAGTACAGTTCCAAGACGGTCGCGGTGCCCATCGAATTGCTTCAGGACTCCAACGCGGACATTGAGGCCTTCGTGAACAACCGTCTGATCACCCGTTTGGGGCGCATCACGAACAAGCACTTTACTGTTGGAACGGGCAGTTCTCAGCCTTCCGGCGTGCTGACCGGCGCCACGCTCGGCGTCACCGGCGCGAAGGCGCAGGTCGATTCCGTGACCTACGACGATCTGGTGGAACTGGAGCACAGCCTTGATCCCGCTTACCGCGAAGGGGGGCGGTGCGCCTTCATGTTTGCCGACACCACCCTGAAGGCGATCAAGAAGCTGAAGGACGGGCAAGGCCGACCCCTGTGGCTTCCCGGCATCGATGTGAAGGAACCCGCGAGCATTCTTGGCTATCGGTATGTCATCAACCAGTCCGTCCCGGCAATGGCGGCGACGGCCAAGTCCGTGCTGTTCGGTGACTTCTCCAAGTACGTCATCCGCGACGCCATGGGCATCACCATGTACCGTTTTGCGGATTCCGCGTTTGCACAGAAGGGGCAGGTGGGGTTCCTCGCCTTCATGCGCTCGGGCGGCGTCCTGACGGATGCGCAGGCCGTGAAGTTCTTCCAGCACGGCGCGGCGGCCTAGCCATGACTGTACGCCTGATCACGCCGCCCGCAGCGGAACCCGTCACGCTTGAAATGGCCAGGCTGCACACCCGCGCCGAAGCCGTGGAGGATGATGCCCTGTTGACGGTGTTGATCACGGCGGCGCGCCAGCAGGGGGAGGGCGTCACCCGCCGCGTATTCGGAGAATCCGTCTGGGAGGTCGAAACAGGCCCCCTGACGTCCCCGTTCCGGCTTCCCCTCGTGCCCTGCATGGCGGTGGCGTCCGTGACCGTGGGCGGCGAGGCGGTGGACGCCGGGCTGTACGGCTTTACGCCGTCCGGCCTGTCGCCGCAGGAATCGCCGCTGCGAGCGGCCTTCATCCCCGGCCCGGATTTCCCGCAGGGGGAAACCGTGCTGACGGTGAGGGCGGGCTATCCCGCCGAGAGGTTCCCGGAACCGATCCGCCAGTGGATGCTGGTGCGGATCGGGACGCTGTACGAACAGCGGGAGAGCTTTGCTGTGGGGTCAAACTTCAATGAGTTCGGGCGGTCATTCGTTGACTGCCTGCTTGATCCCTATGTTATAGCGGGAGGGTTTTAAGATGGAGAAATTCATAGCGTTCAAGTGGACGCCTTGGAGGGTGTTAAAGCTGATCCTGTTTAGCTTGTTTATGGTTTGCGTCCCGACCTATCTCTTTTGTTCTCTCGCCGCGTGGAGTCTGGACTTTACCGTCTGGCATTGGTCTCTGCGGGGGCTGTTTGGCGTCGCGTTGTTTTTGTTCGTTCCTCTACTGGTATACGCGGTCAAGCAACAGTTGAGAGAGGAACCGCGAAAGTCTGGAAAACTCTGATGCGTGCCGGAATGCTTCGCCACCGCGTGACCATCCAGCGGCAGGAAATCGTTTTTGGGAAATTTGGAGCCCCGCTACATGACAAGGTCTGGGAAAACGTGGCGACGGTCTGGGCTTCGCTGGAAGCCATGAGCGGGCGGGAGTTCTTCGCCAGCCAACAGGCACAGTCCGAAGTCACCCAGCGCATCCGCATCCGATATAGGCCGGACGTAACGGCGGACATGCGCGTCATCCACAACGGGAAGGTGTTCAACATCGTTGCCCCGTTGCCGGACAACCGGGGCCGAGAACTGGTGCTGATGTGCCGGGAGGTGAGCAGTGAGCAGTGACGTGGTGGTGGATATTCCCATCGAAGACATCCGGGCGGGCGTCCGGGCGGAGATTGATTCCGATTTGGGAGGCATTGCCGCGCAGGTCTTTGAGAAGGCCAAAAGCTCCACGGCGTTCAGGGACAAGACGGGGAGGCTGCGGCAATCCATCTGGATTTACCGCTCGAAGTACAAGGACGGCGGCTATGTGGTCTATGTGAAGGCCCCGCACAGCCACCTTGTGGAGTTCGGGCATGTGCAGGTTGCCAAGGACGGAAAAACCGTACTGAAGCACGTTCCCGGAAAGCATTTCCTCCGCAAGGCCCGCAACGCCGTCCGCCGAAAGGTTGATGCGATGCTTCAGGACATGATGGGGGATGCCCACTATGGCAAGCGCCGTTGATTTTGAAACTGTCCTGCTGCGGATGTTGCAGGAGGATGCGGGCTTGTCCACATTGGTTGGCAGCAAGGTTTTCCCCTTGTTCATTCCGTCCGGGAATTATCTTCCCTGCGTCACGTTCCAGCGACTCGGCGGGAGGCCCGCCAACACGCTGTCCGGGGTGTCCGGTTTGGAAGAAATCGACCTTCAGATTGACGTGTGGGCACGGGACTATGACGAGGCAAAAGCCATTGCCAAGGCCGTTCGTGCCGCCATGCCGCCAAGCGGCCCGCGGTTCAGCGCGCATCTGATCGAGGATCAGGATTTGTACGAGGACGGGACGAATTACTTCCGCGTGAACATGGAGTTCAAGGTCTGGTTCCTCGAAACCGAATAGGAGATTGAAACATGCCCAACAAACAGATTGCGGTCGGCGCCAGAACCAAAGTCCTGATGGACGTGGAAACGTCCTACGGCGTGGCTCCGACTACGCCGGGGGGTGTCCTCCTCCCCATCAACTCGTTTTCCCTGAAGCCGTCCCGCGCCAAGAACACCCCGGGGACGCTGACGGGCCGCTATGACCCGGCGGAACCCTTTGACGGGAACCTTGAAGTGTCCGGCGGCGTTGTCGTCCCGGTTGACGCACGGGCTTTCGGCCACTGGCTCAGGGCCATGTTCGGCGCTCCGGCCACGACCGGGACGGGTGAACCCGCCGCCGCGCCTTTCACCCACGTCTGGAAGTCCAACAAGGACATGCCGTCCCTCGTCATGCAGGCCACCTATGGGGACATCTACGGCCAGTTTGTAGGTTGCAAGGTGTCGTCTCTGGCTATGCAGGCGGGCGGCGACGGGGAATTGACCGCCACGGTCAACATGCTCGGGCGCGATGCCGATTATGTGGATGCCGACTACAACGCCAGTGCCCCGTCCGTGGCCATGAAGCGGTTCAACAATTTTCAGGGTTCCCTGTTGAGCGGCGGCGCGGAGATCGGCGTGGTTACTGATTGCAGCCTCAATATTGATTTCGGGCTGGATTCGAGCATCCGCAAGCTCGGCGATAAGGGGCGGGTCTATGATCTGCCTCAGGGCGTCATGGCGGTTACCGGCAGCCTCACCGTGTTCATCACGGACAAGGCCCTGCTCATGAAGGCCAAGAACAGCGAGGAACTCAGCCTTGATCTGTCGTTCGCCATCGATGAGGGCAACAAGCTGACGTTCAGCGTCCCGGAAGTGCAGCTCAGTTATAACGGCCCGACCGTGGACGGCCCCACGGGGATCAAGATGGATCAGAGTTTTTCGGCGTACTTCAACGACAACGCGGACAACGCCTCTGTCGTCGTTACTCTCGTCAATGACGTGGAATCCTATTAACCAGCAAACTCAAAAGGAAAACACCATGCGTACCGTTACTCTTTCCGGTCAGGACTTCATCGTGAACCCGCTCAAAGGCAAGGACATCAAGGCGCTCAAGGCGCAGGGCTTCGACCTCATGGGCGGCGGGTATTCGATTTCCGAGGGCATGGACGCCGTGTTCACCGTCGCCGGGTTCGACGCGGCCCAGACGGACGAACTGCCCTTCCCCGACATCCTCGCCCTGCACAAGGCCATCGTGAACGAAACCTTCGGCGTGGCGGAAGAAGAAAAAAACTAGCGGCGGTCTGGGAGTGGCTTTCCGGTGAGGGTGCGGAATACTGCGACGCCTGCCGGAAGGCCGCCCGGAACCGCGACGATCTGGATTGTGAAGAGTGCGAGGGGCGTTGCCCGGATCTCATGCCCGACAACGCCGCCGCATGGGAACTGCTCCAGGCGGGCGCTACCCAACTCCGCATGTCCGGCATGGGCGGCCCGGTGGGGTTCGACTACAACGCGCTGGCGCTGGTGGCGGAAGCTTTCGGCATCGAACTGACGCCCGGCATGTGGCGGAAGGTGCAGGCCGTGGAAGCGGTCATCCGCCGCAACGCCGCGAAACAGGCTGAAAAAACGCAACAGGCTTCCGCATCCACGCGGTGAGCGGTTCATTGACAACGGCATAGCGATTTTTGCGGATGGAATGGGCCGGGATGTGGGGTCCCGGCCCGGTGTTCTTATGGGGAAAAGTTCTAAGTAGTTTTGCTCATGAACGTGACAACGCTTGGTAGGGCCGGAGAATTCCCCTATCAAAAAAATGATAAATCATCATCGGATTTTTGCTTATAAAGTTCTAATGGGGTATATTTTACTGTTAATTTGCCGTTTTCATTTAATATATCTATTCTTGTTGTACTCGTTTTGTATGCAGCTTTAAATCCATGCTGAGATTTGTTGTTTTCTTTATTGATAGGTTCATATTTTTTATCAAAATGATCTGTTAATTTTTTGAATAACATAAACCTTGTTGATTCTCCGTATATATTAAAAATATAGTCGCCTGATATAAGCTTATTGTCTATAAATGTATATATTATATGGCATTCATTTCCTAGTAACATATCTTTGTAAATCAATTGGGATGTATTTGATTTAAATTTATTGTCAATAAAAGTAGATTTTTCATTATTTATTACTTCACTATTTGGAATGCCCCATCTAAAGTTTCTAAAATCATTAGAAGCTGAAGCGTTACTAGTTGATATAAGAATCAAAAAGCATACCAAAATTAATTTTTTCATAGTGAATCCTCCTGACGTTTCCTCATCATAGTGTACTCAGAAAGTCAATATTCATCCGTGAAAATTACCGTGTCGTTCCAAATAGGAAGTGAAGCATGGCAAGAAAGACACCCGGCATTTATATAGCGATCCGTGGTGATTACTCCGCGTTTGAAACCGACTTGAACCGCGCCAAACTGGTTGCCAAAGAGCAAGGCGAAGCCATTGCCAAGAGCATAGGGAACGCGGTTTCCAAGGCGGATCTCACTGGGGGCATCAACAAGCTGACGCGGGAATTGAAGACGGCGCAGACAGCGTTGTCTTCCGGCGCATTCAAAGCGCAAGTGTCTGGTCTGGATGAGATTGCCAAAGCCGCAGGTGTCAGTTCAAAGCAGCTTGAAGGCCTTACCAATTCCATGCTCAAGTCTCAGGCCGCCGCGACCGCGAACCGGGCTTTTGAGTATCTGCAGAAGAACGCCGGGCTATCCACGCTTCAGCTTGCCAAGCTGCGGGTAGAGTTGGGCGACATGTCCGGGGCACTTTCCACACTGGCGACAGGGGTAAAGGCCCACGCCGTCGGTATGTTGGCGTTCGGCGCTGCGGCGGCGATGGCCGGAAAACAGGTCTTGGACGCTTCTCTTCAAATGGACAGGCTGAACAAGGCCTACGCCACAATCACAGGTTCATCTTCCGCCGCGCAGAACCAGCTTGATTA
>ENA-UESC01000452-UESC01000452.1-human-gut-metagenome-genome-assembly--contig:-NODE-452-length-39351-cov-12.178744_pt1 | contig 39351 bp, 39 predicted proteins | sample MGYA00242998_ERZ507999 | MGnify/ENA primary metagenome ERZ507999 (study PRJEB26167, sample SAMN06115465) | human gut metagenome | host: Homo sapiens | place: China:Hubei | collected 2016-04-27... | reverse complement strand
ATTAGGATAAACTCAAGTAAAGACTTGAATATATCTTGTGGAATATATTCGGAATATGAATCAACTATCCAAGAGAAATGATTCATACAACTGTTGAGATGTTGAGATTTCATTAAAACAAGTTTGTTTGCCAATAATATATATTCTCCCTGGTATTTAGGAAAACGAATTTCCGGTTTTATATCAACAAGCATTGATATAGCATCACTTGTCTCATCTCTTATAAGTAAATCATATATGCTGTGACATGCATTTGACGCAACGGATACTCTTAATGAAATTATTTCGTTATAGATTTCATCATATTCTTTGGGAGAGATTGCTTTAAAAGTATTGCTTTCAATAAATGATTTCATTTCATCTAATAATGTAGCAAAATGATTTATGAAGAAGGTGGATTCTTCCTCTCTCTGATTATTACATACCTCTTTTATTTGATATAGTGATACTTTCATTTTTTCCCAAAGTACCTCCATTTCGGTTGCAGTAAAATCTATTTGGTTTGAAATACCTGTAATATCAATAAATGAATATCCTATAGTCATCCCCTTCTTCTCAATACCATTACGCCACAAAAATGGTGATTTCAAAACTATTCGTTTAATCACTGATACTAAATTCGAATCTTGTTTGATATAATGAGGTATAGCTTGTATTAAAGTACAGTCGGATTTTATCAAGGATTCTGGAAGCCTTTCCAAGCATTGTTGCACAGTCTGAGTATCAAGTAAAGTTATAAGGTTTAATATTACATAGATATGTGCAGGGATATTCCCGTTTTGACATAACCAAAGCAAATCCTGATAAATGTCTTGATAATATTTTGAAGCCACAAAGTCTTCGTTAGTAAGAGATTTTAAGGCTTTTGTTATTAGTAGATTTTTCCAATTATCAATACTTTCATGAGTATGAAGGATTTCGGAAATAACTCTAAGTTTAAAATCTTTGTCAGATGTCCAGGTCAATCCGAATGTCACTAATTCATAAAAATTCTCATGTGAATAATTTAAATCATCATACTTCCTTGTCCCATTTTCTGCATAAGGTTGTAGTTTATCAAAGAACTTCGTGAAATCACTATTCCAAAATTTGGCATCCAAACCGATTAATAGTATTGAAAGAGATTTCATTATAGGAGTCCGATAGAAATTAGGGCATTCAGATTGTCCTAACGATGCAAATAATGATTTTACAATATTAGGAAGATAGGGAGTCAAACGGTCACAATATAATATCTTTTGACTAACAGACTTAGTGAGTTTCTCATCATTGTACTGAAGACTATAAAATAGACATGGATAGGGATAGTCCTGATAGAGATTATCACAAACAATGTTCCATTTTTCTATAGAGAATAATATTATATTACTGATATGCAAAGGTCGGCACAATTCAAAAAGAATACTTAATACTTTAAATGAATTGATCAACTTTGAATTGTCACTGTCAAAATCGAAAGACCGTGATTTATTGCCGAATGGAATTGCTTTATTGTTTTCTTTAATGGATTCTATTAATCTATTTAAAATATAGTCTGCATTTTTTATATATGGGCAATCTGTTTGTATTTGACTAACCTCATCAGAGAAGTCTATTGCATTATTCATGCTGCCATCCTGTCCGAAGGTATAATTTCGGCTAATTAGAGGTAATAATTCTAGTGCATTGAGATAATCTTGAATAGAATAATATAAATCTTGATTAGTCAATGGACGAATATTCTCAAATACATCTTCAGAGAAAAGGGCTTTGAACATCTGTTTTCTCACTTCATCAATCGGATTATCCTTTAAGGGTTTCCATGAATCGACAAGATATTTTGCACTTTTGAAATCAAAATTATATAAGTATTTCCAAATCTGAATAAATGGACTTATATGGTCATTCGTATCTGAAAACTTTTGATTTGTTAGAGCTTGTTCCTTATGTAACAAACATTGTAAATCTGACTGTAGTGAATTTTTGCAAGTTCCTATCAGCTTATTATATATCTCATCGTCAAAATAATGACAAGGTAATAAAAGTTCTTCTCTGAGGGCTGAGAAAGCTAACATTAATTCAAGTTCAGACGCTGCATTCCATTTCCTTCGGAATCGACTCTGCAACCTCTGCAAAATATGGTTCCTGTTGTGATGATCCGAATTGGATTGCAACGGAATTCTGTTTACATTTGCAGAACAATAAATGAATTTAATATCCTCACTTATTTTGGTGATATTCCAATCTTCTTTGGAGTATTGAATATCACTTATATATTTATTTATGTTATGCCATGTTTTCTTAATTTTAGGATAAGATAAAGATGTCGGCAAAAGTTGTTTTAGAAACTGTATAATTCTTACTTTGTGACAATCACCTTCAAATAGATTGAATAGCTCGACACATTCAATATAATGATTTTTTAATAATAATCTCTTTTCTTCAGATAGAGGTTTATCAGCGGAATGTATGTAGAAAAATCTTGCTGAGTTCTTTTGAGATAACTCTTTCCTGATTTCTATATTCTTATCTACAACTTCTTTAACCCAAGACATCCATGATAGGAAATTTGGGTCATCACATGAAAAACCAATAATACAAAAAGCTCCTTTTAATAGTGATATTTTCATGTAATTAACAAACGGTTCATGTTTTATGGGATACTCTTTATAATCCTCTGATGTAATAATGTAATTACAATGGCGGTCTCCATCAAAACCATATGGGGCACTTTTATCTAATCTAATAGAACCATGCAGTTTAAATATGCTTCTTTTCCCATCCGTAAGAGATAACATCTCAGATGATGAGATAAGTTGATAAACAGATTCACGATGTTTCTGTAGCAATAATATCTGTGCTTTAATGCGAGCTATTTCATTTTGAACAATGTGGCAGTTATCCTTTATGTGTGAGATATTATCTGTAAACAAGTTGAGTTCGGGATAATTACAATTAAGCGTCTTAATAAAATGATTGTAATCTCCGTTGTCGTTCTGAATTGCAGTTGGTAAATTTGCCTTTACTGCCTTCATATTGTCTTCTATTGAAATATATAAATATCCACTTAATTTTTCTTCATTGAGTTCAAGAAACTCTAATTTGTTTTGGAGGTTTCTTATTTCAGATAAGAGTTTTTGAGCTTTTCCGGTATTGCCAATAATATCAAGACAGTTATCATAATTAAATGTATAAATATGCTTTACATCAAGATTGAACAATAGCCTATGGCAAGTGACATCCGCGCTTTCTATAAATTCATTATTAAGAGTTACGATATACTCTGGTTCATCCGAATTTTCTTTAATTGAAATGGTAGGGGTATGTTGCTCTATATAGACATCAATAGCCTCATGAAATCCCTTCCTTCGTACATATTCTTGAGCTATTCCAAGATACCCGATTTCTTCAATTTTATGCTCAATTTCTTTTTCATCGTCTATATGATACATTTCTGTGATGATCGGCTTAAGAAGATCACCCCAATCGAAAAATTTATTAGACATGTTTTTACTGAATCCTGCCCCAATAATAAAAGACAGGCTCTTGTTGTTTAGTAAATGTTTGATACGAATTATCTGTTGTTCTGTTTGCATACTTTTTCATTTCTCTTTTTAGCGGTGTGCCATAAATAGACTGCACTCTTATCACATAACTTATTTCAAATATTTATTAAGAATAGCTTGCTTGCGTTTGGTTGGGGTGTGTCAAAACGTGGATAATGCTGTTGTTTAGTTCGTAGGGGCGAAGTTCGTTCGCCCGAAAACAGCTTGCTTTGTGTCTTCGGGCAGGTAAATCCTGCCCTACAGCTGACAATTGGATAGGTCATTTTAGTTTTGACACATTTACATTTGCAGTATTAAATATCCCAATAAAAATATAAGTGTATATTTGAAAGGAAGAGTTGCAGTGAACTAACTTTGACACTAGTATAGGTTGAATCAGACTGTAACTCTCTTAATCGGAGAACCTATCCGGTTAGAACTGTAGGCTCACGATCTAATAAATGTATTAGTTGTTTCTCTTTCATGTTTAATACTGTAAATGCAAAGTTATGAATTATTCTCATTTTGTTAGTCTTGATGTATGAAAAAAAAACTTTCGATGCATCATTAATGTCTGCGGACGAAAAAGACTTGTGAAACAAGTCTTTTGATAACACTCCGGGAGGAATTCAATCCTTGTTAGCTTGGATAGCAGATTATCAGCTCTCTTTATCCGAAGTCTTGTTCTGTGCCGAAAATTGGAACTATACAAATTGCCGGACAAAGACTTGGTGAGATTGAGAAGATGGATTATTATGCGTGAGAATTTGGTCAAGCAAAAGTATCAAGCATAAAGTTATTGGAAACATTCTCCCAGATGGCAAAGTTAGCTGATGTGACAGAATCTATTTCTTTTTTGGAAGAGTAGCTCAATTCAATCAAAGAAAAGGTTCTGGAGGTGGAAGAGGCTATGGAGTAATTGATAGCCGCCAGTAGTTCTCTTTACACAAACTACTTGCTATTGAGAAATATAAAAGGGATAGGAATAATCAATGCCATTGTATTACTGTGTACTACTGACAATTTTCAAAGATTTGACAACCCGAGGAAATTTGCTTGCTATTGTGGGGGTGCTCCATTTGAACATACTTCAGGTATTTCCATATGGGGAAAAACGCAGACTTCTTCATTGGCACTGTATGAAGGACAAAAAAACGGAATAATCCGGGTATTCTGCTGTCTGTTTTTACTATAAATAAAAGATCAGCAATAGCATATTACCATTTGTTTTCCAGATTGGATATGCTTGATCTGGCGGTGTACATTAATGTCAGATGGATGCTTCATTTAATTTGTTGGCTATATCCGATTCTTATTATTTACGTAAATGGTGAAGTCTTTTATAAAAAGTTTATCAAACATATCTGCTTTATGATAATAATTGTATATTTGCACCGAAAACTTAAAATTATCTTTAATAAGACACGGAAGCTAAGTTCTTTTACCTGACTTCTTAAAGAAAAGAGAAATTAGAACTTATCTTTACACTAATCTTCTTTATGGGGAAATCTCCGGTAATGATTTTCCTATAAGGATATATATTTTTTGGCAAATTGGATAATTATTGATCATATGAAAAGCATTTCTGTTTTACGCTTGGCTGCAATTCTCTTGTGCTGTATGTACTTATTGGGATTTGCTTCACTTCAAGCCCAAGTAAACAAATGGGTAAATTATACCCCGAATTTGACCACTGTACTAAAAAATCCTGCCATGGGATGGATGATGTACGAAGAAGGTTGGTCTTTTCAGGGAACACGCCATAATAAAAGCAACATCTATACCCCCGAAGTTTTTTGGGAGCAGATGGAAGAATGCAAGGCTGCTGATTATGCCAATATATTATATATCAGAATGCTATGGAAAGATCTGGAACCTGAAGAAGGCAAATATGCATGGATTTATAATGAACAGTATAAATGGTATATACAAAAAGCTAAAGACAAAGGACTTAAACTGGCATTTAGGGTGTTTTTTCATGGCGTAGATGGGGTACCATCCTATGTATACGAAGCCGGAGCTACAGAAAGCCCAATAGATGATGAAGGCAAAACTCAGCCTTATTATGACAATCCGGTATTTCTTGAAAAGCTGGATAAGTTTGTAGAAGCTTTCGCAAAAGAATATGACAACCCGGATGAGGTGGATTATATTGATGCGTATGGATTGGGAAGATGGGGAGAAGGACATGGTTTAGCACTCGAAAAGAAGGAGAATTTGGAAACTGTCATCCGACAGGTAACCGGATCGTATGCAAGGCATTTTAAAAAAGTGCTTACAGTGATGAATCTTTCGCAGAGTGACTATAGATTCTCCAAGCCGCTTGTATATGATAAGTTGGGGTTTCTTCCCCGTAGGGATGGTATAGGCAGTTTTTGGTTTTCTAATGAAGAACGTGCGATGGTGCATGACGAGCTTTTCCCGAAAAGAGCTCTTATTGGTGAGGGATGCTGGTGGTTTAACGCACAAAATGGTGACAATTCAAAGTACAAGCATTTCCAAGGAGACAAACGTTTTGCCATGAACGATTTCAAAGAGGCTTTTATTGTTTCTGTGACTGATGCTTTAGACAATCATTGCAACACGTTGGATTTGCGTGTGCCTTTACAGTGTAAGTTTTGGATAGAAGAATTACCGGATCAAGTTCAGCGTTTTATAACTTTAGGCGGTTATCGTCTTTATCCGGACTATATAAAGGTGGAGCAAGACCACAAAACGTTGACTTTGTTTCATTCATGGAAAAACTATGGTGTGGGTGTATTGCCTAATAATCATCCCAATTGGAATTATAAATATCAGGTTAGTTTTGTTTTGATGAATGAAAAAAAGGAAATTGTATTTCTTTATACAGAACCGGAAGCAGAACCTTCCGAATGGTTGAAGGGAATATCATACAATTATTTGAGTCGGTTTAATATTCCGGCAGAATTGCAGGGAAAGTATACCTTATGTGTCGGCTTGACTGACAAGACAAAAAATAACGAAGCGGCTATTGATCTGGCTGTGTCTGGGAATTTAAAAATAGGGAAATGGATATTTGTGGTTGAACTGGAGTTGTAATGTGTGTACTTGGCATTTTTGCACCAATTAATAAAGAAGCTTCTGACTGATTATCAAAAAATAAGGACTTTCTCTATATCTGTACCCAGTAAATCCAATATGTTTAGGGATATTCTTTCAATAGTACAAAATTATACAACCTATTCAAGTTAAATTATTGATAATCAGATAGTTTTTGTATCTTTGGATATCCCTCAAAAAAGAAAATTAAGAATATAAATTAGTGGAAAATAAAAGTGCAATTCTGATTATTGATGGATTGCACTTTTTATTACTTTTCTAAAGACATTGTTTCTTCACATATAATTTGAGATTATGAAAATAACGTTTTCATATTTCTCCTGTCTTTTCATTATCGGATGTACACATCAATCCAACCAAGGAAAATCGTTATAGAAAGCAGCAATGCAGATGCAATTCGTGTAAGTGCCGATACTTTAGCGTATGAATATACTGCATGGGCCTTTATAAACAAATCTGTTCCCATATTTCTCATTAGCCATATACTGCTCAATCAATTTACATAATGATGTTCAAACCACCTGTATTCATCTTCCTCAAATAGTGCTAAAAAAGAGAATTCTGATAGCCAACTACCTGACTATCAGAATTCTCTTTGGAGCGGCAAACGGGATTCGAACCCGCGACCCTCAGCTTGGGAAATTTAGAATTAAAAATATAACAAATTGATTATAACACATTTAAGAACCAATCGTTTTTTATTGTGACGTTTTTGTGATTATACTACATTATTTTCTTTGATTAGTGAAGATAAATATTGCTTCTCTCTTTCGCAAATAAGAATACAAAAAAAGAACGACCGCCAGCGAAAAGCACAGCAGCCATTCAATCCACGCCCTACTCTCTATCCCATTCTCCCGAGAAGACAATAACAAAGATATCAATTCTAAAACGAAATACAAAAAGAAAACTATATTAATTAGTCATGAGAAGCCAATTTTGAAACAAAAACCAATCTTCTTAAAAAATTGCCATTAATGCAATATTTTTTACTTGCAAGATGAATGAAGAGAATTAATAGAACGGCAAGACTGGCGAGTTTGTATTTTTTATTGACAGGAAACGAATGTTATGGAATGGGATCGGAAAAACAAGTATAAAACAGATAGCTTTTATAGATTTCTACTGCCTGAGATATTTTTCCGGGGATTTTTGAGATTTTATTTGATTTTGTTTTACATTTCTACTTTTAGAATACTTCTGGTTAGCCCTTGTCAGATCCTTGATAATCGTTTCATCAAACACCTCGGAATATATTTCTGTTGTCTTGACCGATGTATGCCCCAAGAGTTTTTGGACGGTGGTTATCGGAACGCCTTGATGTACCAACAGAGTAGCACAAGTGTGCCGGCTGGTATGGTAGGTGAACTTCTTGTTGATGCGCGCCATCCTTCCCAATTTCTGCAATGTCCGATTAGTGTCCGAATTGCAACCTAATGCAGCCAGTTGTTCGATGCTGTCGTACTTCCGCATTATGCCCAGTGCCTTTCCGTTAAACAGCAGATATAGCGGAATATTGAGTTTTACGCCTGTTTTGATGCTATTCATAACTAGCCATTCCTTTCCGTCAACTGTTACGAGATTTTTATAAGTCAATTGCTTAAAATCAGAGAATCTCAATCCGCAATAGCAGCAGAAGAGAAATGCGTCCAGTATGTGCCGACTGTTGTTCTTCCTGTCCGGCAGTTCAAGATTCTCCAGCTTCTCCAAGTCTGCGGGCATCAGGAAGTTATGTTCCTTCTTCTCTTTCTTGATCTTGAACTTACGGAAAGGGTATGCCTCCTGTAATATATAACCTTCGTTTATTGCTTCGTTAACCAAGGTACGCAGTATTCTCATGTGTTTTCCTACCGTATTTACCTTCAATCCCTTATTGCGAAGAAATGCGTCAAACTCCTTTAGAAACGTATAGTTTATATCGGTAAACTCTATCACATTCCGGAATTCCTTCAAAGTGGCTACCGTGCCCAGCATGTTATCCTTGGTTCCCGGTTTCCTATCTGAATTCTCTATCGTTTGTATCGCAAACTTTAAAAACGACACAACTGGTTTAATTCCCTTTTTTACAGCCTCCTTTAACGTGGAAAGGTTTGATTCAAGCCCTCTTTTCCAGTAGCTAAGTTCTATAGCCTGCAACTCCAGTATTTTTTCGTATAGCATTGCATTAAGCTCATTCGATTGCGGATGGTTGATAACTTGGGCACCATCCTTGCTCCAACACTCCGGCTTGAGATAGATGTTTGTTTTAAAATATGATTTCCGCTGGTTAAGATAGGCTTCAATCTGTACTAATGCGGTTCCCTGTCGGTTTAGTTTGTTTTGTCGGTTATAAACCAAACGGTATCTGATCTTCTCTAACATACTCAACTTTTTGTTTTAAAGTTAAAAAAATCCTCTGTATTTACAAAATAAACCACAAAAAATGCTTCTGGGAGAACTGATTGGCATAAATGATCTAAAAAGAGATGCAACTATAGCTAGAAATTCAGCTGGGGCTAATGATTCGTATTATTATAATATCATCCCATCTAATGTTGTAAAATGTAGTTATCTTGTAGAGATACTGGAAGACAGGAGTCAACCTAAAATTTATATTGTATCTAAATATTACAGTAACTACAAAAATGATTATAACGTTAAAGGTGTTGTAGTAGGGAGTTCTATGTTGTCTGTTAAATTTTTCTATAATGACAACGGAGATATTATCCTTTCTATTGTTGCTTCTACTAGGTCTTCTTTAGTTTCTGTTAAATTACTATGTGGAGATTCTATGCCTTCTATAACTAAAATCGAAACCCCATCTGGACTAACAGAAATACCTATTTCTTAACAAAAAAATAGGTATTCCATGCTTCTGGGAGAACTTTTCACTAATTTGAAGCTGTTTCCATTCATGCGAAGAGGTATTTTAGAACAAAATACAGATTTTAATAATATAACAGAATCAGGTATATACACATATACATCTTTGGCATCATTTACTAATTCACCGGATAATGATTATGGAATTTTATTAGTATTCAACGGATCTGGTTATCTTATTCAAGAAGCTAGACAAGTGGTCAATACTTTAATTATCAAATATCGTGCAGGTGTTGTCGTTGATGGTAATTTTCAATGGACTGATTGGAAACAAATTCAAACAACATAAAGCCCTAAAATCCGACCTGGGAGGACTAATGAACAGTTTGAAGCTGTTCCCGTTTATGCCCAAAGGTATATTAAGTACAGACGAAGAGGTAAATAGTGCAACTGCAAGCGGAATGTATCATGTATTCGGACGAGACGGAATTAGTGTTGTTTCAAATTATTCCATAATGATAGTTTTTAACGATGGACAAGGATATGTCATTCAAATGACATTCCGTCTAGGTGAGGATGTTGTTGGTTTCCGCCGTAATTATGATGGGAAATGGGGAGATTTTAGGCATTTTGTATTGGCTTCTTAGAAACATGGATTACCTTTGCACCGCACATGGCGTTGTGCATATCAGGATCGGGTGGCACCGGCTTGTACCGGACCACCCGTTTTTTAATCATGTCAAAGATACGGTTTTCCAATTACCCCAACTGCTTCTAAACCATTTCACTCGATATTTATAAATAGATCCGCTATGATTATATAGATTCTGAATACAACAGATATTAGGTTTGCCGATTACAACTAATACACAATTACGGACATATTCTAATTTTGAATTTTGTGATAGTGAGTATATTCCGCTATATTGCATAGAATCTAATTCGTCTTGAGATTCTATTTCTTTCAGATCTCTGAACCTTAACCACGTATCATTTATGCCAATCAGTTCTTCCAGTACTGAGGCATTGGCTTTCAACGCCTCACTTAATTCCATCTTTTCCATAATATTTTTTATTTACCAGTTTCCAAATTGTTTTTCTTATAATCCTGCCATGAGTCGGCAAGCTGCCCCACCGAAGCGGAAGTGTAGAGGTCAAGTATATGAATCTCGTCATCGGCAAGCTCCACAAGCTCGTTCTGATAGATCTTCTCCGCAAGCACGTGCGCCGGAAGACCGGGCACGTTCCTGTAAATGCCGTCAGCAATATCCTTACGGATATCCGCTATCACCATATCCTGTCTGTCTATCCCCGTGAACAGGGGAAATTTTGTAAAATCAACTTTCATAATATTCTTAATTAAATACTGTTATCCGCAATAAAACATAACCCAATAATTGCCCATACATTTAACGAATCCGGACGCATAATCCAGATCAATGGAGGACATCTCTTTTCCTCCGGGGGCAGGCAGGATGCGCCCGCCTGTCAGTCTTACCCCGCCGTTCATACGTTTGAAGTATATGGTATGTCCCGGAACATCCGGAGGAAGTGTCACTTCTATATTACCCGTATTAATAAACATCACATTGTCATCATTGTTATTCAGGGAAGTGCTGACGGATATGTTCCTCCAGTTCCCCACTATGCCACGAAGAGACACATAACTGTCTTTGTTCGGATGAAGGAAAATGTTACCCCCCTCCACGAACAGAGGAATGCTCAGGGTCTTGATGTGCATCCCGATCATGGCATTCGGACTCTGTATGTCAATTCCGGCATCATACGATATCCCTTCGATTGTGACAAATTTCGTGTTCCCTCCGATTTTCACACGTGCAAGTGTCCTTTCGTTATAAAACTCAATTTGTCCGGCAGACAGATTGAAACCAACATAAGTATCTGTTGTATCCTTATAAAGAGTTTTTGAGGACAACATGCCGGAATCTATGGAAAACGGACCGATACGTCCGCTATCCGCCGTGATTTTTCCGCTGATGTCCACATTGACCGCCCTGATACCGTCCGCATCAATCATGGACGCCTTGATCTTCTCGGTCAACAACAGCTTGGTGGCGATAAAAGTCCAGCTCTGTGCTACTTCCCAGTATTTTATTTTTCCCGAAGCCACATTCTGTTTGGGGGTTTCCGTCGATACCGACGTATGCGAACGGATGCACAGGTACAGCAGGTTGTCATAAAGTACAATGTCGTAAAACTGCTGCCCTTGCTTGCCCTCCAGGTAAGACACAGACGCCCCCCATACACGCATACGCATGCGCGCTCCCTTATCTCCCTTGTCACCTTTTGGAGCAAAACTGACCTGTCCGGTTCTAGTCACCAACGGCATATCACCTCCTTATTCCTTGGTTGTGATGGTCCATGCCACGTTGCCTCCTGCCTGCTGGCACATGTCCCAAGTACACGTGCCGGAAGTGGCTGCTGTACCGGAAGTAGACGGGTTAAGGACTACTCCTGCACTGTCCATGAACACGAAATAGAAAGTCATGTCCTTGTACTTGGTGGTACTCCCACGCTTGACCAGAATGGGCTTATAGACCACCGTGTCACCACTTTCCCGGATGGTCTCGTCCTCGGGCGTGGGATTCAGGATCAAATCAAACGGATCGGACGCATCCATTACGGACTGCGTGTCCTGACCGATGAGCTTGCCGCCCTGGTACACCTCCGCCTTGAACACACCTGTCGTGTCAACCATATCGTTGGTGACGGTCAATGTCTGTGTGGTCTTTCCGCTCAGCACGCTCCACGCACCGTTGACCTGGTTGTACCACTTGTACGCCAGTCCGGTAGTGATCTCGTCACTGCCCATGCGCGCTACGGCTTTCAGAATGCAGCTCTGCCCTTTGTCCCGAAGGGTAAAATACTTGTTGTCACCGGCAATGATCGTCACATGCTTTTGGTTTCCGACCCCCTTGGTGATGGGGATGCTATAGACGAACTGGACGGTGTCGCTGGTATTCCCTATCGTCACGGTAGCTTCACCCTTGATGGTACAAGAGGCCGCTCCACTCGCCTTGACCAGATTCTTGACGATCTGCAATCCGTAGTAATCCGTCGTACCGGGCTGGTAAGGGATAAACTTGAAATGTCCCGTCTCACCGCCAAACGTGTTGGTGGAGACATTGCCCGAGAACTTGATCTCGACATCATTGAAATACCATTTCATGGAGGAAGGAACCACCAGCCCTTCCGCCACCCGCGAAGAGGTGAGAATGAAGGACAAGACGGGCTTGAGCGAAGCGAAATCCGGTGCGATGTTCGTCGGCGCGGACGCTCCGCCCATATACTCCTGATACAGATCTCCCTGGTTACACTGGATGGCAGGCATGTATACGCCGCCCTTTTGCGAAAATATGACCTGTCCGGTCGCGCTGGCCAAACTCATGACGCTCCTCCTTCCCCGGTCGTTTCCGTACTATCCGTGCCTTCGGAGCTTTCGGTGTTGTCCTCCCCCCAAGAGGCAGGTGTGAATACTTCGACGGGATGGTCCGTACCGTCTATCTCTTCTTTCGCCGCCTGCGGGGTCAGGCAGACGCCGCCCGCTTCCTTGGCCCTGTCAAATACCGTGTCGCCGGGGAAACGTGCCACGTCCGCCTGCCACAATAATACATTGCCATCCGCTGTCCTGTTGCGGATATCGGTCAGATGCAACCGGTCGGCAACCTCCTTCGTTACTTTAATGTAAAATGCCATAATTCTATTGTTTTTAATGTTATCCAAATTTTCTTACTACTACCGCCTTGCCCCCCTGTGTGAGCACCTTGCCGCCTTGTGTCAGCGCCACGTAAGGGCCTCTGTCCTCCACCTCCAGCTTTAACATCATGCCGTTGCTGAAAGGTATCCTGGGAGAGTATCCGTCGGCAACCTTGGCATATCCGGCATCTCCGCTCTTCTTGACGTACCAGTGGCAGTTAAACATGGCGGATGGATTCGGGATAACCCCCATGGTATCCCGAATGACGGGTCTGGGAAAGATGGCGTAAGTCCCATCCGGAACACCCGTAGGTACGCCCTTCCAGTCGGCTTCAATCTTCGGAATCCTGCGGCGTATCACCGTAGAGACTGCCGGGTCCGATATGCCCGGGGTTGATGCCGGAGTCCCGGAAGCCGCATAGGTGGCCTTGCAGACAATCGTGATGTCATCACCTATATAATTGCGGTCAATCTTATATACATTCTTGTTCAGTGATACAAACTCCCAGTCGTTGTCACCCGCTCCTGTGGTTATCGCCTCCAGCGCTCCCGTAGACAACAGACGGTACCAGAAGAACTTGCATTTGCCCGTAGCCGTCACGTCCGTGTCGCCTACCATCAGTTTAGCCGTGATGGTCTGTGCGGTGATGTCACGCACCGGGTTCCAGTCCAGCGTGGACGGGCTGTCTATCGTCAATACGGGGATCGCATCCGTACCGTCAACCGCGCGGACAAGACGGCTCATCTGAAAAGTAAACAGCTGTCCGGTACGTGTGTCGGCATATTCCGCGTAAAACTCCAGCGTGACGGGTTTTAGGACGGTGACATTTTTTTTCATTGTGATCTGTCCCTTGCTGTCACCGGACTCCGTAATGCTGTAGCCTGTGTTTGTCGATGTGATAAGTGTGCGTGTGGTTCCGATGCGCTCGTACCACTTCATGTTGGTCAGCCTGGAGTTGACCGCCCCGATTTTAGTCACCGCTTCCGGATCGGTGGCGTTGCACCGCGGAAACAGGACCAGCGGTGTCAGCGTATAGTCCGGAGTGTATTCAGCTTTGTCAGCCTGGTAGACCTGCATGTCCGGCACGCTGCCCACCACCTCGATGTTACAACTGGTTTGTAACAGCCGGTAGTTGATTTCTATTTTTCGTTGCTTTGTTGCCATTGTATAAAACCATTTTAAAATGTTACAAAATTCTCCGCCACTTCAAACTGCTGCCCGTCACGCAATAACGCCTGTGCTTTAAACGTACACACCCGCATGTTGGTATAATTCGGTCCGAGATCATCTATCGTCAGAGGAAGATTTTTCCCGGCGCCGGCACGCTTCACCGCCCATGCGTTATCTTCTGATACATTCCCGGTATCACGCGTCCAGCTCACATCAGCGTCAAGTATATGATCTGTCACGTCACGGTTGTACAGCTTGCCGGTAATATATAGCGTTGTGGAAAAAGTCTCGATATCAAAATACCACCCCTTTGTGCTGCCGATCTCTATCGTAAATTCCGGGTTCCCTTCCAGCATCGCCCATCCGGCCGCCGCATATTGCGGTTCGTCGGCTGTTCCCGTCATCAGGCACTTCCATTTGCAGCCGTAGTGCCAAACCGTGTCCGCCCGCTCCTGCGTATTGGTGTAAGGATTGTCAGAGGACGCGACTTCGGCCGACCAAAAGCCACGGTCCACCAGTTCCTGTACGGGCAGTCCCTGCCAGTCCACCCGGTAAAGTTCACCGAAGATGCCGGCACGGGCGAATATGTACGAGTGCTTATAGTTGACGGGGAGATTGTCGAACAAATCCAAATTGGGCAAACGCCCCAATATCATGTAATAGTTGTTCTGTTCCAAGACAGGCTTCGTTACTCCTTCCAGCCAGACAAGACATTTATCCGTGGTGGCGGACAAATACCAGTAGCTTTGCCTGTCCTCATTGAAGGCGTTTCCTCTTCTGGTAATGATCGTCAACTCTGTGGGAGGATAGTTTTTACCGCCCGGCACCTCACTGTCCGGGTATGATAACACCGAGATGGAGTTGGCCGGGACATTCTTGGACAGCACGCGCATCCACGAGGCGTAATACTCCCCCGTTGAAAAGAGGTTGTTTACAATCCCGTACACTATATCACCCTCCTGGAATGCGGTGAAGTCATTCTCCCAGCGCTTGCGCAATTTCAGGGTATAAGTTCCGTCGCTCTCTAAAGCCACGGACTCAATGACTCCGTTCTCGGAATATGAGGTGTCGCCTTCCTGCGCATTCAGACGGTTATAGATGATTTCCTTGAACACTGCGGAGCCGCGTACTTCAAGACGCTCGAACTGACCGCGCCCGTCAGGATAGATACCGGCACCTTTACCGGCAATCATGGAGTCGATGAACTCGCCGTATTCAGCACCTTTCAAAAAAGTGATAAGACCGTTGGCGGTATCGCTATTTATCTTCGAGATAAAATAACGGGATATTCTGCCAAGAATATCTGACACGTTGAGAGAGGCACCTATCCTCTCACCTATGATATCTCCAGCTATCTCTGTAATCGTACTTCTCAAAGCGGAAACATTGGCGGACAACTTATCTGTTAGTTCCACGGATATATCATACAGGCAATTTTTATCCGCCTTACAAGTAAATGAGTTCACATACATGAAGTATTCCTTGTCATTATACTTTATGTATATACGTGAATTTTCATTTAGCATACTGGCTAAATGGTTGTTGTCAGCAAGGAAGACACGTGAGAAACTTACGGAAAAAGAGAACTTCTCATCGTTGTTTTCAGACATATACTTTATCAACGCCTCATCTAATCTTTTCTCGGCAGCAAGCACAAGAGATTTCGGCATTTTAATACCTGTAATCACAAACTTATCCCCAACAGAAGGTTTATAGTTATTTGTGGCATTAGGCATAACAACCCCGGAAGTTGTATTGTCCTTTTTTACCGCAATCCAAACCTCATTTGTAGAAGTGTTTTGTTGGCTTTCTACATATTGGGATGTTTGTGAAGTAACCTTCTGTTCAAAATCTCCTGCCGGCAAGTTCCCGGAAGAATCTACCAATACAGGATTGAATGCCCTTCCCGGTTCATTGTCCTTATAGGTAACTCCTATTTCAAACTCGCAAGCAGCACAATTGCCCGTAGTCATATTGATTACAGCCGTACCACCTTCCAAACCTTGTTCGAACAGGTTAAAACCGTAATCCCCATTATATATATGTAATTTTATGTAGAAATAAGAATGTACATACTCATCCGTGCCATTGAATATATTATTCCCTTCTCCTGTTCCAAGTTCGTCACTATCGTTATCATCAAAAGCAATATCCGCAATCTCACCAAATAACTGTCCCGAAGCATTTGTTACATTTTCTATGGTAGGCTTTATATCGCTGAAATCTACCTTTATCTCTTTTACTTTTTTAGAAGAAAATGTATTTTTGAAAGAGTAGTAATCATTTGTACCGGGTATCTTATACGTATCGTTAAGCGCATTGTAGAATCTTTCCGCTCCATTTGTTTGTCTGTAAATGGAAGGCATAAGGTTTTGCGTGCGTTCTATAGTACCTTTTTCATCATCATTCGGATAGTAGAAAGGAATGTTGTCAGAACTTCCAACACCAGTAACGCGATTAACGATCTTATAATTGGCGTTTGTCTTTTTAATTGATACAAGCCCTTTCTTGTACTCGAAGGGAGTAGAAATTACATTCTCTGTATATCCTATGTGACAAACCTTACCTACAAAGTAATAAGGAAGTTCGTATATGGTATATATGGACTGTAACGCTTCTGCAAGGTACACACTGTCAAGAGAAACAAGTTTGCTTTCAGAAGTAATATCTTCATCAATCACTACCGAATATCCGATACCCGATTTTGCCATTGAAGCGTTAAGGCGACCAACAAACTCGTTTATATCCCCCATGAACTTGACGGAAGTGGAATTGGAGTGATACGTGTCTTCTCCGGCTGTCACCACGTCCATGAAATATACGTTCTCCAGCACGATACGTTCTGAAACGAATTGAAGCTCATGCTTGTACATGATACTCTTGTTGTCCTTTGAGGATGTAGGCACTTGGTCAATATAATATTTTTCCCCCCTAAACTCAACAAACTCTTCTCCTGTCCATAGTTCGTCTAAGCATGAAGGATAGTTCAGTGTAGCGGTCAGTGTGGGAGTTCCTGCCATACGTTGTGCCGTATAGGTGTACTCACCTAATTTTGCAGGTATATCAGCATTCGGAAATTTTACTTTACTTCCTTGCGTATCAAGCTTTAAAATGTACAGACTTTCCTTTTCCATTTATTCTTTTACCACATCAATTTGTTCCGTAACTCCTTTGTCCTTTTTTTGCTGTTTCTCCAACAGCTTTTGAGCCTCTTCCTTCTCCTTTGCTATACGTTGTTCTTCATCGGGAACGGATTCGGTGTTTTTCTCAATGGCTGTTTTTGTGGAAAGAATGCCGGCTTGCTTCATTGAGATAAGTATGTTGTTATACTCAGTTGCGCTGAACGGCTGCCATATCTTGAACTTACAGCTAACACGAAGCTTGGCAAATTCTGTAACGGCATTTACGTTCTCGCCTTTTTTCACCAATTCTTTGGCTAATCCCTCCTTGAACAGACGCATCATCTTGTCTGCAAAATTCTGCCACTCGATAACCCCTTGCTGAGCGTTCTTCAAATCCAAATCACGGGTTAGTGTAATAGCCAGTCCGCTAATGTCGCCACTTGACTTGACATCTTTCGGCAAAAGGAAAGTGCAGGAGGTATTTATCTGTATCTTCTCAAACAAATCTTGCAGACTATCAAGCATCCCTTGCGGACTTGGAGGCGCTTTGAACTCCGCACTTCCGTTTCCATCCATTGACTTGTCCTGCAAAATGATACTCCCGGCAAGTTTCTTTGTCGTTTCTGACAAATTGCCTTTGATATACAGAATACCCCAGCCGTTCCGTTTCTGAATGACAAAGAAAATGTTGTAGATAATCTCGTAAATCTCGATAAGGCTCTGACCGTTGTTCCACGCCACATTACCGCGTTTGGTACACAATGGTATCTCGCTGAAACCGTGCAATATAGGAAGTTCTCTTACAAAACCGTCCTCGCCTGCTTCTTCACCGTCTATCGGTGTGTGCATACGGTACATGTAGGTATCATCGTAACTGTCAATGTATTCCACACCGTCCGCATCGGCATAGTAGACACTTTCAAGAAGCCTGTCACCATTGTTGTCGTTGTGTGATATGATTACGTAACCATCTTCATAACTTATCAGGCGGCACTTGATACGTCCTTTATAGTCATAATAAAACAGAAGTCCTGCATCGCCTGTTGCAAGTTGCGAACGGACTGCCTTTGTACGCCATCCATCCATATTCCTGTCTACCCAATACTCCTTGATTGTGGAATAGTTGGCTTTATCTTTCTCGGAAGGAGTGCCACCTCTTAAAGACAATGTACAGGGATTCCCGCAAAGGTAGATTACGTGGCTCGCCAGTATCTGTTCTTGGAAAGCTAATGCCGTGCGCTGGAACTTGATTTCCTGATATCCCCCATCTTCTAACTTGACGCAAATGCTCGGCAAGTTTTGATCAAATAATACCTCATGGCTCATCGGGTCAAGTTCTTTCAGAAACTTTTCCTGCGAAACGATATTCTTTTTTACATTCGGAAGCCTTGCCGTGCGTGTATCGGTAATGGCTGCGGACTGACCGTCGGAATAGTCGTTTGTAGAGCAAGTGTCACTTCCTCTGAAAAACGGTTTCTTCTGCAACAAGGCATTTACGTTCCGCAATAGATATGTTTTTTTCTCTTCCCGTGTCATTTTTCCGCATCAATTAGGTTGTAATACTTCATGCAGGCTTCCTTGCTCGGCATTGCAGAACACTCTCTCGAAGTCCATTTGCAGATAATGTCGTGCTTCTGCGGAACAACGATTATTCGCTTCTGCCCCTCTTCCTCTTCAATATTGAATTTATCGTTCAGCTTCACGCGTGCATCCAACACGACCTTACTTGCTTTGATAAAAGTGTCTGAATCTCCACTTGCTTTCGCATCGTCAGCAATCTGTTTCATCTCCGATATTTCTTTCAGCAACGCTTCTCGGTTCTCATCTTTAGATATGGTAGTGATAGCACCGATGCCGAAAGGTTTCAGTTTCTCGGCAAGCATGGATAACACCTTGTTTGAAGGCTTTTCATCTTCTTGGTAAGCAACCTTTGCAGCAAGAGCCTTATCTACGAAAGAATCACACATTACCAAATAGGCAACATCTCTTACCCTTGCTTCAATTCCTTCTGTTTTAAGGGAATTGAGAATATCCTTTATATCATTGTAACTAATCATTTCCTAACCTAATACCATAAATGTTCATCGTAAATACTTCCTTCTGTCTGTGTATGGCTCGCTTGTTTGGTTTCTTCTTCGTGATTGTAATACCCTGCTTGAATTTCATTCCCGTATTCGATGTTAGCGCACGGTAACATCCTCATTGCGCATGGGTCCAACAAGTCCATAGACCTGCCTTTCCCTAACATTTGGTTCATCTTCTTCTTGTTCCAAAGCCGCTTCTTCCCACTCTGCATATCGTCAAACCGCACAACGGAACATTCTTCCATAAACTCGTTCTCAACCGTCACTTTGTATTTCAAGTTTTGATGGGTGTAAGTCTGAACAGCAAGTTTATCGTCAAATGTCAAGTTGCCTTCCTCTATCATCTTGCATAATCTGATATAGCACATATCCTTGACTGTCATTGCGGTAAGTTGGTAAAGTCCGAAAGGTTTATTTAGCGAGATATAAGGTACTGCATCGGGAATGTAATCATTGAAGTACCTTCCGGCAGTCGCGTCAAAAATGATATGGCTTTCGGCTGTTCCATGCTCAAATGCAAATGTCTTCACTGCCATAGCGTTTTCTCTCGGAGTGGACTTGCTAAGAATGAGAATGTCGTATGCGTGAAATCCATCCCATGCCAGAGCCACGAGATTATCCGTACCGTAATCCGCCAAATCCACGGTAATCCATTTGTCACCGTTCACGGCTGGGTTGTTGTTGAATACGCCTTGCGCGGAAGTGGATGGAATAGGTATCTTTTCGTTTTCTTCGGGGTCAACGTTGAAGTTTCCCTCAATGATAGCTTGTGCCATTTTACCGCCCGAAGCGGCAACAGAGCCTATGTAATTAGGATTATTTTCAAGCATAGCCCTATTTTCAGATAGCTTACCTTGATAGAATACGAATGACTTAATCATATTCGTATAGTCAAAATCACCTCCAATACGGGCAAGTTTTCTATCAATATCTATCTTACACTTAGCATAAACTTCTTCTTTGGAATCACCCCAAACCACATCATCAACGGTAGAACCGTTAACATAGAAGTATCTCACTTTCCCGTTTCTATCCGGCATAATAAAACCGTCAACCCCAATGTACCAATCCAAGAACTTTCTCGTCCAATGGCTACGTTTCGGGTTAAGGGTAGCAAAGAACTTTCCCGTAAACGTCTTTGAACGTCCACGGTTACGGGTCTGCACATAGCTGAATGCTTCCCAAGACATTTCGGTAATCTCATCAATACATATCGCATCAATCTGTTTACCTTTCCATTGCTCACGCATTTTGTCAAGATTAGTATCATCTATATAGGTCAAGTCGCAATACGCACCACTTGGGAATGATACGCGAGGACTATCGGCAGTCTTTACAGAACAATAGTCACCGAATATAGCCTTGAATGTATCTACGAATGAACCTCCCGTCTTTTGCGACTGCAAAGACCTACGTGTAATAACCGCACGGAAATCCCCATCTGTCATTAATGGCTCTGCAAGAGCGAGAACAAGAGCAAATGAATTGTGGGTAACTGTAAAATCATCAACCATATATAGACCACTTGGATTGTCAACAGAAATACATCTTCCTTCTTTCACTCCAATGTATTCCGCACTGACTATCGTTTTTTCAAGTTTCAAGTCTTTGTCTATTTCTACATACCCATATTTTTTGACTCTGTTTTTCTTTTTTGGCAATGAAACTATTTCGTCATTGAATTTTGTACATATCCAAACCGTATATGCTTCATTGCATGGATGGAATATTCCGTTCCCATCCTTATATCCTGCTTTCTTAGAAGTTATGGAAGCTCTGCCGCCCAAAGAGCGTACAACAAATGCTACATCTTCTGAAAGCTGCTTGCTTATTGTTGTGTAACTCAAATGTCCTCTATCATCCACATATCCGTCTGTATCAAGAAGTCCACGCAGTAAATCTTTTCTTTCTTCTATTGTAGAGTATTTATAAAACTTAGGGATGAACTTATTTTCAGCAGTACATCCATTCATTTTTAATGTTTTTATATCCTCTACTATATTATTATTGCCTATAACATAAGTTGCGCAAATTTCTCCATCCTTAGTATATCTCTTCGACATATCATAGCCATAGGATTTGAATTTGTCAACGATAAATTCATCGGGTGTACATAAGTATATACATCTATTACATATACTTTCGCTCATACATCCGTCGCCAATTAGCGCGCCCAGAACATACGGTGCAATCGGTCGTGGAGTCGTAGGAGCGATAGGTCGAGTAAATTGAACAGGTTCGGGTAATGGTATATTAAGATTCTTCCCTTTATACATTCCATTGTTCTTATTTTTCATCCACTCATATATTTGTATAGCAGACATCAATCTCCAACCATCGTATTTCTCTTTCTCCATATCGGAGTTTCTACGCTTTGATTGTTTTCCTGCAACTCTTGCTTTCCAAAGATGTCCTTCTGTACAATCCATATATGTACCATCAGAGAAGGATATTCTATAAAATGGAAACATAGATATGGGATGTAGATATATTACCCTTTCTTGCCCACCCGTGTCAGGGTTAGATATAATACTACCTACTTCAATATCTCTAAGTTTCCTTAAACCGTATGGAGTTACTATATGAGAATCAAGCAATGCCCCTTTGCCCCCGCCAAGATTCCCACCACCAAACACTACGTCCACACATGATGACGCAAACTGCATTTGGAATCCTTCTTGCGGCTTGATTACGACTTCTCTATGTACTTCTTGCTCTTTCATCAAGAGCAAAAATACCTCTTAATAATAAGGTAATATATACTTAAACCAATGTCTATTTATCATAGTGATAAATACAGTGATTTTTTTATAGTTATACCTTTTTATTAAAGCATTACTTTCGCATATAATCATTATAAAACATATAGTGTATGAAGTTTACGAAAGAGCAATTTTCAGAAGCACTGAAAGTGAAACTCACCAACAACGGCAAGAAAAACTTAGCTATGAGTGAGAGAAGTTTCAACGGCAAAGTAGAAAGAATCTACAAGCGGTTGGAGAAAGCGAGTGATAAGGACGAGTTGGAACTGGATGATGTTGTTGCCGACTACTTGGATGACTTACAAGAGGACGATAACAACATACGAAATGACAACTCAAAATTTATAAAAGAGTGGGAAAAGAATCATCCGAACAAGGACGATAGAAGTGATAACAAGGATGACAAAGGAGACGAAAGCAAACTGGATAAGTTGCTCAAAGAACTCCAAGATTTGAAATCAGAGCGTGAGGAAGAGAAAAAGGTAAAAGCTATCTCAGACAAACGCAATCAACTCAAATTAGCCTTAAAAGGGAAAGAAGTCAAGAACGAGGATTGGATTAACGACCAACTCGAATTGATTCACATTGATTCTGAAACAGATGTTGATGCTCTCACAGAAAGACTGCTCAAGAGCTACAATAAGTTTAATGCTAACACTCCACCTGACATCACTCCAGGAGGCACGGGAAGCGGTAAGGAAAAGACCGATGACTTTGCCGATGTGGTTGCTGTCGTAAAGAAGCAATCGCACAGAGAAGAAAAGTAATAATAATTTAAACCAAAAAGAAAATGTCAGATTTTTATCAGCAAATTCTATTGAACAGTGGCTACCTTCCCGGTAGAGCATTGGTTCAGGCTCGCGGAAGCATTGGTGGACACCGCTATGTATTCGTGAAGTTACAGATGAGCGGAAAGGACGCACTTGTATTTCCTACCAGTGGTGGAATTGTTAAAAACCCATTCAAAGGTAATGCAAGAGCTTTTGCCGGAACGCTCGCTGAATATATTCCCAGTAATGGTTCTAATGGAAGCGAAATACGTATCCTAAAATCGTATGCGGTTGCAAAAGCTACAACTGAATCTACAGACACAGATATTTACCTGAAAAGAGACGGATATTCTCTTATCCCATTCGTAGGAGATATCCTCATGGTAGCACCTTCTACATTGACAGGAAAAGGCACAGCGGTAACAATTACAGCCGTTGAAAAAGCGACTGACGGAACGGCTGGCGATGTTTGGAAAGTTACATTGAGCGCAACCCTCGGATCATTAACAACTTCATCTGTCCTTGTTGAAGCGAAAGAAACAGGCTCTGATAAAGAAGCGATGGTTACTAATCCTAACTCATACCTTCCCTGCGACTTTGATTTTGTTTTTGACCCAGCTACATCCGAAGATGATTTCGATGGTGCAAGATACCTTATCACTCCTGCATTGGCATTAGGAGATGTATTCCTCTACGAAGACCGTATGCAACCTCTTTCGGCTGCATTAAAAGCTTTGAACAAGAGCAAGGTTAAGGGTTGGTTTAACATTTAAAATTGACGAGACTATGCCTAAATTTGATTTTAATAACAGCAGATATGCAAGATTTTTTTCTGACAAGACCAATCAACGTTTCTTGCAATCCTTTGTCAATACAGAAGGTCTGCTATACACTAATTATGGTTGGTACAAGACTCAAGGTGTAAAAGCTGGTGCTCCCACACCTACCGCCCCTAATGGCATCGCTACTTTTTCTGTGAAAGGACGTGACTTGAAAGCCGCTCCTTTGATGGATTTGCGTGCACCTCTTGGTGACAGTAATCAAATGGATAAGGACGGTCTGTACTGGTACACCGCATCCATTCCTGATTTTATCGCTCCCGGTTTCGTTGAAACAGCTATGGAACGTGAAGCAAAAGAACAACAGTTTGAGTTGTTTGGAAACGATGCCGATTTGGTAGCCGCTTGGGTACATACATTACAGTCCCAGCTTGATAGTGCGGACGCAACCATGAACTTCATGACTGCACAGTTAATGTCTAAAGGTAATATCGACTACCGCAATATCGCACGTGGTATTCAAATTCCGTTGCACAAAGCAGACATTCCGGATGAAAATTTCACTAAAGCAGGAACTAAGGTGTGGACTGACGCTGAATGCAAGATTCTGAGCCAAATGGCGGAAAAGGAGAAAAAATATCGTGAAAAATGGGGATATGAAGGTGCAATGGAATGGCAGGTTACACGCAAGATGTTTTACGAAGTAATGTTGCAAAATGCCGAAGTTAAGGAATTGATTGAAAGTTTCAAGAAAAATCCTTTAGCTTACATCGCAACAACCGCTACTGCGCCTACTACACGTGAGTTGTTCTTAGCAGCTTTCCGTGATTATCCCGGTGTATCTCCAATTGAAATTGTAGAAGAACGTGAGCGTAATCTTACCAATACTGGAGACACATTCGTGCAAGGTTGGGATGATAAGATTGCAGTTCTCCGTCCTACCGGATATGCTTGTGAGTTTGAATACACCAATAACTTAGACAAACAGATGTTTGACAAGTATGGTTCAAGCGTAATAACTAAAATTTTTGCTCAGGCTAATGATGGTCTCTGCACGATTGTGAATACAACGACAAACAACGGGCTGTATAAGGAATGGCATACGGATGTGATGATGTCGGCTTGTCCTGCACTGAAAACATTCCGCAATCACGTCATTGTAGACACAAGTCAGGCAGACGATTAATGTACAACACATTGCAACAGTAGCAGTTATGGAAAAATCATTTGACCCGATAGCATACCTCAATGGGCTTACGAGATTTGTCTTTGAAGATGATGCGCTTGAAAATATCGCATACGAAAACGGTTTGATGTTTATTTCAGACCGTTCCGAAATAGACGAATGCACTAAAGACCATTGCCTTATCGCACTATATGAGCTTGTCATTAACGGTCCGTGGTCTGTGGCTTCATCATCACTCCAGCATGGCAGTTATAGACAGGACGTAGGCAGTGAAACGGTAACGGCTCCCATAATCCAAAACTTGAAAGACCGTCTGAAAGCACTGTACAAAAAGTATGGTGAAGAAGAAGCGTTGGGAAGCATGGATTCGGGTAGTATGAGTTGGGTCAATGAAAATTCATTAGATGTATAGCTTATGCGTCTCAAAAGAAAAGCAATAGCAGAATATCCGTTTCATGGTATATTCTACACCGTGATAACGAAAAAGCCGGAGGACGGAGACCTTCTCGGTAACGGAGGATTGCTTGACGGTGATTTGCTAGGCGGTGAAGATACGGATGGTTCTCTCAATGCGAAAATAACTGAGAAAAACGAAGGGAATACGGAAACTTTGGAAGAAACCATCCTTCTTGAAACCGAATGCGATATACAGCAAGCCTCCAAGATGTTCAATGGCGGCACTATCATGGCAGACTATAACGTGTTTTTCCCATTAAAAAAAAGCAGCATTTCACCTGTAAAAATTGGAGATATGTTTAGATGTCCAAAGGAAAGTTACGGAATAGGCATTAACGGTCGTGTTATAGGAATGGAAATTAGCCAGCTTGGTGGCGTGAAAGTTAACATCAAAATGAGTGAAGTAGGTTAAGTATGGCAAAGACCAAGCAAAGTGCAATCACCCGTATTGTTGATTTACTCGCAAACGAGGGACAGAAGATAGTGGCTAAGGAACTGGCTAAAGTTTCCTATACCTACCGAAGCCTCAATTTGAGAGATAGTTACGGTTGGGGAGTATATGTTGACGGAAAGCTTGCCAGAAAGGGATATACCGCCAGCTCTCCCGGAATAAAGAAAAAATGGTATGGTGAGGAAATTACCGGTTATGAAGCAGTGGTTGAATACTTGGAATCCAAATATAAGCCACATCCGGGAATTGATTTGGTAGTTGTAGCCGCCATGCCTTACGGAGAAATACTACAAAATGCAGAAGGTAACGTGAAGAAGAAATATGAAGTGATAGCAGTGGCACGTAATGAAGTTAAGGCATTATCACGGAAATTCAAGAACGCGAAGTTCGGCATTATCAGTCACGGTAAACAAGACAATATATGAATGATTTATATAAAACTGGCAGCATGATAGAGAATTTTCTATCCATGTTACTTACAAAAGCAAAGATTTCATCAATAATCTCTTTTGATGAAACACCGCTGACAATAAGTAGTGACAGCACGGACATGATCGTTGTAGATGTTCTTAGCGTGAATGATTACGGAGGAGAGGCGAAATGTTCCGCCAACATATTCCTCTATGCGAAGTCCACGGACAGTTTGGGATCAAAGCCAGTAAAAAAACTGTTCGACATGGAAAAAACACTATTCTCGGCAATTGACCAATCCAACGACAAGCATTTCGTCATAACAAGCTGTGAACTGATAGGGAAAGAAAGTAAAAATTCCGGAAACTTCTATTGCAATGTGTACAATATCGGGATAACAATAAGATAAACAGATTATTAACAAGATAACACTTTTTAATTATGGCAGTAAACAATACTGGCGCAACAGCCAAAAAATTTATCAAACCTTCTTACATCGTGGCAACTCTGTTCACTGGTACTGAAGAAGACGATGTGCCAAAGGGTGACTCTTACATTCTTGAAGATGTAGTTGAAGACACCACTTCAATCGCTCAAGACGATAATGATGTAAACGACATCGAGTGTGAAACTTCCGACAGTCCTATTCTTTCCATCGTGAAACTCGGCAAATACCAATTTACAGCTGAGGTCGCAGATACACAAAAAGATCTGCTAATCGCTCTCATGGGATTTACGGCTGGAACTACTGTTTCTACCAAATACTTTGCTCCTGCTCAATACAAGAAATTGTATGCAAAGATTGACGTAGTGTTTGAGGAAGGGGAAACGATGACAGCATTTGTGGTTCCAAAATTACAACTTAATTCCAAGCTAATGCTTGAATCATTAAACTCCAATATTGGACGTATCAGTCTTGCAGGAACAGCGTATGATGCAAATGTCGCCGATGGAGCAAAGACTATCAGAACTCCGTTTTATGTGGATTCCGCTTATACCCTACCATCGGCAGGATAACCCATAATAGATAAGAAGATTGTTTTACAGGGCGGTCGGCTGGATATGCCGCCGCCCTTCATGCTTATAATCATGGCAGTATATAGAGCAAAGAAAAAAGATACACAACCAAAGAAAGACGCTGTAACAGCTCATACTCCTGTATCCAATGAATCAATGGAGCGTTTGGCAAGGATAATGAACGACAGCCCAAGTATTATGAAACTCCACGGTACGGAGTGGTGTATCAAAGGATTAAAGCCCGGTGTTCAATGGCTTATAGCCGAACAAGCGTGCCGGATCGTCAAAGGAGAGAAACTGAGCATGGGAGATGTTATCAAGGAGTTTGCAGTAAATCTACCAGCAGTGGCACATGTAATAACGCTTGCACTTCTCAATGACAAGGACAGGATATTCTCTGATTATGAGAAAAAAGAACTTTCAGATGACTATCACAAAGTCTATGACCTTCTAATGTGGGGGGAATACGACATAAAGGATTGGGCTTTATTGCTCGGTGAAATCCTTAACCTCATAAGCACGGATTTTTTTTTCGAGAGTATCAATGTGATTCAGACCGTGAGGGAGATGACACTGGCAAGGAAGATGAAGAAAACGGAACAAAGCTGATAATATCCCGTACCGAATGGGGGCAGATGATTGATTTTCTGCGCTCCAACACTTGGTGCTCTCGTGAAGAATATTTATGGGAAATGACGGTCGGGCAAGTCCGGTTAAGCTCGTTTGATTTTTCCCATGTAGAATACGGAAATAAGGATAAGAAAAAGAAGAAGGTCAACAAGATAAGTTCGGTTGACGATTTGAAGAATTTGAATGATTTGGGTATGCCCATAATTAATAAAAAAGGATAACGATATGCCAGATAATGAAGCAGGAGCATTCCTCAACATAACACCCGATGTATTAAAGAAGTTGGACAGTTTCGATGAGAAGCTGGAGAAGATAGAGAAACATGCACATACGGCTGCGGATGCGTTGAAAAACGGGTTTGGCAGTGTGGTAGTAGATACTTCCAAATTGGAGAGCGCAATCGCTTCGTTAGCCAGCAAGATAAGTTCGATTGGGTCTAAAGGGAATCCGTTTGAGGGAGTAAGTAAAGGAGCTGGAGATACCGAAAAGAAAACCACATCCATGAACGAAAGCCTTTCACGTGCAGCAGATTTACTGAATCGGATAGGTGATAAAAAAATAGGGCAAGGTTCGTTTAGCGGATGGAATATAGCCGGACTGAAAGAAAGTATTTCTGACTTGAAAAAGTTTGTTGAGAATACACAGACTATTTCAAAACAACAGCAACAGACGGCCGTTAATGCCATGTGTTACATGAAAATGGAGCTTGACTACCAACGCCAAACTGACGAACAGAGAGTACAATCGGCAGAGAAAACCGCACAACGAAAAGAAGCAGCCGATAGGCGTGCGGCAAAAGCAGCAGAACAATTAGCGAGACAGCAAGAAATAGCTCAACGTACTACGCCGCAAGGTGCATTGGACTATTCAAGAAACGCCAAATATTTGCGTGACCAAGTAACAGCCATAAACTACTTGAAGCAGGCTCGTTTGTCTTTAAACACTACAGATGCCAACTACAGGCAGACACTTGAACAGATAAACCAAGCCATCGCCAAGCACAACCAAGCCTTGCAGCAAGCAGGAGTACAATCGCAGCAACTGGCCACACGCCACCGGAACCTAATGGATACGGCTGGGCAATTAAGCCGTCAGCTTGCCTTGGTGTTCTCCGTATCACAGATTGAAGGGTATATCAGTAAGTTGGCAAATGTACGTGGAGAATTTGAATTACAGCAGCGTTCCTTGGAAGCCATTTTACAGAATAAAGCGCAAGCAGACCAGATATTCAACAAGACCGTCCAACTTGCTGTAAAATCGCCATTCCAAATTAAGGAATTGGTTACATTCACAAAACAGCTTGCAGCATACCGTATTGAATCGGATAAGTTATATGACACGACAAAACGACTTGCCGATGTATCCGCTGGTTTAGGTGTTGATATGGGCAGACTTATTCTTGCTTATGGGCAGGTCAAAGCGGCAGCGTATTTGCGTGGTACGGAAGTTCGTCAGTTTACGGAAGCAGGTATCAATTTGTATGGAGAATTGCAACGCTACTTTGAAGAAGTTAAAGGCGAAGCATATACCACTGCCCAAATTGTGGATATGATTTCAAAACGAAAAGTAACCTTTGAAGATATTGAGAACATCTTCAAACGGTTAACTGACAGCGGAGGATTGTTCTACAATATGCAGGAAATTCAAGCCGAAACTTTGCAGGGTAAAATTTCCAACTTGAAAGACAGTATTGATGTGATGCTTAACTCTATCGGTAAGGCTAACGAAGATACACTGAAAGGTTCTATTGATTCTATTAAGGTATTGATTGATAATTGGGAAACAGTTGTCGAAGTGGCAAAAGCGTTTGGCATTGTAGTTGGTTCAATGGTTTTACTCCCTAAGATAAAAGCCGCTGCAAATGGAGTTAGCTTGCTTTCCTTTGCTTTTACAAAAGCAGAAACCGCATTACGTTCTTTGGGATTAGCGTTCAAAACATCATTTCCGTTAATAGCACTTGGAGCGGCTTTACAACTTGTTAATGAGTTGTGGAATGTGCATTCTCAATACAACAAAATGTTACGAGAAAGTAGCAATAAATATTATACAGCTCAGTTAAGAATAGGAGAAATAGACGAAATAGCTAAAAATGATACAAGAAAAGCGTTATCATCCCTTGTAAAAGAGATGAATAATGAAGGATTTGAAATAGAGATAAAGCCTAATATATCAGAAAAAGAAGCAAAAGAACAGTTTGAAGAGTATAAAAAACAATATACAGGATTCTTGGAAGATATTAGGAAGATTGAAGCCAACTATGCAGAAAACAGAAAGAAAGGATGGCTGATAGGTAATGATGATATTGAAACAGATTTAGACGAATACGAAAACGCTTTCTATGACTTTATAGCGAAGGGTAACAAAATACAAGCTGAATTATTAAGGATTTCAGAAGAATCAACCTCCTTAGGCAAAGGAGAAAAAGAATACATACAAGAACTAGTAAAAGGAAAGAAAGAAGGAGAGAATTTAATTGACTACTACAAAAGACTTGCAGACTACTTGGAGAAGTTACAGAATGGTGCTCTTTTTGCAGGTAAGAAAAGTTCTATCGCCAGCTCATTTCTTGGAACAAAGAAAGATTTGGAGAAAGATAAAGAAGAAGCAACTAAAGAAATACGTGAAATCTTTGATTCCGTAAATGATGAGGTAATAAAAGGTAATAAAACAAGAGAACAATTTAAGATTTTAATAGATAAAGGAGATTTTTCCAAACAATGGTCTGATATAAAGAAGCAACTTGCATACGATATATATAACTTGGGAGATATAAAAGTTCCTCTTAGACCAGGAATAAATCAAGAAGATCCTCAATTAAACCCCAAACATGAACGTGACATATTAGCAGAACGCATTTCTCTTATCAAAGAACTTAACAAGGAATACGAGAAGCTGAATAAGGTAATGGGCAGCGATAAGGCAGCTAAGACAGTCATGGAACGCTACGCATCCCAATTGAAAGATGTTCAGATGCCTAAAAATATCATAGGGGAAGCATTCTTGCCTAATAAGGAAAATACGGCAAAGGCTTTGCAGGAACTTGCAAAGATTATTACTGACTTTAGGAAGAAGATAGGAGCACAAAAAGATGCTAATGTCTTGTTTGACGAAAAGGATGCAGATGATTTTAAAAAGCAGCTAGACAAAACTAAAGATAACATTGAATCCATGTTCAACAGCTTAGACTTACACCAGAAGCTGAAAGATGCAGGACTGTCCGAAGCCGAAGTGCAGGCTTTGTTCCCCGGACTTGCCAAGACGTTGGACGATGTGCAGAAAGGGATTGAAGCAGAATATCAGAAGAAATATCCGAAAGGCGAATACCTTATTGCTGATACCGATGCCAACAAGCAATATTTAGCAGACTTAAACAAGCTGAACCAGCAACGTATAAAGGACAGTCAAGACCTTGTTATCGAACTGACTAAGAATTACAAATCACAACTCACAGATCGGTTGCAACTTGACAGATGGTATTATGAGGAAAGAGCTAAAATACAAAGAGCTAAACTAACCGATGAACAAAAAACGCTGTATGAATCCAACCTTACAAGTCAGTACAACAAGAAGTCTGACGAGAATACATGGAAACAATTCCAAAATTCGGATATGTATATCTCAATGTTCGAGAACATTGAAGGTGCATCCACACGTATGCTCACAGCAATGCGTGACAAACTTATGAGTTTGCGTGAGAATCTGAAGGATCTTCCGGCTGACCAACTGAAAGCAATTATCAACCAACAAGAGAAAATTGATGAAATGATTGCTAAAAAAAATCCTTTCATCGGTCTTACTTCGGGAGTGAAAGAGTATATTCAGTTCCTAAAAGAGAGAAAGGAACTTGAAGAGGAAAACATAAGAGCCAACAATGCGGTTGACTATTATACAAGCCTGAGCAACGAACAATCGAAAATTGTCGAACAGAAACGGCAAGAATATAATGCGGCAGTAGCAACGTCTGGCATTCTTTCTAAAGAAGCCAGACAATTGTCAGTTCAGCTCGAAACAGAAAAATCCAAACTTGATATAATACTAAAGCAACTTACCGCTGAAAAGAAAATATCAAAAGAAACCGCCGAACAAATCAGGAATGGGCAAAATCTAGGCGACACTCTGAAAAATAAAATCGGAGAATCAGGAAGGATCTTTTCAGAATTCTCATCCGCATTGCCACAAATTGCCAGTGACCTTGAAAATGTTTTCGGCTCAATGTCTGATGGTACAAAAGACGTTATCAACCGCACGGCAGAAGCGGCAGGAGGTATAGCACAAATAGCAACAGGAATAGCACAAGGTCCGGTTGGATATCTTCAAGCGGCAATGGGCTTGGCAAAAACAGTAAGTGCCTTGTTCGGATCGGATGATGCAAGACTGCAAAAAGAAATAGAAGGACATGAAAGAAAGATAAAGAAGCTGGAACGTGAATACGACAAGCTAAAAGAGAGTATAGACAATGTATGGGATATAACAAAGCTACAAGAATATGGGAATGAACTTGATGAGAACATAAACAAACAGATAGTATCTCTCAATGCCATGATAGCCGCCGAAAGAGACAAGAAAGATACTGACTGGGATAAAATAAACGAATGGCAGGAACAGATTAAAGATCTTAGGGATACTTTGGCTGACAGTGCTAATGACATGATAGCAGAACTTGGCGGTGTAGGCTCCGATGAAAATTTCAAAACATTGGCTGAGAATTTTGCATCGGCATGGTTGGAAGCATTTCAAGAAACAGGGGATGGCTTATCTGGGCTTCAAGACAGTTTTGATGATTTCATGGAAAACTATGTAAAACAACAGATACTTCTAAGATTATCTGACAAGTTCTTCGGAAAAATGTTTGAAGAATTTGATGAGATTATTGCAACAAAAACACCTATGGAGCAAGAGGATCAAGAAAGGTATTTTGAACTTCAAGCCCAAATAACCAGGCTAAGAAACACAGCCAATAATTCGGTTATAAAAAGTGTCGCAAAAAAGGCTAATGCCGCTGCTGATGAGATAGAAAATAGTGAGGAATACAAAAAGCTTCAAGAGGCATGGACGGATTTTTTAAAGCCGAATGATATTAATACCGAAGCCATCAAAGACTGGTCAGACAGGATGCAGGGAGTGTTTGGTGAATATAACGAGGCGGCAGAAGAAATTTTTAACCAAATAGGATGGGAACCCGGAGGTAAAGCAAATCTATCCGCTCTCCAACAAGGAATACAAGGTATAACAGAGACTACTGCCGAGGCACTTGAGGCATTACTGAATTCTATCAGGTTCTTTGTAAACCAGCAAACTACTGACATAACAGCTATCAGAAATCTGTTAGACGCTCGATATAGTTTAGAATCACAAGCTGAAACAAACCCCATGCTAATTGAATTGAAAGCGCAGACGGGATATTTGGAGATTATTTCAGATAGAATAGACCGTGTATTCGCGCCAAATTCAAATTCAAGGGGAGCAGGACTAAGAGTATTCATAAGTGACTAATTAATTAATACATTTAAATAATCATTCTGATGGTAAGAGATAGTATAACGACCCAAGCCATACCGGGTGGCTTCTCCGTAATAGTAAGCGGTTTTATAGCAGAATCATTGGAGCACATGATACCTTGGATTATTGTATCATTTGCAGTAGTGATATGTGATTTGGCTTTTGGAATAAGGAAAAGCCTTTTAATGGGCGAAAAGGTTCGTTTCTCTAGTGCAATACGCCGCACAATGGGTAAACTTGTAACCTACTTCGCCTTTGTTTGTATGGTTGTCATGATAAACATTGCATCCGGCAGCAAATGGGATATAGACATATACTCCTGTTTGTTAGTTTGCTTCATTGAATTTTGCTCTATCATATCAAATATATTGAAGCCCAAAGGATACAGCTTTAATATGCTTAAGGCGTTAGGTCTGTTTGGTAAGAAGGTGCTTGATGTAGAAAAAGAGGATATAAATGAAATAATAACAGAAAATAAAAAGGAGGAAAAGAAATGAGTTTAATTGATTTTATTTTTATTGCGCCTTTTGCACTTTATGCCATAATCTACGCATTTTCGGTAAAAGAATCCTGTAATTCCGATGAATCCATAGAAATATGACGTGCATTTAAGCGCTATTCTTAATACATATTCATGCCCGTTTAAATAGCTTTCTGGCGAACGCAGTAAAAGAAATGCAGCTGTCAATGTTGGCATAATAAGTATAGGTATTTCCATATTAAACCTGTATCGGGAACAAACGGAGCATAAACATAACAAACAAAAAGAATAATAAATAGATAATGTAGACGCAGATATGGCAAAAATTACTTGCAAATAAAGCTCTAAGGATTTAAAAGCAGGTATGTATAAATACATTATAGTAAATATTAATGGTAGTTGGATGAGAAAAGCACTGAACACATTTTTCTGTTCAGGAGTATAGCTTCTAATAAGTTCTGATAAGTCCATATTTTTTGCGACAAAAATAATAGTAATTTTATAATTTAAAGATAAGGAGGAAAAGAAAAATGGCTAATATTGAACATTTCATACCATTTCTTATAAAATGGGAAGCTGGTATAAGTAAGAAAAGCAATGAAACCAATGAGTCTCTTTTTCAAAGAGCAAGAAAAACAGGATGGGCTGATGATCCCGATGATTTAGGAGGACAAACTATGGTAGGTGTGACAATGGCTACCTATGAGGAATATTGTCGTAGAAAAGGTTATCCAAAACCTACGACCGGAAGGTTGATGGATTTGTCATATAACGATTGGAAAAGTATCTTGAAGATGTTGTATTGGGATAGATGGAATGCGGATGAAATAAGAAGCCAAAGTATAGCAGAGATAGTATGCGATTTTGTATGGGCTTCTGGGGTACATGGTATTAAAGTACCGCAGGATTTGGTTGGTGTGATTCCTGATGGCATTGTCGGGCCTAAGACACTCGCCGCAGTAAATTCCCGTAATCCCCGTGAATTGTTTGACCAGATCAAGATTGCACGGTTTGATTTCATCGAGGATATATGCCGGAAACGCCCAGCAAACAACAAGTTCAAACGGGGCTGGATGAACCGTATAAATGATATAAAATTTGAGGGATGAAACAGAGAGTCTATATATGGATTGCGGTAGGGATAGCATTGCTATTGCTGTTTGGATCATGCCGGAGCATAAGGTATGTCCCGGTAGAAACTATAAGGACTGACAGTCTTTATCTTACCATGCATGAGCGTGATTCCATCTACATTAAGGATTCTGTCCATATAAAAGAGAAAGGCGATTCAGTGTTTGTTGACAAGTGGCATATAGTCTACCGTGACAGGATGATTCGCGATACAGCCTATATAGAGAAGGAGAAAGAGTTAGAAGTCCCCTACCCTGTGGAGAAGGAATTAACATGGTGGCAGAAGACGAAATTAGAACTAGGAGAGTTTTCAATAGGTATTATATTAATATTACTAATCGTAGTCATTTGGCTGATAAAGAAGAAGGGAGGTGCAAGATGAAATAGTAACCAAAATGCCACAGGTAGAAGCGTGGCACATAATAGAAAAACTCATAACAAAAGTAATTCTTTCAGGGGCTTAGAATCAAAAAAAAGCCCCCAACGCTCATATTAATATTGCCACATAAAAACATGATAAAAGCATAAGACACTGCACGTTGGAGGCTAAATATCTTCAACAAAATGTCTTATGCTTTGTTCATCGATATATCTTGTTTTATGTGGCATGGCAAAGATAAGAATAAAAAATTAGAAAAAACATGTGCAAGTCAGAAATCTTTGCCAAAATAATTAATATTGTTTCAAAAGAAACAGAAGTGTCTGTAGACCAAATATTATCGTCTGATAAGAATATGGAAACAGTGGATGCCCGGTATCTTCTTGTATTTTTTCTTTTCGAAAGCGGTATGTACCCTTCACAAATAGCCGCTCATATCCATAAGACCAAACGTGCTGTCAACTACATGATATCCAATTTCCATGAGAGGATGGAGAGTGGGAAAATGATGAGAATATATTGGGACGATATAAAGAATTTGTTGGGAAACAACTGATTTTCCATGAGTTATGATCTATATACTTTTGTGCACGGTCGATTTTGACCGGATACAAAATACAAATACTTATGGAACGAACTTATGTTTTTAACCAAGACGGTGGAACCGGCGCAAACAATGGCCTGCTTGCGTCCATTCTTCCGTCCTTGCAGAACCGTGGAATTGACACTGGCTATCTGATGGGGCTGATGGGAGGAAACGGAAACGGAGGTTTCTTCGGAAACAATGGCGGTTTTCAGGACATCATCGCATTGATTGTGATTGCAGCCATCTTCGGTAACGGGAACTTCGGATTTGGTGGCAACAACAACCAAGGAGCGAACGAAGGAAGAGAAATGATCATGCAGACACTTAACCGAAACGGTGTCGACATTGCAGCATTAGCACAAGCTGTGAACACATCATCAGACCAAATCCTTGCCGGTATTAACTCTGTATCACAGGCTATCTGCGGTCTCGGCAACCAAATGGGCCAGAACACCAACAGTATCCTCACTGCGATCATGCAAGGTAACAACGCTCTGACATCTCAGATCTGTAGCTGTTGCTGCGACATGAAACAGCTTGTAACCACACAGGGATACGAGAACCAGCTTGCAATGTGCAACCAGACTAACACATTAGTCAACACTGCTAACCAGAACACATTGTCATTGCGTGATGGTGCGACAGCCAACACGAATGCCATCCTTGCCAAACTTGACGCTATTCAGAATCAGGCATTGCAGGACAAGATCGCATCTCTTACTGCGGAAAAGGCTACTTTGACAGCCGAAATCTCTCAGCGTAACCAGAACGCCACTATCCTGAGTGCGGTAGGACAACAGATCGCTCCTTTAGCAGCCGGATTGCAGGCATTGCAGAGCGATGTTGATGGTATAAAATGTAAATTACCTAACACTGTCCCGGTACAATACCCTAATATTGTAGGTGTGAACGTGGATACATATCGTGCCGCAGCATACGGTGCTTATGCAGGTGATGCTGTATATGGCCGTGGTGGTTACGGATGCGGTTGCAATAACTACTGGGGTTAATCCGGTGAGAAAGGAGGTAGATATGTGGCCTAACTTTTTTACAGGATTTCCGTTCCCGTTTCCCTCCCTTGGCAGAGTGAATTACAACACTCTTCCTACGGTGGCTGTAACAGTCGGTACTGAGAATGTGACTTTGGAGCTTCCTAACCATGCGTTCCGCAACAGGGATTATGTCGGAGGGTTCTATGTCAATCTTCGTCAGGCGATCCCTGCCGGCACGACTGCCACGCTGCCTATATTGATAGGGACCAACGGGGATACAAGACCGTTGTTAGCTTACAACAACGAGCCTATTACGGTTGCCAACCTTGCCGGAACCGGTATTTATGAAATCCACTATAACAAATACACCAACGAGCTGTTCCTTGTTAATGGCGGATACAGACCTACCGCTACTCCGGCTGCAACGGCAGAAGCAATGTCAAGCAAAAGCAAGTAGTTAACACGGGTGCCGGGGTTCTTGGCACCCTATTAAAATTAAACCAATATGTTTCAATCACTTCGTACCAATAACCAGTTATATATACTTCATAAGGATGCTAACCCGTTTATCGAATACGGCCCGGTAGTCAGCGTTTCCGCTCCCAAGCCGAAATATCCTATGGCATCCCCTATGGGACAGTTGCCCCAAATGGAAATGGTTGTGGATGTTGTTGTCTGTATCAACGGGCAGAACACGACTTTCCAAAATCTTCCTGCCGGCATGGATATAGCCGACTTCGGACAGAACGGCAATATCGTAGTGTCATGCTCACGTGATGCGATGAATAACGAGGTCGCTTCTATGAAACAGAAAAGCATAGACATCATCAACAGCATGGATTTTCACAATTCCGTCATTGCAGGGTGTGACAAGATGCTTACGCTCTTGAACCCTGAATTTGCCGAGAAACAACGTCAGGAGCAGGAAATATCCTCTCTGAAAGGGCAAATGTCGGAAATGAGCAAGAACATGTCTGACCTTATGGAATTGAACAAACGGCTTATGGAACAGCTCGGAGTGGTTGAAACATCCAAAACAAAGAAATGATTATGGGAATGTGGGAAATATTAGAAGAAGGGCGTGACGATTACGGACGCGGCTTCGGAATGAGAGGTGACGAGGTGGAAGAAGCCTACAAGGAAGGCTGCCGCCACGGTTACGAAAAGGCCATGAGAGAGATTCATGGAGACATGGGCTTCCGTGATGGCGGAAGAAATTATTCAGGATCAGGTATGGGAGAACGCAGATATCCCGGCTATTTCCCTGAATATCCCCGCATGGATGACATGGGAGAACGCAGACGCAGACGCGCCAACGGTGAGTTTTATTAATGGTGGAGGGGTGGAATGCCCCTCTTTTTAAACAAAGGTTATGGAACAGAGATTGGATACATACAGCAGATTCCCATCTGGCATGAGGGAATATCTGGAAGCATACGGCTTTCATTTCAGCAAGAAACTTTATGAATGGGCCGTCTCAAAAATGAAAGTGAAAGACGAAACCACGGGTAAAGAAAAAAAGTTGGAGCCGTGGAGCAAAGACGAAGTGGACGATATGCTGAAAGCGAACGGAATTACCATCGAGCACGACAAGGGTTATGACGTTGCTTATGTCGCAAACATGCTGAAAGCGGATTTCTATAAAAAATCATTGGTTGACGAGGCACATTTGTGCAAGCATATAAAGTGCTACCTTGATGATATTGATGGCGATCCTTGCAGGGCGTTTGACGAGTTCTTTGCCACCTGTATAGGTAAAGGGATTCCTGTAATCTGGTCGGATGTGATATGATTGTTCAGGAGTTCTACATACCAAAATATGGGGACTGGCACGTCAAAGTGTATTATGCGGTACACACCTATTGGGCGGATCGGATCATTATGGACCTGTACCGTATAGGATGCAGGGGGGATTCCCTCAAGCGTGCGTATCGCAATCTGACTGAAGGCAGAATGAATACCGGTCTAACCTATTCGGACTACAGGAGAAGAGAGACAGTAATGGTTATCTCACTAACCTCTACCCCCGAAGAGTTTCAAAATTCGTGGGACCACGAAAAAGGTCATTTGTGCCGGCATATCTCCAAGGCTTTCGGGATTGATCCTTATGGAGAGGAAGCGCAATATCTCAGTGGATATGTCGGTCAAAAGATGTTCCCTGTAGCCAAAAAGTTCTTATGTGAACATTGCAGAAAGGGAATGGAAAAATAATAATCGAACAGAAGCGTTCTTTGACTTGTTGGAATTACCGTTTTTACAAAATAGTCGTGAAATTATATACATAAATCCAATAAAATTATATATCTTAATTATATGATAT
>ENA-UESC01000426-UESC01000426.1-human-gut-metagenome-genome-assembly--contig:-NODE-426-length-40421-cov-34.019012_pt1 | contig 40421 bp, 30 predicted proteins | sample MGYA00242998_ERZ507999 | MGnify/ENA primary metagenome ERZ507999 (study PRJEB26167, sample SAMN06115465) | human gut metagenome | host: Homo sapiens | place: China:Hubei | collected 2016-04-27... | reverse complement strand
CCCCACCCCCTTCAAAGACTTTCCCCCTTACCGAATCCCTCTTTGCAGCTTTCCCTGCGGCGGAACGGCTTGCCGCTTTTGGCTGATAGGCAATGTTTTGAAAGTGGGGCCCTGAAAAAATCTGCTTCAGGAAATGCAGGAGAAGGGAAAGAACGCGAGCCGTGCTGGTGGCATTGAAAAAGGGAGGGAACATGTTCCCTCCCTTTTCACAAAGGCTAAAGGACGTTCAGGAGAAGGCTTCAAAAAAAGACGCCCTCCCCCGGTGAACTTACATTTGCTTGGCGTCCCGAAGCATTTTCACTGCGCAGAAGTTGCCGCACATGGCGCACGCTTCCTCATGTTTGTGGGGTTCGCGGCGCTTGTCGAGGATAGCGGGGTCGATGGCGGCTTCGCGCATGGCGGGCCAGTCAAGGGCCATGCGGGCCTTCGCCATCTTGGCTTCGCGGGCGAGCGCATGGGGGCGGCCAAGTGCCACTTCCCCGGCCTGCGCGGCCACGCGGGAAGCCATGATGCCCTGCCGCACGTCGTCCATATCGGGCAGGGTCAGATGCTCGGCGGGCGTCAGGTAGCACAGGAAGTCGACGCCCACGCGTACGGCCATGGCTCCGCCGATGGCTCCGGCGATGTGGTCATACCCCGGCGAGGAGTCGATGGTCAGGGGGCCGAGCACGTAGAGCGGCGCGCCGTGGGTCATCTTTTTGATGCTGATGATCTGCGCCTCGACTTCGTTCATAGGCACATGGCCGGGGCCTTCGATCATGCACTGCACGCCGTATTCGAGGCCGCGCTTGGCAAGCGCGCCGAGGGTCATGACTTCTTCCCACTGGGCGGCGTCGCCCGCGTCGCATCCCGCGCCGGGGCGCAGGCCGTCGCCGAGCGACAGGGTCACGTTGTACTTGCGGGCCAGTTCGAGCAGGCGGTCATACCCTGTCAGCAGCGGGTTTTCCTTGTCGTTCTTGAGCATCCAGCGGGCGAGGATCGAACCGCCGCGCGACACGATGCCAAGGGCGCGCTCGCCGCGTGCCGCCCATTCGGCCCCGCGCCGGGTCAGGCCGCAATGCAGGGTCATGAAGTCCACGCCCTGCTCCGCCTGCATTTCGACTTCGGCGAACAATTCTTCGGGATCGATGTCGGCGGGATCGCGATCCTTGTCGATGTAGCGCTGCGCCACCGAGTACAGCGGCACCGTGCCGAGTGGCAGCGGCGTGCGCGAGAGCATATCCTTGCGGATCGCCACGAGATCGCCGGCAATGGACAGATCCATGACGGTATCGGCTCCGGCCTCCTGTGCGACTTCAAGCTTGCGCATTTCGCAGCCGGGGTGATTCTGGAAAGGCGAGGTCCCGATGTTGGCGTTGACCTTCACCCGGCTCGGCTGCCCGACGAGAATGGGCTTGACGTTGGCGTGATTGGGGTTGCCGAGCAGGACCATGGTCCCGGCTTCGATGGCCGAAGTGATGGCTTCCGGCGTCAATCCCTCGTACTCGGCCAGCGCGGGCAAATGCGCGGCGAGCAGGCCCTGAAGGGCCGCATTTTGAGTGATGATGGACACTAAAGACTCCTCATTGAATTTGCCGGGGCAGAAGAGCTCTCCGGCAGCTAAGGGGTACGGCTTCCGCTACCCGGCCATTGTGCCGCAGGAAACCGAACTCCGCAAGCGTTCAACGCGTATGATAAATCATTCTGCGCTGGTGTGCGGCCTTGCCTTCTCAGGCGTCCGGCCTTACTTTTTGGAGAAATGCAAGCAATCCGGAACGCGCTGCGCCCTTCTGGGGCAAGCGCGGAGCGCCGTCCGCGGCGTGCCGGAAAGGAGTTTCCCCATGCCTTCATTCTCAAAACTGCTGACAGGAGCCCTCATGAGCCTCTTCCTGGGAGTCGCGGCCGGGGCTGCGATCGCCGCCCCTTCGCCGTCATCCGGGGCTTCCGATATCGTCCCGGTCATCCCCGATCCGCTTTCCGGGAAAGAGGAACAGGTCACTAAATTGCCCAACGGTTTGTCCGTGCTCATCCTGAAGGATACCCGCTTCCCCCTCGTCTCCACCCGCCTCTACGTGCACGCCGGTTCCTCGTATGAAACGCCGGATCAGGCGGGCATCAGCCACGTGCTCGAACATATGGTGTTCAAGGGCACGGACAGCCGCCCCAAAAGCGCCATCAGCCAGGAAGTGGAATCCGCGGGCGGCTATCTGAACGCGGCCACGAGCTATGACTATACGGTATACATCACCGACATGCCCGACCGCCACTGGAAGCTCGGCATGGACGTAGTCCGCGACATGGCCTTCCACCCCACGCTCGATCCGCAGGAACTGGAATCCGAAAAGAACGTCATCGTCGCGGAACTCCAGCGCGGCGAGGACGATCCGGGCAGCCGGATGTTCAAAACCCTGTTGGCGGATACGCTGAAGGGCACCCCGTACGATCGCCCCATCATCGGCTATGAGAAGACCATCCGCGCCCTGACCACGCAAAACCTGCGCGATTATATCGCCAAGTACTACCAGCCGCAGAACATGCTGCTCGTGGTCGTGGGCAACGTCGATCCCGCCGAAGTGCTCGCCGAAGCGGAAAAAATGTTCGCGCCCTATAAGAATACCGCCCCGCTCAAGGAAGTCATGCCCTACGAGGCCGACCGCCTCCCCCTGCCGGGCAGCAAGCCCGCGCTGGTAGTACAGCCCGGCCCGTGGAACAAAGTCTATCTGGCTGCGGCTCTGCCCGTCCCCGGTTCGTCGAGCTACCAGTCCGCCACGCTGGACGTGCTGGCCTATCTGCTCGGCGGCGACCGCACCAGCCTGTTCTACAAAACCTATAAATACGAACGCCAGCTTGTGGACAGCATCAGCGTCTCCAATGTGGGCTTCGAGCGCATCGGCGCGTTCGTGGTCACGGCGGAGCTTGACGCGGACAAGGTGGAGCCGTTCTGGACCTCGCTCACCAAGGATTTCGCCGCGCTGGACGCTTCAACGTTCACTCCGGAGCAATTGGAACGCGCCAAGCTGAACCTTGAAGACGATCTGTACCGCTCCAAGGAAACGCTGTCCGGCCTTGCCTCCAAGATCGGCTACTTCCAGTTCTTCATGGGCGGGGATCAGGGCGAACGGAACGCCATTGAGGCGCTCCGCAACGTGGACAACGGTATGCTCAAGCAAGTGCTGGCGGCGTGGGTGCAGCCCGATCGCCTGACCACCGTGGTCCTGCCGCCCAAGGACGCCAAGATGCCGGACATGCAGGCCATCCTCGACAAGGAATGGAAGTCCGGGGCCAAGGTTTCCGCAGCGAAGACGGCGGAAGCCGGCAAGACCGAGGTCATCGATCTCGGCAAGGGCCGTACCGTGGTGCTCATCCCGGACAAGACCCTGCCCTACGTTTCCGCGAACCTGACCTATTCCGGCGGCGACGCGTTGCTGAAGCCTTCCGAACAGGGCCTCTCAGCGCTCGTCTCCAACGTGCTGACCAAGGGTACGGCGAAGCGCAGCGCTACCGAAATGCAGACGTTCCTTGCCGATCGCGCGGCGGGGCTTGCGGCTTCGGCCGGGCGCAAGACCTTCTCGGTAAACCTCACCACGCCCGCCCGTTTCAACAAGGATCTGTTCGATCTGCTCGGCGAGGTGGTCACGGCCCCCGCGTTCAGCAAGGACGAAACCGCCCGCGGCATCAAGGATCAGCTCGCGGCCATCAAGTCCCGCGAAGACCAGCCCCTCGGGCTCGCCTTCAGGAAGCTGCCGCCCTTCCTCTTCCCCGGCAGCGTGTACGGCTACCTCCAGCTCGGAGAGCCGGAAAACGTGCAGAAATACGATGAGGCCCAGCTCCGCAGCTTCTGGAACCGCCAGAAGGCCCGCCCGTGGGTGCTCGCCGTGTCGGGCGATTTCGATCGCGATCAGATATTGGCGTTCGCCAAGAGCCTGCCCGCTCCCGATCAGAGGAAAGTGGACGTGCCCGTCCCCGCGTGGGGCACGAGGCCGGAACTCGACATCCCCATGCCGGGGCGCAATCAGGCCCACCTCATGCTGATCTTCAAGACCGCGCCCGATACCAGCCCGGATACGCCCGCGCTGGATCTGCTCGAAACGTCGCTCGGCGGCATGGGCGGCCCCCTTTTCCGTGATCTGCGCGACAAGCAGGGCCTCGGCTACACCGTGACCGCCTTCAACCGCCAGACCTCGGAAAACGGGTATATGGTCTTCTACATCGGGACCGAACCCGGCAAAATGGCGCAGGCGGAAGAGGGATTCAAGCGGATCATCAATGACCTGCATCAAAATCTCCTGTCGGAAGAGGATGTTAACCGGGGCAAGAACCAGCTCGAAGGAGACTACTACCGGAACATGCAAAGCCTCGGCAGCCGTTCGGGCGAAGCCGCGGCCCTGACGATGGAAGGCTATCCGCTCTCCTTCACCAAAGATCAAATAGAAAAGAGTAAAAACGTAACCCCTGAACAACTCAGGGAAATCGTCAAAAAGTACCTGAATGTCGACTCGGCATACACGATAAAAGTCTTGCCTTAATTCTCAAAGCACCCTATAGATTCGGTCGCGGGTTCGGAAACGGCCCCGCACCCGAATCCGCTGGTCGGATTTGTGGGGTTGCCTAGATAACGGCAGACAGGCCAAAGCCCGTTTTCCGATTATTTTTGCGGCGGGGACGTTTTTTTGCTTGCCAAACCCAAATGGATTGTGTAAGAGCTAGTCCCTGTTGCTGGTGTAGCTCAACTGGCAGAGCAGCTGATTTGTAATCAGCAGGTTGCGGGTTCGAGTCCCATCACCAGCTCCAGCAAAAGCCGTAAGGCTTCCGGTTCGCCGGTTGGAGCACAGCGGAAGCGATTCCGCGCGCATCGACAAAAACAGATTGCAATGGCCCTGTTTTTGTCTTCCTAAAGTGGAGGGGTTCCCGAGTGGCCAAAGGGAACAGACTGTAAATCTGTCGTCGTGAGACTTCGGAGGTTCAAATCCTCCCCCCTCCACCAGATGAAAAAAGCTGACACGGCTGTAGGAGACAGGTAAAAACTGTCAGGGGACTACGGCATACAGGCGGGAATAGCTCAATGGCTAGAGCATCAGCCTTCCAAGCTGAGGGTTGCGAGTTCGAGTCTCGTTTCCCGCTCCACACCTGCCTCTTCCTCACCTCCCCCATTTCGCCGTGCCTAACGTATCGGGATGCCAGAGCGCTGCCAGATTGATGGCTAGTGATGGATGGTCTTGTGACGCCACAGGCTCTGTCCCATAAAAATCCGTTATCTTCTGCAACCAAGAAGGGAGACCGTCATGGGTAAGGAAAAATTTACGCGTACCAAGCCTCATATGAACATTGGTACTGTCGGTCACATCGACCACGGCAAGACCACTCTGACTGCCGCCATCACCAAAGTCGCTGCTATGAAGCAGGGCGGTAAGTTCATCGCGTACGACGAAATCGACAAGGCTCCGGAAGAAAAGGAACGTGGTATCACCATTTCCACCGCCCACGTCGAATACGAAACCGACAACCGTCACTACGCTCACGTGGACTGCCCCGGCCACGCCGACTACATCAAGAACATGATCACCGGTGCCGCTCAGATGGACGGCGCGATCATCGTGGTTGCCGCCACCGACGGTCCCATGCCCCAGACCCGTGAGCACATCCTGCTCGCCCGTCAGGTCGGTGTGCCTCACCTCGTCGTGTTCATGAACAAGTGCGACCTCGTCGACGACCCCGAACTGCTCGAACTCGTCGAAATGGAAGTCCGCGAACTGCTGAGCTCCTACGGCTACCCCGGCGATGAAATCCCGGTTGTCCGCGGTTCCGCTCTGAAGGCTCTGGAATCCGATAGCGCTGATTCCCCTGACGCCCAGTGCGTGCTCGAACTGCTCGCCGCTTGCGACAGCTACTTCCCGGATCCGGTCCGCGAAACCGACAAGCCCTTCCTGATGCCCATCGAAGACGTGTTCTCCATCTCCGGCCGCGGTACCGTGGTCACCGGTCGTGTGGAACGTGGCATCATCAAGGTCGGCGAAGAAGTCGAAATCGTGGGTATCCGTCCCACCGTGAAGACGACCTGCACCGGCGTCGAAATGTTCCGCAAGCTGCTCGATCAGGGCCAGGCCGGCGACAACATCGGCGCTCTGCTCCGCGGCACGAAGCGTGACGAAGTGGAACGCGGCCAGGTTCTCGCCGCTCCCAAGAGCATCACGCCCCACAAGAAGTTCAAGGCTGAAGTGTACGTTCTGTCCAAGGAAGAAGGCGGCCGCCATACCCCGTTCTTCACCGGCTATCGTCCTCAGTTCTACTTCCGTACCACCGACATCACCGGTATCATCGCTCTTGAAGAAGGCGTTGAAATGGTTATGCCCGGCGATAACGCTACCTTTAATGTCGAGCTCATTCACCCCATCGCCATGGAAAAGGGCCTCCGCTTCGCTATCCGCGAAGGTGGTCGTACCGTCGGCGCTGGTGTTGTGACGGAAATCGTGGAGTAAAGCCATGCGCGTCAACATCCTGCTCGCTTGCACCGAATGCAAGCGCCGCAATTACGCCACGGTCAAGAACAAGAAGAACACGACCGGTCGTGTCGAACTGAAAAAGTTCTGCCCTTGGTGCAGAACCCACACGGTTCACCGCGAAACCCGGTAGTGACTTCATAAACGCAGGGCAGTAGCTCTAACGGCTAGAGCGGCGGTCTCCAAAACCGCATGTTGGGGGTTCGAATCCCTCCTGCCCTGCCATTTTCATTTCTGCAGGAACGTATCATGACCAAGAAACCGACGACAGCACAAGAAGAAAAATCCGAAGGCATCGTTGCCAAGGCGAAAGCGTTCAGGAACTATCTTGAGCTGTCCAAGACTGAGCTTCGCAAGGTGACCTGGCCCACGGTCAAGGAAACCCGTACGACCAGTCTGGTGGTGTTGGCCTTCGTCGTTGTCATGGCGATCTTCCTCGGCGTTGTGGATCTCGGGCTCTCCAAACTCATCTCCTTCATTCTCGCTGCTTAATGGAGAAGCCCATGATCGAAGAAAACAATGCGTCCTCAGGGGCGGTCGAATCGTCTGCCCAACAGTCCCAAGCAGAAGCAAAACCCGCGCAGTCAGAATTGACTGCGCAGGACATTTTGGCGGCGTCCACAGTTCAGACCGAGTTGAGCGCGGGGAACCAAGATACCGGGAAATCCCGCTGGTACATCGTGCACACCTACTCCGGCTTTGAACAGCGCGTAGAGGCCACCATCAAGGAAATGATGCGCAACGCCCAGGACAACGGCCTCATCCATGAGGTTGTGGTTCCGACCGAAAAGGTCATCGAACTGGGCAAAGGCGGTGCCAAGCGTACCACCACGCGTAAGTTTTATCCCGGTTACATCATGCTCCGCATGACCATGACCGATTTTTCATGGCACCTCGTGCAGAGCATTCCCAAGGTGACGGGATTTGTGGGCGGCAAAAACCGTCCCGCTCCCATGAAGGACGAGGAAGCGGCCCGCATCCTTTCCCTCATGGAAACCCGCCAGGAACAACCCCGTCCCAAGTTCAGCTTCGAGCGGGGCGACGACGTGCGCGTCATCGACGGGCCTTTCGGCGGCTTCAACGGCGTTGTTGAAGACGTGAACTACGACAAGGGCAAGCTTCGGGTGTCCGTGTCCATCTTCGGCAGACAGACTCCCGTGGAACTGGATTTCATCCAGGTCTCCAAGGGATAACGATTGCTTGCAGTCTGCGGCCCCATGTGCCGTATTAATAGAGGTTGAAAGACAATGGCCAAGAAAGAAGTTGCCAAAATCAAGTTGCAGATTCCCGCTGGCGCTGCGAACCCTTCGCCGCCGGTAGGTCCCGCCCTCGGTCAGCACGGCCTGAACATCATGCAGTTCTGCAAGGAGTTCAACGCCCGCACCATGGAACAGAAGGGCATGATCATTCCCGTGGTCATCACCGCTTATGCTGACCGTTCCTTCACCTTTATCACCAAGACCCCGCCGGCCGCCGTGCTGGTAATGAAGGCGGCCAAGGTGGAAAAGGGTTCGGGCGAACCCAACCGTACCAAGGTGGGCAGCATCACGATGCAGCAGGTTGAAGAGATCGCCAAGCTGAAGCTCCCCGATCTCAACGCCAACGGCATGGAAGCCGCCGTCAAGTCCATCATGGGTACCGCCCGCAGCATGGGCATCGAGATCAAGTAAGGATCTCCACCGCGTCAGTCGTACTGCCCTTCCTTGCATCAAGGATTCGGCAGGAGATGTTGGAAGACCAGCTTTTGAAAGGATAGAGCAATGCCCTTCGGGAAAAAATATCGTAAGGCGGTAGAAGGCCTCGACCTCTCCCAGCGCTTCTCTGTAGAAGAAGCCGTGGAGAAGTCCCTCGGTGCCTCTTTCGCCAAGTTTGACGAAACTGTGGACGTGGCCATCGGCCTCGGCGTTGACCCCAAATATTCCGACCAGATGGTCCGTGGCGCCGTCTCCCTGCCTCATGGCCTGGGCAAGACCGTTCGCGTGGCCGTGTTCTGTAAGGGCGAAAAGGAAGCCGAAGCTCGCGCTGCCGGCGCCGACATCGCCGGTGCGGAAGAGCTCGTCGCGAAGATCAAGGAAGGCTGGCTGGAATTCGACGCCGCCGTCGCCACTCCCGATGTCATGGCCCTCGTCGGCCAGGTCGGTCGTGTGCTCGGCCCCCGCGGTCTGATGCCCAATGCCAAGACCGGCACCGTGACCTTCGACGTCGCCACTGCCGTTAAGGAACTCAAGGCCGGGCGTGTCGACTTCAAGGTCGACAAGGCTGGCGTGCTCCACGCCCCCCTCGGCAAGGTTTCCTTCGGTCCCGAAAAGATCCTTGGCAACCTCAAGGCTCTCGTCGAGACCGTGAACCGCCTGAAGCCTTCCGCGGCCAAGGGCACCTATATGAAGAACATGGCTGTCTCCACCACGATGGGCCCCGGCTTTAAGGTGGACATGACCTTGATCAAAAAGTTCATCGAAGGCTAACCCCTTTGAGAACAAAAACGGTCCGCTAGGACCGTTTTTGGCAATGGATTGGGAATTCGAGTCGAAGACGGCAGGCGGGGAAACCCTCAATCATGCCTGCTCAGACGCTTTCTTTGGCTCGGCTTTCCACTGCGAAGATTTTGAACGAATCTTCGAGCAACCCCTAACGTGAAGGAGATTCACGTGAATAGATCTGAAAAAGCTGCCCTGATTGCGCAGATTAAGGCGAAAGCCGACGCTGCCTCTTTTGTGGTAGTGACAGATTTCAAGGGGATGACGGTGGAAGAGCTGACGCGGCTCCGTGCGAAACTCTATGAGTGCGGCGGCGAGTATCTCGTCGTCAAGAACACGTTGGCCCGCATCGCCCTCACCGATGGTATGCATGATTCCGTTAAGGACATGTTCAAGGAAAACTGCGGCATCGCCCTGACCTCTCAGGATCCGGTGGCGGTCGCCAAGGCGGTTTCCGAATTTGCCAAGACCAGCAAGCTGTTTACTGTTCGCCACGCCAGCCTCGAAGGCAAGATGCTCTCCGCCGCCCAGGTGGACGCTCTCGCCAAGCTGCCCGGAAAGCAGGAACTCCTTGGTCAGGTCCTCGGCACCATGAACGCCGTGCCTACCAATTTCGTCTCCCTGTTCGCCAACATGGTTCGTCCTCTTATGTACGCCCTCAAGGCGATCGAAGAGAAAAAGGCTGCCTAGGCAACCCGTTAAACACCCAAGCCAAAGTCTCAAAGGAGCAATCCCATGGCCGTTACCAAAGAAGAAGTTGTTGAATTTATCGCTAACATGACCGTGCTCGAACTCTCCGAATTCATCAAGGAACTCGAAGAAAAGTTCGGCGTGTCCGCTGCCGCTCCCGCCGCTGCCATGATGGTGGCCGCTCCCGCTGAAGCCGCTGCTCCCGCTGAAGAAAAGACCGAATTCGACGTCATCCTGAAGTCCGCCGGCGCCAACAAGATCGGCGTCATCAAGGTTGTCCGCGCCCTGACCGGCCTCGGCCTGAAGGAAGCCAAGGACAAGGTTGACGGCGCTCCCTCCACCCTGAAGGAAGCCGTGTCCAAGGAAGAAGCCGAAGAAGCCAAGAAGCAGCTGGTTGAAGCCGGCGCTGAAGTTGAAGTGAAGTAAGTTCACTTTATACGCGCTTTCAAAGGCGGTGCGGGTTTTCCCCGCGCCGTCTTTTTTTTATTGCACGAATTGGAAGGAGAACCTTTCAGAAGAGAGGCTTCACCCTCACCCTCCAATTCTCCATTCTTTCTAGACTTTCGCCCCATCGAATCCCTGTCCGCAGCGTTTCCGGCTCCCAAAGGAGGGCATCGGTGATTCCGGAGCGCATCAGAAAGAGAACTTGCCTAGAGTCATTGGAGAAAAGCGGGATATCCAGCCGATAACCGACGCCCGGCCTCCCCTCCTGCCGGAAAGGGAAAAGAAGGGAATCCGGGACGCGCACGCCTCAAAGGGATATGGGAGAAAGGCCGGGAAAACAAAGGCGAAAGGCGGGCCTCAGCGTTACCGTCAATCCTGCCCCGGCGGCTCATCATCCTTCCCCATAGAACGCGCTGCCAGCCAGCACGCGCCGCCGAAACAGATGAGGGCACCGGCCATAAGCATCAGTACCAGCCACAAGATGATTTCATTGTGGGGAAAACTGTCCACGAACAGCAACAGAACGAAGAGGCAGACAAGCCCGATTTTCAGGATGGCCAGGCCAAACAGCCTCCCGGGCCTCCCTCTGAGCCCGGCACCGATACAGGCCCCAAAAGCGATGATGGCCAACGCCCCAAAAAAGATGCCGAAAAAACTGTCCACGCGTACCTCCCGGTGAAAGATGAAGCGAGGAGCCTCGTTCTTCCTTTACGGAGTGGGACCGCCGTACCACAGAGTGGAGGCGAACTCAGGGAAACAGGGCAAGGGGACAATGGCTGTCCAGACACAGCCATTCCGGAAAAGGGAGTACAAGAAAACACACCTCAAAGCTCATGGGGAGAGTTGCGGAGGTCGGGAAAACAAAGAGCAACCTGCGGGCTGTTCAGCGTTGCCGCCAGTCCCACGGCGTTTTTTCCACTCCCTGCCTCTTCCGGCGCGCCGCCAGCCAGCACGCACCGCCAAAACAGAAAACGCCCCCGGCCATCAGTATCTGCAGCACCCAAGCGAACAGCCCATAGCCGTCACGGTATGTCGTGAAGGTCAAAGCGCCGTAGAGCAGACCGGCAAGCCCGAGCGCAAGAGTGACGAGCCCCAATCCCCTGCCGAAACGTCCTCTGAATGCGGCGCCGATACAGGCTCCGAAAACAAGCGGCACGCCCAGGGCAAGAAAAAAAACGATAAACTGACCGTCCATGCGCACCTCTCTGGTCGTTCCAGAACATTCGAGGAAAAAAGGAAAGAAAGCTTCCTGTCCGGTATCTCCCGTTCACATCTTGGCGCCCCACGCCAAGCGCCCCCGCACATATACCAAGGTTCTCTTTCCTTCTATGGCGAAAGCCCTCTCTTGGCAAAGCTGAGGGGAGGTGCGGTATGCCGCTTTTAGGGACTCAGTCGTCGGACGGAAGCGGCCCGTCGCCCGTTTCAAAGTCCTTACAGGATGAACGGAGAAGCCTTGAAGAAAGGGAGGGGCGGACTCCCGGCAAGGAATCCCCCTTCTCCCTTTCCCCGGGCTCACAGCCTTTCCACTATTCAAAAACCATGCCCCAAATGAAGATTTTTCGCTTTGTGAGGAAAAAAAGCTTGCCTTTATGACGATTCCTTCTTATCTTTTCGAATTCACGCGACACGAACCAGAGGTGGTATCTGTTCCAATTTTTTGAACTAACACGGGTATCATCAGTCGACAACAGCCCTCCGGATCTTCTGGAGGGTAACTATGTTGTCGACCTTGTTGCGTTTTTTATACATGATTGATTCCGAGAGCGCGCAACCCGAGCACGTTCCGGCTTTTGCCGACCAACCTTCTCAGAGGTGAAATGATGGGTCAGCTTACCAAACAATTTGGCAAGATCAAGGTTGAGGTGGAGATTCCCCACCTGCTCAACCTGCAGGTGGACTCCTACCGGAAGTTCATGCAGGAGGGACGTACGGAACGTCTCCCTGATGAAGGTCTGGAAGGGGTCTTCCGTTCTGTCTTCCCAATCGAAGACTTCAACCGTACCGCCAGCCTCGAATTCGTCAGCTACGAAGTCGGCGAGCCCAAGTACGATCAGGCGGAATGCATCTCCAAGGGTCTTACCTACGAATCCCCGGTACGCATCAAGGTCCGCCTTGTCGTCTATGATGTCGACGACGAGACCGAGGCGCGTACTGTCCGCGATATCAAGGAACAGGACATCTATTTCGGCACCCTGCCCCTGATGACCGAAAAGGGAACCTTCATCATCAACGGGACCGAGCGCGTCATCGTCAACCAGTTGCAGCGTTCCCCCGGCATCATCTTCGAGCACGACGGCGGCAAGACGCATACCAGCCGCAAGGTGCTCTACTCCTGCCGCGTCATCCCCATGCGCGGTTCGTGGCTCGACTTTGACTTCGACCACAAGGACATCCTCTACGTGCGCATCGACCGCCGCCGTAAGATGCCCGCCACGATCCTGCTCAAAGCCATGGGCATGAGCAAGACCGAAATCCTGGACTGCTTCTACAAGAAAGAAATCTACGAGCTTGAGGACGACGGCCGCGTCTCCTGGCACTTCAATCCCGAGCTGCACCGCAAGGAAGCCGCCTTTGCCGACATCGTCGACAAGGAAGGCAACGTGCTGGTGAAGGCCGGCAAGCCCATCACCAAGCGCGCGTGGCGCCAGATGGAAGCCGCCGGCGTCGAAAAGATCGAAGTGGCCCCCGAAACGCCCCTCGGCCTGTTCCTTGCCGAAGACCTGGTCGACAACGCCACCGGTGAAATCCTCGCCGAAGCCGCCGACGAAATCACCGCCGGCCTCTTCGACGCGTGCCGCGAAGCCGGGATCACGACCATTTCAGCGCTGCATACCCGCGGTACCGATACCTCTTCCTCCATCCGCGATACCCTGGTGCAGGACAAGACGCCCACCATGGAAAAGGCGCAGGAAGAAATCTATCGCCGCCTGCGCCCGAGCTCCCCGCCGACCCCGGAAATCGCCGCGTCGTTCTTCGACAACCTGTTCCGCAACGGCGACTACTACGACCTGTCGCCCGTGGGCCGCTACAAGCTCAACCAGCGCCTGAACAAGACCGATCACGCCGATCTGCGCACCCTTGCCGACGACGACATCCTCGACGCCATCAAGGTGCTTGTCCAGCTGAAGGACAGCCACGGCCCCGCCGACGACATCGACCATCTCGGCAACCGCCGCGTGCGCCTCGTGGGCGAACTGGTGGAAAACCAGTACCGCATCGGCCTCGTGCGCATGGAACGCGCCATCAAGGAGCGGATGAGCATTCAGGAAGTGGCGACGCTCATGCCCCACGACCTGATCAATCCGAAGCCCGTGGCCGCCGTGCTCAAGGAATTCTTCGGCACCTCGCAGCTGTCGCAGTTCATGGACCAGACCAACTCCCTCTCGGAAGTCACGCACAAGCGCCGTCTTTCCGCTCTGGGCCCCGGCGGTCTGACCCGCGAACGCGCCGGGTTCGAAGTCCGAGACGTCCATGTGTCGCACTATGGCCGTATCTGCCCCATCGAAACGCCTGAAGGCCCGAACATCGGTCTGATCGTTTCCCTGACGACCTACGCCAAGGTGAACGACTACGGCTTCATCGAGACGCCGTACCGCGTCATCCGCGACGGCTACATGACCGACGAGTTCGTGCACCTCGACGCTTCCCGCGAAACGGGCCACGTCATCGCGCAGGCCAACGCCGCCGTCGACGCCGACCGCCGTCTCGTGGACGACTACGTCACCGCCCGTGTGGGCGACGACGTGCTCATGGCCGCCCGTGAGGAAATCACCCTCATGGACATTTCCCCGAGCCAGATGGTGTCCATCTCCGCGGCGCTGATCCCGTTCCTCGAACACGACGACGCCAACCGCGCGCTCATGGGTTCGAACATGCAGCGTCAGGCCGTGCCCCTGCTCCGTTCCGAGCGCCCCCTTGTGGGCACCGGCATGGAAGTGGATGTGGCCCGCGACTCCGGCGCGTGCATCCTCGCGGAAAGCTCCGGCGTGGTCCACTATGCCGACGCCAACCGCATCATCGTGGCCTACGACGATCCCGCGCTGTACCCCAACATGGGCGGCGTGCGCGCCTACGATCTGCTGAAGTTCCACAAGTCCAACCAGAACTCCTGCTTCGGCCAGGTGCCTTCCTGCGTGCCCGGCCAGATCGTGAAGAAGGGCGACGTGCTCGCCGACGGCCCCGCCATCCATGACGGCGGCCTCGCGCTCGGCAAGAACATGCTCATCGCCTTCATGCCCTGGTGCGGTTACAACTACGAAGACTCCGTGCTCATCTCCGAACGCGTGGTGAAGGAAGACATCTACACCTCCGTCCACATCGAAGAGTTCGAAGTCGTGGCCCGCGACACCAAGCTCGGACCGGAAGAAATCACCCGCGATATTCCCAACGTGGGCGAAGAAATGCTGCGCAACCTCGACGAGAGCGGCATCATCCGCATCGGCGCGCCCGTGAAGCCCGAGGACATCCTCGTCGGCAAGATCACGCCCAAGGGCGAAACGCAGCTCACCCCGGAAGAAAAGCTCCTGCGCGCCATCTTCGGCGACAAGGCCCGCGACGTGAAGAACACGTCCCTCAAGGTCCCGCCGGGAGTTGAAGGCACGGTCATCGATGTGAAGGTGTTCAACCGTCGCTCCGGCGAAAAGGACGAGCGCACCAGGAACATCGAGGACTACGAAATCAGCCGCCTCGACGCCAAGGAACAGGATCACATCCGCGCCATCACGCGCCGGATGCGTGAACGCCTGCTCCCCATCGTCGACGGCAAGCAGATCGCCACGACCCTGCTCGGCGACAAGAAGGGCGAAGTGCTGGCCGAAGCCGGTGCCGCCATGACCGAAGAGCTGCTCATGGCCCTGCCGGTCAAGAAGCTGGCCGATCTGTTCCAGAGCAAGGAAGTCAACGAAAACGTCGGCGAACTGCTTGTGCAGTACGATCACCAGATCGAGTACATCAAGTCGATCTACGACTCCAAGCGCGAAAAGGTCACGGAAGGGGACGATCTGCCCCCCGGCGTGATCAAGATGGTCAAGGTTCATATCGCCATCAAGCGTAAGCTGTCCGTGGGCGACAAGATGGCCGGCCGTCACGGGAACAAGGGTGTCGTCTCCCGCATTCTGCCGGAAGAGGACATGCCCTTCTTCGCCGACGGCCGCCCCGTGGACATCGTGCTGAACCCCCTCGGCGTGCCTTCCCGTATGAACATCGGCCAGATCATGGAAGTGCACCTCGGCTGGGCCGCCCGCGAACTGGGCCGCCAGCTCGCGGAAATGGTCGACAAGGGCACCGCCCTCCAGTCCGTGCGCGACGAAGTGAAGGACATCTTCGCTTCGCCGGAAATCGCCGCCGAAGTGGACGGGATGGACGACGAGGAATTCCGCAAGTCCGTCCTGAAGCTGCGCAACGGCATCATCACGTACACCCCGGTGTTCGACGGTGCCGAAGAATCGGAAATCTGGAACTGGCTGTCCCGCGCCGGCCTCGACGACGACGGCAAGTCCGTCCTCTATGACGGGCGCACCGGTGAGAAGCTGGAGAACCGCGTGACCACCGGCGTCATGTACTATCTCAAGCTGCACCACCTCGTTGACGAAAAGATCCACGCCCGTTCCACCGGCCCCTACTCCCTCGTCACCCAGCAGCCGCTGGGCGGTAAGGCGCAGTTCGGCGGCCAGCGTCTCGGGGAAATGGAAGTGTGGGCCCTCGAAGCCTACGGCGCTTCCTACCTGTTGCAGGAATTCCTCACCGTCAAGTCGGACGACGTGACGGGACGCGTGAAGATGTACGAGAAGATCGTCAAGGGCGACAACTTCCTCGAAGCCGGGCTCCCCGAGTCCTTCAACGTTCTGGTCAAGGAACTCATGTCCCTCGGCCTCAACGTCACCCTCCATCAGGAGGAAGGCAAGAAGAGGCCCAAGCGCGTCGGCTTCGCCGAAGAGGAACACCAGCAGTACCTGCAACAGCAGCAGGACATGGCTGACGAATAGATACCATCGCGGGGAAGGGCCCTCTTCAAAAGAAGGCCCTTCCCCGCACCCCTCCCCTTTCCCTCCTGAGGCTTTGTGCCGGGCCGGCCCCGGAACGGAAGAAGGAAGAAAGCGGAGGCCCTCCCCAGTTAAGAGACCCTTCATTACGTCCAACCCTCAAGACAGCGGTTTTGAGGGGATGGGGGTAGGATTCGGAGACGGAGGTTCTTTACGGACCGTTGCCTCTCCGGCGCCTGACCCGCAAAAGGGAGTACATATATATGAGTCTTGACGATCTCTTCTCGGTTCGCAGCTCGGCCAACGCCAACGCGAGCCAAATCCGCAATCTGAAGGCGATTCAGATTTCCATCGCCTCGCCGGAGAACATCCGCGAATGGTCCTACGGCGAAGTCAAGAAGCCGGAGACCATCAACTACCGTACGTTCAAGCCCGAACGCGACGGCCTGTTCTGCGCGAAGATCTTCGGCCCGGTGAAGGACTACGAATGCAACTGCGGCAAGTACAAACGCATGAAGCACCGCGGCATCGTCTGCGAAAAGTGCGGCGTTGAAGTCATTGCCTCCAAGGTGCGCCGCGAACGCATGGGCCATATCGAACTGGCCGCGCCCGTCGCCCATATCTGGTTCCTCAAGACCCTGCCCTCCAAGATCGGCACCCTGCTCGACATGACCATGGCCGATCTGGAAAAGGTGCTCTATTTCGACTCGTACATCGTGCTCGATCCCGGCAGCACCAACCTCCAGAAGATGCAGGTCATCTCCGAGGACCAGTACCTCCAGATCATCGACCATTTCGGCGAGGACGCCCTTACCGTGGGCATGGGCGCGGAATCCATCCGCGGCCTGCTCGAAGAGCTGAACCTTGAGGAAATCAAGGTGCTCCTGCGCGAAGAATCGCAGACCACCAAGTCCCAGACCAAAAAGAAGAAGCTCACCAAGCGCCTCAAGGTCGTGGAAGCGTTCCTCGAATCCGGCAACCGCCCCGAATGGATGATCCTCGAAGTCATCCCGGTCATTCCGCCGGAACTGCGCCCTCTCGTTCCGCTCGACGGCGGCCGTTTCGCCACCTCCGACCTGAACGACCTGTACCGCCGCGTGATCAACCGTAACAACCGCTTGAAACGCCTGATGGAACTCGGGGCTCCCGACATCATCATCCGTAACGAAAAGCGTATGTTGCAGGAAGCCGTGGACGCGCTGTTCGACAACGGCCGCCGCGGACGCGCCATCGCCGGCACCAACGGACGCCCCCTGAAGTCCTTGTCCGACATGATTAAGGGCAAGCAGGGCCGCTTCCGTCAGAACCTGCTCGGCAAGCGCGTCGACTACTCCGGCCGTTCGGTCATCGTCGTGGGCCCGTACCTGAAACTCCATCAGTGCGGCCTGCCCAAGAAGATGGCGCTCGAGCTTTTCAAGCCCTTCATCTATTCCGAACTTGAGAAGAGAGGCCATGCCTCCACCATCAAGAGCGCGAAAAAGATGGTGGAGCGCGAAGAGCTGGTCGTATGGGATATCCTGGCCGACGTGGTCAAGGAATACCCGGTTCTGCTGAACCGCGCCCCTACTCTGCACCGCCTCGGCATCCAGGCCTTCGAGCCGCTGCTCGTCGAAGGCAAGGCCATCCAGCTGCACCCGCTCGTCTGCTCCGCCTACAACGCGGACTTCGACGGCGACCAGATGGCCGTACACATCCCGCTCTCCGTGGAAGCGCAGATCGAATGCCGCGTGCTCATGATGAGCACCAACAACATCCTGTCGCCCGCCAACGGAACGCCCGTCATCGTGCCTTCTCAGGACATGGTCCTCGGCCTGTATTACATGACCGTGGAACGTTCCTTCGAAAAGGGCGAAGGCATGGTCTTCTGCGCCCCGTGGGAAGTGGAAGCCGCCCTTGACGCCGATCAGGTCAGTATGCACGCCCGCATCAAGGTACGCATGGAAGACGGCAAGCTCGCCAACACCACGCCCGGCCGTATCCTCGTGTGGCGCGGTCTGCCCGCCGGCATCAAGTTCGAGAACGTCAACAAAGAATTGACCAAAAAGAACATTGCCAAGCTGGTGGACAGCGCCTACCGCGACGCCGGGGTCAAGGCGTGCGTCATCCTCTGCGACCGCATCAAGGCCATCGGGTACGAATACGCGACCCGCTCCGGCATCAGTATCGGCGTGAAGGACATGCTGATCCCCGATTCCAAGAAGCGCATCATTGATGCCGCTTCCGCCGAAGTGGACAACATCGAAAGCCAGTACCGCGACGGTATCATCACCCGTACGGAAAAATACAACAAGGTCGTCGACGTTTGGACCAAGGCCACGCAGGACGTGTCCGCGGAAATGAACAAGGAAATCTCCACGGATATCCTGACCGACCCGAAGACCGGCAAGCAGGAGGCCAACCTCAGCTTCAACCCGATCTTCATGATGTCCAACTCGGGTGCCCGAGGCAACGCCGACCAGATGCGTCAGCTCGCCGGTATGCGCGGCCTGATGGCCAAGCCCTCCGGCGAAATCATCGAAACCCCGATCACCGCGAGCTTCCGTGAAGGCCTGACGGTGCTCCAGTACTTTACCTCCACGCACGGCGCTCGTAAGGGTCTCGCGGACACCGCCCTCAAGACGGCGAACTCCGGTTACCTGACCCGCCGCCTCGTGGACGTGGTGCAGGACGTCATCGTCTCCGAACACGACTGCGGCACCGTCGACGGCATCGAAATCCGCGCCATCAAGGACGGCGGCGAGGTCAAGCAGAAGCTGTCCGAGCGCGCGCTCGGCCGCGTGCTGCTCTACCCGGTGTATGATCCCGCAACGGGCGACCTGCTCTACCCCGAAAACACTTTGATCGACGAACCCGTCGCCAAGACGTTGGACGACAAGGGCATCAACTCCGTGATGATCCGCTCCGCGCTGACCTGCCAGTCCGAGCGCGGCATCTGCTCGCTGTGCTACGGGCGCGACCTTGCCCGCCGCCACCTCGTCAACATCGGCGAGACGGTCGGCATCATCGCGGCGCAGTCCATCGGCGAACCCGGCACGCAGCTCACCATGCGTACCTTCCACATCGGCGGTACGGCGTCCAAGGAAATCGAACGTTCGAACTTCGAGGCGCAGCATGACGGCCGCGTGGTCCTCACCCGCGTGAAGGAAATCAGGAACCGCGAAGGTGTGGCTCAGGTGCTCGGCAAGAGCGGACAGGTCGCCGTCATCGACGAGCAGGGCCGCGAAGTGGAGCGCTACACGCTCCCCAACGGCGCGCGCCTGCACGTTACGGATGGGCAGTCCGTCAGCAACGGCCAGCTCCTCGCCGAATGGGATCCGTTCAACGAACCCTTCGTCTCGGAAGTGGACGGCTTCATCAAGTTCACGGACCTCGTGGACGGCAAGACCTATCAGGAAAAGCTGGACGAAGCCACGCACCAGGCGTCCATGACCATCATCGAATACCGTACGACGAGCTTCCGCCCGTCCGTCTCCGTCTGCGATGAAAACGGCGATCCCAAGCTGCGCGGCGCGGGCCAGCTCCCCGCGGTCTACAGCCTCCCCGTCGGCGCGATCATCATGGTCAAGGACGGCGAGCAGGTGCTCGCGGGCGACATCATCGCCCGTAAGCCTCGTGAAACCTCCAAGACCCGCGACATCGTGGGTGGTCTTCCGCGAGTCGCCGAGCTGTTCGAAGTCCGCAAGCCCAAGGATATGGCCGTGGTTTCCGAAATCGCGGGCACCGTTTCCTTCGCGGGCGAAGCCAAGGGCAAGCGCAAGCTCATCGTCACGCCGGAAGTGGGCGAATCCAAGGAATACCTGGTGCCCAAGGGCAAGCACATCACCGTGTCCGACGGCGACTTCGTCGAGTGCGGCGACCTGCTGACCGAAGGCAACCCCGAGCTGCACGACATCCTGCGCACCAAGGGCGAGAAGTACCTCGCCGCCTACCTGGTGGACGAAATCCAGGAAGTGTACCGCTTCCAGGGCGTGGGCATCGACGACAAGCACATCGAAGTCATCGTGCGCCAGATGCTCCGCAAGGTGACCGTCACCGAGCCGGGCGGAACGAGCTTCCTCGTGGGCGAACAGGTCGACAAGGCCGAGTTCAAGGCCGAAAACCAGAAGGCCATGGCCGAGGGACGTTCCCCCGCCACCGCCGAACCGCTGGTCCTCGGCATCACGCAGGCGTCCCTGACCACCTCGTCCTTCATCTCGGCGGCCTCCTTCCAGGAAACCACCAAGGTGCTCACCGAGGCGGCCCTCAAGGGCAAGATGGACTACCTGCGCGGCCTTAAGGAAAACGTCATCGTCGGCCGCCTTATTCCCGCCGGGACGGGCTACCGCGAATACGTGGATCAGGACATCACGGTCCCGGATCAGAAGGAACGCCCCGACCGCTTCCTTGACGAGCTCAGCGGCAATCCGATCATCGCCGATCTGGACTGACAAAGCCAAAACATTTGGCCCCTCGGGGGGAACACTCTCTCCGAGAGGCCAAATGGCTCAAACAAAAATTCCGCAATCGGCACAGTCGATTGCGGAATTTTTGTTTGCTCTGCCCGTAACGGATTTCTCTCTTTCCACTCGGGGAAATCCCCAAAGGAGAAAAGGGCCCGGCGGGAATGTATCTTCATGTTTCTGATAAGGCATTCGGCTTACAAAGCCCTTTCTCCCTTTCCTTCACATACGGGGTACGGTTGAAGATCGCGCACATCCCGGATGTAGCCCTTTTCAACTGCCTTCATAGCCTGTAAACTGGTGGAATGAACACACCCGGAACCTTTCAGATACACGCCACGGACGGCGCGGCCCGTACCGGCGTTCTCCAGACGGCCCACGGCCCGGTAAACACGCCCATCTTCATGCCCGTCGGCACGGTTGGCAGCGTGAAGGCCATCGCTCCCGACGATCTCAACGCCATAGGCGCGGAAATCATCCTCGGCAACACCTATCACCTGTACCTGCGGCCCGGCGACGAACTCGTGGCGCGGCGCGGCGGCCTGCACGGCTTCAACGCGTGGGACAAGCCCATCCTCACGGACAGCGGCGGCTTTCAGGTCTTCAGCCTTTCCACCCTGCGGACCATCAAGGAGGAAGGGGTCACCTTCCGTTCCCACCTCGACGGCTCGAAGCACCTGTTCACGCCGGAAAAGGTGGTGAGCATCCAGCGCAACCTGAATTCGGACATTATGATGGTGCTTGACGAGTGCGTGCCCGCCGGGGCGGATCACACCTACACCGCCCGATCGCTGACCATGACCACCCGCTGGGCCAAACGCTGCCGTGACGCCTATCCCAAGGGGACGGCGGGAAACCTGCTGTTCGGCATCGTGCAGGGCGGCATGTTCAAGGATCTGCGTTCGGAGTCGGCGCGCCAGCTCATCGATCTCGACTTCGAGGGCTATGCCATCGGCGGGCTTTCCGTAGGCGAAAGCAAGGACGTCATGATGGAGATGCTGTACCATACGGCTCCCATACTGCCTTCCGAAAAGCCCCGCTATCTCATGGGCGTGGGCACGCCGCTGGACATCATCAAAGGCATCGACGCGGGCGTGGACATGTTCGACTGCGTCCTGCCCACGCGCAACGCCCGCAACGGCACGCTGTACACCTCGCTCGGCAAGCTCAACATCAAGCGCCGCGAATTTGCCGAGGACGACGGCCCGCTCGATCCCGCCTGCAGCTGCTACACCTGCCGCACGTTCTCCCGCGCCTATTTGCGGCATTTGTACGTTTCGCAGGAGCTGCTCTCCTTCCGGCTCAACTCCATCCACAACCTGACCTACTTCCTCGACACCGTCCGCGGGGTCCGCGCCGCCATCCGCGAAGGCCGCTGGGCCGAGTACAAGCGGCGGTATGAAGAGTTATATGATGTGTAGGGGGAGATAAGGATTGAAGGGGGAGGGGAAACCTTTCTGGAGAAAGGTTTCCCCTCCCCCTTCAAACTTCCCCCCTCCTCTTCCAAAGACTTTTCCCCTTACCCAGTCCCTTATCCAGAGTGTTCCCTATGACAAAGAAACACGGCTCGCCGAACGGTTTTCCTCCAGCGCATCAAGAGCGTTTGGAACAGGGCCGGGAAGCTGGAAACCCCTTCTTCAAGAAGGATTCCCCCTCCTCGTCTTCCTCCTCGGAAAACACTTTGATTGTAGGTGTGGGGACACTCATTTCGCGGCTTTTAGGGTTTGTGCGCGATGCCGGCATTGCATGGCTGCTCGGCGGTTCGGGGGCGGCGGACGCGCTTACGGCGGCGTTGCGGATTCCGTACATGGCCCGGCGGCTGTTCGGCGAAGGCACGCTGTCCCTCTCCCTGACCGCCGCCTGCACGCGGGAACGGCTGCGGGGCGGGAACGGCTGCGGGCTTGCGCTGGCGGTAACGCGCAAGCTGGCCTTATGGACGGGGTTCTTGGCTTTGGCGTGCATGGCGGGAGCGGGAATCATCATGCGGGCCATCGCGCCGGGTTTGGAGGAGCGCCCGGAAGTGTTCGGAGAGGCCGTTACGCTGTTCCGTATCTGTGCTCCGTATATCTGGAGCGTCATGATGGCGGCGGGCTGCATGGCGGCCCTGCACAGCAGGCAGCGTTTCCTGCTGCCTTCGCTGACGCCGTCCCTGTTCAACCTTTGCGTCATCGGCTTCGCACTGCTGGCGGCCTTCAACCCGTCGCTGCAGCCGGGCGTGCTCGTCGCCTGCGGCGTCCTCTGCGGGGGAATCTTGCAATGGCTGGCTCAGGTACCGGCAACCCGCATCCTCCAGCGCGAAGAGGGGAAAAGGGGAAAGCCCGCCGATGCACGGACAGTCTCGGAGGCCTTCCGCCGTCTCCCCGCAGGCATCGTTGGGGCCGCCATGCCTCAACTGGCCTTTCTCGGAGCCTCCGCTCTGGCTTCGCTCCTGCCCGAAGGCCATATGGCCTCCCTGTTTTATGCCGAACGGCTGCTGGAATTTCCTCTCGGCGTGCTCGGCGCCGCCGTGGGGATGGCCGCCGCGCCGCGCCTCGCGGAACTCGCGGCCTCCGAAGGGCTTTCCCGCTCTTCCCGTTTCCACGAAATCCCCTCGTTTTCCCTTTCCCAACCCCAAAAGCCCGAACAGGCTGATCCCCCACCGCCTCTTTCCGCTTCCCGTACGGCCCGCAACGACACCAAGGCGATACCCGGCGCCCGCTTGCAAAAGCCTTGGGATGGTGAAGGGATGGAGTTTGAGGATGGAGAACCCTTTTTCAAAAGAGGGGAGCCCCCCCACGGTTCCCTCTCCCCTTCCCCAAGTTCCCTGCCGACCGCCCCTCCCCACTCCTTCTCGGATGAAATCCAGCGGGCGGTGCTGCTGTCGCTCGGCCTGAACCTGCCTGCGGCGGCGGGCCTGGCGGCGATATCCCTGCCGCTGGTCGCCGTTGTGCTTGGGCACGGGGCCTTTGATGCGCAAGCCGTTTCCGCCACGGCGCTTGCCCTGTGCGCCTACGCACCCGGCTTGCCCGCCTATGCGCTTTCCCGGCCCTTGCTGGCGGCTTGCCACGCCTTGGAAAGCGGGCTCCCGCTCAAGGCCGCCGCCGTTGCTCTGGCCGTCGCCCTTGCAGGGGGTTACGCCCTCACCCTGCGTTTCGGGGCATGGGGGCCGCCGCTCGGCGTCTCCTTGGGGCTCTGGTGCAATGCGGCCCTGCTCTGGATCGGACTCTCCCGCGGGGTTTCCCTGCGGCTTCCGCTCCGCTCCCTCGCCGTGCAGCTTGCCGGAACGGCCCTGACCTTCGGGAGCGCCTATGGCGTTGTCCTCTGGGCCGGGCACGCCTCGAACATCGCGCAGCTGGCCCTTGCCATACCAGCCGGGGCAGCCGTGTACGCCGCCTCCCTGCTCATCGGCGACCGGAATTGGTTCCGCCTCTTGAAAAAGCGATAGTCCACCTGGAGCATTTCCTCTTTACGTTGCCGTATTTCAAAGGCCATTGATGCCGGAAAAGACTGTAATGAGCCGATAGGCATGACCAGCATTGGAAAGGGGAGATGGACTCCGCGCTGGCCAATTGAGGGAAGGGAGGAAAGCTTTTCCTCAAAAAAAATCCCCTTCCCCAATGCATCTCCGCTCTTTTAAAGTTTATCCGCCCTATCATTCCGGGCGGGACAACACACCTCGCCCCGTGCGCTTTCCCTCCTTTTCTAGGTGCTTCACATTCTCACGCGCTCGTCCTATACAAAAAAAATGCAAAAGACATCTTTCTTCCCCCCGTTTATCCGCACCCTCAGCGTCCTTTTTATTGGCACGCTGTTGGCGCTTGTGCTGGCGCGAGGAGCCATGCTCGGCATCCTCTGGCCGGAAGTGGCCGGGAACCCCGCTTCCGACATCCTGAACGCCCTGTACATCGGTACGAAGTTCGATATTCGCATGGTCGTACTCGGGCTCATCCCCATTGCGCTCATCCTCGGGATCCCGCCTCTTGAGCGCCTTCTGGTCCGCAGCCGAGGCTTCCGTGGCTTGATCGACTTGCTGTACGCCGCGGTTTTCGCCGCGGCCACGCTCGTGTACATCATCGATTTCGGCTGGTTCTTCTACATGCACACCCGCGTGGACGCGAGCCTGTTCGAACTGCTCGGCGACCCGGACATCGCCGGGACGATGGTCTGGGAAAGTTACCCCGTCGTCTGGATCACGTTCGGGCTCATCGTGGTTACGGCGCTGTACGCCCTGTTCTTCGGCAAAACGCTGGCCAGGCACGAAGCCACGCCGCTCCTCGGATGGAAAGGCCGCACCGGATGGAGCGTCGCCACATTCGTGATCCTGTTCCTCCTCGGCTACGGACAGATCAGCTCCAACCTCTTCCCGCTGCGTTGGAGCAACGCTTTTTTCAGCGTGGACAAAAACATCTCCATCCTCGCCCTGAACCCCATCCAGAACCTCTTCGATACGGTCAACGCGGCGCGGGGGACCCGCCCGGACATCGAAGCCACCCGGGAAAGCTACCCCCGCGTCGCGGCATGGCTCCGCGTACCCAACCCCGATCCGCAAAAGCTCGACTTCATGCGCACGGTGCCCGGCACCCCGGCGGAACGGCAGGAAAAGCCGCTGAATGTGGTGGTCATCATCATGGAGTCCATGACATGGCCGCGCACGTCCTTCTCGCCCAACCTGACCGACATTCCCGAGGACACTACGCCGAACCTGATGGCCCTCTCCAAGGATTCGCTGTATTATCCGCTGTTCTTCGCACCGACGCGCACCACCGCCCGCGCCATCTTCACCACCATGACCGGCATCCCGGACGTGAACCGCTCCGGCGGCACCAGTTCCCGCAATCAGGCACTGGTGGATCAGGCGCTGATGATGAATGAGTTCAAAGGGTACAGCAAATATTACATGATCGGCGGCAGCGCGAGCTGGGCCAACATCCGGGGCTTCCTCTCCCACAACATCGAAGGGCTGCACCTGCTTGAGGAAGGCTCGTGGAAAGCGCCCAATACCGACGTGTGGGGCCTTTCCGATCTCGATCTGTTCCGCGAGGCGGCCGCCGCGCTCACGAAATCCCCGAAGCCGTTCGTGGCGGTCATCCAGACGGCGGGGTTCCACCGCCCCTACACCATCCCCGAAGACAACGCGGGATTCCAGATCAAACAGCCGTCCGAAGCCATCCTCAAAAACTACGGTTTCACCGGCGCGGACGAATACAACTCGCTCCGCTTCTCCGACCACTCGCTCGGCGAGTTCTTCAAAATCGCCCGGCAGCAGCCCTGGTTCGACAACACCGTGTTCGCCATTTTCGGCGATCACGGCCTGAACGACACGTCCCTGAACATGTCCCCCGGCTATCTGGCCTGCCGCCTCCAGAGCAACCATACGCCCATGCTCATCTACGCGCCCGGCCTCGTCGCTGCGGGCAAACTGCAGCCCGGCGTCGACGACCGCCCGTGCGGCCAGCCGGACATCTTCCCCACGCTGGCGTCCCTCGCCGGAATCCCCTACCGCTACAACGCGATGGGGCGGAACCTCCTCGATCCGGATACCAAGCGGGATGAAATGCAGTTCCTCGGCGGGGAAACCGAATCCACGGTGCGGCTTGTGGAAAACGGCTATTGCTATATCCGCGAAACCGACGAACACATGTATAAAATGGACGCCCCCGTACTGGAGGATCTGCTCAACACGGACCCCGAACGCGCCGCCCACATGCGCCAGTACGCACAGGACTTCTACAACGTTTCCAAATATCTTTTGTATAACAATAAAAAATTCGACTAGTTCTGAAAGGCTCCTTTCTTCCCGAAAAACATGGGATGCCCGTAACGGTTCCCCACAACCAACGAAGGCCGGTGTTTGCGCATCGGCCTTCGTTGGTTGTGGCAGGGATTGCATTCCGCACGGGTACGGTTGCATTCCGTAATGCCCCCAGACCGAAACGGGCTCTGCCGCAACGCGGCGCGATCTTCTCCTTCATGCTGAAAGCTCTTTGATAATAAGGGAGTACGCGTCTTCCTTTTCCAGAAAGGGCAAATGGCACGTTCCATGCTTTTGCGAGTGTGCAGCCTGCCGCCTCAGACGGAAAAGCGCTGCCGCGGACCTCGCGTCCTCCACGGAACATCAACAAAGGAAAACACATGCCTCACCCTACGATACACGCCGTTTGCCTCGCGTCTTTCGGAAGGGCCCTGTCCGGAACCTGCTCCGGGCCCGCCGCCTTCGTGAACAACCGCAAGAAAACAAGTCTCCATGAGTCCATTCTGTCCGGCATAAAGGCACGGTTCGGGGCACTGGCCCGATACGCCGCGGCCCTGGACGAAAAAGCGGCCGCCAGATTGTCCGCCGCGGATCATCCGCAGCAGGCCGCCAAACAATTGGAGACGCTCCTGCGCCTGCCGGAAACGGGAACGCTGCTGCACTTCGAAGCGGGGGACGGCGGTTTTCTGGAAGCCTTTCACGCCGCGCGGCCCGGCTGGGAACTTTCGGCCATCGAATCCGGCGACGCGTTCATGCGGTTGCTCAAAAAAGCGTTCCTGCGTTCCGCCTACAATGCGGACTACCGCGATGCCGACATCGTTTCCCGGTTCGACATCATCGCCGTTACCAAGCCTCTGGATGAAGTGGAGAAGCCTCTCAACGCCGTCCGCTGGCTGAGCCGCCGCCTCGCTGACAACGGCACGCTGTTCCTCTGGCAGCCCGCTCTCCGTATGGGCACGGGCTTGTCGCTCCACGGCCTCCCGATCCGCATCGCCAACCTTACGGCCCTTTGCAAAACCGCCGGGCTATCCGTGGACACGATTACAACGGAAGGCGAAGTCGTCTGCCTCTGTGCCCGGAATACGCCTCAACGCTAATACACGGGGAAACTTGTTAAAATGTGTGTCCCCCAAAAATATTGAAGAAAAGGCGGGGAGCCCTCCTCACGGCGCGCCAAAGCAACATAAGGCCATCCCTCTCCACGGGAAATCGCCTCCTTATGAGCCAAGGCCCGAAAACCGGAGAGAAAAAAGGAGGAAAGCCCGGCAAAAGGGCTAGACCTCCAACTGTCTCACGGCTATACACAACAGACGGAGTGTTCTTTTCACCTTGTACCGAACGGAGTGTTCTTCAATGCAGTTGAACGGTGCCAGAATTCTCATCGAGTGTCTGATTCGCGAAGGCGTCAACATCATCTTCGGGTATCCCGGGGGGTCCGTACTGGACATCTATGATGAACTGCCCCAGTACGGCGAACAGCTACGCCACGTTCTGGTACGTCACGAGCAGGCCGCCGTTCACGCCGCCGACGGATACGCCCGCGCTACGGGCAAGGTCGGCGTCTGCATGGCCACATCCGGCCCCGGAGCCACCAACACGGTGACCGGCATCGCGACCGCGTATTGCGATTCCATCCCGATGGTGATTTTCACCGGGCAGGTACCCACCGGCCTCATCGGCAACGACGCGTTCCAGGAGGTGGACATTGCGGGCATCACACGCCCCTGCACCAAACACAACTATGTGGTGAAGGACGTGAAGGAGCTCGCCAAGGTCGTACGGCAGGCCTTCTATCTGGCCCGTTCCGGGCGTCCCGGCCCCGTGCTTGTGGACCTGCCCAAGAACGTGCTTCAGGGTTCGGCCGAATTCGTCTGGCCCGAAGACGTGAGCCTGCGCAGCTACAACCCGACCTACCGCCCCAATTACGCCCAGATCCGCAAGGTCGTGGACGCGCTCTACAATGCGGAGCGCCCCCTGCTGTTCGGCGGGGGCGGCGTGATCATGTCCAATGCCAGCGAAGAGTTCCGCAATCTCGCCAAGAACCTGAGCATCCCGGTGACCTGTTCCCTGATGGGCCTCGGCGCGTTCCCCTGCGATCACCCGCAGTGGCTCGGTATGCTCGGTATGCACGGCACCTATGCCGCCAACAAAGCCGTCAGCAACGCCGACCTCCTGATTGCCGTGGGCGTGCGCTTCGACGACCGCGTGACCGGACGCCTCTCCTCCTTTGCGCCCAAGGCCACCATCGTCCATATCGACATCGACCCCACGTCCATCCACAAGAACGTCAACGTGCGTATCCCCGTGGTGGGCGACTGCCGCAATTCGCTGATCGCCATCCGCGAACACCTCGCCGCCCGCGAACCGCTCCCCTGGAAGGAACGCTTCGCCGCATGGCAGGGCCAGCTTGACGAATGGAAGCAGGAACAGCCCATTACCTGGACGCCCGGCGAAACGACGATCAAGCCGCAGGAAGTCATCAAGGCCGTGGACAAAATCACGGAAGGCAAGGCCATCCTGACCACGGAAGTGGGCCAGCACCAGATGTGGGCCGCGCAGCTCTACAACTTCACGGAACCGCGCACCCTGCTCACCTCGGGCGGCCTCGGGACCATGGGCTACGGCTTCCCCGCCGCCATCGGCGCGCAGTTCGCCTATCCCAACAAGCTCGTCATCGACGTGTCCGGCGACGGCTCGTTCCAGATGAACCTTCAGGAACTCATCACCGCCGTCAGCAACAAGCTGCCGGTCAAGGTACTGCTCCTGAACAACGGCTGTCTGGGCATGGTCCGCCAGCTCCAGGATCTTTTCTACGGAGGCCGCCTCAACGCCGTGGACATCCCGGATCAGCCGGACTTCGTGAAGCTCGCCGAAGCCTATGGGGCCGAAGGCTACCGCGTCGCCAAGCTGGAAGATCTTGAATCCACGCTCCGCACCGCGTTTGCCAGCCCGAACACGGCCATCATCGACGTCATCGTCGAGCGCGACGAAAACGTGTACCCCACTGTACCCTCCGGGGCTTCGCTGGACGAAATGCTGTTGCTGTAAAAACTTTGGGGGAGGGAACCCTTCCGCGAACGGTTTCCCTCCCTTTCAAGGCGCATCGCCTTTCCTTCCCTTTTTTCAACCGTGGGGAGGCCGCTCGGAAGGCCGTTTCAAGAGCGCGAATGCATATTGGAACGGCGGCTGTGCGGAAAAACCGTAAAACAAAACTGTTGGGCGCACGGAACCCGGAACGGCGCTTTTTGCCGCCGTCCGCTTTACTGCCTCCGTGCTTTACGATACGTTCAGACCCATCACCGTACCGAAAGGGGATTGTTATGACTACCGGACGTTTCCACGGAGCTTTCACAGCACTGGTGACGCCGTTCAAGAACGGCAAGATCGATGAGGAAGCTTACCGTGAATTCATCGAATGGCAGATCGAACAGGGCATCGACGGCCTCGTGCCCTGCGGCACCACCGGCGAATCCGCCACGATGACCCACGACGAGCATGAAGCCGCTATCCGCATCTGCGTCGAGCAGGTCAACAAACGCGTTCCCGTCATCGCCGGCGCGGGCTCCAACAACACCCGCGAAGCCATCCCTCTGACCCAGTTCGCCAAAAATGTCGGGGCGGACGCCGCCCTGCACATCACCCCCTATTACAACAAGCCCACGCAGGAAGGCCTGTACCAGCACTTCAAGACCATCTGTTCCGAAGTGTCCATGCCCGTCATCCTGTACAACGTGCCCGGCCGCACCGGCTGCAACATGCTGCCCCCCACCGTGGCCCGCATCGCCCGTGACGTGCCCGATGTCGTGGGCATCAAGGAAGCCACTGCGGATCTCATCCATGTATCCGACCTCGTGGAACAGTGCCCCGAAGGTTTCCAGATCCTCTCCGGCGACGACTTCACCGTGCTGCCCCACATCGCCGTGGGCGGCTGCGGCGTCATCTCCGTGACCGCGAACGTCGCGCCCAAGCTGATGGCCGACCTCTGCAAGGCCACCCTCGCCGGGGATATGGACGAAGCCAGGCGCCTGCACTTCAAGCTCATGCCCATCAACCGGGCCATGTTCCTTGAAACCAACCCGATCCCGGTCAAGACCGCCGTGTGCATGATGCGCGGCCTTGATCTCGAGTTCCGTCTGCCTATGGTTCCGCTTATGCCGGACAACCTTGAAAAGCTGACCAAGATACTCAACGATTGCGACCTGCTTCATTAATGCAAGCGTACGTAAGCGCCACGGCCTCCTCGGAGTCCGTGGCGTTTTGCGTTTGAAAAACATACGTACAAGGAGACTTCATGGAATCGTCACTTGCCTTTGCGCCGGACTTCAGCAAGTCTGGGGGCCTCATCGCCGCCGTCGCGCAGGATGCGGAAACCCTTGATGTTCTCATGCTGGCGTGGATGAACCCCGAAGCATGGGAAAAGACCCTCGAAACGGGCGAAGCCCATTATTACAGCCGCAGCCGCAAGTGCCTGTGGCATAAAGGCGGCACGTCGGGGCATGTGCAGAAGGTGAAGTCCATCCGGCTTGATTGCGACGGCGATGCCGTCGTGCTGCTCATCGAACAGATCGGCGGGGCAGCCTGCCATGAAGGGTACAGAAGCTGCTTCTCGCGTGAACTCCGCGACGGTAAGGTTTCCCGCTGTTCCGAACTCGTATTTGATCCCAAAGAGGTGTACAATGGCTAATCCCATTCTCAAGCTCGGCCTGCCCAAAGGCTCTCTGGAAGACCCGACCATCGATCTCTTCGACCGTGCCGGTTGGAAAGTGCGCAAGCATCCCCGCAACTATTTCCCCGACATCAACGATCCCGAGATCACGGCCCGCCTCTGCCGCGTGCAGGAAATCCCCCTCTACATTCAGGACGGCGTGCTTGATCTCGGCCTGACCGGCAAGGATTGGGTGAAGGAAACCAAGGCCGACGTGGTGGTGGTTTCCGACCTCATCTACTCCAAGGTTTCCAACAAGCCCGCCCGCTGGGTGCTCGCCGTCGCCGACGACTCCCCCTACCAGAAGCCCGAAGACCTCGCGGGCAAGCGTATCGCCACCGAGCTCATGGGCGTGTGCACCGAATATTTCAAGGAACGCAACATCCCGGTCAACATCAACTATTCGTGGGGCGCGACCGAAGCCAAGGTTGTGGAAGGCCTCGCCGACGCCATCGTGGAAGTGACGGAGACGGAAACCACCATCCGCGCCCATGATCTCCGCGTCATCGACGAAGTGCTGGTGACGAACACGGTGCTCATCGCCAACGCCGCCGCCATGCAGGACCCGGAAAAGCGCCGCAAGATCGAACAGATCGATCTGCTCCTCCAGGGCGCACTGCGTGCCGAGTCGCTCGTCTGCCTCAAGATGAACGCCCCCGCCGCCAAGCTGGACGCCGTCCTCGCTCTGCTGCCCTCCCTGAATTCCCCCACCGTCGCCCCGCTTCAGAACGGCGAATGGCTCTCTCTTGAAACCGTGGTCAGCACCGGCATCGTCCGCGACCTCATCCCCCAGCTCCGCGAAGCCGGAGCCGAGGGAATTCTGGAATACGCGCTGAACAAGGTTATCTAAGGGAAAATGCCTCCGGCGGGCAGGGCTCCGCCCTGCACCCGCTGGGGGGCGAGCCGCCCCCCAGACCCCGGCATAACGGCGGACGCAAAAGGGTTCCGCATCCAGCTTGCGCTGGACACGGAACCCTTTTGCGTCCGCCGTCTTGTCTTCGTCGGGAGTCCCCCGTTCAAGGTCACGGTGACACGCTCAATTTTTGTAATTAATACAAAAAATCCAAGAATGCGCTGCCGGGAAACTTTCAACAAACCTCGACATGCCGCATCACCGCAACCATCATCCGCCCCACTTACGAAAGTCTTTGAAGAGGAAGGGGGAGGTTTGGAGGGGGGAGGGGAAACTTTCTCCAGAAAGTTTCCCCTCCCCCCTCCAATCTTCATTTCCACCCCAACTCCATCAATGATGATACGGCAGCCCGCGCGTTAACGACTCGGCACGGTACAACTGCTCAAAAAGTACGACGCGGGCAAGCTCATGCGTCATAGTAAGGGGGCCAAGGGCGATCAAATGGCTAGCCGCCTGCTTTACGGAATCGTCAAGCCCAAAGGCCCCGCCGATGATAAAACAGGGGCGGCGGCTGGCGTTCTCGGAAAGCCGCTCCAGAAAAACGGAGAATTGCCGGGAGGTAAAGGTCTTCCCCCGTTCGTCAAGCACGACGGGAATGTCGGAGGCGGAAAGGGCGGATAGAATCCCCTTGCCTTCCAAAGCATTACGGTCAACAATAGGCAAGGAAGGATCACCGTCCTTGATAATGGACTCGGTGAACGCCCGCCAGCGGACGAGCCGCTCAACGTAATGCTCGGCGGCCGCCTTCCAGAAGGGCGTCTTCAAACGCCCCACGGCAACGATTCGCAATGGTTTTAAAGTCATGATGCCCTGTTGTTGCGGGGATAGCATGTTGCGGGCTTCGGGCCCGTAGCCTCACAAGCTCTGAAAAGAGAGCCTTCACCTAACATCGGCAGGTCCGGGAGGCAAGCATATGGCATCTTCACAGGCTAGCGGCGTCAACACGCCGCCCTACGTCGACTTTAAACGCGCGGTGGAGCTCATGCTTGATGGGCATCCCGTCATCTTCCCGACGGAAACCTTTTTCGCGCTCGGGAGCCGCGCCCTCGACGCCGACGCCACCGCGCGCGTTTACCGGGCCAAGCACCGCTCCACTGTCCGTCCTCTGCCCTTGATTCTGGGTGACTGGGAACAGCTTGATATGATCGCCAAGGTCCACGACGAGCTCATGCCGCTCCTGAAACGCTTCTGGCCCGGTCCGCTTTCGGTCATCTTCCCGGCACGCCTCCGCGTCCCGGACATCCTCACCGGGGGCACGGGACGCGTGGCCGTGCGCCTGTCCTCCCACCCCGTAGCCCGCGCGCTTGCGCAGGCCGTAGGCGAACCCATCACCTCCAGCAGCGCGAACATCAGCGGCAATCCCGCCGTCGTCAGCGTCAATCAGCTCGACGAAGAGCTGATCGCTTCGGTCATGGGCATCCTTGATGAGCCGCCCGTTCCCGCAGGAGGCTTGCCCTCCACACTCGTCGAACGCATGGAAGACGGCAGGCTCCGCCTCCTCAGGGCAGGCGCCGTCACCTCCGCGCAGATCGCTGAAGCCGGGTTTGAGGTTGTGGAAGAAGAATGAGATTGGAGGGGGAAGGGGATCCCTTCTGAAGAAGGGCTTCCCCTTTCCCCTCCCAAGACTTTCGACTTTATCGAATCCTACATGGCGGCTTTTCCGTTTGCGACAAGTTCTTCTTCGGATCTTCCTTTCTCAAAAACAAAAACGGCCCGGAATTATTTCCCGGGCCGCTTCTTTTTCTCTTTCACTTTCTACCGGGAGACGCCTGCCAAACTCCAGCCTTTCGCGCCGCCCTTCACACCATTTACCCTTACGAAAGTTTTAGGGGGGAGGGAATGGGGTTTGGGGAAGGGGAGGGGCCCCTTTTGAAAAAGGGGCCCCTCCCCTTCCCCAATCTCCCTTCTCTTTCCTCTCTCACTATGCAAGCGCAACCAGATCGTAGTCGCGGCACTCGACGATGTCGGCATCAACGAGCGCGCCGGGCTCGACGCCGGGGCCGCTGATGTAAACCATACCGTCGATTTCGGGAGCTTGAAACCACGCCCGCCCGGTGTGCAGGCCGGGCCACTCCGGATGGGGCGCATCCACGAGGATAGACAGGCGGTCGCCTTCAAACCGGGAAAGCCACTCGGCGCTGATGTCGGCCTGAGCTTCCATGAGCAAATCGCGGCGCCATTCCTTCACGCGGTCTTCGACCTGATCGGGCATGGCGGCGGCGGGCGTCCCTTCTTCGGCGCGATAGGCGAACACCCCGAGATGCTGGAAACGCACCTCTTCGATGAACTCGCGCAGATGTTCAAAATGCTCCTCCGTTTCACCGGGGAACCCGACCATGATGCTCGTGCGCAGGGCGGCTTCAGGGAATACGTTGCGGATGCGGTCAATGGCCTCGCGGGGGTTGCGCGCAAAGGGGCGGCCCATGCGGGACAGGACGTCCGGATGGGAATGCTGCACAGGGACGTCAAAGTACGGTACGAACGGCTTGCCCGCCTCGCGCAGATACTTGAGCATTTCGTGCGTCATTCCGGCGGGGTAAAGATACATGAGGCGCAGGCGTTCGAGGCCCTGCAACGGCAGGAGGCCGTCGAGCAGAGTACGGAGATCCTGCTTGCCGTCGAGATCACACCCCCATTCCGTGAGATCCTGCGCCACGAGATTCAGTTCCTTGACCCCCTGATCCAGCAGGACGCGGGCCTCGCGGACGATCATGTCCTTGCAGTGGGAGCGGTGCCCGCCCCGGATATTGGGGATGGCGCAGAACGAACAGGCATGGCGGCAGCCGTCGCTGATCTTGAGCCATGCGTAAGACGGCCCGGTGCTCAGGATACGGCCCGGAACCGTGGGTTCGGGAAGGCCGAGCTTGCGCGCGAGCATGGCGGGCCACGCCTCCAGATCGCTGTTGTCCAGCCAGAGATCCACTTCGGGCAGCTCAGGTGCCAGATCTTCCGCGTGGTAACGCCCCACGAGACACCCGGCGACCGCCAGCAGCGGACGCTTGGGCAGCTCCTCGATGTCGGCGATGGCCTGCGCAATCGTCCGCACGGATTCCTCCGTGGCGGGCTGGATGAAGGCACAGGTATTGATGAAAACAAGCTCGGCCTCATCCGGCGACTCGACAGGAACCAGCGCCACCCCAAGGGAACCGAGAAGACGCTCAGTGTCCACCCGGTTCTTCGGGCAGCCGAGGCTTGTGGAATAACAACGCAGGGAAACGGACATGTAACACCTCACATCTTATAGCAGGCGTTTAAAAACAGTATTGTGGGATAAAAGAGGGTATAATTTTTCAATAATTCGCGTCGTAGTATTTTATCATATGTTAACAAATAATTTTTAGAAAAAATTCTTAGCCTATTTTTTTCAAAACTGTTCTCCATAATCCATACTCTACAACAGAATAGACCCGTTTTACCATTCTGCGAACTTTTGGATACCTAAGAATAAAGTTAAATAAGTATGCGTACTCAGTTGGCTTGAGTACTTCTATACGTGCAAATGTTTCTTTAATTGAAAAATAACGTGCATAATACTTCCAATAATGCACATTTGCAGGAAAAGACATGTTCCACGGTTTACTATCAGTGTAATGAAGGATCTTTCCTTGATACTGTTCGTGTTCCAAGTATGCCCTGTCATCAATACTCAACAAAAAATTATACCGTTCAGGTAACAATTTTATCTCACCATGATTTTTTTGAAAATAAAGATTTATTGCATCCTGATCTGGGTAAGAGAATGTATGCCCAGCGATAAGCCCCAGAATATCAGAAGCAAAATGTGGAAAACGATTACGTATTTGTACAAGATTCAATAAGAGCACACCAGAATTAATGTACTTTAAATTATCTATTCCATATTTATTCATACGTTTGATTCTTTTAGGATCAAAGCATAACCCGGAATCCATGACGCCAGCGACAACAGCTTCACCCATATCTTGATCAAAAATTTCTCGAATATCCAATTCACAAATAATATCACTATCCAGGTACAATACGTTTTCAACGGTAAGAAGCTCGGGTATGAAAAGACGATACGCAGCACCTTTTCCAAAAATTTTCCACACATTTTCAGAGATATCTATAGAAAACGGCGGAACTCGGCGTAGTTGCACTTCCTGTCCATAGCGTTGAGCAATAAGGGAAAAGTCTTCTCTAGCCTGCGCACTGACCGTATCATCGTGAAGAATATATGCACATACATGAGATTGTGTGTTCTCAAAAACAGATACCAACGAAGTCAGAACGTGATGATAATATTCTCCACCACTATCAGTAAATGCGTAACAAACATTTAAGGTTAACATTCTATCTTCTTGTTCCATACACAACCCTTTCCGGATGAATTTTTAATATATAAAAATTATTACACAAAAAAATAACCAACCAATGCAATAAATTTTTATAAATACTATTGGAAATCTACCATACATCTACTCTATACAGATGATAAGATTTATTTTATACAAACACAGTTTGATAGATCTAGCCATTAAACACATTTACAATAAAAAAATACAGTACTTTAAAAGAGCAATCATGCAAATTGCAGTTTCGCTTAGGTGCAATGCGTTGTTTAGAAATAGTCCTAAAGGATATCGTCAAATCTGATTTTTATTTATAACATTGTATTCCTAAAACGCATCTAAAAAATGCTTTTTATGAGTTCTTCCCCAAATTATAGAAACAAAGCAAACCGAAAAACGAATTTCACATAAATCCGAAAAAAGACATAGAAGGATTCGAGGGTTCGGCGACGAACCTCTACATCTTGATAAGGTTCTATCCGCCTGAACAAAGGCCCAAACAGAGCTCTTGCTACGCCTCCCCGACGCCCTTCCTTCTACCTCAAATATTGACGGAGCATAGGATTGGCGGCAAACTGCGCGGCGCGAGAGTTCGCCGCACGACCCGTTGGTGGTACGCAATATAGCGGCAATGCGCAAGGAGCAGACCATGAGCGAACAGCCTCACGATACGGAACCCGTTACCATCGTCCTCGCCACACGCAACCAGGGCAAAGTCCGCGAACTGGCGGAGCCGCTGCGCGCCTTCGGCCTGCGCGTCGTCGGACTGGACGCCTTCCCCGATCTTCCCGAAGTGGAGGAAACGGGCACCACTTTTGAAGAAAACGCCCTGCTCAAGGCCCGCGAAGTTTCCAAGCGCACCGGCCTTGTCGCCATTGCCGACGATTCCGGGCTCGAAGTGGATGCCCTCAACGGCGCACCCGGCGTGTACTCCGCCCGCTACAGCGAGGACATGCCGGATCTGCCCGGCGCCACCAAGGACGAACGCAATACGATGAAGCTCCTTGCGGCCCTGTCGTCCGTGCGGCTGTGGAACCGTTCGGCGCGCTTCCGCAGCGTCGTCGCCGTCTGTACGCCCGAAGGCGAAACCCTCATCGCTCCCGGCACCTGGGAAGGCAGCGTCGCCTGCTCCCCGCGCGGCAAAAACGGCTTCGGCTACGATCCCGTTTTCCTCGATCCCGAGCTGGGCCTCACCGCCGCCGAAATGTCCCCGGAAGAAAAAATGAGCCGCAGCCACAGGGCCAAGGCCCTGCGCGAGCTGCTGCGCCTCTGGCCCTCCTTCTGGGAAGGGTATCTCCGGAAGAGAGCTTGACTTTTCCGCGTCCGACTGTGACTTTGGGGCTGACAAAAACCCTACTTAAAGAGTATACTGATGCCCACGGGAAGGACGGCTTTTCAACGGAAACCGCCCTTGTATGGGCATTATGCCGCTATCCGACAGACAGGAGAACAGTTCATGGATCAAGCCACCCTCATGGATAAAATCAAGACCGGGACCACGCTCTGCAAGGCCATCATGCGCAACGGCTACGACGCCTATGCCATCAATGCGCCGCTGCAGGGCCTGATCTTCGAAAAAACCGGCGTATTCGACGTGGACATCGCCTGTGCCTGCGATACGGAAACCCTCTTCAAAATTTTCCCCAACGCCGTCCCCTACACTGAAGAAGGCGCTATGGCCATGCTTCAGGAAAACGGCGTCACCCTGCGTTTCTATAGTACGGATGTTGAGGACGCCTCCCATCCGGAAATGAGCCAGCTCCGCATCACGCCGCGCCTTGCGCGCCTCCTCGCCGAACTCCAGCTCAAGGGCCAGCTCAAAAGCTCCAACACCAACGACCCCGAAGCTAAGGAGTTCGAAGACTTCGACAAGGCCGGAAGCGTCAAGCTGGTCGGCCTGCCGAGCAAGACGCTCGCCAAGAACTACCTGCTCGCCATCCGTGCCCTGCGCTACGCGGCGAACTTCGATTTGCCCGTCAACCCGCACACGTGGGTGAGCATCATCCAGTCCGCCAACCGTATCCTCGACTACGTGCCCGCCCGCGAAATCATGGAAGAATGGCGCAAGGTCGCCGCCGAATCCATGTGGAAGTTCGTGCAGCTCCTCTTTGAAGCCCAGCTTCTGCACGGCCTCATGCCCGAAATCGCCGCCCTGTCCTGCATTAAGCAAGAGCGCAACGACGACGGGGACATCGAAAGCGTGTTTGACCACACCATCGAGTGCATGAAGCGCTACCCCGAAGAAGGGTTCAGCATGGACTGGTACGGCACCCTCGCCACCATGTTCCACGATGTGGGCAAGCTCTACACCGCCGAACACCTCAACGGCCGCTGGACATTCTACCAGCACCACCGCGTGGGCGCCGGCGTAACCCGCAAAATCCTGCGCCGCCTGCACTTCACGTCCGAGGACATTGACCTTATCTGCCATCTCGTGCGGCATCACATGATGTTCCACTTCATGCTGACGGACCGCGGCATCCGCCGTTTCAAGGCCCTGCCCGAAACCGAGCGCCTGATCGCCATGTGCCGCGCCGATATCGAGGCCCGCGACGGCAGCTACACCTACTTCAACCATAATTCCAAGTACCTCACCCGCGCCGAGACGGACGAGCTGTTGCTTGAACCGCTCCTCAACGGCAACGAAATCATGGAGTACACCAGCCTGCCTCCCGGACCCGCCGTGGGCACCATCCGCGAAGCCCTTCTCAAGGCGCAGGTCGCCGGAGAGGTCACCGACCGCGATTCCGCCATCGCTTTCGTCAAGAATTATGCGGCAAAGCTGAAGTAGTTCGATTCAGATTGATGATTGGTTGAGATTGGGGAGGGGGAGGAGAAACTTAAAGAAGGGGCCCCACGTTTCTCCTCCCCCTCCCCAAACCTGTCCACGCGGCTCGCGCCCTCCCTCTCCACTTCAAAGGCTTTCGCGTTTATCGAATCCCTGTTGCCGACTTTCCCAAGATTCGAAAAAAGGATATGCGGCTTGAGGCGGAGCTCCCGCCCTACCCGGCACAGGCCGGAGCGGGTACGGCTTTCGGCATACCGTCGGGGCGGCATAGCGATCCGGGCTGTTCCCGAGCTTTTTATTCACCTTATCCGCAGAGCAACGCAACGCGCATGATAGACATTCTGAATCTGACGTTCCCCGAGCTTGAACGCTTCATCGTGGAGGATCTCGGCCAGCCTAAATTCCGGGCCGCGCAAGTCTGGCAGTGGATCTGGCAAAAGCACGCTACCTCATTCGACGCCATGACCGACGTTTCCAAGCAGCTCCGCGCCAAGCTTGCGGAAGTCGCGGAAATCGTGCTTCCCGAGATCGTGACGGTGCAGACCTCATCCGACGGCACGGAAAAACTGTTGCTTCGGCTGCGGGACGGCGCGTTGGTGGAGACGGTCATCCTCCCGAGCACGGGGCAGGACGGTTCCGTCCGGATCGCCCAGTGCGTGTCTTCGCAAATCGGCTGCGCGATGGGCTGCACGTTTTGCAGCACGGGCACGATGGGCTTTATCCGCAACATGACCGCCGGGGAAATCCTGAGCCAGGTTCTCGTGGCCCGTATGCGGCTCGGCGACAACCGCATCGACCACCCCATTATCCGCAACCTCGTCTTCATGGGCATGGGCGAGCCTCTGCACAACCTGCGCGAAACCACCCGCGCCCTTGAGATGCTGAACCACGACAAGGGGATGGATTTCTCCCCCCGCCGCATTACCGTTTCGACCTGCGGCATCAAGGCGGGCCTGCGCGAACTCGGCGACAGCGGCCTCGCCTTCCTTGCCGTCTCGCTTCATGCGCCCAATCAGGATCTCCGCGCCAAGATCATGCCCAAAGCCGCGAATTGGCATCTCGACGATCTCATGGCGACGCTGGAAAGCTATCCGCTCAAGACGCGCGAGCACATCACCTTCGAGTATCTCCTGCTCGGCGGCGTGAACGATCAGCCCGAGCACGCCCGCGAGCTCGCCAAGCTCGTTTCCCGGGTCAAGGGCAAGCTCAACCTCATCGCCTACAACCCCTCGGAGACTCAGCTCTACAAGGCTCCCACCGAGGCGGACATCCTCGCGTTCGAAAAAATCCTCTGGTCCAAAGGCGTCACCGCCATCCTCCGCAAAAGCAAGGGGCAGGACATCAAAGCCGCCTGCGGCCAGCTGAAGAGTGATTGGGAGCGAGAAAAAGGGGATGAAGAGTAAGATTGGAGGGGGGAAGGGGAACCTTTCTGGAGAAAGGTTCCCCTTCCCCCCTCCAAACCTCCCC
>ENA-UESC01000424-UESC01000424.1-human-gut-metagenome-genome-assembly--contig:-NODE-424-length-40506-cov-39.041505_pt1 | contig 40506 bp, 30 predicted proteins | sample MGYA00242998_ERZ507999 | MGnify/ENA primary metagenome ERZ507999 (study PRJEB26167, sample SAMN06115465) | human gut metagenome | host: Homo sapiens | place: China:Hubei | collected 2016-04-27... | reverse complement strand
CCGTTGGTATGTTTCAGGCTGATGACGAGCGTGTAGAGGTTAGGCGTCTCGGCTGTCCACTGCAACGGTTCTTTGATTGTCTTTGGGGTGAATTCCACTTCCGTCTGACCGTAGCTTATACGGGTCGAGGATTGGGCAATCTGCTTGTCTTTGCTGTCCAGCAAACGATAGCTTACGAGGAACGGAGTCTCTTTGCCGGTTTCGTTGGCAAACTTCACTTTCAGCTTCAGGATTCCGTTGCGGTAATCTCCGTCCAGGGGAGTCTCCGCCTTGAAGTCCGTCAAGTGTATTTGCGGCTGGGCATACATGTAGATGTCCCGTTCGATGCCACTGATGCGCCAGAAGTCCTGGCACTCCAGATAATTGCCGTCGGAGAAGCGGTGCACCTGTATGGCAATCACGTTCTCGCCTCTGCGGGCAAGGGAAGTGACGTTGAAGCGTGCGGGAGTCTTGGAATCTTTGCTCATGCCTGCAAACTTGCCGTTGAGGTAGTAGAATGCCGCTCCGCGCACTCCGTCGGCGCTCAGGAAGACTTCTTTGTTGTCCCAGTCGGCAGGCAGGGTGAAGGTACGGCGGTAGGTTCCCGTAGGATTCCACTCTTTGGGAACGTAGGGCGGGTTGGGTTTGTCCCAATAGGGGGCATAGCCGGGAGAGCAGAACTCGTACGGCTGGTTGACGTAGATAGGCGTGCCGAAACCTTGCAGCTCCCAATTGCCGGGAACGTTGATGTCCGGCCATTTGCCTACGTCCGTACGGGCATCCATAAAGTCGGTAGGACGGTCGGCGAAGTTCTCCACATAGTTGAATTTCCACTTGCCGTTGAGGGAGATGCGGAATGTTCCGTTCTTACGGTCGTTGACAACGGCATCCGCCTCGTTTGTGTAAGAAGTGAAGGTGCTGCGGGGCTGCTCTTTGTTGATACTTGTGAGTTTGGGATTGGTAATTTGCGCATACCGGTCTTCCTGCGCCGCAAGGGCGACAGGAAGAAAGGCAGCGGCAAGCAATAGTCCGTGTATTTTCATGGTAAGTAAGTTTTAAGGTTTGAACGGGTTAATGATGATTGGTGTAAATAGCTGCTACGGAAGTGTTACTTCTCCGGAAAGGTCAGCCCTTCTCTCAGCCATTTTTCCAGCTCGCCGGTCCATTGGCGCTTGTAGGTGAAGCTGTCGCGGAAGCCCCAGCCATGACCGCCGGTGGGATAGACGTGCAGTGTGGCAGGCACTTTCTGTTCGCGCAGGGCGAGGAAGTAACCGATGCCGTTGATGGGCAGTACGGTTGCGTCATCTGCCGACAGCATGATGAAGGCCTGCGGCGTTTTGGGAGATACCTGCCTTTCGAGCGAGTATTTCTGTTCCAGTTCGGCCGAAGGAGTCTCTCCGATAAGGTTTTGGCGGGAACCGCTGTGGGTCACGCCTTTCAGCATGGAGATGACGGGATAGAACAGTATCTGGAAGTCGGGACGGGTAGCGTCGCTGCCGTATAACGTGGCAAGGGAAGCTGCCAGATGTCCGCCTGCGGATGCTCCCATGATACCGATACGGCCGGGGTTGACACCCCATTCTCCGGCATGTTTGCGTACCAGGCGGATGGCTTGCTCGGCATCCGACAGGGGAACCTCGTTGTGCCCGTTCGGCATGCGGTACTTCAGTACCGCATACGTGATGCCTTGCGTCGTGAACCAGGCCGCCATGTCGTGCCCTTCGTGGTTCATGGCAAGACGGGCGTATCCGCCGCCGGGGCACATAATGACAGCCATACCGTTGGGCTTTGCCGGACGGTAAACGGTTATGGAAGGATGGGTCACGTTGGCAACGCGGCCGCCTTTCAAATCTTCCTGCTCACCGGTCAGCCCGTTTGTATTGGGAGCTCCGTCGGGCCACAACGGCAGTTCGACGGGACTCTGTGCGGACAACATCGTTGCGGCAAACAGAAGGGATAGAAATAGAATCTTTCTCATGGTGAATATTGTTTTGTATTATCTGAATTTGTTTCAGTGTCCCCGCAGCTTATTTCGTTTTCATCGAAGCCTTTACGAGGTAGAATATCAGGATGGCATAAGCGCCCAGCGCCAGCACTTCAGACCATGTATTGCTGAGCCATGCGTCGTTCACCATATTGACACCGCCGAAGCGCATTGCCGCGCTTACCACACCCATCAGCGCACCGCCGGCAATGAAGCCGGACGCCAGCAGCGTACCTTTCTCGCCACGTTCGGCATTGAGAGCTGCATCTTTACTGCGGCTGGTTACGTACCAGTTTACGGCACCGCCCACTACCAGCGGAACGTTCAGCTCCAACGGGATGAACATGCCCAGTGCAAAAGCCAGTGCAGGAATCTTGCAGGCATTCAGCACGATGGCCAGCACCGCACCGATGCCGTAAAGCAGCCACGGTGCACCTACACCGTTCATCAGCGGTTCGATAACCGCCGCCATTGCGTTGGCCTGCGGAGCAGCCAGTTGTCCGCTGGTAAATCCGTATGTCTTGTTCAGGATAATCATCACACCGCCTACGGTAGCTGCCGAAACGATTGTTCCGAGGAACTTCCACGTCTCCTGTTTCACGGGAGTGCTTCCCAGCCAATAACCAATCTTAAGGTCGGTGATGAAACCGCCCGCCATGGACAGTGCCGTACAAACCACACCGCCCATAACCAGCGCTGCCACCATTCCGCCGGGACCTTTCAGGCCTACCGCCACCATTACTACCGATGCAAGGATAAGCGTCATCAGCGTCATGCCCGATACCGGATTGGTTCCCACAATGGCAATGGCATTGGCTGCTACGGTGGTGAAGAGGAACGAGATGCCCGCAACGAGCAGGATAGCCACTACCGTGTGCATCAGGTTGCCCTGCATCACATCGAAGTAGAAGAACAGCGTAACCAGTATCAGCGTCACGATAGAACCGATAGCGATAATCTTCATGGAAAGGTCGCGTTGTGTACGCTTCACGTTGGTTTCCGCATCAGCCTTGCCGCCCATTTCCTTGGCAGCCAGCCCTACGGCACTCTTGATGATGCCCCATGACTTGATGATGCCGATGATACCCGCCATTGCAATGCCGCCGATACCGATGCTCTTGGCATAGTACTTGAAGATTTCTTCGGGAGACATGGCACCTACGGTGGCGGTAATCTCCGGATTCCATTGGTTCAGCACGCTGTCGCCCCAGATAAGGGACATGCCGGGGATGATAATCCACCATACGGCAAGCGAGCCGGCACAGATGATAGAGGCGTATTTCAGTCCGACGATATAGCCCAGACCCAGTACGGCAGCTCCGGTGTTTACCTTGAACACCAGCTTGGCTTTTTCTGCCAGCATTTCGCCGAAGCCGCATACACGGGTGGTGAAGTTTTCGTTCCACCAACCGAAAGTGGCAACGATGAAGTCGTACAGACCGCCGATAATACCCGCCGTCAGCAACGGTTTTGCCTGACTGCCGCCTTTTTCTCCCGATACAAGCACCTGCGTCGTTGCGGTGGCCTCGGGGAAAGGATATTTGCCGTGCATGTCACTTACAAAATATTTACGGAACGGGATAAGGAAAAGGATACCCAGTACGCCGCCCAGCAGCGAACTGATGAATACTTGTGCAAATGTTACGGTGATTTCCTGCGGATAGCTTTCCTGTAGGATATACAGTGCGGGCAGGGTAAAGATTGCGCCTGCCACAATTACTCCGGAGCTGGCTCCGATGGACTGGATGATGACGTTTTCGCCCAGAGCGTTTTTACGCTTGGCTGCACCGGACACGCCGACAGCGATAATGGCGATGGGGATGGCGGCTTCGAATACCTGTCCCACTTTCAGCCCCAGATAGGCTGCCGCTGCCGAAAACAGTACCGCCATGGCGATACCCCACAGTACCGACCACAGGTTTACTTCGGGGTATTTCTTGTCGGGACTCATCAGGGGATTGTAGACCTCTCCCGGCTTCAGTTCGCGGAACGCGTTTTCCGGTACGCCGATTGCTTTCTCTTCTTCTTGTTTCATAATAGCTGTTTTATTTTTATTGTTATGATTGCGATATGTATTCCATTATAGACTTCAAAGAAAGCAAAAAAAAAGGAGAATTGAAAAATTCTCCTTTTTTCTGTATCATAAAAACGTTTATTTGGCGTCTTTGGCAGTCATGTCGCCTTCAACGAACAGACGCATCATTTCGGTCTTGGCGTTGGTGCGCAGCGTAATGGACTTCTTGAAGTGTCCGGGGTATTTGCCTGTACCGTTGTAGGTAATTTTGATGGTTCCGGTCTTTCCGGGCATCACCGGCTCTTGCGTGTATTCGGGCACTGTGCATCCGCAAGATGCCACTGCCTGGTGGATTACCAGCGGAGCGTCTCCCACATTGGTGAATGTAAACGTGCAGCTTACCACCGGATTGTTTTCGGAGAATGTTCCGAAGTTATGGGTGGTCTTGTCGAATTTAATGTCTGCCCCGCCTTGTGCATAGGCATAACCGATGCTCATAACCAGCATCAACATATAAAAAGCAAGTTTCTTCATGTCTTTATCTTTTTTAATTACACAAGGTGCAAAGGTAAGCCATTTCTGCAAAAATCACTCGTACTCTGTGCGAAATTGTATTAAATCGGCGTCAGAAGCCATTGTGACGGATGATAAGCAGGGAGAAATAAGGGAAGCGGAGTGTTTCAAGCTGCTGCCCGTCACTGATGTATTTTTCCTGCGGAGTGCCTACGTTCTCGAAATAGCGGTAATCGTATTCGGGATGAAGGCGGATGCAACGGTGCACTTCATCGGTGCACTGCGACAGTTTCATGATGACTACCGTGTTCTGCGATTGTATCAGCCGTTCTATCTCTTCGACGGTGGTGATGCCGGGAATTACGGTCAGCCTCTCTTCCTGGCTGGCGATGTGCAATCCGCCCCGTGCTCCGGCAGCGATGAAAGCGGGGATGCCGGCAATCTGTTCTACGGGGATGCCGGCGGCTTGCAGTTTCTCATATATATAATGTACAGAGGAGTAGAAGCCTGCATCGCCCTCTGCCACGATAGCCACTTTCTTGCCGGCGTGATGCAGGGAAAGGGCGGCGGCATACACTTGGTCGTAGGCGTTGAGGGCATCGGTCCGTTGCTTGCTCATGGGCAGGGAGAAGCGGCGGATACGGTTGGCGGGTATGTCGAGCCGAAGCATGATGTCGGCGGCGCGTGACAGGGAATGACCGTCGCGGACGGGTGTTTCGGGACAGAAGATACAGTCGGCATTTTGCAGGGCTTTCAGTCCTTTCAGGGTGATGAGTTCGGCTTCACCGGGGCCGAGGGATACGAATTGAATAGGGGACATTCTGTTTTTTTTATGTGCAAAAATCGGGAAATAATCAATAGTAAGCAAGATATTCGCTATCTTTGTTACCCTTACAAATAATGGAAGCCTATGGACTACCAACTGAATACGCGTTTGAACGGCAATATCGCAATGACATCCCGCTTTCACGAAAACAAGCCGCTGCAACGCGACAAGACTCTGTATAAGTTTCTCTGGGTACAGAGCGGCACGCTCGCCATCGAGGTAGACCATATACCCATGAAGCTGGCGAAAGACGAGATTGTCACGCTTACCCCGCTGCATCATCTGACTATCAAAGAGGTGGCAGGTGAGTTCCTGACCTTTGTTTTCAACAGTAACTTCTACTGCATCTACGGACATGACAATGAGGTGTCCTGCAACGGCTTTCTGTTCTACGGTTCGTCCCGGGTGATGCGGCTGAAGCTGTCCGAGGAGCAATCGTCCAACCTGCATGATATAGTCCGCATCTTCCGTCAGGAGTCCGCCATTAATGACAATCTTCAGGAAGAGATGTTGCGGATTGTACTGAAACGTTTCATCATCACCTGTACGCGCATAGCACGTGCAAGGTTTGGTGTGGGGCAGGAGAATGAGAGGACTTTCGATGTTGTCCGTCGGTTCTATGTGCTGGTAGACCAGTATTTCCGTGAAAAGAAACAGGTGCAGGACTATGCCGATATGCTTTGCCGTTCGCCTAAGACGCTTTCCAACTTGTTTTCTGCCTGCGGACTGCCTTCTCCGCTTCGCATCATTCACGAACGGATAGGTGCGGAAGCCAGACGCCTGCTGCTGTACACACGGAAGAGCGCTAAGGAAATCAGCGCCATTCTGGGCTTTGAGGACTTGGCTGCATTCAGCCGCTTCTTCAAGAAAGTGACGGGAGAGAGTGTGTCGGAGTATCGGAAACAAGCACATCGGGAAGAATTGCCAACTGTTACGGAATAATTGCCATTCCACAACCGGCAGGAAACAGGGATCTTTGCAAAAACATTTCACCCGAGTGTCTCTGCGGTGAACCTAAAACAACAAAAATATGAAAACGAAATTGCAAAAACTGTTCCTTGCGGCACTGACGCTGGCCGCTTCTTCCCAAAAGTTGGGTATCAACCTCATCCGCGTGGCCATTCTTGTGATATTTGTATGGATAGGCGGCTTGAAATTCTGGAACTACGAAGCCGAAGGAATCGTTCCGTTCGTGGCAAACAGTCCTTTTATGAGTTTCTTCTACGATAAGCCTGCACCGGAATACAAGGAATACAAGCTGAAAGAGGGAGAGTTTGACGAAGCCAAGCACCGGTGGCATGTAGAGAACAATACCTACGGCTTCTCCCGCGGTCTTGGCATACTGATTATGGCAATCGGCATCCTTACTTTTCTGGGGATATTCTTTCCGAAAATCGGATTGGCAGGGGCTGCACTGGCCGTCATAATGACTGTCGGTACGCTTTCGTTCCTTGTCACTACTCCTGAAGTGTGGGTTCCCGATTTGGGAAGCGGAGAGCATGGCTTCCCTTTGCTGACAGGGGCCGGACGACTGGTGATAAAGGATACCGCCATCCTTGCCGGAGCTATCGTGGTGCTGGCGGACAGTGCAAAAAGGGTATTGAACCAATTGGAAAAATAAGACTATGAAAAAGTATGATGCTATTATTATCGGCTTTGGAAAAGGAGGCAAGACACTCGCTGCCGGGCTGGCCGAACGGAACTTTACTGTTGCTATGATAGAACGTTCGGATAAGATGTACGGCGGTACGTGTATCAATATCGGATGTATTCCGACCAAGACACTGATACATTCGGCAGAGTTGGCAGATACGAGTGCGTCCTGGGAACAGAAGCAGGCATACTACCGCCAGTCTGTTGCACGGAAAGAGGAAGTTACTTCTTTCCTGCGTCAGAAGAATTACCGCAATCTGTCAGACAATCCTAATATAACGGTATATACGGGTACAGGTTCTTTTGTCGGTCCTGATGTGGTGGAAGTACGTATGGCGGAAGAAACGATTCAGCTTCAAGCCCAGCAGATATTTGTCAATACGGGAGCTGAAACCATCATTCCGCCTATCGGGGGAGTAAAGGACAATCCGAAAGTATACACCAGCACTTCCATTATGGAACTGGCGGAACTTCCTAAGCATCTTGTTATCGTAGGCGGCGGGTATATCGGCTTGGAGTTCGCTTCGATGTACGCTTCTTTCGGATCGCAGGTGACAGTGTTGGAAAGCTATTCCGAACTGATAGCCCGTGAAGACCGTGACATTGCTGCCAGCGTGCAGGAAGTGTTGGAAAAGAAAGGCATCACTTTCTGCCTGAATGCCCGTGTGCAGTCCGTGGAAGGTATGGTGGTTGTCTATCAGGATGCCGTGACAGGCAAGATTCTGCAATTGGACGCGGATGCTATTCTTTTGGCTACCGGACGTCGTCCCAATACTGCGGGATTGAATCTGCCTGAGGCAGGAGTAGAGGTGAACGAACGTGGTGCTATTATCGTGAACGAGCATTTGCAGACTACCAATCCCAATATCCGTGCTATCGGTGATGTGAAAGGCGGACTGCAATTTACTTATATTTCGTTGGACGATTACCGTATTCTCCGCGAAGACCTGTTTGGAGCGGGAGAGCGTAAGGTGTCCGACCGTGAGCCGGTGAGCTATTCGGTGTTTATAGATCCGCCGCTTTCACGTATCGGTATGAGTGAGACCGAAGCACGTGAGAAAGGTTTGAACATTAAGGTAAACAAACTCCCCGTCTCCGCCATTCCCCGTGCCCGTACATTGGGCAATACGGACGGGTTGTTCAAGGTGATAGTGGATGCCGATACCGATAAAATAGTGGGTTGCACTCTGTTTGGCCCGGAGTCGAGTGAAGTAATTAATTTGGTGGCGATGGCTATGAAGATGAGGCAGGAGTATACTTTCCTGCGTGATTTCATCTTCACACATCCTAGCATGAGCGAGGCATTGAACGATTTGATGAACTTGTAGTTTCTTTTATAACGATTTGTTCGGGAAGAGTTTGCGTATCTCCTCAAAATTGCCGAATATTGTGCCCTGAAATATAAAACCGAACAATCATGATCAGATTACCTCTCATGGGTCTTGTATTTGCGTGTGCAGTGTCTATGACTTCGTGCGGTACAAAGTCCCGGCAAGCATCCGGCAATTCCGATACTGCGGCTGTTGCGGTTTCCGTTGCGGATACCGCAACAGCCGTTATTCCCGTCTACGCCAAAGGCTATGCAGTGAAACATCTGCCGGGGAATGTGCGTCTGGTGGACATACACGACCCTCAAAAAGAAGAGGGGAATACCTTTCGGTATGCTTTGGTTCCGAGGGGTACGAAGCCTGCCGGTATTCCTGCCGATTATACCGTGATAGAAACTCCGGTGAAGCATGTTATCTGCATGACTTCCCTGCAACTGTCCAACTTCATCCGGTTGGATGCCTGCGATTATGTGGTGGGCATTACCAGTACCCGCCATCTTTTCAATAAGGAGATGAACGGGCGTCTGAAGGCGGGCAAGACATCCAAAATCGGGATTGAGGGGAACTTCGATAACGAGGTGATTATGAGCATTAATCCCGATGTTATCTTTATCTCTCCTTTCAAACGGGGCGGATATGACGCCATGCGCGAAACAGGCATTCCGCTGGTGCCGCACTTGGGATATAAGGAAATGACTCCGTTGGGGCAGGCTGAATGGATAAAGTTCATCGGTATGTTCATCGGTCGGGAAGCAGAGGCGAATGCCCGTTTTGCCGGGATAGAGAAGCGGTATAACGAGCTGAAAGAACTGGCTGCCGGTGTAAAAAAGCGTCCTGTGGTGTTCAGCGGTGAAATGCGTGGCGGCAACTGGTATGCGGTAGGCGGAAAGAGTTTCCTTGCCGAACTGTTCCGGGATGCCGGTGCAGACTATTTCCTGAAAGACGATCCGCGTTCGGGCGGTGTGACACTGGATTTCGAGACGGTGTACAGTAGGGCGGAGAGTGCCGACTATTGGCGCATCGTCAACAGTTACGACGGAACATTCTCTTACGATGCCTTGAAGTCTTTGGACCCTCGTTATGCCGACTTTCGCGCTTTTCGCGAGAAAGGGGTAATCTATTGCAATATGCGTGAGAAACCCTTCTATGAGAGTATGCCCATGCAGCCTGAGGTAGTATTGGAAGATTTGATTCATGCTTTTCATCCCGACCTGCTGCCCGATTATAAACCCACTTATTACGAGCGACTGAACTAATGAAAAGACCTGCATTGCCGTTGATGCTCCTTATACTGGCATCCATCTTCCTGCTCTTTTTGCTGAACCTGCTGCTGGGTTCCGTCCATATCCCGTTTGGCAAGATATGGGAATTGCTGTGGGGGACAGGAGCGGCTTCCAATCCCGATACGATGAGCAACCAGGAAGTTATCTGGAGCAATATCCTTTGGAAAAGCCGTGTGCCGCAGGCCTTGACGGCATTGGTGGCGGGAGCGGGGCTTTCGGTCAGCGGTTTGCAGATGCAGACGGTGTTCCGTAATCCGCTGGCAGGACCTTCGGTGCTGGGCATCAGTTCGGGAGCGAGCCTGGGAGTGGCTTGTGTGGTACTGCTGTCCGGTGCTATGGGCGGTGTGGCACTGAGCCGTTTGGGGTATATGGGAGAGGTGGCGTTGTCCGTGGCTGCCATTATCGGGGCATTGTCGGTCATGGCGCTGATTGTCTACGTCTCCCAAAAAGTAAAGGGGAATGTAACGCTGCTCATTATCGGTGTGATGATAGGTTATGTGGCAAGTGCCGTTATCGGCGTATTGAAATATTTCAGTGTGGAAGAGGATATACGGGCGTACGTTATCTGGGGGCTGGGCAGTTTTGCACGTGTCTCCGGTGACCAGATGCTGCTGTTTGTCTGTATCATGGCGGTGTTGCTGCCCTTGTCGTTCCTGCTGATAAAGACCATGAACCTGTTGTTGTTGGGCGACGGTTATGCACGTAACTTAGGATTGAATATCAAACGGGCGCGCCTGCTCGTCATATCCTGTTCCGGAGTGCTGGTGGCCATTGTTACCGCCTACTGCGGCCCTATTATGTTTATCGGGTTGGCAGTGCCTCATTTATGTCGTGCCATCTTTCACACATCCGACCATCGCATATTGATGCCCGCTACCTTGCTGGTAGGTGCAGCCTTGGCGTTGGTGTGTAACCTGATAGCCCGCATGCCGGGATTCGAAGGAGCGTTGCCCGTTAATTCGGTGACTGCGCTGGTAGGTGCGCCGGTGGTTGCATCCGTGCTTTTCAGAAAGAGAAAAGGGGAGTTGAACGAATAAAATATCAAGTATATTGAACTCTAATATTACATATAACATTGAAGAACGAGACTATACATATCGAGAATCTTTCTATCGGCTATCCCGGTAAGAGTGATGTGAAGGTAGTGGCGGACGGCATCTGTGCAGGCATCAACAGTGGCGAGTTGACCTGCCTGCTGGGTGCTAACGGAGTGGGTAAGTCCACACTGCTCCGCACCCTGTCCGCTTTCCAACCCAAACTGGGCGGAGAGATACGTATTCAAGGCAAAGAGATTGAGTCCTATACCGACAAGCAACTGTCGCGCGTTATCAGCGTAGTGCTGACAGAGAAATGCGACATCCGCAATATGTCCGTTACGGAATTGATAGGATTGGGACGCAGTCCCTATACGGGCTTTTGGGGTACGCTTACCAAAGAGGACAGGCAGGTGGTGGAGCGAGCCGTTGCTCTGGTAGGTATTCCTCACCTTGCGCATCGGATGGTACATACGTTAAGTGACGGTGAGCGCCAGAAAGTCATGATAGCCAAAGCGCTTGCCCAGGAAACCCCCGTGATTTATCTGGATGAACCTACGGCCTTTCTCGATTTTCCCAGCAAAGTGGAAATGATGCAACTGCTGCACCACCTCAGCCGCCAGACGGACAAGACCATTTTCCTCTCTACGCACGACCTCGAACTGGCTTTGCAGATAGCCGACAAAATCTGGCTCATGGACAAGGCGAACGGCGTCACCATCGGTACTCCCGAGGACCTTGCTCTGAACGGCAGCCTTAGCAGCTTTTTCGCCCGTAAAGGTATCGTGTTTGATTTGGAAACCGGATTGTTCCGTGTAGATAATGAATATACCACGCAGATACGTTTGTCAGGGCATGGGCAGAGATACGCCATGGTGCGTAAGGCATTGCAGCGTAACGGCATCCTTGCCAACCGCAACGTGGAGTCGGAAACCTACATCGAAACGGGCGATTTGAAAGGCGGCGGCGCTTTTGTCCTGCATCGTCCCGGTGAAGAACCGATATGTCTCACCAGCATCGGGGATTTATTGGCGAAGCTCCACGCAATCTCATTTTGAGTAAGAAAGTGTCGGGCACGAACCCTACGGGCAGCATTCCTTTATCGGAACTTATATCCTACGGTGAAGAATGAAGCAAAGTTTCGTGGCAGGTAATTATGGAATTCTTCCGTGTCTATTACCTGCCTTAGTTGCTGGTTGATCTTTACCAATCCCACTTGTGCCTCTGCACCGATAATGAGCCTGCGGTATTCGAATGCGATTCCCACGATGATACCGCCGTCCAGCCGCCTGTTTCCGGCATTATTCTCCAATATGTTGCCGAAAGTATCTATCTTGAAAAGCCGGTTCCCGTCGGAAGAACCGGTGTCGTGATAATACGGGATGCTGCCGGATGTCTTCCCGCCCACGCCGCATGCAATGTACGGACCAGCATTCAGCGAGGCATGGTAATCTTTTCCCAACGGCAACCTTGCAGCTATTCTGACAGGTATCTGCAAGTATAGCTCGTTCATCTTGGCGTTCTTCACATAGTCCATATCATCCTTGCCGCCTATGGATACAAACTCTAAAGCAGATTGTAAGACCCAGGTCTTGTTCAGTGCGTATTTCGCGCCTATTCCCGCTTTGCAGGCTATTCGCGTATCACAGCAAGAGTGCTTTCCGTAGAGGCGGGAAGTTCCGATTCCCGCCTCTGCATAAAAGGAGAGAGGAGATTGTGCTTGTGCGGTCGATGCGGCAACCGCCATGTACATTATCATCAATGCCTTTTTCATACATATATTTTTCCGTCTTCGCTGATTAATAAAATCGTAAGTTCTCCATCGGGCAGCAGGGGAGCGCAGCATTGTTTGCAATGCTCTGTCAGCAGTTTGGAGAATGTCTCCAGTTTTTCCACAGGGATAATATCCCATAGTTCCCGTGCCAGATTCATATTCCGGATAGCGGTCAATACATCTTCGTTGCATCCTGTCCGGTGCGCTATGTCCTGAATGAACTCCTTGTTCATCGTCACTTTCTTGCTATGGGTATCGAGGTGACCTTCCGCCAGTTTCACGGCTTTGCCTATCATTACTCCCAGCGTGACACGGGGTAGTTTCAGCTTATCGGCAATCTTCAGCGTTTCGCCGATGAAGTTGCCGTAATGGACAAAGGCCTGTGCTGGCAGTTCGGGATAATAAGCCTTGATGTACCGTTCGCTCTTTGCTCCGGAGCTGATAACTATACGCGGGCTGCCTGTGGCGCATGCCACTTCCATCGACTTTCGGATGGAACTTATAAAAGCTTCGCTGGAAAACGGCTTTACAATGCCTGATGTGCCGATGATGGATATTCCCCCTTCTATGCCCAGACGCGGATTGAAAGTACGCTTGGCTATTTCCTCTCCGCCGGGTACGGAGATGGTCACAACAATGGGGTCGCTCATTTTAGGCATGCCGACGTAGTCGAGGTACATCCTTACATTGTCTTCTATCATCTTGCGTGGCGTGGGGTTAATGGCAGGCGCTCCCAATTCCAATCCTAATCCCGGCATGGTGACGATGCCTATTCCTTCTCCGCCGGCAATGATGATATTAAAATCTTTTTGCGATGTTTCATCGTTGTTTTCATCTATATCGATCGGAAGAATGATATCCGCCTTTATCCGCATTCCATTGGTAATGTCGGGGTCATCTCCGGCGTCTTTTATGACGCTGGCTTCCGACTCCACTATCCAATTGTTGTTTATGGAACTGGAACGGGGATATCTCTGCTGCGGCTCTACAGGAACATCTATCAATTCTCCGTTGGGTAGGATTACTGCAAACTCCGGGGGACGGGGAGTTCCCTGAATGTTGAATATATCCCATATCGCAGCCGCAGCTGCGGCTGCTGCGCATGTTCCCGTAGTGAGTCCGCTGCGCAGGGGGTAGAAGCCGGGATAGTATTGCTCTACCGTTCTACGTAGGCCGTATTTCCCGTTTACGGACAAGAAGTTGGGGTGAAGCGGCGGGCGCTTTATTACAAAGATGCGAATGCCCAGTTCCTGAGCTGCTTTTAGTTTTTCGGAAAATCCGCCGGAAGCACCGCTCTCTTTGAGGATGACAGCTTCGGGGCGTATTTGCTGCATCAATAGGCGTTCGTCTTCTCCGGTATGGTAGTAACGTAAATATTCTTCGGGGAATCCCTGGTTTCTCGCTGATTCGCGCGAACTTTCACGGTCGAGAATACGGAAATAGCAACGGCTGCTTTCCATCCATAGCGCTTTCAGTTTGCTTATGCTGTTTACTCCCGTCAGTGCCAGTATTATATAGACTTCTTCCTTTTTAATTTGGCGGATAGCGTCTTCATAATTGTCGCACCATACAATGCCTTCATTATTCTCTATACGGGGGTAAATGCGTTCATAACGGATGACCGGAATCTGAAGTATGTCAGCAGTTTCACTGACGTTCCTGTGCAGCTCTTCGGCAAAAGGGTGCGCTGCGTCTATCAGCAGCGAGATGTTCTCTTTACGGCAGAAAGACTCCAGACTATCTTTATCCATGCCACCTTGCAGGCGGATGCCGTTATGCAGAGGAACTTCTTGTTCATTGCCCTTGGTTGAATAATAGAAGGGCTTTCCAGCTTCCTCAAGTGTTTGGACGGCTATGCGTCCTTCGGTTGTACCGCCTAATACTAATATCATTTTTTATTTTCTGAATAAGTGTTTGAATTCGTGTGCATACAGTCGCGACAGTCCTTTGCGATTGCCGATAGCCTCGCCTACGACAATCATGGTTGTCAGGGTCAGGTTATTTTCTTTTACTATCCGTGCAAGGTCTTTCAGCTCTCCCCGGAAGATGCGTTCGTCCGGCCAGGTGAGGTGATAGCATACGGCTACGGGGGTTGTTTCGGGATACTCCTGCAGAAGTTCCGCCTGCACTTGTTCTGCAATGCTTGCGCTAAGGAAGATGCACATGGTGCTTTGCGAGCGTGCCATGAGATGTAATTTTTCCCGTTCGGGCATGGGTGTCCGTCCTTCACCGCGGGTCAGTATGATGCTCTGTACTTTCTCCGGGATGGTGAACTGCGACTTTAAAGCCGCCGCTGCTGCCTGGAAAGAAGATATGCCCGGAGTGATATGATAACTCATGCCGTATCGGTCGAAGTAGTTCATCTGTTCCTGTATCGCACCATAGATGCAGGGGTCACCCGTATGCAGGCGTACGATGAACTTTCCTTGGTCGTAGAACTCTTTCATCAGTGCAAACTGTTCTTCCAAATCCATGGAAGCGGAGCTGCGGACTGTTGCGCCCGGTTTGGCGCAAAGTGTCAGTTCGCGGGGCACGAGGCTGCCTGCATAGAGGATGAGGTCTGCCTTTTCCAGCATCGCCCGTCCTCGCACGGAGATAAGGTCAGGGTCGCCGGGACCTGCACCTACAATCTCGATGTGCCCCCGGCGCTGGGCGCAGATGTCCAGGGTGGCGGCTACCGTATAGTTCTCGCCTTTGCGTTTCGGCATTATCAGTTGGTTATTTCCGGAGGACAGCAATGCGGCTGCCTCACTTACACTGGGCGTACCCATGTGCTTCATCACTGTTTTGCTGGGGTGGGGCACATCCATTGTCGCCAGTTCTTCGGCCGTATAAAAGAAGACTTCGTATTCCTTTTGGAGCGATTTCACTACCGGTTCGTCACGCTTGACGTTAATCGTAGATATGGTTATGATGGATTGCGGGGAGATGTTGTACTCTTCCAGCTTTTCTATAATGCCTTTTACAACTTTTCTCGTGGGGCTTGCCTGCCGGGCAAGTCCGATGCCGACGTGCACCACGCGCGGCACATAGCAGATGGATGGTATGTCCTTTATGTAATGTATCCGCGGAGAGACGATCAGTACCAGCTTGAAGCGGGATAATTTGATGTCTTTCATCTGATAGAACACCTCTACGTGAGGGGGAAGGTTCGCTTCCATCCAGTCGGTTCCTTTGTCGCGGATTTCCAATAGCAATGCGGTGGGCTGTCCGGTAACAAAAAGGCTGATAGCCTCGTTCATGCACGTCTTCATCTGGTCATCGGGAGTTTGGGTAAGCCCTGCCAGCAGGTGGGTGGAAGGGCTCACACAGATGGTCGGAGACCAGTCGAAGCGTTGGGGCAGTTTGTCCAATGCCCACAGTCCGGTAAGGTCGCTTTGAGTGGTTATCACGGGCTCAGCTCCCAATGCACCGGCCACTGCTTCGGTCAGTTCGTTGGCTTCGCCGATATGTCCGGAAAGGACGGAAATGGCATGCTTACCTATGCTGTCCACGCAAATTACGGCAGGGTCTGTGTACTTGTCCTTCACGCAAGGGGCGATGGAGCGTACGCAGATGCCCAAGGCTCCGATAAAGATAAACGCGTCGTAACGATTGAAATTCTTGACAGTGAAACTGCCGGTCGATTCGATGTGCATACATCCGCTTTCATAGCGGGGAGTGAAAATCTCCGCTTCGGGAAATTCTTTGAGCAACAGCCGGGCGGAAGCCATTCCGGTTTCCGAAACGAGCATGATGGCCGTCTTTATGTGGGACGTTTCTGTTTTCATACAGGTTATTTGTTTTTATAATGGATATATCTTGTCTTGCTATTTTATGAAAGTGTTGCTTTCATGATTTCAATAGGGTTATAATCATTCAGTGCGATGTGTGCTGACGGATGCAGTATCAGGCCGGCTGCTCCGGCTCCTTCCATGAATGCTTTTTTACTGTCTGCCGATACGGAGTTAAAAACGATACAGCCGCCGGGTTGTAACGCTTCCTTTATCTTCATCAGCATTTCCGGCAGATGTCCGCCGTGCCCGCCTATGAAGACGGCATCGGGACGGGGGAGAGTATCGGTAGCCGTTTGCAGGAAATCGCCTGTGATTGCCGTAATGCCCGGCGTACCGAAGCGGCGGCTGTTGATGTTCATCAGTTCTTCGCCCTCGGCACGTACCTCAAAGGAAACGACCGTGAGGTGAGGGAATTGCAGCCGGGCTTCAATGGAAACCGACCCGGTGCAGAAACCGATATCCCAGAATACACGGCGGCGGTTCAATTCCAGCGCTTGTAACGTAAGCAGGCGGATAGGTGCTTTGGTTATCATACGGGTACGTCCGTCCAAATGTGCGAATTGTTCGTCGGGGATACCAAAAGGGCGGGCTTCGGGAAAAGAGGTGGCGCAAAGCAACAGATTGTTGGGATGCTCGAATCCGCCTTGCGTTGCTTCCTGTAGTGTCATGTGGCGGATGCGTTCTTTTTCGGGGTTGCCGAGATGCTCGCCTACATACATGGTGTAACAGTCGTATCCGTATTCCAGCATGCGGGCTGCGATTGTGGCGGGCGTATGTTCCCGGTCGGTAAGGATGCCTATCTTGGGAGCGCGTTCAATCAGGGCGCGGTCGAATTCATGCCAGGGACGTCCCGTCAGCGAAACGGTTCGCATATCGTCATAAGGCATTACGAGGCGGTGTGCTAATGTTTGGAGAGAATTGAAAGAGGGGTATAGCTTGATTTCAGCATCCGGCAATTTCCGTTTCACCGTATTGGCAAAGCCGAAGAACAGCGGGTCGCCCGAAGCGAAAACGATAATTTGCCGGGGGACGGTATCCGTTTGTCCGTATCCGTCACTGCTGAACACTTTCTCATATTGTGAGAATACGTTGTTCAATGGTACGGTAATGGAAATCCATTCCGCATCATCCGGCAACAAGTTTCCGACAATCTCTTTGTGCCGCACTCCCCCCGAAAATACTTTCCCGTGCCGTATGTGTTCCAACACTTCCGGCGGAAAGAAAGGCGTCCGGTTATCGTCCGTTCCTATAATGATAAATTTTCGTTGCATAACCATTCGCTTACCACTAATCGTTAATTCTTAATCGTTGTTTCACACGTCCCGTCCCGGTCGTAACTGTTCCGCATCATTGTAGCACAAAACGGCGTTTACTAATGTTGCAGCAAGGTTGCTTCCGCCTTTGCGTCCTTCTACAATTATTTTCGGGATGGCGGTGAAAGGCTTTGTCATATGCTTGGACTCCTGTACGTGTACGAAGCCCACCGGAGCGGCGATAATCCCAGCCGGATGCGCTTTCCCTTTGCGTATAAGATCGCATAGTTCCATTAACGCTGTCGGAGCGTTGCCGAATACAAAAAGGGCGTCTGGATGGTCTTCAACGGCAAGGCGTGTGCCCGCTTGTGTGCGGGTGATGCCTTTCTCCGTTGCCATTGCTGCGGTACGGGGATCGCCGAGATAGCATTTCACCTTTACGCCCAAACGTTCCAAAGCTCCTTTACGAATGCCGCTGGCAGCCATTGTCACGTCTGTAACGATGGTCCGTATGCGTTTCCCGATGATACCTTGATATAGTGTTTCCACTGCTTTTTCGTCTGTGTGCAACAGCTTTTCCATTTCAAAATCTGCGGTGGTGTGGATGGCGTGTAGCAACGCCCATTTATGGTCGAGGGGAATGTCCCGGTTCCTGAGCTCTTTCTCGATGGTGCGGAAGCTCCGTATCATGATGTCCTGCCCTTTACTAGCTCCATACTGGGTATTCCCGGTCGCAACCTCTTCCCGGTAATATCCCCGCGGAGTAATCATCGTACCGTTCCATTCGTACGATTGCGAGTTGCCTATCAGTACTACGGTAAACATATCCGTCTTTTCGGGGTCGAACTCTTCCAGCGTCGTTATGTGCACTTCCTGTTCGGGACGCCCTGCCTGGCGTACATAGCCTACGGGGGTCTGTGGTGAACGTCCTTCTTGCAGGAACAACTCTTTCAGCCGGTAAAGTTGCCAATAACGGCCTTCACTTTTGGGATTGTAGACGGCTGTCACGAAATCGGCTGCGGCTGCGGCAATGATACGTTTCTCGATACGTTCCCACGGGGTCATCAGGTCTGAGAGGGAGATAACGCAGAAGTCATGTCCCACAGGAGCTCCCAGCAGGGAAGCCGCTTTCTGGAATGCGCTGATACCGGGTAGGGAAATAATCTCTGCGTTGCTGTTCCGCTCCCGCTTCATTTCATACACAAGCGGCGTCATACCGTAAATCCCTGCATCGCCCGAACTGATGACGCACACCGTTTTTCCCTGCTCCGCCAGCTCGAAAGCTTGCTCGGCGCGGATACGTTCGCGTTTCATCCCTGTATCTATACATTCCGTACCGGGGCGCAGGTACGGAGTGACAAAGCGGAAATAGTATTTATAGCCCACCACTGCATCCGCTTCCTGTAAAGCGGCAACAACAGCGGGTGTTATGTCTTGCTCATTGCCCGGACCGATGCCGGCGACGATTATTTTGGGTTGTTTCATTCGCTATCTGACTTATTGCTGTCTGTTCTGCAGAGCATGGTAAGTGTTACGCTTGCAGTTCACAAAGATACATTCTATTTATCACATTATGGCATGAAAAGGTGACTTTCTCACTCGTTTTTTTCCCCTGCCGCATATGCCGCTTTCTTTTCCATGATGCCCTGTGTGCGGTGCTTCAGTCCGAAACGGATATGGTCTACGAATATCTTTTGTATTTCAGGGATTTGCCCTAAACCTTCCATGCGCACATGAACGGTATAACCTTCTTTTTCAAGCATCTCCCGCCATTCTCCGGCAATATCGTTTTTGGCGTGGTCACCGGCTACAAACATAAAAGGAACGAGTGTCACACTCTTTGCTTTGGCCGCTTTCAGTTGTGCCAACATGGTTTCAAAGGTGGGATAGCCTTCGATGGTCCCCACATGGAAGTTACCGAATCCGGCTACTTTCAGCATATAGTCCATCTGACTGTATGTAGCAGTACCAGGCGTATAAGTGCCATGCCCTACCAATACAAAGTGTTCTTTACCCTTTTTCTTTGCACTCTGCTGCACCGAAGCATTGAGGCGTTGTCCTAAAATATCAGTTACTTTTTCCGCATCTTCCACTGAATAGAGTAGGGGAGTACCTACGCGTATCTCCTTGAAGAAAGGCAGTACGCTTTCCACATCACGGCGGAGCGACTCCATTTCCACACCGTCAATGATATTGGTACTTTGCACGATAATGTGTGTATAACCCTCTCCACGTAGTTGGAGTAGCGCATCCAGCGGGGTATTTTTGACAACGCCGCGCGCCTTAAGGCGGCGTATAATGATGCGCGAAGTATAAGCTTCGCGAAATTCCAGGTCGGGAAAAGTCTTGCGTGCTTGGGCATTGATGGCGTCAATTGTCTGCGCGCGTGTATCATCGTGCGTCGTGCCGAAGTGTACCATAAGCAATGCGGCCTTTTCGCCAGGTTTCATGCTTGCAAGCATATCGCTCGGCACGAAGTTTCCCCCTTCGTGAGCGGAGCAGAAAAGAGAAATGGCAAGAAGCAGGGAAAGGAGAGATGTTTTCATAAATAAAAGTAATTACTGTTTTGTAAAAATGATTGCTGTTTTCTTATTTCTTAAACCGTACCGACAAACTCACGTATACCGAGCGTCCCGGGCTGAGCGTAGAGAAGTTATTGTTCCAGGGGCGGTCATCTTTCTTGTCGAAGATATTCTCGATACCTACGCCCGGTTCCAGAACCACGGATTGCAGGTTGAAGGTGTGGCGGGTATTCAAGTCCCATTGCTGGAATTTGGGGGCGTAGCCGTATGTTTGCGAGTAGCGTTCGCCTTGCAGGTGTCCATGTACGTTTACGTTCAAGCGGTAGAAGCTCCAGGTATGTTCCCACTGGCCGTTGATGTTTCCCATGTGCCTGATGCTTTTGTCTATGGGCGACACTTTGTAGCTGCCGTCGGCTTGCAACTGCTTGGCTTCGGTGTTCATGTACGTGTATCCGCCGCCTGCCCTGAAGCCTGCACCCAGATTCAGGCTCGCATTCAGACTGAGGCCTTTGGTTTTGGCTTTGTCCACGTTGTCGCGCTGGCGTATCTCGTCGAAAGCGGCGTGCTTGTCGTCCAGCCCCATGTCGTGTATCTCTTGGTCGGAGAGGGTGCGATAGTTTATCATGTCGCGGATGTCGTTAATGAATCCGGTGACGGACACGGAAATCCGGCGGTAGTTGTATTCTGCATTCAGTGAGTAGAAGTTGTTCTTTTCAGGCTTCAAGTCGGCGTTACCCGTGGTGTAGCGGTTGCTGGTCTTGGATTCGTCGGTGGCGTAAAGTTGCGACAAGGTAGGCGTGCGGAAGCCTGCCGCGTAGGCGGCGCGCAGGTTCAGTCCGCCGAGTTTGTACATCAGCGACACGTTTGGGGTGGCGTAGTTCTTGAAGTTCTCGTTGTAGATGTAGCGTATGCCCAGTACGGCTTGCAGGTTCAGGGGCAGCTTTATTTCATCCTGTGCGTAGAAAGCGAGGGTGTACATGTGGCGGGAGTCGATGTTGTCCGATTCGCTCTCCAGCCCCTCGTTTACGTATTCTACGCCGGCAGACAGTTTGTTGCGGCTGCCCAGACGGAAAATACCCTTGATGTTTCCGTTGTAGTATCGCACTTGTTTGCGGGTCACCCGGTCGCCCGGCAGATAGCTGCCCGACTTCTTGAAGTACATATAGTCCGACGAGTAATTGTCCGAATAGAACTCTGCATCGATGTAAGCCGAACGGTTTATCATGTACTTCATGCCGGCGCCATAGGTATAGGTCTCGTGTTTCAGATTGTAGGTATAGGCATCTTTCTGCACGAACTGGCCTTTGCTTTTGGCATAGTAGGTGGCGTCCTGCGGACGGCGGGTTTTGTTATCATAATAAGTACCGCGCGCGTAGAACGACAGTTTGTCTGTGGCATTGAATACGAAACGCTGGTTTACGGTGTTGGAGTAGAAGCCTACGGAAGTAGGGCGTCCCGTTTCGTAGCCGTTCTCGTCAATGTTGTTGTTCTGCCAGCTTCCTGCCTGACGGCGCTGGTAGGAAGTATAAGAGGAGAACTTGCCTGCATTGACATCGGCATTGACGCTCTCCGTCAGTCGTCCCTCACCGGAGTAGTGAGTGTAGCTGGATACGTTCACGGTGTTTCGGGCGTCGTCCGTGATGATGTTGATAACACCGCCTATGGCATCGCTTCCGTACAGGGCGGATGCCGCGCCGTTCAGTATCTCGATGCGCTTGATATTGGCCACGTTGATGCGTGTGTAGCGGTCTTCACCGGCCAGACGTCTGCCGTTTTCCAATATCAGTATGTAGTCCTCGTTGATGCCGTTCAGGCTCATGGTAGTGCCCATGCCGTTGGTGTAGGAAGAGATATTGGGCGTTAGCTTCACCAGCGCTTCTTCCAGCGTAGATACGTTGGCGCTGCCTATTTCTTTGGCTGTGATTACGGATACGGGAACGGGGCTGTCCGTCATGCGGCGGTGCGTACCGGTTCCGGTCACTACCACCTGGCTGAGGTTGCTGTAACTCTCTTTCAGCTTTACAAGGATGTTTTCTCCTTGTCCGTCCGCGGTGTATTTTTTGGGGGTGAAGCCGATGTAGGAGAAGCGCAGCGTGTGTTGTCCGTCGGGCAGATTGTCGATGATAAATTCTCCTTTTCCGTTGGTGGTGCATCCCGTCAGACTGTTGTCTACGCGGATATTTACCCCTGCAAGAGGCTCGTTCGTGTCGGCGCTCACCACCTTTCCGCTCAATGCGGTTTGGGCATGGAGCAGGGGTGTCAGACAGCACAGTATGGCTGCCAATAAATAGTTGGTTTTCATTTATTGAAAAATGTAAGATTAATACTTGTCTTCCTGACCCCGGGAAGGCGTTGACTGTGTAATTGCTCAGGCAGGTTTCCTGACTCAGCCCTGCGGAAAACCACACCTTCCCGTCTCCGGTCTGCGATGGCTCAAACTGATGTTCGCTCTCACCAACAGCCGTCTGTAAGACAGTGGCATTGTTTTGAAAAATGTTTTCCGTATGCTCCGTTTCTGCAACAAGCAGGCGGAGCAAAGTGACTTTACAGTAGCGGGCACTGTTCCGGTTTCGCACCGGATTCCCTTTTATACAACTCGTTGGAACAACGGAGTGTATCACCTAAGCGGTGACAAATATAGCGGTTTATTTTTAATTGATAAAGGAAAGGGCGGGATAATGCAACCGGTCTTACGGAGTGATTTGCTTTGCATTACGGATTTGCTTTGTTTTGCGGGATGGATTTTTTTCATCTCGCGGAATGGTTTGCCCGGTCTCATGGGATGAATATTTCCAGCTTATAAGACGGATAACAAGAGGTGTACTGTCGGTTATTTTTATCTGAATGTCTTTAGGTAAAAGATTCATTTTAGGGGTCGATAAGGAAGTGACCCCTAAAATGAATCTTAAAATGTTTGGGTGTTCTTTGTGCTTTTAGTTTAATTATTAGTGTAATATGTAATAGCTTTCTGAAAAATGAGAAATACCCGCATGTTTTTTCTGTCTCAGCCTTTCCTCTCCTTTGTTCCTTTATTGAATTAAAAAAATGGAGGATAAATGTTACGCTTCGGGCTGATACCCTTCACCGTTTTCCCAGGCATCGGCATCCCATTGCTCTTTCAGGTGATTCACCCAGATGGCGCGGATTTCGGGATAGCTGCCCAGAGCCTTGATACCGCAGCCGTCTTTGATACCGTGATCGGCATCGGCCTGGCCTACGGGATGGGCTTCAAATGTTCTGTCTACCTTGAAACCTGCTTTCTCCAAACGTTCGCGCCAACTGTACTCGTTGGTATTGAGTTCCACTTTATCCAAGCCTTTGTTCTCGGCTATCGCTTCGATGCCCCATAGGTCGTTGTGGGCATGGTCGCCGGCGATGGACATGAAAGGAGCGAGGTACACGTTTACTTCATTCGGCTCCAGGTTATTGTCCTGGCAGTACTTCATCACTTGCGAGTAGATGCAGCCGGGATAGTCGGTTATCATTTGGGCGGCAGGTACTACCGGGATGCGATCTGCCGCTTTCTCTTCCTCTTCTTTCGGCCAGAAAAGCATTTCTCCATAGTCTACAGTACCTACGAAGATATTCTTGTTTGTGGCAAGAGCATGCAAGGCGGTTTGGACTTCGGAGTATTTGGTGTTGGCATTGTAGTTCACATCAGGGTTACCGTGCCCCATCAGGAGAACGATGTTCTTCTTTTCGGCCAGTTTGTCTTTGTAGTGGTTGTAAAGAACTTGTGCCACTTCGTCCGTATCATTATCGGTAGAGAGCAGGTTGGCGCCTTTCAGCACATCGATGTGCGGATACCAGTCAATCATAAAGTTTTTCTTGATATCGGTATTCATCAGAGAGAGGTATTCCTCGCCGGGAATGACGTGAAGCGACTGTACGGCTACGCGTGTATATCCTGCATCGCCGATGGCTTTCAGCCATTGGTCCAGTTTGTAGCGCGCTTCGCCGGTAGAAGCCTCTGCACGGCCGATGCAGGTACGTGAGGTGAAAGACATATAGATGTCTGTTTGAGGGAACTGCTTCCGGAAGTCGGCGATGATTTCGTTGTAAACGTCCAATGACTCATTATAAGTGCTTCCGAAAGTACAGAGTAGGATGGCGGTGTCATACTTCTTGGTTTCGGCTACTACCCTGGTTGCAGGGTTTACGGTACTTTCCGCATCGTCGTCATCGCTACAGGAGGTGAATCCTGTGCAAGTTGTGGCTGCTACGAGAGCCGCCACCAGATAAAACTTGAAATTTTTCATACTTTGTTTGTAAATTGATTAATAAAAAAGATGTTTTTCTCTATTTTGCCCCGCCCCCGTTCTTGAACTTTATAAGTGCCGATGCGTAGAAATTCCTTCCCGGCGTGCTGGTAGCCCGGTTACGTCCGAAAGGAGTGCGGTCTACGTAGTTGAAGAGGTTGTCTACACCTATGTTCATTGTCAGCGTCCAGTGCCGCATCTTCATCAGGGTATGGGCGGTGTTGATGCGCCATGTCTGGAAGCCGTCGGCATCGTTGTCGTTGACGTAGTGGCGGGTCGACTGGTATCGGCCGTACACTCCCAAGCCGAGGCGGTAACAGCGCCACGTGTGCTGCCAGGTGGCGTTGAGCGTGGCATTATGGTTGGATGTGGCGTCGATGTAGAGGTACTTCATGTAGTTATCGCCCGTATCGGCAGCATACTGCGCTTTCGGATCGGCATAGCTGTACCCACCGCCCAGCATGATGTCTTTCGTGGGGCGGTAGTTGAAGGTGAAGTCCATGCCATAGATGCGGGCTTTCGTGAGGTTGGTGTATTTCTTGCTTTTCTCTATTTCGAGGAGCTTTTCTTCGGGGGTGACTTTTATCTCTACCAGCTCTATCATGTTGCGGATGAAGTTGGCATATCCAGTCAGGCTCGCCTGGAACCTGCTTCCTGCATACTCCACGCTGATAGAAGTGTATTGTGAGGTTTGCGCCTTGAGGTCTGTATTGCCATGATAGGCGGTGAGGGAGCTGCCGCCGATGCTGCCTGTGTGTTCATAATAAAGCTCTTTGATGGTAGGCGCCTTGAAGCCCATGGCATAAGAAGCGCGCAGGTTGAAGTTGCCGGCTTTGTAGAGTGCGGACACTTTGGGGCTGAGGTTCAGTCCGGTTTCCTTGTGTTGCGTGCCGCGTACGCCGGCAGTCAGTATAAGGTTGCTTGTGGCAGTCCACTCTTCCTGCGCATAGGCGGCGAGCGTATAGACGGAAGCGATGTCGCCTGCTATGTGGTGGGGCGATTCCAGACGGTTGTATTGGTACTCTATGCCGGTATTGAGGATGTGCCGGTCGCCGAAGTAAAAGATACCTTTTACCTGCGCCAGCACTTGTTGCTGTATGCTCTGCTTGATACGCTGGCCGGGGTAGTAGGTGATGCGGTCGCCGTCTTTGAAGTAGTCGGTGATGTCTTTCAACTTATAGTCGTAGAAGTAACCGTAGCGACCGTAAGAGAGGTCGGCGGTGAGGTAGTTGCGCCCGTTCAGCTTGTACCTGCTTCCGGCGGCAAAAGTATAGTTGCGGTAGTAGAAGTCGTTGGGCAGGTACTTCCACGGGCCGTGCGTACGCATCACCCAACGTTCGTAGTACGTTCCTTCGGCGGTGAGGTTCAGTTTTCTGCTTACCTGCCATTCCAGATTCTCGGAAAGAGTGTAGTTGCTGGAACGGTTTACGGTAAGCATGGTGGAACCGGGCTTCAGTTGGTTCTGATCCCATTGCATATCCGTATTGCGCCAGCCGTCGGTGTGCCGGAAGTTGATACCGGTCACCGATTTCAGTTTGCCGTAGCCGAAGCCGAAGCTGGCGCTTTGCCGTACATCGCCATGCTCGCCCACACGGGTGGTGCTGGTGAGTTCCATTTTCTCTCTGCTCCGTTTGGTAATGATATTGATGACTCCGGCAATGGCATCGCTGCCGTAAAGCGAAGAAGCGGCGCCTTTCACGATTTCGATGCGCTCTATGTTGGCGGGATTCAGTTGGTTGAGGTCGTTTTGTCCGCCGATGTCCCCGTTCATGCGCTTGCCGTTTATCATGATGAGGATATAGTCGTTGTTCAGCCCGTTGAGCTGGATATGGCTGCCCATGTCGCCGTCATGGAAGGTGAGGGAAGGGCTGAGCCCGCTGAGAAGGTCGTCTATGTTGCGCGCCTGATATTGCTCCAGCGCTTTTCCCATGAGCACCTCTGTCTGTACGGGGGCGTCTTTCAGGTAGTGCTCGGTTCCCGTACCTGTTACCACTACTTCGTTGAGCAGTAACGAGAGTTCTTTCTCATCTTTGTTTTTAAGGATACTTTGTGCCGGGGCGGATTGCATCACACCGCACAGCAGTACCGTTTCAAGCCAATACTTGTGCTTCATCGTCTACCGATTTTTCGTTGATAAAACAAAACGGCACTTCGCTTCTGTGTGCGAAAGGTAATGGCCCGAAAGAGTAAAATAGGAATCCTATCGTATCAGTATAGGGGACATCGCTTCTAATCCTGGAAGCTCAGTGCTCAAGTTATGGAAGTTGGTAGGTATTCTGGCTCTCCTCTGCTTGTATTGCCTTCCCATCGCGTTGCCGCGACAGTGGCTTTTGCGGATACAAACATCTTTTATTGAGGATTACAGCTGCAGGTACAGCTCCGGTTTTGCACCGGATTCCCTTGCATCGGCAGGCAGATATGCCTTCCCGATTGCCAATTCCGGGGATAAAGATAAATACTTTTTATATATTATTCAGCTTTTTCTTCTTGATTATTTTCTTTTTTCTTCATTTTGTCTTTCTATCGGTAGTATTCCTCTGCTTTTGCAAGTGTTTCCGGCTTGCCGATGTCGAACCAACGGAGGTCCTGAAGCGGATAGCCCTGTATGCAGACCGTTTCGCACACGGATAGATAAAAAGGAATAATGGAGAACTTCCCTTCCCATTGTCCCCTTTCCATATAGCGGAAAAGGGAAGGGGATATGACGTGAATGCCACCGAAAGCCATTTCCTTGTATTGCCTTTCTTGGAAAGAGAATCCTTCGGGCTTGGTTTCACCGGTGGATTTGTTTATCCAGCCGTGCAGGCGGTTGGCATCGTCCAGCAGCAGGTAGCGTGATGTCTGCCGTTGACTGACGAGCAGTGTAGCCTCTGCATTGCTTTCCCGATGATGCCGGTAAAGCTCTGCAAGATTGATGTCGGAAAGGATGTCGGCATTGTGCACCAGGAACGGTTCGTTGCCGTCCAGGAACGGACGCGCTTTCTTTATCCCGCCACCGGTGTCGAGCAGCATATCCCGTTCGTCACTGAGGTGGATAGTGATGCCGAAATCGTTATTGGCGCGGAGAAACTCGATAATCTGTTCTCCAAAGTGGTGGATATTGACCGTAATGTCATTGAATCCGGCTTCTTTCAGCCGTAAAATCACCCGTTCCAGCATCGGTTTTCCGGCTACGGAGATGAGTGCTTTGGGGGTGTGGTCTGTCAGCGGACGAAGGCGGGTTCCCAGTCCGGCGGCAAATATCATTGCTTTCATAAAATAATAGGATGACGGGCGGTATTACTGTTTCGCGCTAAAATTCTGTTCTATGTTCTGTTCTCTGTGTATCAGGTTCACTTGTACGCCGAACTTCTTGTTGAGGTGTTCGGCAAGGTGTTGGGCCGAATATACGGAGCGGTGTTGGCCGCCTGTACAGCCGAAACATACGGACAGGTTGGTAAATCCCCGTTCCATATACCGTTTCACGGATGCATCTACCAGACCATATACGTGTTCGAGGAATACGGCGATTTCCCCATCCTCTTCAAGGAAGCGGACAACGGGCTCGTCGAGGCCGGTGAAAGGCTTGTAACGTTCGTATTTGCCAGGGTTGTTTACGGCACGGCAGTCGAATACGAAACCGCCGCCGTTGCCGGAAGAATCTTCGGGGATACCTTTTTTATAGGCGAAACTGGTGACTTTTACTACCAGACGACGCTTTTGCAGGTCGTCGGTGAATTGTTTCAGTTCGGTCAGCCTGTGCAGAACTTTACAGAGATACGGATATTCGGGGTAAGGCTCCTGCAACAGCTGGCGCAGGTTTTCAATGGCGAAAGGCACGCTTTGGATGAAGTGGGGCTTCTTCTCGAAGTAACCGCGGAAGCCGTATGCGCCCAATACCTGCATGGTGCGGAACAGTACGAAATGACGGAGTTGGGCATAGAAATAGCTCTCATCCACCGGCTGGTATTTGCGCAGGGCTTCGATGTATTCTTTCAGAAGTTCTTGGCGCAGGCTGTCGGGATAATTGGCCTTGGCTTGCCACAGGAACGAAGCCACGTCGTAGTAGACAGGCCCTTTACGTCCGCCCTGAAAGTCGATAAGCCAGGGTTCGCCATCCTTAATCATCACGTTGCGGCTTTGGAAGTCGCGATACATGAAAGTAGCGGAACTGCTGCGGAGAAGCACGTCTGCCATTTTCTGGAAATCATCTTCCAGGCGGTCTTCCTGAAAGTCCATGCCCGTTGCCTTGAGGAAACAATACTTGAAGTAGTTCAAATCCCACAGAATGCTACGGCTGTTGAACTCAGCCTGCGGGTAGCAGTAGGAGAAGTCCATGCCGTCGGCTCCGGCAAATTGCACGGCGGGTAGCAGGCGCATGGTCTTACGAAGCAATTGCTTCTCCTCTTCATCGAATACGCTTGTCTTGCGTCCTTTTTCGATGGCGTTGAACAGAAGCGTATCTCCCAAATCTTCCTGCAAATAGTAAATATCGTCTTCGGAACGGATAAACACTTCGGGCACGGGCAATCCTTTTCCGCGGAAATGCTCTGCCATATAGAGAAAGGCACGGTTTTCCTCAACGGATTCGCCGCTTACCCCTATCAGCGTAGGCGTACCTTTGAGGCGGAAATAGCGGCGGTTTGAGCCGGAAGAGGGAAGTTCGTCGATGGATTCGGGTTCGTGCCCGGTATGTGTGATGTAAAGTTTTTTAAGTTCTTCGGTTATCATAGCGTTTTTTATATTTGGCAGCTAAGATAAGACTTTTACCGGATATATTATTACCTTTGTCCGACAAAATCCATAACAACCCTTTTATACTTCATACCTTATACCTAAATAACATGCGTCACGTTTCTCAGTTTCTCATAGCAGCCCCCACATCGGGTAGTGGAAAGACCACCGTAAGCCGCGGACTAATGGCTTTGCTGACACAAAAAGGATTGGCGGTACAGCCTTTTAAATGCGGTCCGGATTATATCGATACCAAATATCATGCGGCTGTATGCGGACGTGCATCCATTAATCTGGATACATTTATGGCTTCCGGTGAACATGTGTGTGAACTCTATGCACGTCATGCCGTTTCTGCGGATGTCTGCATTGTGGAAGGGATGATGGGAATGTTTGACGGATATGATCGCGACCGGGGCTCTTCGGCGGAGATAGCTCAGTTGTTGCAACTTCCAGTCGTGCTGGTGGTGGATGCCAAGTCTGCCGCTTATTCAATGGCTCCTTTGCTGTCGGGATTCATCCATTTTCGTCCGGATGTACGGATTGCGGGGGTGATATTCAATCGTGTAGGGTCGCCCCGCCATTATGAAATGCTCAGGGAAGTGTGTGCCGAGATAGGCATAACCTGTCTGGGGTATCTTCCAAAGGAGAAAGTGCTGGAGCAGGAATCACGTTATTTGGGACTTGATTTCAGTCGATCCAAAGGCACGGATGCCATCGGTACTCTGACAAGGTTATTGGAGCAATGCGTGGATTGGAAACTGCTGCTGGCGAAGACGGCGGTTCCGTTGCGGGAAACGCGGGAAAGGGATAAGGAGTTTGTCGGCGGTAGGAAACCGGGCAACCTGCGTATCTTGGTGGCACGTAACGAGGAGTCTTTCTCTTTCATTTATGAAGAACATCTGGAGATGTTGCGCGGAATGGGCAATGTCTCTTTCTTCGATCCGGAAAAGGATGTCCCCATAGCGCAGGACACCGATTTGTTGTACTTGCCGGGCGGGTATCCAGAAAAACATTCCGTGACGCTTGCCGGAGCCCGTCAGGTAAAAGAATCCGTTCGGGAGTATATAGAGCGCGGCGGAAAGACGCTGGCGGAGTGCGGCGGGATGATTTACCTATCGTATGCCATAGGTTATGACAAACGGGAGCATGAGAGTGGCGGCAGCGGGTTCGACAGAATGGCGGGTGTGTTTCCTTTTTATATCTCCAATGAGAGTGAATATCGAAAACTGACATTGGGGTATCGCAGCTTCGACTATAAGGGGCAGCGTTTGCGGGGGCACGAGTTTCATTATACGCAGTTCGGCAAGTCGGGGACGGCTCCCGATGACAGTAAGAAAGAGCTGTATATGCCGCCTACCGTCGTGCAGGTGTATAATGCCAAAGGGCAACCGGTGAACACGCCCGTATTCCGCTACAAGAATACGATAGCAAGTTACACGCATCTTTATTGGGGTGAAACGGATATAATGAGGTTATTTGAATAAGCATACGCTGAAAGATGAAAAAAGTATATACCCGTATGGGAGACAAAGGAACCACCGGCATTCATGGCGGAGCGCGTGTTCCCAAAGATGATATTCGCATCGAGGCAAACGGCTGTCTGGACGAACTGAATGCCGTAATAGGAATCGTACGTTCCATGCTTCCTGCCGAAGACAATTGGCAGGAACTGCTGCATACCATTCAAAGAGAACTGATGGTAGTGATGAGCCATGTAGCTACGCCCGATGGCGTGTTGAACCCCAATTTTCTTTCTGCTGCCGAACTGACCGTACGCTGCGAACAGGAAATGGATGCCATGACTGCCGGACTGAAGGAGAACGGCTATTTTCTTCTGCCGGGCGGTACGCCTGTTTCTGCGCAACTGCATTTTGCCCGCACAGTGGCAAGGCGTGCCGAGCGACGCTTATGGACGTTGCATCGCCAAGCTCTGCTGAATGAGGATATTTTGCGTTTTGTGAACCGTCTGTCAGATCTCTTCTTTGTCATGGCGCGTACGGAGATGCAGCGGCAGGATTGGCCGGAAGAGAAATGGCAGGAATTTACTTATAAGAGGAAAAGACTGTAAGTTTTTCTTAATTCCCGGGTGCTGATTTGTTAACAACAGCGTATTCCTATTAAACCATGTTATAAGTAGGACTACAGCCCTCCGATAATTTGGAGATTCCCGAAATGTCCGTATATTTGCAATGTGTTTTTCATAGTATTAGATTTAAGGTTAACAAGAAGATTGGCTGTCTGGGATAGATAGCCTTTTTTTATGCCTCTATATCACCTGTCTTTATGTTACTTCGTTTATAGACTCTCCTTGTAGTGTACACCGCCCACGCACCGTATATGATTACTTGTATCCACAGCGTCAGCATCTGAGGCCAGATGTCGGCAAGGCTGCCGCCCATTGAATTTAATTTTACGAAAGCGAGTACTGCGGGGGCCACAGGGAAGACGTAATGCGCCGCTTGCCAGTACCAGGGCATCAGTTCCAGCGGGTAAGACACGCCGGAAAGGAAGATGTAACCCACAGAAAAGAAGGCTATCATCAGCAGTGGGGCTTCGGAGTCGGTAAACCAGCGGGACACGGCAAGTGCAAAGAAACTCGTGGCAAGCAGGAAAGGAATCATCATAGTGACAATGTCCCAACCGCTTCCTATATTGGGAATGCTGAAAATATGCGGCAGCAGTCCCAATAGGAACATGGAGAACACAACATACAGCATTACATATACGAAGGTTCTTCCCGATACGATGCACAGCATATTTTTCAGGGAACGGGCTCTCATGCTGTAAATGCCTTTCCGCCGCTGTTCCGCTTCTTCACCGGTAAGCATGGCAATCACCATCAGCATTGTCTGGAAGATGATGACAATCATTACGGCGGGAATCAGGTAAGAACCGTATCCTTCGGTATAATTGTAAAGGGCCGTTCCCGATACGCTGACGGGAGTGGACGACGCAACGGCCAACAGACCTTGCGGCGGCAGGAATACTGTTCCGGCACGCCGGTGGGCATCGTTTACGGCAAGCATCACGCGCGAGCTTGCTTCTTGCAATCCCTTGAAGTTGAGGAATGCGTCCGTGGCGGCATACAGGGTGAATACGGAAGTCTCGCCGCGCGCTACACGCGTCTCGAAGTCGGAAGGGATGTAGAGTATACCGGTAACCTCGCCTTTTTTCATCCACTTGCGGGCTTCGAGGATATTGGGCGTTTGGGCATAGACCGAAGTCTGCGGGGCGGCATCCAGCCATCGTACGTACTCCCGGCTGAGTGCGGAGTGGGAGAGGTCTACTACGGCAACTGGTGCTTTGCGTACCAGGTTGGGAGCATACATATAGTTGTAGAGTAAGCCATAAAGGAAGATTCCTCCTGCCAGCACCAACAGGATGGCGGGATTGGTGGCAATGGCTTTCCATTCGTGGCGGATGACATTGCTCAGGGATGCTTCCGTGCCGGGCGATGTACCGGATGATATACCGGACTGTATATCGGTCGCTGCAATGCCGGACAATGCTTTGTCTCCGATATGGAGAGTTTCTTCGCTTTCCTTCATCCTCAGTATCCACCACTTCAATAAAGGCAGAATCAGTATGGCCAGCAGCAGGAATACCAGTAGTACAGCCACCGATTGCCAGAAATAAGCAAACCCCGCATCGAAATAAATCATAGCCTGTGCCGCTTCGGTGAAGTGCCGTACCGGAAACAGGTAGGACGCCGCATGCATCGGTGCATACATTGCTGTTACCGGAAATGTCACTCCCGACAGTGTAGCTCCCAAAGAGCCTACCATTGACACCACGCTGATGATATAGGCTATCTTGGGAAAGATAGAGAATATCAGCACCGCCAATGCCTGCGTAGCCATGATAAACAGTATCGTTACGATGTTCATCAGCCACAAGCTGCCTTGAAACGGTATGTTCATCAGTCCGAACAACACGTAGTTTGCCAGTATGCCTATAACGGAGAACATAACGGTGTAGGGTAACAGCTTTCCTGCGACGGCAGTCAGCATATCGGCATTCCGCAGATTGGCCGGGTCTTTTCCTGCGGGTGTGGCAGCTCCCATCCATTCTTGCGTTGTCCCGAACTTGAATTCGCTGCCTATGGCATACACCGTTACAAGTAGAATCAGTATCTGGAACAGAACGAAGAAAAACGGCTGGCTCAGATAGATAGAGTAATCCATATCCGGATTATAAAGCGGATGCGTATTGGCTTCCACCGGAAGAAGGAACGTCTGTATCTGTTCCTGCCCCACACCCAATGCTTCAGCCTGTACAACGATGGGCGACAGTGCTACGGGGGCGAGTGTGGTTTCAAATGCTGCCATCAGTTCGCTTCCTACCGAAAGAAGGGCGTAATGGTAATAGTAAGTCAGCGTTGCACCCGTCCCGCTGACTGTTTTCTGCTCAAACTGCGGCGGGATGGACAAGTAGCCGTATATCTCCTTCCGTTGCAATGCCTGCCGTGCAGAGGCTTCGTCCGTAAAGTGCTCCGTAACCCGGAAAGTAGGTGTGGCGGCAATGCGCCGTGCTATGGTACGTGAGGCTGCCGTATTATCTTGGTCTACAATGCCGATAGGAATATTCTCCATCTGTCCGTTTCCGAAAATGGTAGCCATAAAGAACAGGCAGAACAAGGGCAGGAGGATGCACACGCCGAAATAGAGACGGCGTGAGGTGATACGGTGATATTCGCGGAAAAGGACATTATATAATAAATTCATAATAGGAAATTTGTATGGTGAGATGATTGGCACTTCAACTCTGAACGGTATCTATTTGGGTAATGACAGACTTTTTTCAAATAGGGTGATGACGGATTTTTTAGACATAAGAACAAAAGAACAAATAAGAAAACATTAGCATATGTTATAATCAAGAATATGTTCTTTTGTTCTTATGTCTAAAAAAAAATGTCCGGTTTCCCTTCTTTCCTTTTTATACTTTATTTACGATTGCCGACATTCCCGGTCTAAGCCCTTCCACCGCTTGTACAGGTCGTGCATGTATCTCGAACGTCTGCATATCGTAACTGCCTGTCTGCTTGGTCGATTTCCAAGTGGCGAAACTTCCCAGCGGACTGATGTAATAGATGCGGAACTCTATGTCTTTCTTGCCGAGGGCAGGAATGTCCGCTTTGAAAGTGCCGCCCATTTTGAACTGTGGCATCAGGTCTTCCCGGATGTTCAGGACTACGTGTGCATCGCTCATCACCACCAGGCTCATGATAGGCGTGCCCGGAGCCACCAGCTCGCCGCGCTTGGGGAAGATAGTGGCTATCTGTCCGTCTTCGGGAGCAGTGAGCCTGGAGTCCACAAGAAGGGCGGAAACTTCATCCACCGTGCTGCGTGCGGCATCTACAAGGCTACGTGCGGCTGCGCGGTCTTCGCTTTGCGCGCCGTCCACAGCCATTTGATATTGCTGGTATGCCGCGCGTTCGGCAGCTTGTGCGGCTTTGTACATGGCTTCTACTTCGTCCTTTCGTTGCGAAGTAACTACGCTGTCCTTATAAAGGGTGAGGATGCGCTGATAGGTGGTTTGGGCAAGCGTCAGGTCGCTTTGCGTCTTATTCCAAAGCTGCAAGGCTGTGGCGATAATCTGCCTGCGCGTTCCGGCATCAATCTTTTTGTTCTGTTCCTGCGCCACTTGTTCCAAAGCATTTACCTGACGGTATTTGGCTTCGATAGTGGGACTGTTGATGACAACGAGCGTGTCACCCGCTTTTACCCAATCTCCCTCTTGTACGAGGAAAGAATCTACACGCCCCGGCAGTTTTCCGCTGATGCGTATCTCCGTGGCTTCTACCTGCCCTTGCAGCACCATTGGCTGCCGGCTCATAAGTGACATTCCGATAACCGATACTCCTACGGTAACGATTAATACGACGATGAATGCGATGCTGATGTTTTTGTTGCTGATATTCATTTTTTAATTCTCAATTTACTAAGTTTTCCGAATTCTTCCGGTGTGCCGCAAAGCGCCAGCAGATTCATCAACGCCACGTCATACTCGTAATAGGCTGCCAGTCGGGCCACGCGTACGGTTGCCAGCATCGTTTCTGAATCTATTACTTCGGTACTTGTTGCCATGCCCTCGGTGAACGATTTCTTGCGGATGCGCACTAACTCTTCGCTCAGTTCGATGGTTGTGTTCAGGGCACGAACGTTATCTTGTGCTTTCTGCATCTGCGTGTAGAGTTTGTCGATACCCATACTTAAATCGTCTTTGGCTTTTTCCTGCCCTATGGAGAGGGTCTGTTGGGCTATCTTGGATTGGCGTATCCGTTTCTCCCGTGCCAGACCGTCAAAGAGATTCCAGGTGAATCCTACTCCTATCATGGTGCGGGGGATGAGGTTGCTTTGGATGCCGTGGGCATATAGCGTCTGCTTGCCGAATACGGCGATGTCCGGCAGGTAGCCGCTCTGTTCGATACGGAGCTGTTGTTTGGCTATATGCGATTGCAACTGCAATTGGTTGACGGTATAGTTCTCGGTTTGCATGGTTTGCAGGAACTCCTCTTTTGCAGGTAGCACGGCGTTTATGAAAAGCGGGGAAACGGGTTGTATGCTGCAAGTATCCCTTATGTTGAGCAATGTTCGCAAAGCGTTTTGCAGAACGGCTGCTTCCTTTTGTGAGGCTTCCAGCGAGCGTTGCGCTTCGTCCATGTTCACTTGCGCAAAGAGGCGTCCGGCTTTGTCTATCATTCCGGCGGCTTCCAGTTTCAAGGCATTTTCATAATGACGTTTCAGGCTGTTGTAGGTGTCTTGGCGTACACGCACCACTTCTTGTGCCAGGCGCAGTCCGAAATAGCTTTCCGCCAAGAGGACACGCTGCGTGGCGTCTGTCTGTTCGCGGTTCTCGCGGGCGATGTCAATCATTGCATTTCCTATCTTGCCGGCACGGATGCGCTTTCCGCCGGAAAACACAATCCATTCGGCGGTCAGGCCTACCGTGCTGAGGTTGCGGGGTGCGAGCGGAAAGGCGAGGGTGTGGCTGCCTATCTGGTCGAGGATACTGCTGATAAATTGGTCGTCCGGTACGAGGTTGTGGACAAAGTCTTTGGCAGGGTCGGTAAATTGCGAGAGCGGTTGCTTCACTTCTATCTTTTCGGACAGGTGTACGAATGTGCCCGCACCTTGCAGGCTCGGATACCAAAGGGCGTTTAGCTTGTCACGTTCCGTCCGTGCGGCTTCGATGCCCTTGTCGGCTATCTTCAGGCTGCGGTTTCCCTGCTGCATCTGCCGAAGGGCATCATCGAAGCTCAGGGAGAGGATTTGCGCTGTTGCGGAAACACTTGCTCCCAAGAAGATGATGAGTAAGATTTGTTTCATATATTAAGTTTTTCGTTTAGGTTGGAATAATAGTCTTTCAAACACTCTTTGCGAAAGATTGTTCGTTCGTATATTGCGTAAAAAACTAATAAAGCAGATTTATGAATGAAGTAGAAACAAAAGATGTGGGCACAACGGATTTGTCTGCCTACATGATGAGAGTGATTGAAGAACTAAGGCGTGACAGGAAGCCGCCGGCAGTACATATTTATGCCTGTACGCTCCGTTCCTTCATCCGCTTCTCCTGCAGCGGGGAGGAGGAGTGCTCCATGCTGATGGAGGAAGTCTTCACACCCGGTCGCCTGAAAGAGTACGAACAGTGGATGCTGTTCCGTAAACTGACGCAGAACACCATATCCACCTACATGCGTACTTTGCGTGCCGTTTACAACCGTTGGATGCCGCCCGGCACGGCGGAACACAATCCGCGACTCTTCGATGATGTCTATACCGGTGTGGTGTCGCAGACCAAGCGTGCGCTCACTGCCCGCCAGATGGAACAGTTGCTGGCAGCCGACCTTTCCGGTCTTTCTCCGCAGCAGCAGGCGGTACTTGCTTATTTCCTGCTGATGTTCTTGCTCCGCGGCATGCCTTTCATAGACCTTGCCCATTTGCGCAAGCGCGATATGCAGGATGGCAGGATAACCTATAGCCGCCATAAGACGGACAAGCCGATAACGGTACGCATTCCCCGTGAGGCTCTTGCGCTGATAGCGAAGTACGCCGACAGGCATTCCGCTTCGCCCTACCTTTTCCCAATACTCGATGCGGGGATACGGGACGGCTGGCTGTCGTACCGCAATTATCAGGATGCCCTTCGGCATTTCAATCGCAAACTGGAGCAGGTGATGAGCCGTTTGCTGCCCGGTGTACGGGTCAGCTCATACACGGCCCGACACACATGGGCTACACTTGCTTTCCATAGCGGACAACCGGTAGGAATTATTAGTCAGGCTTTGGGGCATTCGTCCCTGCGGGTGACGGAAACCTATCTCAAGCCTTTCGGCAATGAGCTGGTCGATAAGGCAAACAGGCAACTGATAGCTTCCGTTAGAAAATGTAAATGGAAAAATGAAACAGGGTATAGGGCAGGATTATAAGCCGGAATTACTTATCAAGTAACGGTATCGTTTACGTCGTAAATATATGCTAATTTTTACCAAATGCCAATCAATTGTTAGAGAAAGTTTAATTAAATCTTGTATTTAGTCCCGAAACCCGTAAATCCCACCTTATAATATATATATTGCCCCGTTCGTATTCCGTATAAGATATACGCCCCCCTTTCCCCGCTTCGGATGTAAAAGCGGAGCCGGAACTTCGATGGTTGAAAGACAGGAATTATAGCGGTGGCAACGGTTGGTTCATGTGTGGATTCCATGAACTGCACAGTCTTCTTTTCGTTTGCCGGCCGTTACTTGATAAGTAATCTACAATCAATTCCCATATTTATTAATTAAAAGACAATTAACATGATGAAGACTAAATTTTATGCACTGTTGTTCTTTCTGACAGTAGCAATGTCCGGATGTGATAACGAGTACGATGACACCGGTATCCGTACACAGATTGCCGAAGTCACAGACCAGGTGAAAGCCTTGCAGACCTTGACCGAAGCTTTGCAAAACCGTGATTACATCCTTTCGGTAGTACCCACTACCGTGGAAGGAGTACCCGGTTACCTCATCACTTTTGCCCAGGCAGAGCCGGTAACCATTCTTTGCGAAACTTCCGTAATTGCTGCGGTGGATACTTCACATGGTGATTACGTGGTCTTTACGCTTGCCGATGGAACAACGACCATTACACTGCCCCGAAGCAATGCCGTCACCATCGGACTCGACGGTTACGATGTATTATATTGTACCGCTTCCAGCCTGGATATTCCATTGCTGTTTCCCGCTACCTTGAAATCCGGTGATTATACATCCATTGCAGCTACCGTCACCAACGATAACGGTACGGGGACGGATATACAAACCCGTGCTTCTGCCGGTACGAACGGTGTTTGGAAGGTGGACATAACCCAACCGGCTTTTGGTGATGACGGAATGATTATTCCCAACAGTTCCAAAGTTATGCTTACTCCGCCAAAACATGTAAAGCTTTCCGATACCGCTATTCTGAAAGTGACGTTGGTAGATAAGAAAGGTATGGAGACAACCGTTACACGTCCCATTAAGTATTCCGTTGTTGCTGCTGTAACCTCTACCGCCGGAAATCTGAGCAGTGTAGCCACCGATGCGGAGATGACTGCACTTGCCATAAAAGGCAGTGTGGATGCTACCGACCTTGCCTATATCCGCAATACCCTTACCAAGCTCGAAGTGCTCGACCTCTCCATGACGGATATGGTTACCCTTCCCGGTTGGGGATTGGGCTTTCATCCGGATGACGGTTATCAGCCTAATACAACATTGAAAGAAGTGATGCTTCCCGCAAGCCTTGTTACCATCGGTAAATCTGCATTCCTCAATTGCCGGGCATTGGATTATGTCGATACCGGCAATGCTGAAACAATCACCGAATATGCCTTTGAAGGATGTAGTAACCTGCGTGAGGTCATCCTGTCCGAAAAACTGAAAACAGTAGGTAATTGTGCTTTTAGAAATTGTGTCTCCTTGTCGTTGATTGATATTCCGGGAAGTGTGGAAACATTGGGGCGCTGGGTGTTCGAGAACTGCGGAAACCTGCAGAGTGTTGTCTTGCACGAAGGTGTACAATCTTTGTCTGAAAGCACTTTCTACGGATGCGGCATCCGTTCCGTCAGCATACCCTCTACTGTGACAAGCATTCCTAAATGGACTTTTCAGGACTGCAAGTATCTGGAACATGTGAACTGGCACGACGGCATTACCTCAATAGGTGAGGCGGCTTTTAACCGTTGTACTTCGCTCCGGAACATAAGGATTCCTGCCGGGGTGACCTCCATAGCGGATGATACGTTCTATGGTTGCACCGTTCTTCATTCCGTAGGTTTCCACGATAATATAACCCGTATAGGTGTCAACGCGTTTGATAAATGTTACGCTTTGGCCTTGGAAGAAGTAAATCAAGATAACCCTTACAATCTGCCTGCCAGCCTGACTACGCTTGGAGAATGTGCTTTTCAGAATTGTACCGGCATTACACGTGTATGCTTGCCGGAAGGTGTTACCGTCGTACCGAAATATGCCTTTAACGGATGTACCAAATTAAATGGCGTTGTACTTTCCGAACAGACTGCAACGATAGGAGATTGGGCGTTTGCCGGTACGGCACTGACCGGAATCTCCCTACCTGCAACGGTTACTGCTCTGGGAGATAATGTGTTTCACAACTGTTCGGAACTGATAGGCATACAGAGCTATGCTACAACTGCACCGACTATTACCGCCACTACTTTCAGTCATGATAAGGGCACTATCAAAGAGCAGTGTCGGTTGTTTGTCCTTCCCGCTGCATCATCGGCATACGACAGCTGGAAAAATTATTTCAAAGCACTGGTTGCGGACTTGACTGTGCAACCATAATCGCCTGTCCTTTTCGGTCGGCATTATTCGGAGAAAAAAAGAGTTTTTACTAATCCCATAAAACAAATCAAAATTATGGCAGAAAATATTAAGTATCAAATCAATGGTCAGTTGGCCGACAATACCGTTACGGTGGATAATAAGGAAGATATGATTCTTGTCCCCGTCAACATCGGCAGCGCAAACGAGGCGCGCATCATCGCCGAGATGAAAGCCGAAGACTCAGGCTTGCGCGAGGAAACCATCAAGCACGTGTTCGAGTTGGAAAAACGTGTAATCAAACGCCTGCTCATGAGTGGCTACAGTGTGAATACAGGGCTTTATTACGCCAGTGTCAGCTTTCGTGGTATCGTTGAAAACTCGCAATGGAATCCTGCAAAGAACTCTATCGTAGTGAATTTCAATGTAGGGGCGGATTTGCGTCAGGCAATAAAGAATACTACCGTAGGCATCATCGGCGAGAAGGGTTCGGCAATGTTTGTTACAGGCGTGCAGGATGCTGCCACCCGTGCACAGGATGCCAGTGCCACTGCAGGACGAGCTTTCACCCTCACGGGCGGTAAGCTGAAAATAGCCGGTACAGACCCCTCGGTAGGTATTACACTGACCGATTCTTCCGGTACGGAAACAAAAATAACGGAAGACCTTTACGTCGTGAACGACCCGTCCCGGCTGACATTCATCATCCCCGCAGGCCTTGCCGACGGCACGTATGAACTGAAAGTGACGACGCAATTCTCCGGTTCCGG
>ENA-UESC01000416-UESC01000416.1-human-gut-metagenome-genome-assembly--contig:-NODE-416-length-40835-cov-21.106948_pt1 | contig 40835 bp, 27 predicted proteins | sample MGYA00242998_ERZ507999 | MGnify/ENA primary metagenome ERZ507999 (study PRJEB26167, sample SAMN06115465) | human gut metagenome | host: Homo sapiens | place: China:Hubei | collected 2016-04-27... | reverse complement strand
GCGGGTGGCAGCTCCAACCCAACGGAGTGACCATTGAGGAGGTGCTGAATCAGGCACTTTCTTCTCTTTTAAAAGAGGATATCCAGGTCATCGGGGCCAGCCGGACGGATTCCGGAGTCCACGCCATGGGAAATGTGGCAGTTTTTGATACAGAAAGCCGGATTCCAGGGGATAAGATCTGTTTTGCATTGAACCAGCGTCTGCCGGACGATGTGCGGATCCAGGCATCGGAGGAGGTGCCGCTTACCTTCCATCCACGCAAGGCAAACTGCGTGAAAACCTATGAATACAAGATTTTAAACCGCAAGATCGATATGCCGCTGCAGCGCTTATACAGCTATTTCTGCTATTTCAATCTGGATTTAGAGAAAATGCAGAAAGCGGCATCCTATCTCATCGGCGAGCACGATTTTAAGAGCTTTTGTACGGTGCGGACCCAGGCGGAGGAGACGGTGCGGACCATCTACAGCTTAGATATCACCAAGGTAAATGACCTTATTACCATCCGGATCAGCGGCAGCGGCTTTCTCTACAACATGGTCCGCATCATCGCCGGGACGCTGGTTAAGATCGGCATGGGCGTTTACCCGCCGGAGAAGATGGAGGAGATTCTGGAGGAGAAAAACCGAGCGGCAGCAGGTCCTACGATCCCAGCACGCGGGCTGACGCTCGTAAGCCTGGAGTATGAAAAAGAGCTGGCACCGTACCTGGAGGGCGAAAATAAGCACTGGCACTATGTGCTCGATCAGAGAAATGTCCCGGAGAAAGGGCTTGCATACCTCACGATCGAGCGCTGTGAGCCGGAACTGCTTGACGGCGATTTCCTTGCCGTCTGCGCTGACACGGGCAATGAGCACCCTGAAACTCTTGAGTATGTGGCCCGTCTGCATGAACGCACCGGAGGGCCGAAAGTTCAGATCATCAAGGCTGATTTCACTGTGGACCTGGCCCGCAAGAAGCGCTTTTTGGAATCTGGGAAGGCCGTCGCCAGAACAAAAAATCCATGGCCGCAAGAACGTGTTGATTCTGCACTCGCACATGGACTTGAAGCTACCGGGGTGCCTTTCCTTGACTTGTGCCGCTCCAAAGACATGTTCCCCAGCCGAATCCCAGCGTTTTGCTCTCAGCGGCTGAAGCGGCTTCCCCTGCTCATGGTACAACATCCTCTGATTGACGAAGGCTATAACGTCTTTAGCTGGCAGGGTATCCGCAGCGAAGAATCCCTCAAGAGGTCATGCTACCCTATGTGGGAGCAATCGCCCGATTCCGAAGGTTTGACCATTTACCGTCCGCTTATGGGGTGGACATTGAAGGATGTGGTCGCCATTCACCAGCGGCATGGCCTCAATCTGAACCCTTTGTATGGCATGGGATTTGAGCGCGTTGGGTGCCTACCCTGCATCAATTCCTCAAAAAACGACATCCGTATTACCGCACAGCTTTTCCCGTGGGCGATTGAAAAGATCCGTCACTGGGAAGAGGAAGTTCGGGCGGTGTCACGCTTGCGCCGCGCTACATTTTTTCATGCCGCAACTACTCCGGGAAGTTCTGGCCCGGCGCAGATCGACGAAGTCGTACTCTGGTCAAAAACCCTTCGAGGAGGAAAGCAGTACGATATACGGTCCCTGATGGAACCGTCCACCTCCGATGTTTGTATCTACGCGGGAGGGCTATGTGAATGAGAAACCGCACGCAGGGCCGTGGAGGGCTAAATGAACTCAACGCCACAAATTCTTGATCCCTGTTGCGGTGGAAAAATGCTTTGGTTCAATAAAAATGATCGTCGTGCTGCATTTTGTGACCGCAGACGAGAAAAGCATATACTTTGTGACGGAAGGTTTTTTGAAGTGAATCCAGATACGGTATGCGATTTTCGCAAGTTACCCTTTACTGACGAATCCTTTTTTCTTAAGGAATACGCCGACACCATCGCCATGGCGGAAGCCATGGGCGGCACGGGGCTGGAAGCGCAGGCGCTGCCCCTCGACGCCAAGCTGGTGAGCAGCATCGAGCTGACGCCGAAGAAGGATGGCGTGGACACGGAGTCCGCCTTCACGGAAACCTCGAACCTTCAGGAATTCGATGTGAAGGTGCTCGGCAAGCCGTACACGGCCAAAAAGGTTCACGAACTTGTCGCACAGGGCGTGGTCGGCCATGAGGGGCTGAGTGACGCACTGCACGCCGATGCGGAATCCTTTGTCGAAAAACGGGCCGCCAAGATGGAGGATGAGGAACGCCGTGGCGCTTTCATCGCCCGCGCCGAAGAGAACCTCCATGCCATTGACGACGCCCTCTTCCGTTTCGAGCCGGGCACGCAGGTTTCCCTCCTCGGCAGGGACGGCCCGATGGACGGCGTTGTCACGCGCATCAGCCGCAAGAAGGGCGACAACCCCACGGCATTGAGCAACTGGCAGATGATCGTCGCCGTGACCAACGCACAACGCCAGATCACCATTCCTTTCTCCAAGCTGGCCCGCAATGTCAGCGAGCTGGAATCCGGGAAGGTTGTCGTCGCGCCGTCCGGCCTGACCGAAAAACAGATGGAAACGGCGTTCGACTCCGCTCAGAACGAAGTTCGGGAAAAGCGCTGGATTGCCACCGGGAACCTCTTGGCCGCCGCCGAGAAACTGAAGACCGGAAAAATCATCACGTTCGACGACACGCAGGGCAGCCGACGCATGGGCATCCTGCTGAACAAGGGCGTCGACGCGAAGGAACTGGTTTCCGAACTGGATGTGAAGTTCCCCGCCGCCGACGATGCCTTTCGCTTCTTCGAGCGGACGGGCGGCAACGGAATGGTGAAGACGTCGGACAAGCTGCTGCGCATCAGCAGGATGTCCCCGTATGGCGACACGTACCGTATCGCCGTGCCCGCAGCCAAGGCCACGGGCGGAAAATACTATCTGAACACGGGACTTCTGAGCGCCATCGGGCAGGACTTCGTGAAGGCGGGGCGGGATATGGTTGCCCGCCATATTGATGAAGAACAGCTCCGGGCCGCCATGAACGCGCTCCAGAAGCAGGGCTACTCGCTGGTCGCCGACAACTTCCGCACGGAAGCCCGCGACGTCACGGGGACGGCCATCGAAGTCCAGAAAGTAGACCTCACACGAGCCTCCCTGAAAGACGGCGGCAAGGATGTCGTGGGATATGTCTCGCCCGAGATCGCCTCAACGCTCAGGCTGAACAAGCCCGGTGAGATTGTGCTGGACAAGGAAGGTCTCCAGCATATCGAGGAAAGACACGGGGACGAAATCAGAGATGCTGGATTTACGAATGCTCAAGAATTCGTGCAAGATACCCTGAGCAATATAGCCGCGGTTTATCAGGGAAAGGATAACCAATCCTATGAACTTATTTCTGTTTCCGATAAACTCAATAAGCGTGCCATTATTCGTTTGCAATTCTCACCCGACGGACATTTCTATCGAGTTGTGACGGCGACCCTGATTCGCCCCGATAGATACAAAAAAAGAACACCACTCTGGGAAAGGGCGCAGACCAGTCATTCCAATACAGGAACCCCTCACGCAATCTCGGGCCAGAGCAGTGTCTCTCAAGATGCGAACGCATCTGATAGAGAAAATATAGACTCTTCCCGTGCCAGCGTCAACGATTCCTTCATGGATCTCGCCGGGAAACGCCCTCCGCATCGCGCCCGGGTACGGCCGCAGGCCGTGGAACGCACCGTCTCCGCCCTCAACGATGCCGCGAAAAACGCCACGCAAACGGAGGTGGTGCAGCGGTTTGAAGACCTGCCGGAACATATCCGGCAGCAGTACAAGGGCAGGGAATCCGTCTTCGAAGGCGGCTACGATACGGGTAGGGGCAAGATCTGGTTCGTCGCGGCCAACATCAACAGCCTCGACCGCGTGTCCGAAATCTGGATGCACGAGCAGATCGGGCACCACGGTATGCATTCCCTGCTCACTCCGCAGGAACGGAAACAGCTTACCAACCAGCTCTGGGCACAGCTTGGCGGCATGGGCAACGAGGGCATCAGGGACATCGCCGAACGCTACGACCTCGATCCCCGCCTCAACGCCGCCGACCGGGAAACCGTCATTGAGGAATACGTCAGCAAGCGCGCCGAAAAAAAGAACGCCGGTGAGCTTTCCAAGGCCGACGCGCCGCTGTGGAAACGCATCGTCTCCGCCGTGCGCCGGATGCTTGCCCGCGCCATGCGGCGCATCACGGGCCGTGAACTGAACCTTGGCGACGAACGCGTGGACGCCCTGCTCTCCCGCCTTGGGCAGCATGTCTTCAATGGGACGGGCAAGCCCGCTGACGTGAACACGGCAACGGACAAGCCCACAGTCCGGGCCTCCCTCGCTGAGGAACACGTGCGGGAGGAACTCCGCTCCGGGAAGGGACTGCTCTCGGCTATAAAGCAAATGCGGAAGCTGCGCCTCGCCAACGACGAGGACATCTCCCTGCTTCAGAAGACCGCTCGCCCCACGCAGTTCCTCGCCAAGGATCACCCCGAAGTTCAGCAACTCTTGGACATCCAGCTCGACCGCGAAGAAACGCGCTCCCAAAAGGTCGAGGAAGCCATGAAGGGCGTGTACGACGGCCTGAAGAACCTTTCTAAAGCGCAGCACAGAAACCTGACGGCCCTGCTCCACAAGCTCGACGGGAAGAAACTCAATGCCATAACGGAAGAGAGGTTCGTGAAACGCACCCTGCCCGACGGGGACTGGGAATATTCCGGCCTGAACGATGCGCACTACGAACAGCTCCGGGACTTTCTCACGCAACACAATACATTCAAGGGGATCAATGGAGAGAACGTCAGCCTCGACGGGAAAACCGTTGACGTGTTCATCACAATCCGCCGCATGCTGGATAACAGCCAGCTCGGCCTGTACAACCACCTGCGGGAAAGCAAGCTTCCGAAGAATGTCATCGACACGTACCGTTCCAGCATGGGCTCCGTGCACAACTACTTTCCCCATGTCCGGTTCGGCGATCACTCCATCCGCGTGCTGGACGGAGAAGGCAACGTGCTCGAACGGCGGCATTTCTTCGGCACGAAACTCACGGCTGACGCCAAGGCCGCAAAGATCCTCGAAGAACTGAAGGCCAAGTACGGCGACAGTATCAAGGACGTCGAGTACGGGAAGCTGCAAGACCTGTCCGAAGACGTGTTCGAATTCCCCATGCGGACGGCGGACATGGAAAAGGTACTTCAGGAAGCGCTCAACAGCACCGGCATTGACGGGGACATCAAGAAGAAGCTGCTCCGGGCCATGGAGCAACAGGTGGCGGATCTGTTCAAGGCACGCGGTTTCGGCCAGCACATGATGCGCCGGAACAACATCGCCGGGTACGAGATGGAAGACATCGGCAAAGTCCTCTTCACCTACTGCTCAGGCCAGTACGGCTGGCTCACCAAAATGGATGCGGCCATGAAGTTCGGGGAAACCCTCGCCAAGGTCGACGCGAAGAAAAAACCGCGCCTCTACGCTTGGGCCAAGAACTACGTCATGGACATGCTCCGCAATGCCGACCGCCTCGACGCCTTGGTGGACACGGCGAAAAACCTCATGTTCCTGAACTTCCTTGGCGGCAACTTCAAGACGGCCGCCGTGAACCTGACGCAGAACCTCATCACGGGCTACCCGCGCCTTGGCGTGGAGCTTGGGTTCAAACACGCCGCCACCAGCTTCATCCGCGACGCGGGCAAGGCGCTCTGCCATCAGATCAGTGACGGGAAGGCCAAGTCCATCACGCCGGAGGAAAAGGCGTTCCTTCAGGACTTCTACGACAGGGGCATCACCCGTGACAATTTCATGCGCGAGATGATGGGCGATCTGACGGGCGGGCGCATGAGCTACGCATGGCGGCAGTTCTCCCGCGTCATGGCTTGGCCCATGAGCGCAGCCGAACGCTTCAACCGCACGAGCCTCGCGCTCGCCGCCTACCGTGCGGCCCGCGCCGGGAAGGTCGTCAACACGGAAACCCTCGAACGCTTCGGCTACCAGAAGGGCCAGAAGTTTGACGAACAGTCCGCCCGCGACTTCGCCGCCGGACTGGTGACGGATTCCCATTACCTCTACGGCAAAGCGAACCGACCGGAAATCTTCCGGCACGGCGACGTGGGAAAGGTGGCCTCCTCCTTCTACACGTTCCGCAGCTTCACGCACAACACGCTGGAGTTCTGGCGGACGCTCTTCAAGATGGGCTGGCGCGGCAAGGCCGCCGTCGGCATCTCGCTGGGCATGACCGCAACGCTCGGCGGCCTCGTGTCCGTCCCGCTCTGGAGTACGGCCATGACCGTGTGGCGCCAGCTCTTCGCCGACGGCGACGACCCGGAACGCAAGCTCTACAACTGGGCCTACAAGAACGGCGGAAAGAACGCCGCCGACGTGCTGTTCTATGGGATGCCCTCAATGGCGGGCGTGACCATTTCCGGCTCCCTCGGCATGGAACTGCCCATCCTGCAAGACCTCAAGGGCGACAAGCCTTGGGGCCGGCAAATCCTTTCCAGCGGCATGGAAATCTTCGGCGTGCCCGTGGCCATGCTCGAAAAGATCGGCAACACGTTCGAGTTCGCGGGCAAGGGCGACTACTGGCGCGCCACGGAAGAGGCCCTGCCCACGGCGGCCTCCAACGTGATGAAGGCCATCCGCCTTGCCGACGAAGGCATGACGACACGCAGCGGCAAGCCCATCGCCGACGGCACGGGACGCCCGATAAAACTCTCGAAGTCCGAGTCCGTGGCCAAGGCTCTCGGCTTCCAGCCCGTCCGCCAGAGCAAGGCGTTCGACGCCCACAAAGGCCAGTCGGATGTGGAAGCCTTCAAGAAGAACAAGCAGGACGAACTCGTCACCCGCTATCTCAAGGCCTTCCGAGCCAAGGACATGGTGACCAAGGAAGAAGTCCTGCGGGACTGGAGGGACTACAACAACAAGATGATCCGCGAGGACAAGCGCCATCTCGTCATCAAGCCGCTCTACCCCCTCGCCATGCAGCGCATGAAGCCCAACAAACCGCAAGCATCCATGCGCGGCTATGCCCGTGAAACCATGCAACTCCAGTAATGGACACACCTGTGCCATAATCTATCACGGGGCACTATCATTCAGATAAAGATATCGGCGTTGCCGTTGTCATGTACACGGCAACGCCGATTCAGGGCAGCGTTCGAAAGGGATATTGTGATGGTCGACGCCGCAAAGGGCGTCTTTGACGTGCGGCTCAAACCCGAGCACACACAGGGGGACATTGGCAGGCGCTTCTATGAAGTGCAGGTTGCCAAAGGAGCGGACAGGTGGACGGTCGCAACCGGGGAGGTTGAAATCCGACCGTCCATGATTCGGTGAGGAAGTATCTTATTCACTCAGCAAGGCCCAATAAGGGGCAAACCCCTGTTTGGCCAACTCAGCAATTTGAATGATAAAAGGGGAATAATTCCCTTGTGTAGCAATAACATCCAAGTTCTGGTAGTAGTCTGGGCGTGACTCTACCGGGATGATCACCGTGGGAAAGCCTGCCTGCATCAACTCGAAGTTCATGATAAGCCGGGCCGTTCTGCCGTTCCCATCCTTGAAGGGATGGATGTTCACGAAATCCGCATGGACGCGGGCCGCAAATTCCACAGGATGAAGCGTACCCCGCGCCGCACCGTACCACCGGAAAAAGGCTTCCATCTTTTCGGGCACGCGTTCCGCTGGCGGCGGGATGTGCCCTGCGCCGGAGATAAGCACATTCATCCTGCGGTATGTCCCGGCATTGGCTCCGTCGATGTTACGCAGGATCAAATTGTGGATCTCCTTCAGCGTCCTTTCGGTCAGGGCCTCGTCCCTCTGGACGAGCGCTTCCATGTAGTCGATGGCGTGGCTATGCCCTACCGCCTCCAGATGCTCCTTGAGGCTCTTTCCACCGATGGTGATGCCATCCTCCAAAACCGCCTTGGTTTCGCTCATGGTGAGCGTGTTCCCTTCGATGGCATTGGAGTGGTAGGTGAAGCGCACGCGCATGTCCTCCCGGATCTGGGAAACGACATCCGGGGGCAGCGGGCGGTGGGCATCAAGGCGCACCTTGAGTACATCCAACTCGGTAAACAATTCTGCTTTGCTCTTCATGGTATTCTCTTGAGTACACGTTTTGTCTACTGTGTCGCAAAGAGTACATCGGGGCAAGGAGCTATTGGGGCATGAAATGAAAATTTTATAGAAAGGGTACAGATTGGGGGTACAGATCAAATCTGTACCCCTATTTTTTGCATGAAAAAAGGGTTACGATTTTCATCGTAACCCATTGATTTCATGGCGGAGAGGGAGGGATTGAAAATTTACTCGCAACAGGTTGATACTTCTCTATAAATTTTTTTCATTTTTTTGAGATACCCTCAAAAGTACCCCAAAAAGTTTAATGCTCCATCCGCCACATGTACTTTCTCCGCAAGCACATTGACGAGGCATCTATATATCAGGATCGCCAGTCGCAAGTAAAGGCCGGGGGCTGCAAGAGACCCCGGCCCGCCCCTACCCCCACACGCTCTGGAACGCCTCACCCCTCTGCCGGGCCTTCGGCGTCATGCGTGCCTTTCTCCTGCGTTGCGTTATCCGCTTCTGGACATCCTTCATCAGGATACGCATGTGCGGCTTCCCTTCCTCCTCCATCTTCAAGTTCCAATCCTTCAGCACCTTCCGGGCCCGCACCATTTCCGCACTGTCTCCGGCGTCCAGCGCCTTGACCATGATGGTCGCAACCTCATCGGCCTTGTCGGCCCGCACGCTGTCGGAATGCTTTGACGCCGTGTAGGCGTCGTAGCTTCTGGTTGCGGAAACCGGCTGGAAGCCGAGCAGCTTGCCGAAGGCTTCACCGGAGGACAGCTTGCGCGCCCCCTGTTCTCCCGGATCGTTGATGTCCCGTCCCTTCAAGGTCTTCTGACCTTCCGTGGCAAGACGCCATGCCTTCATGCCGTTGCTGACGGCAGTGGGCACAACTTCCTCCACGGCCCGCCAGTAATTGTCCGCGCGCATGGCCTCCATGACCTTGGAAGGCCGCTCCACGAACATATCCCACGGGATACCGATGATGTCGCCGATCCCTTCCGTCAGCACTTCCTTGGGCGTGCCGCCCTTCTGCATCCCCCCAGTCAGAGCAAGCTCCATCTTTAAGGAACCGCCCAGATTGACGCCAGCCCCGGCGGGAAGGCCGTAACACACGATGTCCCGCAACATTGTGTTCTGAGGAAGCTGCTTGCGGATGGCCTCCGTCCAGTCGTCGTCATCGCCGGACACAGCCTGAACCAGAGCCATGACCGTTGCGTAGAACGGCGTGGAGACAAGCCCGCCCAGCGCAATCGTACTTGCCAGTCCTTTGGCGACCATGATTCTTCCCTCCTTGCCCTGCGTCCTGAGCGCCCAAGACCACAATCCAAGCAGGTTGGCGGTGAAGGTCTTGAACGTGAACGCCGCGCCGAGCCCACGCCCGGCCGTGGAGGAGCGGAGCAGTTCCGGGGCATTCGTCTTGCCGTAGACAAAATGGGAATCGCGCACAATCTCTTCGGCAAAGGCCTTGGCCTGTTCATAGGTGGCCTTTTCTCCCTCCACTCCATACCGCTTCCGCGCCGCCGCCTTCATTTTTCCGTCGCGGGCCGCACGGAACGCCGCCAGAGCGAGGGACCCGCGGTTGAAACGTTCCGCCACGCTCATGGGGTAGCCCATGACCTTCATCAACTTGTTCCAGAGCCGGGTTGACGGCCCGCCCGTCACTTGCCCGCGTACCTCCTCCATGTATGCGTCGGTGATCAGAGCGTCGCCATACAGATCCTGAATGAGGCGGGCCTCCTCTTCCGAAAGCCCCTTGCCCTTGTCGCCGGTAAACCGTCTGGCGTACTGGTTGACGATCTGCTTCTGGGCGCCGTCGATGTAGGCGCGCGCCCCGCCCTCCACGTCCATTTGCAGACGCGGCACGCCGACGATGACGTTCTGGGTGAGGTTCAGCACGGCGGTCTTGATGTTCCCGCCGAGATACCACGCGAAGGCCGCGGACTTGATAGTACCCACGGTCCGATCCACACGGTCGCCGTTCCGCAGCATGTCCTTGACGTACTGCGAGGTGTAGCTCCACTCCTGCGGGTGGGCCTTTGCTTTGATCTTGCCGAGGGCTTCAACAAAATCTTTGGATGCTTCCATCTTGGTAAGCCAGCCGGTAAGCCCGCTCTTGTAGTCGTAGAGCACCCGGAAGAGGTCGTCCTTCTCGAAGCCGGGGATGTTTTTCCGTCCGATGGCGTGGGCTCCCCACCCGGAAGACTTCATCACGTCGGCTACGGACTCGTGCAGCACCTCGGCAATCTTCTTTGCCTGCTCCTTGTCAGCAACCTTGGACAGAGCGGCATCGATCACCTGCTCCATCGCTTCAGGGTCAAGGACACGCCGCCCGAAAGCCTCGTCAGGCAGCTTCGTATTCTCGCCAAGGTCAAACACTGTGTCGGGGTATTCCTTCTTCAACGCCTCAAGCCGCTTCTCAAAATGCCGCCGGGCATACCGCTTGTGCAGCGCGTCGAAGTGTTCACGGTAGACGACCTCGCCCTTCTTGTCCTTCCCCTGAATGAAATAATCCCCGTACCGATGGTGGGGGAAGTAGTTGTGGATGTGCCCAATCTGGGTACGGAACTCCTGAATGGCCACGTCTCCCATCTCGCTCATCCGGGCAAGACGGTTGTGGGCGCGCATGAGGTCGTTGTCGAGGCTCACCCTGATTTCGCGCATGGCCTTTTTCACGGCGTCGGACCCGGGCTGCCTGGAAAGCCATTTGTCGTAGCCCTCATACCATTCTGGATTGGCCTTGATGGTGGTGCGCCCGCTCTCCAGCTCTTCGTCCGTCAGGAACTTGTCAATGCCCTCAAGCTCGGCAATCTGCTTGCCGTCATTGTCCCAGACCAGTTTTTTCAACTCGCCCATGTCCTTGCCGGAAAGCTTGTTCTCTCCGAACAAAGAAGGAATTTCCTGAAGGCTGCGGGCGCGTTCCGCCGCCCGTTCATCCTGCCGCCTGACCTGACGGTCGTACACGGCCTTGAAGCCGGGGAACCGCTTCGCCACCCAGTGCGGCAACATGAAAATCCGCTGCATGAGCGTCACGTCGTCGGATTTTCCAAAGATGCTTCCAATCCACGGATCGTTCTTGGCAAGGTTCATGGCATCCTCGGCACTCATGCCGGTGATGTCGCGGACATCTTTGATGTCCCGCAGGGAGGCCAAGGGCTTGTCTTCTACCCGTCCCTGCTGTATATTTTCCTTACTGCTTTGCCCCCGTTGGCCTTGTAGGTTTCCCGTCTGGTCTTTGGAAGGGATTCCGGGAGTAAAAGGATTAGAGGGGGTCTGCTCACCAGATGTAGACGAAGAGGGGGGTGCACTCTTCCAAAGCTGCTTACGCGTAGCCGCCGTAGGATAGTTCATGTCCACGGGGTACGCGTTTTTCACTATATAGTGGCTCCCATCCTTCTCCAGCTCTATGAACCCTGCCGGTCTTGACGTCTTCCCATTGTTTTTCAGGATAAGAAGACTCCTTTTTTCACCTTCCCATATTTCGTTGTAGCCATTCACCAAATCCCATACGAATTCCTGTACGCTGCCGTATCCTGCGGCCCGGATTTCATTGCCGTGGTTGGCTTCAATATGCGTCAGGCCGTATCCTCCCGATAAGGAGTGGATTCCACGCGGAAGCCGAATCGGAGCCGCGCGCAGCAGACGCATGTCCTTCAGGCGCGTCGCCGGGAACTGGGCAAAGTCCACGCTTCCATCCGGCAAGGTGACGAAGTCCGTCTTCTTTCCCGTATCCGGCGAGAAACGGGCATTGTTCGGGTCGCTCCGCTTCGATGCCATAGCCGGGACCATGCCGCCTTCGGCCATGCTTTCGGGCCTGCCCTCAAAGACATACCGATCCAGCGCGGACAACAGCCTGTCCACGTTCTCGTATTTCATGGACCCAGTGCGCCCGGTCACGGCATCCACCAGCGCGTGCCACGCCCGCAGTACGGCCTCGACGACACGCCGCCAGTATGTCAGCTCTTGTCCGGACAGCTTGTATGCCGCCCGCTTTTCAGCGAGGTGCGCGACAACCTCCTCCATGACCAGCGCACGGCCCTCCGCATCGGAGCGGGGATCAACGCCGTACTTTTGGGCGACGGATGCGATTTCCGCATTGCCCATGCCGCCCATGCCCTGCCACAGCCTGTTGAGCACACGCCTTTTCTCGTCCTTTCCCAAAAGCCCGTTCAGGCCGTGGTGCACCATGTTCTCGTGCATCCACACTTCCGCCGCGCGTGCCGTACCGCGCAGATTGTCCGCCACGAGGTACACCGTGCCGGAAGCGGGATCGTACACCCCCTCCAGACGCGACGACACCTCGCCGTAAAGCTGCCGGATATGCTCGGGAAGTTCCTCAAACGACTGAACCACCCGCGTATCGGCGGCGTTGGCCGCCCGTTTTCCGAGCGCGTCCGCGACGGACTGCACAGCCGCCTTGCGCACGCGGAGGCGAGAGGCCGGCACTTCGTTCAGAAATTCGCCGGGGTTGACGGAAGCCATCGGCGCTTCTTCGGTATCAGGCTTCTTGGACGTTTCCGCCAGCTTTTGCTCGATCTCAAGCATCCGCTCACGGGCATCCTCAAGCTCCTTCTTCTGCTCAAACGGACGTTTCAGCTCTTCCTCAAGAGACGCTATCTGGGCCTTGGCGCCCTTGATCTTCGCCGCGTTCTCGGCGGCGCTTCCCGCGTACCGGGCCAGATCGTTCTTGAGGCGCGTGAACAGGCCCGCAGCCCCGTTGAAGGGGCCTGACTCCTTGATGCCATGAGGCCCGGCAAGCTGATAGGACATGGCCACGCCCTTGGAAAGCTCCCCGCCCGCCTCGGCAACATGCGGAAGAACGGAAACCTCCGCCGATACCCCGTTGCCAAGCTCCACAGTCATTCCGGCGGCGTAATCACGCGGGTTCTTCACCTGCCACTGGGCATATTTCCTGATCCCGGAAAGCACCTTCTCGATACGCTTCAATTCGCCGTCCAGCCAGGCTGATACGTCCTTTGAAAGTTCCTTCCTGCCCTCAATCTCGCCGTCGGGGAAGTGCTCATTGACGAATGCGGTGACGGCTTCCGCGCTCTTCGTCCTCCCTTCAAGGAAGTCGAGATTGCTCTTCGCGCTCCGCAGGTTGTACCGCAGGGTTCCGAGACGGGACTCGTAGGCCGCGTTCAATGCCTCAAGCCTGCGGACCTCCACCTGTAGCTGCATCTTCTCTTTGGCAAGCGGATTGCCGGAGAAGGCCGCCATCATGTCTTCAAAGGTCGCCTGTGTCGCATCAAAGGGATTTTCGAATGACCGGGTGCCCACGTCGCCGCGAAGAAGCTGGTTGATGAACTTCTGCTTGCTGATAAGTTGCTGGAAGGTCACGGAGTCCAGCGTGTTTCTGGTTCCGTAGGTCAACACCTCGACTTCGGAGAACATGTTGCCCGGTCGCCGGATGCGCCCGTTGCGCTGTTCAAAGTCCATGGGGCGAGGCGGCGCATCAAGATGGTGCGCCGTGAGCAAACGCTCCTGCACGTTCACGCCGACGCCGAGTTTTTCCGTTGTCCCCATGAGCACGCGAACGTCACCACGGTTCACGGCGTCGAACAGGCGTTTCCTCGCCTCGTCCGTCTTGAAGTCGTGGATGACGGCTACGTCTTCTTTGGGAACGCCTCTGGCGATCAGCTTGTCCCTGATATCCTCGAACAGGTTGAACTTGCCGTCGCCGCTCTTGAAGTTGTCGCAGAAAACGATTTGCGCCGCCTTGTTGTCGCGGTTTTCCTCCCATCGGTCATAGATGTTTTCCACGGCTCTGTTGGCCTTGCTGACCGGCTCGTCCGGCAGGGAAGAATCGACGAGCCGCAGGTCGATGGCCGCCTTTTTCGCCTTGCCGTAGATTTGCAGCGGCACGCTGCGATTTTTCGGATCGGACTTCTCCTTGCCCGACAGCCTGTCCCACTCGGCTCGCTCCTGCCGTAACGCTTCAATATAGTTGGACAGCGACTCCGAACGCTCCACGACCACCTCGTGAATCCTCCCTTCCTTCAGCTTGGGAAGCCCCTTGATGTAGTCGAGGTCTTCCGTCAGAGCCACATCCGCGCCGGAACGCCAGAGCGTGAGCAGCTCCGGGCCGTTCACAAACTTGTTGAAGCGTTCCACCTGCTTGAACTCGCCGGTCGCCGTTTCCTCCAGATCGATGCTGGTGTCGGCAAAGGCACTGGCAAAGTCGTCGAACTGTTCCACCCCGAACTCCTTCAAAAGATCGGGGCGCGTGTAGCGGAACATGGTCCACATTTCCGTCAGGGTATTCGAGATAGGCGTACCCGTGGCGAGCACCACGTTCTTGCCGCCGGTCTTCGCCTGCACATGCCGGGCCTTCATGAGCATCTGCATGGAACGCTGCGAAGAATCACGGTCGAGCCCCTTCACGTTGTCCATCTTGGTGTAGAAGCTTCCGCGCTTGTAGACGTGGGCCTCGTCGATGATCAGCGCGTCCACGCCGAGCTGTTCGAAATAGATGTTCTCGTCCTTCTTCGTGTTCGACAACGCCTCAAGACGATTCTTCAGCTTCTCAATCTTCTTGCGGATTTGTTTGACCGTCCGGCTCTCCGATGATTTCTTCTTGTCGATATCGTCGACTTCAAAATCATTCCTGAGCGAATCCTTATACTCCTCGATCTGCGTCTCGATGAAACGGGCTTCGTTCTCCGGATCAATGGAAATGGAATTGAAAAAGCCATGCGGCGTGACCACGGCGTCCCAGTCGCCGCTGGCAATCTGGGCCAGAAGACGCTGGCGATTCTTCGCGTTACGCTGCTTTTCCGTCGGCGCAAGGATAGCCGCGCGCGGGTACAGCGTCTTGAAGGTAGCCGCGAACTGCGACAGGGTGGACGCCTGAACGACAATCCACGGCTTTTTCGCCGTCCCGAGACGCCGCATTTCCATCGCCAGCGTAATCTGCAACATGGTCTTGCCGGAACCGACGCCGTGCGCGAGCAAGGTGGATTCCTGCAACCCTCGGACAACGCCTATCTTCTGGTTCTCCCGCAACTCGATGGAGTGGGAAGCGCCGGGAAAATGCTTGATGTCGGGGGCCGTGAACTTGCGCGGGACGAACCCGTTGAACCGACCGTTGTACTCGTCTTCGACGAGTCTCCCGGCGTCGTCATCCTTTTTCAGCCACGACTGGAATTCGTTCTGAATGGATCGCTGCTTTTCCTGCGCCGCCAGCGTCTTCTCGGTGTTCTTCACACGGGACGTTTTCCCGTCGGCGTTGTAATGCTCGTCGTAGACCTCAGTACGTTTCAGGTTCAGACTGTCGCTGATCAGGTCAATGACCGACGCACCGTCCACTCCCCAACGGTTCCGCGCTTCCGGCGTGCCGCCGTAAGCTTCAACGTGCCACTGCGTCGAACCGTCTTCGCCTTCAAGACGCGCCTTCTCAACGGATGCGCTGGAAAAGCCGAGATGCTTCACAAACGCCTCGTAGACCTTGGCGGGAACCCACGACGAGCCGATGCGGGCGTGGATGGCGTCGATGCCGATACGTTCCGGCTGGACCTTCCGCAGCGCCTCCACGTTTTTCTCGTAGGCCGGATTGTCCTCTCGGCCTGCTTCCGCCATTTCCAGCTTCTTGCGGACATTGCCGGAAAGGTAGATATCGTCCGGTTCGATAAGCCCCGTTTCCGGGTTCTCGAAGAGGGTTTCCGTCTTGAGGAGTTCGGCACGGGCTGCCTCCGGGCTCATGCCGAGGAGATTCCCGATATACCCGACGTCGATCCCCGTCCTGAAGATACGGCAGATCTTGATGGCGTCCTGAATGTTTTCGGCGGATGTCGGTTCCTTGAAAGGGAATATCGTGCGCTTGGTGAAGATGTCGGCCTTGGCCACCCGCTTTTCATCGACCTGATACGATTCCCCCTTACGCTTCCCGCTCTTGTACGTCTTGGTGACGGGCACACTGACGAGGCGCTCGATGGCCGCGACCGTGGGAAATTCGATGTCGTCCTCAAGGAATCCGTTTCCGTCCTTGTTGATCGGGCCGTAGTCCTTCACGTAGGCATCATAGGCACTATTCAGCGCGTCCCGGAGCTTGCCGATCCCGGCGTCGTCCGCATCGCTGTTCATCGCATTGATGAGGTCAAAAACCGATTTTTTGACGCCGACGTAGCTTGCCGCCTGCCGTACCTTCTTCGGCTTGTCGTCCCACTCGGGCTTAACCAACGCCCCGTCGGAAACGGTGAACAGGCCGCCGTCCTTCTCGACAAGCGCCCCTTCCCGCATCCCGGCATCCGCGATCCGCTCTTCCCGTTCGACGGGAACCGCTCGCCCCTCGCCGAACACGTTTGCCGGAAGCGCATCAAGAGCCTTTTTCAACCCGTCCTCTATGCTCTCCCCGTCCTTCGGCTTGAGGGTGTACTCGTTCTCCCCGTACATGGACCCCTGCAAGGAATGCTCGCCGAGCACCATCTCGGGATGCTGCACGAAGTATTCGTTGACGACCGCCGGGCCGTCCGGCGTCTCGACGTTTTCCACGTTGCGGAAGGCATTGGATACTGGAGAAAGGCCGGAATCCTTCTTGCGGAAAATCAGGATGTCGGTCGTCACCTGCGTCCCGGCGTTCTTCTCGAAGGCCGTACCGGGAAGCCTGACCGCCGCCACAAGATCGGCCTTCCTGCCCCATTCCTCACGAATCGAGGCCCCGCTCACGCTGTCCATCGTGAAGTGAGACGTGATCTCCATGACCAGCCCGCCGGGGCGCGCCGCGTCAATGGAGCGGGAAATGAAATAGTTGTGGATGGACTGCCTGGCGTACTGTGGGCGCTTTTTGTCCGTAACCCGAAAATTGCCGAAGGGAACATTGGAAATCACAAGGTCGAGGGTGTTGTCCCCCACGCGCTTCGCATTCTCGAACCCCGTCACCTGAATGTCGGCATCCGGATAGAGCTTGCCGAGAATCCCCCCGGTAAGCGTATCCAGTTCAACGCCGACGAGACTGGAACGGCCGGAAAGGCTTTCGGGCATGAGGCCGAAGAAAAGCCCGGTACCCGCCGACGGTTCAAGCACCCGTCCGCCACGGAACCCGAGCTTTTCCGCCATGCCCCACATGGCGCCGATGACCTTGCGGTCGGTATAGTGCGCGTTGAGCGTGGACTTCTCGGCGGCGTCCCATTCCTGAGCGGTCATCATGCCGCCGAGATCGGGATGCAGCGCCGTCCCGTAATTTTTCTTCCACCGCGCGTAATCCGAACGCTTCTTGTCGTCGGCATAACGCAACGCCGGAGGAAGCCCCCCGTCAAACCGCTTTTCATACTGCGCGGCGTAAGCGTACTCGGTGTTAAACACTTCCTGAGCGAGAGAACCCCATCCGGTGAACTGTGCGAGACGCTTCTTTTCCTCCGGCGTCGCGTCCCGCTTTTCCTCGTTCAGCTTCTTGAGGATGCGGACGGCCTCGATGTTGGCCTTGGCGCGGGTGACGTTCCCGCCGGGAACCAGCACGTCATCGGGGCCTACACGGTGATTTCGACTATTCTTCCGTCCTCGCCCTCCGTCGGCGGAAAGTTTTCCGGCTCGTCCGCCCAATCCAGAATTGCTTCCCTCAGCTCCTCCGGCATCTCCGCGTCCAGATCGATCATGTCCGGAGGGCACAGCGCCGTCTCGATCATTTCCTCCTTCGCGTCCTCCGGCGTGTCGTCCATCTCGCGGTGAATCTGCGTCATGACGCACACCATTCTGTCGAGGTGATCCAGAAGTCCCTTGTGCCCCGGCGTCTCCCACAGCTCCATTACCAGCTCCGGATCGTTGTCCAGAAGCCATATGAGACGCATCTTCCACCACGGGGAGTTCTGCGGGTCCATTACCGCCACGGTCATCGGTTTCGCCATGTTCGCCCTCCTGCATTTTCTTGGATTCTACCACGGGAGACGTTGCCCCGGAAAGCGTTCTGTCCGTATTTTCCCGCTGCTGCCTCCATGCGTTCTTCTCCGCCCACCGCCCCATCATGGTATCGATATGGCCCCGGATCGCGTCAAAATCCTTCACCCATGCTGCGGGCAGGGGATCCGCACGGAATGCGGCCGTCACCCTGTCCAACAGATCGCGGACAAGTTGGGCCACCCGCGCGAACAGGCTTGGCCGCTCATCGGCCATCTTCGCCCAGAACGATTCTTCGGTGAGCCGCTTGCCCACGAGGTCGGCCCCGATCTCCTCCAGAATAGCTTCATCCGACATCCGGGCCACGGTTCCGTCGCCCCCCGTTCGACGATCGAGGTTTTCACGGTAACGGGGAATGGCGTCTTCCTGAAGGTCATCCAACAGATATTCTTGGAATTGTTTATATGCTTTGAGGTCTTCGCTCCGCATTCTGTGCAGGAGTTCATGCCCGAGGACGAAGAGATAAGGCTTTTCTCTCTCCGCGCTCCCCTCCATGAACACCACATGCTCAATGGTCGGAACAGACGCGCCGCGGATGCCTGTCTGAACGGACGAACTATCCTTGAAAATGACGACATCCTGTCCGAAAACACCCCCGATCTCTTTCAGCCGGAGCGAGGTTTCGCTGTCCTTCCGTACTGGGATAAATCTGAGGCTCTCCTCATCCACACCGAGTTCGGACGCCGTATGTCTCTTGAACTCGTTCAGTACGAGTTGTTCGTAAGCCTTCTTTCGTTCCTGCGGGTTCAATCCGTGCGCCCATGCCTCGGCTTCAGGAGAAACCCCGCCCTGCTGACGTTCTATGGCCCGAAGCAGCTTCCGCTCTATTCCTTTCCGCCCATTTTTCTCAAACGACGCATTTTTCGTTCCTTTGCTTCCTCCGGATACATCGCGTCCCACTTCTGGCAATCCTCGAAATGCTGGCTCATCTCCTCGTCCAGAAGCAGATCTTCCCGAGTCAGGAATCGTAGGAATCTGGTTGAAGGACACATTCTGGCCCCGCCCTTCTCCGGGAACCTCGACAGATCCCGCGGTTCGTTGAACAGCGGCTCCAAGTCCGGCCTCTCTGCCATCAACTCCAGGTAAAGCCGTATCCAGATCAGGTCTATTTCCCAAATCCCCATGGTATCGTCCGGATCCTCTTGCAGCCGCAGCCAGTTCTCCCGGATTCCCCGCCGCGTCGACGGGTACAGACTCCGAAAGAAGCTCTCCAGTTCCAGTTCCGGGCGTTCCTTGCTGTAGACCGGCATGGCCTTCCTCCTTTTGCCCGGAGTCTACTCCACGCCTTTCCCCGGACAAAGAGGATTCTCCCGTGCCCGCAGCAAATTCCGATGCCAAAATCCGCTCTATCAGACTGTTCTTATTCTTTTCCTTGCGTGCGGCGGGCAGTTCCTTTTCGGGAACAAGCGCCAGAAGTTCTCGCCGCGTCATCCCTTCCAGCCGTTTACGAGCCTGTTCTTGAACGGCGGGAACTTGCCCAGCGTTCTGCTGTCCGGCTGCCATCCCCGCAGGGGACGGGACAACCGAAGGGACGGACGGATGCCGTTCCGAACGGGAGGCCGGAGCGGGAGAGGGAACTGCCCCAACAATGATGTGGCTCCGCAGGAAATCTTCCGGAACCGTGTCCGGCGCGCGCATCCCAAGCCCTTCCGCCTGCGCCGTGGTATCGCCGCGCGGGGCCTGCATGGGAACACCGCCCGCAGGCTGCGCGACGGGCGAAGACAACCCGCCGACAACACCCTGTGCCGGAGCAGTGGAAGGCATGGATATGGCAGGGCCGGACGGTGCGTTGTACGGCGTCACCAAGGTACGGTCGTAGGCGGACTGAGAAACGGCATTTCCAGCCATGAGAGGAATCCGTGCATTGCCGCCAACCGGTCGTGCCTGCGGAGCGTTCGACATCGGAATGACCGTATAGGGAACATCTATGGCATCCATGTGGCCCGGATTCTGGTTGAGGAAGTTCATCCCGTACATTGTCGAAGGCTGTCGCACTGCCGGGGCATTCTCCCCATAATCTCCGACGATGAGGTCCACCGTCTTCCCAAAGGAAATACTTGGTCCCTTCGTCATGTCCCAAAGATCAGAAACAGCGTGCTGGTCATCTCCGCCAACACGCTGTTCATTCTGCCTTACCCATTCCGCCGTTTCGTCGTACCCGTCATCGAACGGATCAACCGGCTTTATCCGGTCTGTGGGAGCCCCCTGCGGCTGTTGTCGTCGCAAAACGTCTTGGTAGCTCTGTCCACCGAAAACCCCACTCAGGCCAAAATCTTCCGCCTGCGGCCTCTGCCCCCCATTCGGCGTGGGCTGTTCCATATTTGATGCGGCCTGTTGCGTGGATGGCTGGGGATTCTCTATAGTGGGTGGAACCGTTGTTCCGCCTCCCGATTGCTGGATATTCCCCTCTTGTCCGCTGTTCCTCCCCGCAAGCGTCCGCCGGAAAGCGAGGTCAATCCCCTTCTTTCCTCCGGCGAAAAGCGTGGTCTGGGCAATCGTGGCGGGTGCCACCTCAAAAAAGGCATCAATGGGTCCGGGGGCCTTATCCCGAAGCCCCATGTCGGCTTCAATGCCGCCCTGCCCCATCTGCGTAATGGTTTCAGTGCCAAGTTCTTCGCCATACAGGCCAAGGATGCTCTTAAAGGCTCCCTTGATCCCGCCTTTCACCTTGGAGCCAAGAGGGCCAAGGAGTTTGGTCATCAACAGATTGCTTATCGCCTCGGGACCAGCTTCCCAAAGGCCGTACTCCGTGGCCTTGTCCGCGAAGTAGCCCTGTATCTTTCCCCATTCGTCAGGAGTCGGTTCACGCTTGAGCACTTGCGTGCTGGCGTCATAGAGCGTCCGGTTGAACTGCGCGACGGAAGCCTCGTAAGCCGTCTTCCCGGAAGCGGCCATGCCCGCGCCACCGGCAACGACAGGATTCCCGCCGGAAAGCAATCCACCAGCGGCCCCGCCAGCAAGACCAGCTCCCATTGTGGTCAGACTGTAGGGGATGGAAGACATGGCTTCGGTTACACCACCAAAGGCCTTCCCCGCGTATTTCTTATGATACGCCTCCAGTTCGCGCTGCGTCTGGGCTCGCTGCGCCATCTCTTCCTTGTCCGTAGGATCAAAGCCGCTGACGACGTCCTGAACGGTATCCACGATACCCCCGGGGAGGAAAGTCAATCCTTCCCCGACGGCCTTGGCGGATTCCCATGTGCGTTCAAGAATACCGGGCTGTTCCTGCGGTTCCTGTTCACTCATAGGCGCATATTGCGCGAACCAATTTTCATCAATAGAGGGGATGATACCATGAATGTCTGTGCGTGTGGGTCGGGGAAGATTATTCCTTGCCATCGATATGCCCTTCTAGTTGAATTGATTAATACCCGTTTGGAATACCGGGATCATAATTTCTCAATCCGTTATTAAAAGTATTCCACCAATCATAGATGTCCTTCAGATGTGCGGGTTTTTCAGGCGGCCCAACAAAAGCTCCCGCCACCCCTTCGGGTTGGCCTTGGCTGGAACCTCTGTTGGTGGCCTTCTCTATCTGCTTCCCAAATTCCATGAACTTCAATCCGGACTTGTCAGTGGACTGCTCCGATGGCTGTTGATGTTGCCCTTTGTCTCCGCCAGACAACTGCTGGTAGATGTACTTCTGGGCTATTTGCCTGAGTTGCGTTTCAGAGGCATTGGGGTTCTTTGCCTTCGCCATACTTACGGCCTGAGTCACAGCGTCGTCGTACGCGGCAAAGGCTGAGTTTCTGGTAAGCCCGTGCTTCCCCATCAAAATTTCGAGGCTCATTCCGATATAGGGATTATAGCTTTCATTCCCCATATCGTCTTTCGAGGTTGAAACTTTGTTTATCCACGACCTGTCACCATCCGTAAGATTGAAGGCCATGCCTCCGGCCCCCCCGCCAAGCCCACGCCCGGCGGCGATACGCTGCGCGTTGTCGATCTTGGCCTTCACGTCGGCACGCACCCATCCTTGGCTCATAAGGTCGTCAAGGCTGCCCACCATGCCGCCCATCCCTCCCTTGTCGTCAACGACACGATACGAAGGCCCAACAGAGTAGTCGTCATGTCTGTTCTGCGGGATGACGTAGATGGTTTTCCCGCCTTTGGTCAGCGGAATCCATTGGTTCGGATCGGAAAGAGCCTGAGCGTTGCCGAGGATGGTTCCCATCTTGTAACGGGCTGACGCAGCAAGGAACCGCGGATTCACTGTCTGCATCTGCATGTTCGCGCCGCGAAGCACACGCTGTTCGCCGGACATGATGCCATTGAGCTGCTCAAAAACTTGCTGAGGCGTCATGCGTTCACCGGTATCAATGAATTTTCCTTCTTTCGACGAACGGAACGATTCGGCAAAATCGCCGTCCTGTCCAAGCTCGTATTTGTAGGGAAGAGGCGACTTTGCGGAGAGTTCGCTTACGATTTGCCCGAACCTTCGCATATCGCCAGACTGATAGGCTTTCTGTGCCTCGAAAGCCAACGGACGGAACGTCTTCTGGTAAAATTGATCGTCCGCCGCCTCCATGTTCTTGAGCATGGACAATCGGGATTGTTCCGTATTCGCGCGGTCGAGCATGAACTTTCCCATTGCCTGTACGCCGTGCCGGGTGTTCAGGATGGAATCTCCATCAAGGGCCGACAGATCCCCAGAACTTCCAAGTTTACCAGTGATATACTCATACGCCTTATTCGTGGCGTCGCGTTCATCCTGCTCATGCCGGACTTCCCCGATCTGCTGGCCGGTGCGCATGGCGTTGCCGAGAAATCCGACACCCTGCATGGCGTTCCGCCACGGATCGTCGCCGTATCCCCTCATCGTTCCTCCCTACAGATAGTAGCTTGCGAGGCCAGCCAAGGCTCCGGCCGCCAGAAGTCCCCACCCCACGGGCCCGGCGGCGGATGCAGCGCCCGCCGCCTCCGTCGCCGCTGTAGTCGCCCCGCTTACTGCGGCAGCGCCCCCGGCATTCGCCATTGATTCCGCAGCGGCAAGTGATGCAGCGGCGCCGCCAGCCGTTCCCCCATTTGCCAGAGAAAGAGCTCCGCCGCCGATTGTTTCGGGAAGCGTGCTTCCAATCGCTCCAGCGGCACCGCCAATACCTCCCGCCACTTCCTCTCCCCCGCCACCCAAGGCCCCTTTCACCCCGCCCCACATGGCTTTGGTGGCCTCGCTTCCGGTGAACATGTCGGCCATGCCCAGACCATAACTGCCGCCGGCGATCATGCTTCCGAGCGCGCCGCCGAAGCTCTTCTTCGGTTCCTTCACTTCCTGCTTCTTCGTCATGCCCGCCGTGGTCGCGGAAGCGTTCTGCATCCCCTGCAATGCGGCCTGATAAGGACTCTGCTGTCTGTACAACGCCATCAACTGCCTCCGCTCATGAAACCGACGCCCTGTAACATACTGCCCGTCGGGTTGAACGATGCGGCGTTCTTCAGCCGCTCGTAATTCTCTTGTTCCGCGCCGACGCGGGCCTGCGTCCGCGCTCCGGCCATCTGCGCGGCCTTCTGCGTGCCGAGCGCCGCCTGTATCCCTTGAAAACGCCCGGAGTTAGGGTTGACGCCCATCCGCGCGCTCTCCCGAGCCATCGTGGCCCCGACGTCCTTCCAGACATTCGAGGCGTCAGCCGAGGCCAGCCCCATGCGCTCGTTCACGTCAACGCCCTTCGTCGAGGCGTCCAGAAACTGTTTGGCGGCCTGTGTCTGTCCGGGAAGGAGTTCTTTGGCGGCGGAAAGCTGGTTCTTGTATACCTCCGTTTCCAGAGGGAGCAGCTCCATGTTCGTCTGTGCCTGCGCGATTTCATAGGGCTTGAAGTGCTTTTGCCACATGTCCATGTATTCGCGGGCCCACGACTGCTGTTCTTCGGCGATGGTGGCCATCCGGTCGTTGTACACATAGTCCACCGACTCCACCGAACCACCGCCGCCCTTGCATTCCGCAACCTCACCGTCATGCCAGTAGCCTTCCTGCTCCAGCGTTTCTCCGGTCATCATGTCGAGGACCAATTTCGTGTAGATCATGCGCCGCATGGGCTTTCCTCCAGAGATTCGCGGGTGGTCGTGGTCAATACGGCATCCTCCGTCAACCCCGATCCCGCGTTGTAGGCGAAGTGAGGCAGGACGCATTGTTGCTTGGCCCCACACAGCAGCGCCAGCTTCCACGCCAGCGGGTTGCACGCCGGGGCGATCCCGATCAGCACGTCGAACAGGTACCCCCGCGCGTCCCGAAGTCCTAGATAGTGCCGAAAAATGCCTCTGCCGATCTTGATGGTCCGCCGCCTGCCCCAGAACGCTCTGAACAGGGCATAATGCCCGCGCGCAGAACGCCCCTCGATGGTGTTCAGCCAGCTCACGCCGCAGGGCTCCCCATCATACGAAACCAGAAACGGAAGCGAGCCGGGACGGAACAGATCCGCCTCGAACGCCTCGGCGGACGTCACGGTCCCGTCCATGAACACCCGCCTTGCGGTTCCCTCCAGTTCAAGCCGGACATACACGTTCCGAACAAGTGCCCGCTCTTCGGCGCTCCCCCTCAGATAGACAAGCCCGACACGGCTCATGCGGCAGTCTCCTTTTCATCGCCCATCGCAATCCATGTGAAATCCCCGCGTGCCGTGAAAGACCAGACTCCCGTACCGGCACCCTGCCCGTCCGTGGCCTCGGTCCATGCATCCGGCCCCACATGAACGAGCTGCGCCTCTACGGAGGCGGGAACCGTACAGGCGACCGAGGCCAGAAAGAGCATGGGGCGCGCTTTCCAACTTCCGGGGATGACGACACTTTCTCCATCCACGGCATTTCCGAAACGCCACACGGGCGGAACCGGAATCACGCCCGGTGCCATTTTCCCCGCCGTAACGCTGCCGTCTTCAAGCTGTGCCGTCCCCACGGCCGCATCGGCGATCTTCCCACCGGTGACGCATCGACCAGCCAGCTTCATCTCCGTGACGGCATGGTCGGCAAGCGTGCGGGAAACCACAGCGCCATCCCCTATCTTGTCGTCGGTCACGGCCCGATCGCACAGCTTGCTCGTGGCGACGGACCCCTTTTCCAGCGCGTCCTCCGTAACCGCCCCGGCGCCCAATTCGCGCGGGGTGATGGTACTCTGCGCCAACTTCTTTCCGGTCACGGCACCGTCACGGATTTTCCTTTCCGTCACCGCGCCGTCACAAAGCATGTCTACCGTAATCGCAGATGAGCCTATGGGCTGCGGGGCCTGAAAGGAAACAACCTCCGCCGCCCGGACGGCCCGGGCCGTTTCAGCTCCGCGCATGTCGCCCGACAGTCGCCTGAGCACCGCGTCGATCGATGACAGATAGGCCGTCAACTCACGGGGCAGCCCGCGAGGCACGGAAGGCAAACCACGATCAGCGGCCATATTCCAGATCCTCCACACTGCTTCCCAGGCGGACCTCGTACACGGGACTCCTCCCGGAAATCTCAAAGCTCCAAAGCCGTTCCGAGCGCGTGGGAGGGATGCGCCGCGTGCGCGAATCCCTGAACGCCATGTGAGCCCGGGGGCGTTCCGCATCCGGCCCGAAAACCTTGAGTACTGCCGGAGCAGTCGTGCCCTGTTCGCCTTCGACGCGGGCGCAGGACATTCCGGTCAACGCCGACGTAAAAAATACCTTTGACCGCCATGTATACTCCAGAGACTCTCCCGCCTCGAACCTGTAGACGCCGTATCCGTTCTTCGTTTCAATAGATAGATACACACAGTCGTCTTCCGAATGATGGTACAGAGCGTGAACCTTCCAGTCCTCGGGAAACCGGACCCTCACGACGTCTGTTCGCCCGAGGTTGAACAGGAGCCCCTCGTTCGTACCGGAAAAGAACGCGACGTACCGCCCGTCGTGCACCGTGCCCATGAGCGTTTCAGGATGCAGCTCCTGCCACTGCTCACGCGTGAAGGTCTGCCCGGAAACAAGGGACTGCTCGTTGCTCGTAAACATCATGAGCCCGTCCGGGCTGGCGTAGATGACGCCTCCGGGAAGCGACGCGACGGACCGGGCGGACATGCAGGCCTGTTCGATGGGCAGGTGCACGAGCTGGAGCGACTCCGGCACCCCACCCTGCGCAAGATATGGCCTGCCCGTGGTCAAGATGACGATGGTGGCGTCAACATGCCCGAGTGCAATGATGGTGTCCTCGACCGTCAGCCTGTAGATGGACGGGAATGCATACGGATAGAACGGCTCCGACACCAGCAGTTCATTTCCGCGAAACGCCGCATAGATGCCGTTGTCAGTCTTGATCAGTCCCCGCGCGTCGTCGGGTATGGGGTCCCAGGTGGACGTCCGGAGAATCTCCGTGGAAACATCCTTGTCCAGTATGGTGTCTGTATAGGATGTCACCTCCGCCGGAAGCTCTGCGAGAAAATGGAAGTCGGACGCCGTGGTGCCGGAAACCGTGCGGTAGATGCGAATATGCGAAACCGTGAGCCCTTCAAGGGCGGGAACCGCAAAACCGGACAGAGTAACGCCCGCCCCATTCGGGACGTCGACAACCTCCGACGGCGGCGACGGCGCGGACTCCTGTTGGATAAGACCGCCCGCGAGAGACTGGACGAAGGTGTAACAGTACGCGGATGAACGAACGATCGAGGACTCTTTTTCCGGGGTAAGGATCTCTTCGAGCGTCGCATAGGGAGTGACTTCGACATTCCTTTCCTCCACTAGGGCACCTTCGGAACCATACCGGAGGGGAAGCTCCGCATGAGTCCGCGCGCAGAACCCGAATACGGAAGTGGCCAATGCCGCCTCTTTGGCGACGTTCGCCACAGGCGCGACGGAAGGCCGGGGAATCCCCAACCGGTGGATCTCTCCGCCAGAAAGCCGCTGTGTTGGATAGCCCCTTTCTCCCGTCACAAGGACATGTCCAAGCGGCTTCTCACCATCTACATCAGCCACGGCGCTTTTCACGGCGCTGACCTCGCCTTCCCATGCAAACCAGCCGTCAATGTCGTGCTTGAAAATGGCCACGGCGGGAGCGTCCAGCGGCTCCATAAACGCGGCGCCACGGAGAGGCCGGAGGCTCCCCCGATCCAGACAACAGTTCACAGCAGCGACCGCATACCCGCTCTCCAGCATCCGAGGTTCCATACGCGGCATTTCACCGAGAAATGAAGTCACAGCAAGAGTAGGCATCACAACCCCGGGCCATCGCCACCGCTTCCGCCGGACTCCCCGCCGGAGCTTGTGTGATGGGTCTTTACGTGTTCCTTGATGGCTTCGGCGATGATGCCGTCAAGTCCTGCCGTTCCCGACAGGAAAAGGAGTACATCTTTAGAACCGTCGATCTCCACTACCCCGGAAACCACGCCCGAGCAGGAGAGCTTCACAGGCGCGTAAAGCCTGCCCGCCGTGTCCGCGCGTTTGGCCACATTGGCCTCCTCGACGCGCTCATCAAGCGTACCGTCGGCCTTGCGATCCACATCCAGCCGCTTCCAGCCCTTCCACTCGCCTCCAATGGTCGCGCGGGCCGCAATCTGAAGCTGCTCCGTGTCCACGACGAACTGGAGCAACTCCCCGGAATCAGCGTTGAAATGGAATCCGAAAATCATGCAGGCCGTGCCTCCAACGCCGCAAGCTGTTTCATCAGACTCGCTATCTCGGCATCACGCTTTTCACCAAGCCACCGTTGATATGCACACTCCAGCGCAAGGGCTTCTTCGTAACGAATGCTGTAGCAATCCCCCGCCTCTCTTTCAGGAATCAGAACACGTTCTTCATAATGAAACTCTTCCGGTTCCTTTACCGAACCGTCTTCATTGTGCGTTTCTTCTCTCGTAACGACCTTAAAGCGTTCCGTTACGGCTTCCTGCGCATCCCATTTGTCATAGCAGACGATGCCGTACCGCATGGCGTCAAGGCCTTCCGAAGCGAAAGCCGCGATCACCTGTTGCGCTATGAGTCCTATATGTATACGCGCCGCACTGCCCTTTTCAGCAACCGCATCATTGAAGAGAAACTGTTTGAATTCCACCTTTCCCCACGCCTTGAAGACGGATTCGTCTATGGGCCTGATATCCTTTTTCAGCCGTTCGTCCGATGTTTCTATGGTCCCTGTGGATGCGTATACCTGTGACCAGCGCTTATTAGACCATCCATTTGCGATAGTGCCATCTGTACCCGGATTTACTGCTACAGTTCCAACCGATAAAGCATTCGAGAGCGTACCTGACGCATCCGTGCAGAAAAAAAGATGGTGGGAAGATGCGGATTGACGCGCCCGGTAAAACGTATTCGGATTCCCTTTTTCTACGTAAATATCGTTCTGGCTAGTGTCATCAACCTGTAAAACGATTCCGGCTGTGCCTGTTCCGGAAACCTTGTTGATAATGACGGAAGCGTTACCACCGTCTGTATTGTTTTTGATTCTAAGGGAATCTCCGGTTATATTGAATGGATACGCACCAACAGTTTTTATGTGGTTCGGGCAGTAGCCAACGTGCCATCCGATATCCGGATACCCGAGATCCTGAAACCACGAATCGCATTTGAATGCGGTTGTTCCCGGAATGCCGTCCATGCTGCCGTTGCGCATGAATGCGCCACGGGAAATCTGTATCGCATTCCACATTCCATAGGGGTAATTGTCCATTCCGCCCGAGATCAAAATACCCGCATGGGCCATGCCCTTTGAAGAAAACGCCTTGACATGTTGGCAGATTGTAGCTCCTGCGGGCGTCCCATTCGTTTGCTCAGTTCCTCCATTTTCACCGACTATGGCCCAATGTTCGGAAGCCATGATCAGCCCTGAGCCCTTTGACTCGTTATATACGGCGGAATGGATCGCGCAGGTGTCAGAGTTGTTGATGCCATCGGCGGGATCTTCCTTCTGGCAGCGCCCCCAGATGGCCACGGCGTCGCCGTCGCCATTGAGCCTGTTCTGCATGAAGCCTCTGATGCAGACGGGGTGGGAATTGCCCATGCCCTTGGCCGATCCGCGAACCTGAATTCCCTGAGCGCCGGATCCGTATTCCGTCCAGTCAAAATAGCCGTCGCTGTACGACTCAAAGCTCAGGTCTACAAGTGGCGACCATGACTCTTTGCCCTGAAATGTCCTATAATGCTGAATAACAGGACCAATCGTTCCCATATGGTTGGCAAAGGCGCTTTCGCGCATACCAGAAGCTCCATCACCCTGATACACCGAAGCATCCATCACATGATCGACGCCATTGCCGAAACATCCCTGGACAATGGAACGGATGATTCCATTGACACGGTATTGCCCAGACGGAATGTAGCCTACCCCTCCCCTTTCAAGAGCCGCCTGCCAGAGTTCCCACGCCTTGGTATCATCATGCACCCCGTCGCCCTTCGCCCCGAAGTCCTTCACGTTGATGATATCGGCGAAGCGGGTGGAGAGCCCCCGGGGGGTCATGGTGCCGTTTGCCAGTACCTGTAACCGACCACCGTCACCAAGGGCCGCAGGCTCAAAAACGGCCAGGGCATCTCCAGTCTTCTGAGCAAAAATCCCCCCGGACAATGCCGTTATCAGCTCACGCCGTGTCATATCCATATGTTTCCCCTCATAATTATTGAGAATACGTTTTGACGTAGTATATTCCATCGGGCGATGCTTCCGTAATATCATCCAGCGATTCGACAACCCGCACCCGAAACGACTGGGCATGATCATACGCCATGTCCGCCCATGACTTGGACTCTTCGGCCTTAGTACTGGCTATCCCGGCCTTGGTCGTGGACAGTTCCGCATTGACAACAGCGATCTCACATGCCTGTTTCGCTATGACCGCACTGTCCACTGCATCTTTGATATGAACGGATATGGAAGCGGCTTCTTCCGTCGCGGTTCGTGCGGCGGCACAGGCCGCTTTGCTGGCGGCGAGCACCTCCGACGTTATGATGGCCCCGGCGCCACGTACAGGGTACGGTTCAAGATCGCATATTTCCTCAAGAAAGCAATTTTTATTCGGGATAGATGCGTAAACGGTAATCGCTTTTCCGTTTCTCGGCATCATCTTGAATCTGTACTCGCTGCCTTCAGTGCCGAGCTCATTGGGAAACAACGCTATGGTGCAACAGCCCGTCTCATCAGTCTGCCCCGTGTATTCTTCGGGTACGATGTAACCGTTATATCGTTCGGGCGTCATGAGCTTCGCCTTCACGGAAGCGCCAATCTCTGGATCACCATCCTGATCGTGCAGCCTGACGGTAACCATAACGGTGGGGATAGACGTCATATAGCCTCCCGGACACGGATGGATGGATACGTGATGAAGGAATCAAGTCCCCGAACAGCACGGATTCTGGCCTTGGCCACGCCTTCCTCGTACAGGGAAAAATGCAGTGTGGAACCGCCAGGGTTGCTCCAGCTTACCTGGGGCCCGCTCTGGCTCAGGACTCTGGCCAACGTGCCCGCCGCCAGATAGTCTCCCCATTCTTCAAGTATCTGTTCAGGTATTCGGGTGGCGAAGCGTGTCGGGCGGATCGCCGCAACTATCCTGACCAAGCAGTCCTGACGAACGGGTGTATGGAATGCCACCACGCCATCGTCGCTTCTGAAGTCCATGCCCGGCGACAAACGACTCCCGGCAAGCTCAAGCGCGAATACACGGGAAACGGCGGTCCCACTGTCCGGTTCAAGTTCCAGCCGACTCGCTCCGCTGCGAATCTCCGACTCCAGCACCGTGCGCCAGACATCCGCCCTGCGGCAGAAGTCGACGGCGACCTGTTGCAAGGCATCCAGAACGACAAAGGGAGGCGCGGGCAAGGCCTGCGGCAGAATACGGGGCATGAGCAGCGCGTATTCGCATAACCGGACATCATCCATCATTGGGCAACCCCTTTTCTTCCCAGTGTCCCGTCCACCTGCTGCCTGATGCCCATCACCTGATAATAGGCCTGCATGTGCGTCTGCGCCCTGGTCAGATTGGACGTCTCGTTGTCGCCGGACAGCACACTCGCCAGCATGTGGTGCACCAAAGCTTCCGAAAACGTGTCCTGCACGGGCAGTTCCTGATCCGTGGCGGTCAGTGCGGGCGGCATAGCGGAATAGGTCAGCTCCACCCATACCTCGGCCTGTTCGGGCACGGCGGGATACACGTAATACGTATAGGGATCGAGATGCTTGTCGTAGGCGTACATCTGCACCTCCGGAGCCATTGTCCCGTATCCCGCCATTCCCAGAAGCAATGCCGCCGGAACGGGGATGATGCCCTTCCCCGGCGTTTCGCCGTCCGCCCCCATGTTCCGCACAAGCCCGATCAAGGCCGCACAGGCATGTCTGGCGCCATGACGGCGATCCGGCATCCCTTGCCGTATGCCCGGTTCGAGCAGGACGGCCTCCGTCACGGCGGTTATGTCCGGGCGCTGCAAAACGACGGCCCGGACGGCGGCGTTCAACAGCTCAAGCAGGCTGAGCCCCGCTTTTTCATCGTGCTCCCAGACCCAACGTCTGGGCATATCGGGTTCGAGGTCTTGCAGCACCCCGGACACGAGGCGCAGGACTTCAGCCGCTCTCATGGTCAGGCCTCCATAACCCTGTAGGGAAACCGGGGCACGGGCACGAACGACATGATGCTCTCGCGTGTGACCGGGTCCGCATTCACCACGGGCTGTTTCTCCACGGCGAGATCAAGGGCATGAATGACCGCTTCCGGCACATCCACCTCCTTATCCCGCTCGATGAGGTATGACTGGCCGTTGACGCCGAGCGCCACCGGGCACTTCTCGTGTTCACCGCGTCCGGACGGAATGACAATCCGCACTTTGCGCTGCTGCCGAAGCTGCGCCACGGCCTGTGCCTCACTCTTCTGAACGGACTGGTTCAGACGTTCGCTCTCTTCCGGGCTCAGAGGCGGCTTGCTGCCGCATTCCTTTTCCTTCGGCGTTTCTTTTGTCTGAGACATGGAGACTCCTTACAGTGAGGATACGGCGACTTCGGCCCGGATCATGTGCATGTCATACAGAATGATGGCCCCGTGCCACATTTTCCACGCGATGCTGCCGCGCTGCCCCATAGGATCGCCGCCTCGGGGAATGTTGGGATTGAGGACCATCGGTACGATGGGAGACTTGCCGCCGTTCATCCTGTTGAACGGGATGATACCGAAGGCGTTCTTGGCCAGATACAGGACGGGGTACACGTCGGCCTTGGCCCCACCCGCCGAAAGGATGCCGGAGCTTTGGTCAATCTCGGCCCCACCGTTTTCCCACGGCTCGAACACGGTCGTGCACAGATAGCGCACGCCTTCCACGGAACCGATTTCGCCGGGCATGGGCTTATAGCCCCCGCCGTAGTCCTTCACATCGAGGAATCCGCGCATCTCCCGGATGTCCGCCTCGCAGTCGGTATGGCAGATGGCGACATACGAAGGCAGCACGCTTTCGGTCTTGAAGTTGGGAGACGCGCTGACGAACGAGGTGATGGGCTGCGCGAGCTGGCGCTTGAGCATCCGTGTCACCCTGCGCTGAAGCTCAAGGGTGAGCGGTTTGTTTACACCGGTGCGAGCCGTCGCCTGCGTGCCACCGGTGTCGCCGGAAAACACTACGTTGGTTCCGCCGAGCACGACGCCGGCGGTGATCCGCTCGCGCATGATGGCCGCCTGTTCGCCGAGGATGTCGGAGAACTCGGCAATCAACGGATCCTCATGGGTATCGGCCAGCACGTCGGTCAGCTCAATCCAGTCGCCGTACTGGTTGATGGTGGCCTCAATGTCCTTGAGCGTCGGTTTGCTGGCCTGCGGCGTCACGCCCTCGGTCAGTGCCTTTGGCTGGTTGGGAAGGTGCTCATAACCGCGGAACTTGATCGTCCGCGTGCTGTGGGCGGGCAGCGGCTTCGGCTGCCCGAACTTGTCGAGCACCAGCAGGGGCTGCGAACGCTCAAGGAGCTGCTTCGAGAAATACCCTGCGGTGCGGTAGGAGATGTCCCCTGTGGTCGTCATGGGAGGCATACGTTTTCACCTCGGTTAGATGTTCCATCCAGCGTCGAAATCGTCTTTCGAGCCGACGCTCTGCGGCACTACAGGAGCGCCGCGCCTCGGGACAGCGAACGCACCGTCGGGATTCGTCCACGCCTTCTGCGGCGCCTGACGTTCGTTCTTGAAGCGAGTGATGAGGTCGGCAACGGCATACGGGTCTTGCCCATGCAAAAATACCTGCATGAGCGGTGCCGCCTCATCGTAGGGTTTCTTCTCGATCCACGCCCGCATGTCCGCCTGAAACCGTTCGTTGTCCGCCTTGCTGCGGGATGCCTCGAAAAGATCGGGATGGGCCTGCCGGACGACTGCCACGAAATTCCGGTTCGCGGCCTCCACCATGCCTGCCTGCTGCTGCGCGGCGACGGCTTCCCGCTCACGCCGGGCCATAAACAGTTCCGCCCGATCCATCGCGTTGTCCGCGCCGTATTCCGCCAGCCGCTTGCGAAGCGTTTCCCCTTCCGGGGAATCCTCGCGGGCAATGGCGGCCGCCTCCGGCGAAAGCTGTTCCAGTTCCGCGAATTCCGACTTGATCCCCTCGGGAATCTCGACCGTCTTCGGCTGCTGCAGCTCATCACGCGGCTGGGGGTCAGGGGCGGCGGGCTGTGCCTGTACTGCCGGTTCCGTCTGCGGGACCGCCTGCCCTGCGGGCGGTTCCTCAAAATGGGGAGGCGTGTTTTCTTCGGATACCTGTTCCGGCCGCTGTTCCGATTGCTCGGCGGGCTGCCCCGGCTCGTCGTCGAATCCTGCGGCAAAGGCTTCCGTGCCTTCCTGATCCATCAGTTCCTGATTCTGGTCTTCCTGCATGGCATTCACTCTTTCGGCGTGATTTTATTGATGATGGAACGCAGTTCGGCGATCGCCCCCTGCGCCCTTCTGATAGCTGCCTCGTCCGACGCGACCTCGAGCGCCTTGCGCTGCTCCTCGATTTCTTCTTCAAGGAGTTCCTTCAGCGCGAGATAAAACCCGGTCCTGAATGCGGAACGGATTTCGAGCACCGCCCTGCTTTGTTGCTTCATCATGCGGCTGTCCCTTCCATCGGCTGTTCAGACTGGGCCTGCGCCGCCTGCTGCTGCGACTGCGCCAACGCCAGCATGAGCTGTTGCTGCACCTGTTCGGGGGAAAGACCCTGCCTGCCCAACTCGGCGGTCAGGGCCTGCACGTTGGCCTCGGCCTGCGCCAGCGCCTGCATGACCATCTGCTGATGCTGATGTTCCTGCGCTTCCTTCTCGGTCCGCAGGATGCGTTCGGCGGGCAAGTCCGTTTGTTCAAGCGTCACTTTAAGAAGTTCGTCTTCCTTGATGCGGCTGGCGAACAAGGGATTCGCCATGAGCGAAATGATGCCGGGCACCTGTTGTGCCCTGACTTCCTTGGCGATGAGCGACTGGGAGCCGGTGGCGACGACCTCGTAGTCGCCCTTGATCTCCTCGCGCGGGTTCCACTGCATGTTGAAGCGGTACATCGCGCGGATGAACGGCGCGGACACATACTCGTCAAAGTCCTTCACCCGGTCTTTGAGCAGAATGTTCGATGCCCCCATGAGCATGGACAGGCCGGACGCCGTTTCCCCCGCGCCGGACACGCGCCCGTCCCCGGCGTTGAAGCGCGGCGTGCTGATTTCGTCGGCGCACTCCTGCCAGAATTTCACCTGCGTCAGGTTCTCCTGAATGCAGGACGGCACCACTGCAACACTTAATGCCTGATTGATGTTCACCCCGGCCTTGTCGAACAGCAGGACGCGGCTCGAAACGATGTCCAGAGGATCCTCGCCTTCAGCCAACGCCTGCATGTTCACACCGAACAGTGGGCCGGAACTCCACGCCGTATTATCCTGCGCGGCGCGTACGGCGGCGTTGATGCCCGCCTGCGGCGACCGCAGACGATACGCGATGCCCTCGGGCCAAAAGGACGTTTCGTCACGCTGGTAGGGGTAAAAAAAGAAGGGGATGTCCACGCCTTCAAACGGATTGACCGACGCCTTGACGATGGTGTCGCCGAGCATCCACACGCAGGAGGGAAACACACGGTACAGGTCGGCGTCCTCAACCGCGCATCCGGCATCCCGGAGTTCCTGCCCGGTGAGATAGCCCCACCGTTCGTAGACGCGGAACCGCTTGTCCATGACCGCGCCGAGGTTGCCGCTGGCGTCGTTCAGATTCCGCTTCTGCGATTCGTAGGTCGTCAACGAGGCGTCGCCGTTTTCATGCTCCTTGAGATACCCCTCGATGGCGGATGCATCGAAACCGGGGAACGTCGTCAGGTCCCACAGGTCCTTGTCCGTCTTGAGGTGCACCTGCCAGACATAGCGGAGCTGGCGCGGCTCCAGCGCGCCGGGATCGGGATAGACCTCCCAGACGGGGACGGCCTCGTAATAGGGCCGGATTTCCTCGCCCATGACCTGCTCGTCCCAGACAACCCTGCCGCTTGCATCGGAGACGGGACGCCTCTTCCTGAGTTCCCGGCGTTCGACCAGCGGCCCCTTGAGCACGCCCATCCCGAGTAGGCAGGAGGAAAAGATGACGGCCTTGCAGTGCTGCTGCCACGAGGGGCGGAATTCGCCTCCCGCCGAGGACTCCTTGAGCTGGTCGTCGATGACCTGCTCCATCTTGTCGGCGCAGGCCTTGGCGATGCGGAGCTTCACCGTGCCGAGGTCGATGCGCCGCATGGCCTCCTGCATGGCCATCCGCTGCATCTTCCGCATGGCAAGACCGTCGGGAACCGCGTTCTGCGCCTGTAAGATCTGCATCTGCTCCGCCATGACTTCCTGCACGGCCTGCATGAACTCCGGGGACTGCTCAACAAGCTCGCCGGGAATTTCCGGGTCCGGCGTGGGCTGGATGGCCCAATTCTTTGAGCGCGCCGGGAACAGCAGGTCCATGAGCCGGGCCACCATCATGTCCACCTTGTTCGTGGTCATCCGATAGTAGACCTGCGACCGCTTGAATTTCTTCAGCCGCTCCATCACGTCGGCGGGGTACTGCCCCCGGTACTGCATGAGGTCTTCAAGCCACCGCTCCTCAATGAGCTTGCGGGAAGACTCGGCGGTCGAGAACTCGCGCTTGAGCTGCAAGGCCAACGCATTGAGCCGGGCGGACGCAGCGGCGCGGGCCTCGCGCTCCAGCTGTTCCGCGTCTTCCCGCTCCATCGCGGCGTAAAATTCGTTCTCAGCCTCAAGCGGTATCTGGGTCATTGCTTGTCCTCCACCCCGCCCCGTTCAATCTTCCGCAGGAGCCGGGTTTGCATGGCGTCCAGCGCCGTTCCGCCGGAATAGCCCGCCATGCCGACAATCCCGACAATAAACCCCATCGAGAGCCCGCTGTCTTCCAACGCCGCAAACATGAGGAAGGCGGAAAAGGCGGCCATGACCGCCGAGAGCAGAAAACCGCCCACGGAACGGAACCCGAAGCGTGCCCATCGCACGAACGCGCCGGTCACGGAAACGCCGATGAACGGCAACGACCGTTCCAGCATCTCCCAGAAATTCCAGTCCTGCATGTCGCTCATCGGCCCCCACGGATAGCGGCCTTGTCCGCATTGCACGAACCGAGGGCCTGACGGAGGCTCAAGACATAGTCGACCAGATCGGCATTGTTCACGCCGGTCCATAAGGGCACGGGCGTTTCCGCCGTCAGGTACGCCGGGGCATCCTGCCGGATCACGACGGGCATGGTCGCCACCGGCTTACCTGAGCAGCCCGTCAACGGCAGGAGGCAACACAGTGCCGCCCCAATCGCCAGTCTGCCTGTCATTGCGCATGGCCTCCCGCAGCTTCACGCGCTGCCGTTCCCGGTCCTGTTCCAACGCCGCCAGCTTCCCTTCGCGTTCTTCAAGCGTTTCTTGAAGTTTGGCATGGGCCGCCGTCATGTCTTCGAGCGCGGCACGATTCTTCTCCGCGCTGGCTTCCCATGCCGCGGCGTCCTGTCTGGCGAGGTCGCGCTGCCCGGTCACGATGGACACCCACACGCCAAGAGCGATGCAGGCCACGGCAAAGACGGCGCAGACAATGCGTTCGATATTCATCACCACTCCCGCTCCGGCCCCATGTCGAGGTGCACGAAGGTTTCGTAGTCCCGGTGGCCGATGCCCCGGAACCCGCACTTGCGGGCCAGCTTGATGAATGCCTCATGCCGCTCTTTCGGCATACGGACATCAAAGGCGAGGGTCAGATGCTGCGAATGCGCGACCCCGCCCACTTCCTTGTTGTGCCTGAAGCAGCGGTGACCGCAGTTGATGACGAGGGGCTCGCCCCACATGTCGCGGAGCCGCTGGAGCGCGTCCATGCTCGCCTCGTCCACGACGATCTCCCCGCAGCATTTGCAGGCGATCTCCTTCGGGGTGAAGTTCGGCCATTTCCCGGACCAACGGGCTTCGGTGTAGTGCATGAAAAAACGCTCCTGAGTTTCGTCAGGAGCGTAGCACGGGGTTTTCCGGCGAAAAGCCTGATGGGGGGCTGGTGAGGGGCTAGGGAGGGGCTGGTGGGGGGTTGACAACCTTTCGGGATGGACTGCGATTGCAAAATATAACACAGCATTCCGCGTATATCGATTTTCACCTTCCTCTTTTATAGATGATTTGATATGTAAAAATCTAAATAGGATGTTGGATATGCGTAGACTCGGTATGCTGTTGCTGGTTGCCGCTCTGGCGGTTATGGCTCCCTCAATCGTTTTCGCCGAAGAGACGCAGCCCACGGTCGCACTGGATGCCTGCGGGCAGATCGCAGGGCTTTCCCCTGATGTCATGGACCTCATCGAACAGCAAAGAGGCTGCTGTTCATGGCACGGCGGCGTGTGCGGCTGTTCCAGCGGTGGACGGGTGCGGTGTTGCGACGGAACGCTCAGCCCGTCGTGCAGATGCAGGGCTGACGATCCCAACTCCCCAGAAATGAAGAGCTAGACAAAAGAAAGGTGGTTCTTGCAGCCACCTTCTTCTCTTTTTAGACAAAAGTAGATAGGCATAAAGAAAGAGGGATAGATGAAACACTTTCGCCTCATTCCGTTGGTCGCGGCGGCCTTTCTGTGCCTCGCCGCCTTCTCCGCGTTAGATGACGCAGTGGCCGCCTCTGTGGTACACGGGAACTACAAGAGCCGCATCTACCATAACGCCCGGTGCAGGTACTTCAACTGCAAGGCGTGCACGGTAGTGTTCCAGTCGGCAGAAGAGGCAAGGGCGAATGGGTATCGGGCTTGTAAGGTTTGTGGAGGGTAAAAACAGTGAAATGCGTTAATACCATATTAATAGCAATTGGTTTTATATTGTTATGTGGCGTTATTCTTTTACTATTTAGATACAAAATAGTATCTGAAAACAATCACGTATACATATATGATATTTGTACAAACAAAATGTCTATCTATAGTCCAAAAGGTAAAATATTTCCTATAATTGGTAACGCTGAAAATAAATATGAAAATCTTAAGAAAGATGTTTCCGTAACAGCTAAATATAACTTGTCATTATGTTCTAAAGAATTTCCAATAGAAGTTTTAATTGTAAATGGAAGTAAAGAAAGAGTACTACGAACAGAATGGAGATTGGATGTAAATAAAAAAGGAACCAGTGATTCATTAGTCAAAAAGGATGGTGAACTTGTTCCACACTACATTGGAAATAAATATTTAAATACATTTATATTAGAACCTATGGAAAATTTTTCAGCTTGTTATAAGCTCCCACCAATGATAAACTCTTTTGATGAAAAAGATATGGTTATACGTACATATGAGATAACGCCAACTTTTGCAAATACATTTGGAGGTGACTTGGATACAATGTCTCGCTTTTAATGTTTACTTGACTTTTAGCCACTTTCATGGTGGACTTCCGTCTACGGAGCCTCGAAACTCCTTTCTGAGACGGAAGCCAACCCCGTGAGAGTGGCTATTTTTGTGCCCTGCCAAGACATACTTGATGCCTTGGGAGAGGTGTATCATACGATCTTCACGGGTCGGGAGTAGGCTAATACAATACCCTTCGGGGGAATAGGCCTGGCTGTTCTCAGACAGTTTCGAGCTCCCGGCCTTTGTTATTTTCAAGGGCCAATCGAAAAATCTGAGAGGTTCACTATGTCACAGGCCCTTCTTCTCTCTACGCCCGTCCCTACAGTATCCGTCCACGCTGGACGTCCCGCAACTACCTCCCTAGATGTGGCCAAATTTTTCGGTAAGCGTCACGGCAATGTCGTTCGAGATGTCTATCAACTCATAGATAACACACCGGAAACATTTAGCCGACTCAGTTTTGAGTTGGCCTCCTATCTTGATGAACAAGCCAAAAATCGCCCTATGTTCATTATCTATCGTGACGGCTTTACCCTCTTGGCGATGGGCTACACAGGCCCGGAAGCCATGCGGTTCAAGCTCGCCTACATCGAAGCCTTCAACCGCATGGAGGCCGAACTCGCCGCCGAAATCCGGGAGGCCCAACAGCAATACTACCGTACCTACGGCCGCCTGTGCAGCAGGCTGATCACCATGAGTATCCCCGTCTTCACCGCGCTGGAAAGCCGTGTCACAAGCAAGCTCCCGACCATCCCCTCCACGGCACCCGCGTCGGCACGCAGTGGGAACGATACTTCACCGCGCGCATGACCGCCGCCCTGCACCCCCTTGATGACAGGCTGCCGGACGAGAAGGACCCGGCAATGCTCCTGCTGGAATACGCCTGCGCCATGAGCGCACGGTAACGCGAAGCCCCCGGTTTGCAGCCAGTTTTTTTCTTGATGACTTTCATAATTAATTTTCCTATAATAAGAAATAAAATAATTTATGAAGGTAATATTATGGGTAGTATTCCTCAAGAAATAAACATATCTGGCCTCAAAAATGAAAACTATCCTACCTATAAGGAACGAGAAGCTCAAGAATTGGTTTTCATATTAGTTGAACCCATAGGAGGAGGGGCAAAGGACGTCGAAGACCTACTTAGAAAATTACTTTTAGATAAGTATAAATATAATGATATAAATATTATCCATTTAAGTAATATAATTGAAGAAGAGTGTTCTGGTAAATTTCCAGAACCAGAATATGGAATTTTTACAAGTATGAATCAAGAATTAATATCTGATGAAGCAAAAAGAATATATAAACTACAAATGTGGGGGAATATTTTACGAAAACAAAAAGGAAATGATTTTTTAGCTAGAAAATCAATTAAAAAAATAGCACAATGCAGAATTAAAAATGCGGGTATCCGAGAAGATAAAGAAGGTGAACAAACACGTACCGTTACGCAACCAATTCGAGTTGCACATATAATTCGTTCAATAAAAAACGAAGACGAGCTTAATCTTCTTAAAGATGTTTATGGAAATATAGCTTTTGTTATTGCAAAAAGTGATACATTGGAAAATCAAAAAAACAATTATGCAGAAGCATCAGATGAAAAGGGGATAGGTAGACGCGATAGAGAATATTCGATACTTTCCGATCTTGATCAGTCTGACGGAACTGAAAACGGGCAACAAGTTCGTAAAGTTTTTTGTCGAGCAGATTTGTTCCTAACTGAGTTTTATAAAGAAGAACTTAGTAATTTTTTATCATTACTTTTTGTGGATACTATTCATAGTCCAACTATTGATGAAAGAATGATGTTTGAAGCTTTTGCTGCAAGCATGCGTTCCACCTGTTTATCTCGTCAAGTTGGTGCTGCTCTTTCCGATGAGTATGGTAACCTTATTTCTATAGGATGGAATGATGTTCCTACTTACGGTGGCGGCTTAGCGACAGATTTTAATAATCCCACAACACTTTGTAAATTTAAGGGAAAATGTAATAGTAATTCTAGTATCAACAATTTGATGGAAAAAATTTATGAATTATTAAATAGTAATAACTTGCTTAAAAGTAAAATTCAAAAAAGAAAAGTTACTGATTGTCTTAAGCAGGCTGGTCTCTCAGGTTTAATAGAATTCTCTCGAGCTACACATGCCGAGATGGAAG
>ENA-UESC01000400-UESC01000400.1-human-gut-metagenome-genome-assembly--contig:-NODE-400-length-42186-cov-4.608231_pt1 | contig 42186 bp, 36 predicted proteins | sample MGYA00242998_ERZ507999 | MGnify/ENA primary metagenome ERZ507999 (study PRJEB26167, sample SAMN06115465) | human gut metagenome | host: Homo sapiens | place: China:Hubei | collected 2016-04-27 | study... | reverse complement strand
TATGCTCACGTTGACTGCCCGGGCCACGCCGACTATATCAAGAACATGATCACCGGTGCTGCCCAGATGGACGGCGCTATCCTGGTTATCGCTGCTACCGACGGCCCCATGGCTCAGACCCGTGAGCACATCCTGCTGGCCCGTCAGGTCGGCGTGCCCGCCATCGTTGTGTTCCTGAACAAGTGCGATCAGGTCGATGACGAGGAGCTGCTGGAGCTGGTGGAGATGGAAGTCCGCGAGCTGCTGACCACCTACAACTTCCCCGGCGACGATCTGCCTATCATCAAGGGTTCCGCTCTGAACGCCCTGATTTCCGAGTCCACCGATCCCAACGCTCCCGAGTATGCCTGCATCAAGGAGCTGATGGACGCTGTTGACGATTATATCCCCACTCCCGACCGTAAGGCCGATATGCCCTTCCTGATGCCCGTTGAGGACGTCTTCACCATCTCCGGCCGTGGTACCGTTGCTACCGGCCGTGTGGAGCGTGGCCAGCTGAAGCTGTCCGAGGAAGTGGAAATCGTTGGCCTGTCCGACGAGAAGAAGAAGACCGTCGTTACCGGTATCGAGATGTTCCACAAGCTGCTGGACTACGCCGAGGCCGGCGACAACATCGGCGCTCTGCTGCGTGGTATCGACCGTCAGGGCGTGGAGCGCGGTCAGGTTCTGTCCAAGCCCGGCTCCATTCATCCCCACACCAAGTTTGTTGGCCAGGTTTACGTTCTGACCAAGGACGAGGGTGGCCGTCACACTCCTTTCTTCAACAACTATCGTCCTCAGTTCTACTTCCGTACCACCGACGTGACCGGCGTCATCACTCTGCCCGAGGGCACCGAGATGTGCATGCCCGGCGATAACGTGGACATGAAGGTCGAACTGATCACCCCCATCGCCATTGAAAAGGGCCTGCGTTTCGCTATCCGTGAGGGTGGCCGTACCGTTGGTTCCGGCGTTGTTATCGAGATCGACGAATAATTCGCACCAATAGAAAGGCCTGCCGCTTAGCGGCAGGTCTTTTTTACGCCCAATTCAATTTTGTGTTCCCGACAGCCTCGGGATTCTGTATTTTCAAGGGGATCAGAGGATGCTGGAACACAAAATGGATTAGGCATTTTGGCGGTTTGCTCGATATGGGCGATGATAGCGGCAATAAACTGCTGGCTGGCTGCCCGGTTGGAAGTGGGGGGTCCTGTGGAGCAGTCAGCTATCAGGAGGCATCCGTTTGCTGTGGGAAAACCAATGTGTCCTGAAATCCGTCGGTCCCGGTGCAGACCACGTCCCCCGCCACCGGGAGATCCTCACAGATGTAGAGGTTGAGCTGAACGCCGTCGGGCCGCTGGGGATAGTTGGTGACGGTGTAGGTGTAACGGGTCACCTGCTTGCCGCAGCAGGTCTCTAAGTCGAAGCCTTGGGATTTTTGCAGATCGTTGTAGGTGATGTAGTCCCCGCTGAGTTTGGGCGGCAGCAGAAATTGCAGCGTGGTCAGCGGCTCCGAGTCGATCTCCCAGCCCAGTTCCCGCAGATATGCCACCCGCTCTCCGTTGCTGGAAAGACAGGGCTGCTCTGACGCACCCACGTTACCGCCGTGCTGCCCCAGCAGCAGGATCAGCGCCGCCAGAACGGCCCCTGCGAGAATGACCGCCAGCGCGGCCTTTTTTCGTGTCAGTCGAATTGCTTGGATCATCATGGTCATCATCCCTCCTGTTTGTTTCTATTCCATTTTCCATCCAATTATGATAAAATTGAAAAAAACAGCGTGGGAGGATCAGTTATGGCGGCGCAGCGGCTGGATAAGATCATCGCCTCTACGGGGCGGTGGTCCCGCAGGGAAGTAAAGGACCTGGTTCGCCAGGGACGGGTGACAGTGGACGATGTACCGGCCCGGTCAGCTGAAGAAAAAGCAGACCCGGAGCAGGCTGTGATCGCGGTCAACGGAGAAAAGCTGAACTGGCGCCGGTATACTTGGGTCATGCTGAACAAGCCGGCTGGGTATCTGTCCGCCACGGAGGACGGCCGGGGAGCAACGGTGCTGGATCTGCTGCCTCAGGATTTGCAGCGGCAGGGCCTGTTCCCGGTGGGACGGCTGGATAAGGACACGGAAGGCTTGCTGCTGCTGACCAACGAGGGCGGCTTGGCTCACGAGCTGCTGTCTCCGAAAAAGCATGTGGATAAGGAATACTATGTCCGGGTGGCGGGACGCCTTACCGAGGCGGACAGCGCCGCTTTTGCCGCGGGTCTGCATCTGGATGACGGTTTGGTCTGCCAACCGGCGGAATTGCGGGTCATGACCTCCGGCGAGGAGAGCGAGGCCCGTGTGATTCTGCGGGAGGGAAAATTTCACCAAATCAAACGGATGCTGGCGTATCTGGGAAAGCCGGTGCTGTATTTGGAGCGGGTCCGCATGGGCAATTTGCTGTTGGACCCGGCTCTGGAGCGGGGTACATACCGTTTGCTGACCACAGAGGAATGGCTGGCATTAGCAAAACTGACGGAGGAGACAGGAAAAACTCGAAACTTCAACAAAAAGGAAAGTGATTTTTTGTTGAAAAAAGAAAAAACATCTTGCAATCCGACAAAATAATCGCTATAATGACCTTACTGACAGATTGCACAATAGGTATGCGCGGGCAGGCCCTGCGTGATCCATAGTTTTCGTGTTGAGGAGGAACAGCCATGTCCGGAAGAATCTTTCAGAACGTAGTTCTGCAATTGAAGGAAAACACGGATCGAACCGTCGGCGTGATCGACGGTGAGGGCGTTGTCATTGCCTGCAGCGAGCTGTCTATGATCGGCCAGCGCTGGAGCGAGTATGTGGCGGCGGTAAACGGCGCTGCCGGCAGCATGGTCTGCTTTGACGGCAAGACTTTCAAGGCGCTCAGCGGCTGGGGAAACCAGTTTGATTACGCCGTTTTCGCCTTTGGCGATAATGAGATCAGCAAGACTATCTGCTCTATGGCAACAGTGGCGCTGAACGCAGCCAAGAGCTATTATGAGGAAAAGCATGACCGGGGGTCCTTCGTCAAGGATATCATCTCCGACAACATCATGCTGGGCGATATTTATATGCGGGCCAAGGAACTGCGGGTGGCCACCGACGTCAGCCGGGGCATCTTCGCCATCCGGGCCTTGCAGAAGGGGGAATCCGTTCCCACGGAGACCATTCAGGCCATGTTCCCGGACCGCCAGAACGACTTTGTCCTCAGCGTCGGCGAGGGGGATGTGGTTCTGATCCGCCAGCTGCCGGACGGCGCGGGCAGCAAGGAACTGAACAAGACTGCCGCCCAGATCGAGGAGGCCCTCCGGGTCAACGGTGAAAGCACCGTGGTGGTGGGCATGGGCACCATCGCCATGCATCTGCGGGATCTGGCCAAGAGCTATAAGGAGGCTCAGATCGCCATCGAGGTAGGCAAGGTCTTTGACACCGAAAAGTACATCATCAACTATGAAAATCTGGGTATCGGCCGCCTGATCTATCAGCTGCCTCCTACCCTGTGCGAGATGTTCCTCCAGGAGGTTTTCAAGAAGAACCCCATCGACGCGCTGGATAAGGAAACTCTGTTCACCATCCACAAGTTCTTTGAGAACAACCTGAACGTTTCCGAGACCGCCCGGAAGCTGTTTGTCCACCGGAATACGCTGGTGTACCGTCTGGAGAAGATCAAGAAGCTCACAGGTCTGGATCTCCGAGAGTTTGACGATGCCATCACCTTCAAGGTGGCGCTGATGGTCAAGAAATATCTGACCAGCCGAGGCATTGATTCCTGATACTTTTACATGTGAGAAACCGGGAAGCCGTCAGGCTTCCCGGTTTTTTATCGGAACGAGACTGTTCTCAAAGCAAAAAACAGCTTTCCAAGGAGCGGGGGCGGTGGGGAACCGGAAAAATTTCCCGGAAAAAACTTTGGTATGATCTGAAAGGAACCGTTGCAATGTCCCGAAAAGCCGTATATAATGTGACTATATGTAGTATTATGTCGACCTGATCCCATGGGGACAGGCCGATTGGACAATGAATAAGGAGACTGCTTGATGATCCGCCTGAAAGACGTGGAAATGGAATATCCCAACGGGACCCGTGCCATCCGGGGTATCAGCGCCGCCATTGAGGACGGCGAGTTTGTGTTTTTAGTGGGCCCCTCCGGGTCCGGAAAATCTACCATTATCAAAATGCTCACCGGAGAGGAGGTCCCCACAGCAGGCCGTATCATGATCAACGGCTTTTCCGTCAGCAACATTGCGGAGCGGCAAGTCCCCATGATGCGCCGGACGCTGGGGGTTATTTTCCAGGATTTCCGCCTGATCGAGAAGAAAACCGTGTATGAGAACCTGGAATTTGTCATGCGGGCGGTGGGAATGCCGAAAAAAGAGATCAAACAGCGCATTACATACGTTTTGCAGCTGGTGGGTCTGGAAAAGAAGGCGGAGAATTTCCCCAGCGAGCTTTCCGGCGGCGAGCAGCAGCGCGTGGCCATCGCCCGGGCGCTGGTGAACAACCCTGCTACCATCATTGCCGACGAGCCTACCGGCAATCTGGACCCGGAGCGCTCCATGGAGATCATGACGCTGCTGGTGAAGATCAACCAGCTGGGCACCACCGTGCTGGTAGTGACCCACGAAAAGGATCTGGTAAACAAATTCGGCAAGCGGGTCATTACCATTGACCAGGGACGCATCATCAACGACAGCGTAGGCGGCTATGTGGGAGGGCATATCCATGAGTAAACACGATTTCGGATATTTCTTCCACGAGGGTCTATCCAATATGTTCAGCCACGGCTTCATGTCCTTCGCCGCCATCGGCATTACCGTGGCGTGCCTGCTGATCATGGGCACCTTTACGCTGGTGGCCGTCAACGCGGACGCCAACTTGAAGCAGGCGGAGCAGGACAATGAGATTTTAGCATTTGTGGATGACAGCTATACGGAGGCACAGGCCAAGGCCCTGCAAAAGAAACTGGAAGCGGTGGACAATGTGGCGTCCGTCACCTTTATCTCCCGTGAGGAGGCCATGCAGTCCTTCATCAGCGAACACCCGGATGAGGAATATTTTCAGGATCTGGACCCCAACATCCTCCGGGACCGATTCGCCATCAAGGTCAAGGAGCTGAAGCTCCAGAGCCAGACAGTGGAACTCATCAAGGCCATTCCCGGCATCGGCGGCATCAACGCCTATGCGGAGCTGACCAACGGCTTCATCACAGTCCGGAATATCGCCACGGTCATCTGCCTGACGCTGATCGCAGTGCTGTTCGTTGTGTCCATGTTCATTATTTCCAACACCATCAAGCTCACCACCTTTGACCGGCGGGATGAGATCGCCATTATGAAAATGGTGGGCGCGACCAACGGCTTTATCCGCTGGCCCTTTGTGTATGAGGGCTTCATGCTGGGCCTTACCGGTGCGATCCTTGCCTTTTTGCTGCAATGGGGCTTGTATGAAGCCATTGCGCAGGGCGTTGCCAACAATGACACCTTACAGCTCCTTTCCATCGTGCCCTTCCAGCAGCTCTGGAAGCCGGTGGGCGGCGTATTTCTGGGGGCCGGTATCCTCATTGGCGTAGGCGGCAGCCTTTCCGCCATCCGGCGGTTCCTTCAGGTGTAAAGGAGGGCGGACATGAAGAAAAGCAAGCGCTATGTCCGCATCTGCGCCGCGCTGCTCTGCGCGGTGCTGTGCCTGTCGGTGAATGTGGCCCCGGCTATGGCCGCCAAGGTCACCCAGGCGGATATCGACGCCCTGAAGGGGAACGCCGCCAGCTTGGATAAAAAGCAAAAGGAGATCCAGAGCAAGCTCAACAGTCTGAAGAACGACAAGGCGGCGGCGGTGCAGAAAAAGACCCTTCTGGATGACCAGATCGCCAACACCAACGCCAAGATCAGCAATACGGAGGCTCAGATCTCCGACTATAATACCCTCATCGCCCAGGCGGAAGCAGAGTTGGCGGACGCCCAGCAGCGGGAGGAGGCTCAATATGAGCTGTTTTGCAAGCGGGTCCGGGAAATGGAGGAGCGGGGCACCATCAGCTATTGGTCGGTGCTGTTCAAGGCCAACAGCTTTTCCGACCTGCTGGGCAGTCTGGACTTTATCAACGAGGTCATGGACTATGACCGGCGGGTGATTCAGGACCTTCAGACCCTGCAGGCGGAGATTGCGGAGAAGAAAGCCGGTCTGGAAGCCAATAAGGCGGCGCTGGAAGCCGCCAAAGCAGAACTGGAGACCCAGAAAAAGCAGCTCAGCGCCCAGCGGGACGAGGCCAACAAGTTGGTCAAGGAGATCGACGACAACGCCGCCGAGTATCAGGCCACGCTGAAGGAACTGGAGGCCGAGGAGCGCCGCATCGAGCAGCAGGTCAAGCAAATGCAGAAGAAGCTGGAAGAACAGATGGCGGCGGAGGGAAAGAAATACAACACTAACCCCGGCGGCTATATCTGGCCGGTGGACAGCCGGTATATCACCTCCACCGTAGGCGGGCGTAATTCCCCCGGCGGCGTTGGCTCCACCAACCACAAGGGCACCGACATCGGCCGGGTGGGTTACACCAGTCCGGTGTACGCTGCCAAGGCGGGCACGGTCATCATCGCCCAGCGGTCCAGCTCCTACGGCAACTATGTGGTCATTTCTCACGGCGTGGGCAACACCACCCTGTACGCTCACATGAGCAGCATCAAGGTCAGCGTGGGAACCTATGTCAAGCAGGGGCAGACCATCGGCATTACCGGCTCCACCGGACACTCCACTGGGCCCCACCTCCACTTTGAGGTGGTGGAAAACAATGTGCGGATCAATCCCCTGAGCCACGGCGCGGCGCCGAAGAAGGGGTATCTGACGGGCTACACCCTCTCCGGCACCTCGGTGGGCAAATAAAAGGAGGAAGTGCGAATGTATCTGAAAGCGATCAACGCCACGCTGGCCGCGTGGGTTGTGGGACTGTTTGCCGATGCCAATATCCGCTTAGGCGATCCGCAGGGCTTTCTGTGCCTGCGGGTTCTGCTGCCTGTGCTGGCCATGGGGCTTTGTATCCTCAGCGAACTGAAAAAGAAGTAAGGAACGGCGAACCGTTCTGAATCGACCTCCTGTCCCATACCATGGGGCAGGAGGTTGATCGTTATGGTAGGAATGATGCTTTGGGAACCAAGCGGGCACTGGACCCGTCCTGTTACGTTAAAAGAGGTCAGCGTTCTGCATATCCGGTTTCTCTGCGCCCGGATGGCTCAGGACCGGCGTAGGAACCCCTTAACGGAGCGGCGGAGGCTCCGTACCGCCGGAAAAAAGCTGCTGCGGCAGAGGGTGGAGCAGGTGGTGCTGCCTGCCGGGGTCTCAGCGGAGGCTCTGCCGGAGGGGCTGCGCCCGGTAGAGACTCTGTCGCTTCGGCGGGCCATCGCCGCGGACTGGTGCGGAGAGCTGCTGCGGTTCCGGGGGGAAAACCCCGCCGGGGCGCGGGTGCTGATCACGGCGGACGCCCTCTCCGGCGAGGTGGTGCGGACGGTGACGGAGTTGGCTCTGCGTCACCGGTATCTCATATTGAAGGTCCCCTTCGGCGGGGAGGAGCTGTGCCGCCGTCTGCGGCGGGAATACGGCGTGTCCATCGTGCTGAACCCGGAGACGGAGCGGGAGCCGGCGTCTGTCCACATGGCCTTCGACCCCGCGGAAGCGCAGGGAGACGGCTTTTTGCCGCTGTATGACGAATCACTGCCGCTGCCTCGGCTTCTGCTGCCGCCGGAGGTGGAGGCAAGGCTGCCGGAGGGCCTTGACCGGGGCCAGCTTCTGTCGGTCCTGTGGCGGACCGGCGCTTTGCGGCCGGGGCAGGTGTCCGTGCAGCTGGAAGAAACGGAAAACAAAGGGGCTGTTCCCGAAATCAGGGCCTTTTGCCCTTGACAATCCGGAAGATACCTATTACAATATAAAACCATGGTAAATTAGGAGTGTTATACACTTCAGGATAATGAAAGGAACAGCCGAAATGGAAAAAGAATACAAAATGAGCCAAGCTCGCAAGGACGAGCTGGAGCAGGAACTGAATTATCTGAAGACCACCCGGTCCGACGAGGTGGCGGAGCAGATCAAGATCGCCCGCGGCTTCGGCGACCTCAGCGAAAACAGCGAGTATGATGAGGCAAAGAACGAGCAGGGCAAGCTCTATTCCCGCATTGCCGAGCTGGAAGTGATCCTGCAGCACGTGGTCATCGTGGATGAGTCCGCCGCGTCTGACACCATCACCATCGGCTGCACCGTCACCGTTCAGGGCGCCGATGGCAAGGAAGCCAGCTATAAGATCGTCGGCTCTCAGGAGTCCGATCCCATGCACGGTATCATCTCCGAGGAGTCTCCCTTCGGCAAGGCCTTCCTGGGCGCCAAGGAAGGCCAGGAGGTCGTGGTGGAAGCGCCCTTCGGCAACATCCGTTACACTGTCAAGAAGATCGAACGCTAAGGAGAAAGAAGCATGGCTGAACAGAAGAATCCGCAGGCCCAGCCGGAGCTGAGCCTGTCCGAGCAGACCCGTATTCGCCGGGAGAAGCTGACGAATCTCCAGGCGGAGGGCCAGAACCCCTTTGTGATCACCCGCTTTGACTGGGATGCAACCTCCCAGCAGATCAAGGACAACTTCGACGCCATGGAGGGCAAGCCCGTCAAGGTGGCAGGCCGCCTCATGAGCAAGCGCGGCATGGGTAAGGTATCTTTCTGCGATTTGCAGGACCGGGACGGCCGCATCCAGCTCTACGCCCGTCAGGACGAGATGGACGAAGAGGTCTATAAGAAGTGCAAGAAGTTCGACATCGGCGACATCGTGGGCGTCGAGGGCGAGGCGTTCCGCACCCAGCGGGGCGAGATGAGCGTCCGGGCGCATAACATCACCCTGCTGTCCAAGTCCCTCCTGCCCCTGCCGGAGAAGTTCCACGGCCTGCAGGATAAGGAACTGCGGTTCCGTCAGCGCTATGTGGACCTGATGGTGAACCCCGAGGTGAAGAAGAATTTTGTCATTCGCTCCCAGTTCATCAAGTTCATGCGGAACTATCTGGACAACATGGGTTACATGGAAGTGGAGACCCCCGTTCTGAACACCATCGCCGGCGGCGCCGCCGCCCGGCCCTTCATCACCCATCACAACACGCTGGACATTGATATGTACATGCGCATCGCCACGGAGCTGCCGCTGAAGCGGCTCATCGTGGGCGGCATGGACCGTGTGTATGAGATCGGCCGCATTTTCCGCAACGAGGGCATGGACCCCAAGCACAACCCCGAATTCACCACCGTGGAGATGTATCAGGCTTACGCCGACTTCCACACCATGATGGACATTGCCGAGGGTATTCTGGCAGGTGCTGCCAAGGAGATCAACGGCAGCTATCAGGTGGGGTGGATGGGCGAGCAGATCGACCTGACTCCCGGCTGGCGCCGGCTGACCATGGTGGACGCCGTCAAGGAGTATGTGGGCGTGGACTTCGGCGCCATCACCGATGACGCCGAGGCCGTGGCCGCGGCTAAGGCCGTGGGCGTGGAGCTGGCGGATGCCGCCGAAAAGACCTGGGGCAACGCCCTGTACGCCTGCTTCGATCAGAAGGTGGAGGAGAAGCTGATCCAGCCCACCTTCATTACCATGTATCCTGTGGAGGTCAGCCCCCTGACCAAGCGCAGCCCTGCCGATCCCCGGCTGACGGAGCGCTTCGAGCTGTTTATCTGCCACAGCGAGCTGGCCAACGCCTATTCCGAGCTGAACGACCCCATCGACCAGCGCCAGCGCTTTGAAAAGCAGGTGGAGCAGCGGGAGCGGGGCGATGACGAGACCGAAATGCTGGACGAGGATTTCCTCACCGCCATGGAATACGGTATGCCTCCCACGGGCGGCATGGGTATGGGCATCGACCGCTGCGTCATGCTGCTCACCGGCGCGGACACCATCCGGGAGGTCATCCTGTTCCCCACCATGAAGCCGCTGGATACCGACAAGAAGGCTGAAAAGGCCATTTCCGTGCCTGCCGCGGCTCCCGTGCAGGAGAAGATCGACTTCTCCAACGTGAAGATCGAACCCATCTTCAAGGACATGGTGGATTTTGACACCTTCTCCAAGAGCGATTTCCGCGCGGTGAAGATCCTGGCCTGCGAAGCGGTGAAGAAGTCCAAGAAGCTGCTGAAGTTCACTTTGAATGACGGCGAGCGCACGGATCGCGTGATTTTGAGCGGCATCCATGAATATTATGAGCCGGAAGAGCTGGTCGGCAAGACGGCCATCGCCATCGTGAACCTGCCTCCCAGAAAGATGATGGGCATTGATTCCGAGGGTATGCTGATCTCCGCTGTTCATGAGGAGGACGGTCACGAAGGCCTGAATCTCCTGATGGTGGATGACCGGATTCCCGCCGGCGCGAAGCTGTACTAAGATTTGCGTTTCTGTCAAAAGTCAAAATGAAAGGGCAGTCCCGATTGGGACTGCCCTGAGACTGTCGATAAAGTAGTAAATTCTCCGCGACGGTAAGGAAGGGTGTGCGCGGGAAACCCAAGAGGGGTGTCTCGCGCCATTAAAATCCTAAGTTTTCAGAACTTTTATGAAGTTCTGAAAACTTGCTCAGCGGGGAGAAAAGACTTTTTCGACACGCTGAGGGCAGTCCCGATTGGGACTGCCCTTTCTTGCGCAAATTGAGTTGTAAGGATTGTTTTACGGCTGCGAAAACATCAGTCCAGGCCCAGCACCGCCCGGCCGCTGTCGCTCCAATAGCTGTCCAGTGCGGCGTAGGGAAAATGGAACTCCTGCGGGCCGTTGGCGTAAGAGGCCAGCTCGTAGGCGGAGAAGATCACCGTCAGACCGTCCGCATCAAAGGAGGCGGCGTAGTCGCTGCTCCATTTCTCCAAAGTCTCCCGGTAATTATCCCAATAGACATCGGAGAGGGACTGCCCCTCCAGCTCCGGTGTCGATGCGATCTGTTCCTCCGCCTGCACCTCGATCATATCCGCTACTGCCAGCGTGAAGGTCTGGGGATCGGCAGCCAGCTCCGAGATGGTGAGGAACATGCCGCTGTCCAGATCATAGTTCCATGCGAAATACACGGTGTTGGGGTGCGCACCGCCCAGATAGCTGTAATAATCGGCGGCAATGCTGATGAGGGTGCCGGTGCGGTAGCAGGTGTAAGTCAGTTCCTCTGAAAGGGGAGCCATATGGTCCTCGGAAAACATCTCAGGCATATCCCGATACAGATCCTTCACAAAGGAAATGTTTTCCTCTGAGGAATTTGATTCCCGCCACTGGTCGAAATTTTCGTTAAAGGTATGGACCCGGTCCATGGCCTGCTCCTGCGCAGGGGTGGAAGGATCTTCGATCAGCGCACCGTTGGCGTAGGCCTGCAAATGAGGGATTTGGAAATCAATGACCATCAAAGTGGTGCCGTCCTCCGCTGTCACCGTTTGTTCATAGGGGTCGGTGGACACTTCATAAGTAATTTCCTCTGTATCCGCAGCGGGAGGCGGCGTCGGGGATTCCGGCATGGGGAGCGGAACAGCGCCGCAGCCGCCCAGCAGCGCCGGCAGGCATAGGGCCAGGATCAGAGACAGATACTTTTTCATGTGAGGAACTCCTTTCAGGAAATGAGTCAGGGCATGACGGGATTCTGCCGCCAGAGGGAGCCGCAGGCTTCTGTCAGCTCCGGATAAGCCAGAGCGTACAGGTCGGCGGCCCGGCTCTCGGTCTCAAAGAGACGCTGAGCGTCAGGGGAGAGGGACCGGATGGCGGCGGGCTTCGTAATGACCGGAAAGCGGGCGGTTTTCCGCATCCGGCCCAGCAGTGCCCGGCCGGTCTCGTTAGCGGCCAGGACCCGCAGGTAAGGGACGGAGGCGGGTAGCTCGGCGGGGGACAGACCCAGATAGGCCCAGAGGACCATCCGCCGCAGCCGGGCGTAAGCGTAGCGCTTGGTTTTGGCGTTGTCTAAAACGGCGTCGAGGGTGGCGGCGTTCCGGCTGGCGTTGTACAGCCGCTGGCCGACGCCCTCGTGTCCGGTGTCCAACGTATCGAATTCAGCCGGAGTCATGGACCGGAGCCGGGCCAGAATTGCCCGCTCACAGGCGGCGGCGAATACCGGCGCGCGGCCCGCAGATTCCTCCGCCTCGTAAACGGCCCTCATGGCCGGGACCATCCGGGACAGGGCATCGGCTGGGCGTCCTTCTGCCAGCAGGTGCCGAATGGCGGAGGCAGAATAGCCCCCGGCGTTTTCCGGGGCGGCGTCATGGGCCGCACCGGTCCTGGGGATCGTAAACAGCGTAGGAGCCGCGCCTACACGTAGCAGCGCCCGGCAGTATTCGATCCCAAGGGTGTTGTTGGGGTCGGACAGCAGGGCGGCATCCGATGGGGAAAGCAAGGCGGCAACAGCCCGCTGGCGGGCGGCGGCAAAGCTGTCCCCCTTGGTCAGTTCTGCTTGCAGAGCCGACTGAAAGGCATTGCCCTCCAGCGCCCTTGCGGTTCGCAGAAGAGCGGCGCTGTCTCCGCATTCGCTGCCGAAGGCCAGCACGTCCAGCAGCCCCGTGGCGGTGAGAACCTCGACGCCGCCTTGGGCGAATCCCTCGGCAGAACTGACGGCCCAGGGGAGGGGCAGCTCCAATACCAGATCCGCCCCACTCCGGACGGCGGCTTCCGCCCGGGCGTGACGGCGTACCAACGCAAAGTCACCCCGCTGGACAAAATCGCCGCTCATGGCGCAAATAATGGCGGTGTCTCCGCCGAATTGCTGCCGGACGGCCTGTATCAGGGCGAGGTGACCATAATGCAGGGGATTATATTCTGTTATGATACCAGCGGTTTTCACATTTGTCACCTCAAAGCGGTTACAAAATAATGTCAATTCGGTAAAAATGTAGGTTGTATCTTGTGGAGGATTTGTTATAATGAAAAAGAGAGTTTGCGCAAATGCAAACATTATATTTACATTGTAGCTTAAATATGGAAAGCTGGCAAGGCTTTCCCAAAAGAAGAAGGAGATCCAACGATGAATATTCTGGTTATCAACGCGGGCAGTTCCTCTTTGAAGTATCAGCTGCTGAACCCCGAGACCGGCGTGCTGCTGGCCAAGGGTCTGTGCGAGCGCATCGGCATCGACGGCAAGTTCACCTATAAGCCCCAGATCGAGGGCAAGCAGATCCTGGACGCTGTGGACGTGGCCATGCCCACCCATTCCGAGGCCATTCAGGCTGTGCTGAACGCTCTGGTGGACAAGGACAACGGCGTGATCGGCTCCATGAAGGAGATCGACGCTGTGGGTCACCGCGTGGTGCACGGCGGCGAGGCCTTCAACAAGTCTGTTCTCATCACCGATGAGGTCATGAAGGCTCTGGAGGACTGCATCCCCCTGGCTCCTCTCCACAACCCTGCCAACATCACCGGCATCAACGCCTGCACCGCCGTTATGGGCAAGGACGTGCCTCAGGTGGCCGTGTTCGATACCGCTTTCCATCAGACCATGCCCGCCAAGGCCTATATGTATGCCCTGCCCTACGAGTACTATGAGAACGACAAGGTCCGCCGCTACGGCTTCCACGGCACCTCTCACAAGTATGTCTCTCAGCGTGCTGCCGCTATGCTGGGCAAGAAGCCTGAGGAGCTGAAGCTGATCTCCTGCCACCTGGGCAACGGTTCCTCCGTCACCGCTGTGGACGGCGGCAAGAGCGTGGATACTTCCATGGGCTTCACCCCCCTGGCCGGTCTGCCCATGGGCACCCGCGCCGGCGATCTGGACGCCGGTATCCTGCAGTACCTGATGAATAAGTATGACATGAACATCGACACCATGCTGGATATCCTCAACAAGAAGTCCGGCGTGCAGGGTGTGTCCGGTGTGTCCTCCGACTTCCGTGATCTGGAGAATGCCCACAAGGAGGGCAACGAGCGCGCCGGTCTGGCCGTGGATATGTTCAATTATGGCGTGAAGAAGCTCATCGGCGCTTATGCTGCCGCTATGGGCGGCGTGGACGCCATCATCTTTACCGCCGGCGTGGGCGAGAACAGCGCTTCTCAGCGTCTGGATATTGCCTCCGGTCTGGAGTTCATGGGCGTGAAGATGGACGCCGAGGCCAACAATGTCCGTAGCAAGGAAGCCGTCATCTCCGCCGCTGACTCCAAGGTGAAGGTCCTGCTGATCCCCACCAATGAGGAGCTCATGATCGCTATGGACACCGCTTCCATCGTCAAGGGCTAAGCTATATTCGATCCATCAAAGGGACCCTCGATGAGGGTCCCTTTTCTATACGGAGGAACTGATCTATGCAACTGAACACACTGTCTATGGTCCACGAATTCCTGCGTCGGACCGTGAAGCCGGGAGACTTCTGCATCGACGCCACGGCAGGAAAGGGCCGGGATACGGCCCTGCTGTGCCGCCTGACGGGGGATGCGGGCCGGGTGCTGGCCTTTGACATTCAGGAGGCGGCGGTGGAGCAGACCAAGGCCCTGCTGGCGGCGGAGGGCCTGACGGCGGAGGTGATCCGGGACAGCCACGCCAATATGGAGCGCTACGCGGTGGCGGAAACGGTGGACTGTGTGGTGTTCAACTTCGGACGGCTTCCCGGCGGGGACCCGTCTATCTTTACCCGATCGGATACTTCCGTAGCGGCGTTGGAAGCGGCTTTGCGGCTGCTGAAGCCCGGCGGTGTTGTCGCCATTGCCCTGTATTACGGCGGCGCCAACGGCTACGGGGAGCGGGATGCCGTGATGACATGGCTGGAAACGCTGGATGACCGGAAATTTTCCGTCCTCCGCTGCGATTGGGCCAACCGGCGGAGCGATCCCCCGGTCCCCATTTTTATCTGGAAGGAATGATCGATTTTTCCGTATTGTCATTGGCGAATGGATTTGCTATCATGAAGCTGTAACGCGGCGCAGAAGCGCCGGTCCAGTCAGGAGGAATAACTATGAAAGATCTGAAGGATACCTGCCGGGTGGCTGTGGTGCAGTGCGCCCCGGTGATGTTTGACAAAAAAGCCGGTACGGAAAAAATGGTGGAACTGATCCGGGAAGCCGGGAAAAACGGCGCGGAGCTGATCGTGTTCCCGGAGCTCATCATCCCCTGCTATCCCTACGGCATGACCTTCGGCTACACCGTAGGCAGCCGGGACAAGGTGGGCCGTCTGGACTGGAAGCGGTATTATGACAATTCCCTCTGCATTCCCGGCCCTGAGACGGAGCTGCTGGGACAGGCGGCGAAGGAGGTCCACGCCTATGTCAGCATCGGCGTGTCCGAGCGGGGAGAGGACAGCGCCACGCTGTATAACTCCAACCTCGTATTTTCCCCGGAGGGGGAGCTGCTGAACGTCCACCGGAAGCTGAAGCCCACCGGAGCGGAGCGTTTGGTGTACGGTGACGCCAACAAGGACTATTTCCCCATCACCGATACCCCCTGGGGACCTATGGGCAATCTGATCTGCTGGGAGAGCTATATGCCTCTGGCTCGGGTGGCCCTGTACCAGAAGGGCATTACCCTCTACATTTCCCCCAACACCAACGATAACCCTGAATGGCAGGACACCATCAAGCACATTGCCATCGAGGGCCACTGCTTCTTCATCAACGCCGACATGGTGTTCACCAAGGAGATGTACCCCAAGGATCTCCACTGCCCGCAGGAGATCGAGAAGCTCGGCGACATCCCCTGCCGGGGCGGAAGCTGCGTGGTGGACCCCTACGGCCACTATGTAACGCAGCCGGTGTGGGACAAGGAGGACATCATCTACGCCGATCTGGATATGCAGCAGGCCATTGCCAGCCGTATGGAGTTTGACGGCGTGGGCCACTATGCCCGGCCGGACGTACTGGAATTGCGGGTCCATGAATAAAGAGACAGCCGCCCTGATGGAAATTCCCATCGGGGCGGCTGCTGCCGTCTTACCAAAGAAAAACAGGCCTCATCTTGGCAGAGGAGGCCTGTTGCTTCGGTGTGATTATGTTTACAGGTGCAGGACCCGGTCCCGGATCTCCTGTGTCCGGCCCTGATTCCAGAACTGGGTGCCGATATAGCCGCAGGTGCGGCGGGCCACATTCATCTTGTCCTGATCCGTGTTGCCGCACTTGGGGCACTTCCAGATCAGCTTGCCGTTCTCCTCCGCGATCTGGATCTCGCCGTCCCAGCCGCACACCTGGCAGTAGTCGGACTTGGTGTTCAGTTCGGCGTAGATGATGTTTTCATAGATGAACTTCATCACCTGGAGCACCGCCTCCAGGTTGTTCTGCATGTCCGGCACCTCCACATAGCTGATGGCGCCGCCGGGAGACAGGGCCTGGAACTGGGCCTCAAACTTCAGCTTGTCGAAAGCGTTGATATCTTCTGTCACATGGACGTGGTAGCTGTTGGTGATGTAGCTCTTGTCAGTGACGCCCTCGATGATGCCGAAGCGGCGCTGCAGGCTCTTGGCAAATTTATAGGTGGTGGACTCCAGAGGCGTACCGTAGAGGGAGAAATCGATATCGCTCTCCTCCTTCCACTTCCTGCAGGCGTCGTTCATGTACTGCATCACCTGCAGGGCGAAGGGGGTGGCGGAGGGGTCCGTATGGCTCTTGCCGGTCATGTACTTCACGCACTCGTAGAGGCCGGCGTAGCCCAGGGAGATGGTGGAGTAGCCGTGGTAGAGCAGCTTGTCGATGGTCTCGCCCTTCTTCAGCCGGGCGCAGGCGCCGTACTGCCACAGAATCGGGGCCACGTCGGAGAGAGTGCCCTTCAGCCGATTGTGCCGGCACATCAGGGCACGGTGGCACAGCTCCAGGCGTTCGTCAAAGATCTTCCAGAACTTGTCCAGGTCGCCGCCGGAGGACAGGGCCACATCGGGCAGATTGATGGTCACCACGCCCTGATTGAAGCGGCCGTAGTACTTGTGCTTGCCAGGCTCATAATTGCCGGCGTTTGCGATGTTGCCGATGCCGGCATCTGTGAAGCGGTCCGGCGTCAGGAAGGAGCGGCAGCCCATGCAGGTATACACATCGCCCTTCAGCTCCAGCATTTTCTTGGCAGAGATGTAGTCGGGCACCATCCGGCGGGCGGTGCACTTGGCCGCCAGCTTGGTCAGGTAATAATAGGGGGAATCCTCGTGGACGTTATCCTCCTCCAGCACATAGATCAGCTTGGGGAAGGCGGGAGTGATCCACACGCCCTTTTCGTTCTTCACGCCCTGGTAGCGCTGCTCCAGGGTTTCCTCAATGATGAGGGCCAGATCCTTTTTCTCCTGCTCATTCTTGGCCTCACCCAGGTACATGAACACCGTCACGAAGGGGGCCTGGCCATTGGTGGTCAGCAGGGTCAGCACTTGGTACTGGATGGTCTGGACGCCGCGGCGGACCTCATCCCGCAGACGGGTCTCCACCAGCTCCTCGATCTTCTCCCGGGTGGGCCGGATGCCCAGGGCCTCCATCTCCTGCTCCACCAGCCGGCGGATCTTCTTCCGGCTCACATCCACGAAGGGGGCCAGGTGGGCCAGGGAGATAGACTGCCCGCCGTACTGGTTGGAAGCCACCTGAGCGATGATCTGAGTGGCAATGTTGCAGGCGGTGGAGAAGCTGTGGGGCCGCTCGATCAGGGTGTCCGTGATGACGGTGCCGTTCTGAAGCATATCCTCCAGATTCACCAGGTCACAGTTGTGCATGTGCTGGGCGTAGTAGTCCGAGTCATGGAAGTGGATGATGCCCTCCCGATGGGCCTCCACGATGTCGGCGGGCAGCAGCAGCCGCTCGCTCAGGTCCCGGGAGACCTCGCCGGCCATGTAGTCCCGCTGGGTGGAGTTCACCACCGGGTTCTTGTTGGAGTTCTCCTGCTTGGCCTCCTCGTTGCAGCACTCGATGAGGCTGAGGATCTTCTCGTCGGTGGTATTGCTCTTGCGGACCAGAGAGCGGACATAGCGGTAGGTGATGTAGTTCTTGGCCACCTCATAGGCCCCGTGAGCCATGATCTGGGACTCCACCAGGTCCTGAATCTCCTCCACAGAGGGGGAGCGGTTCATCTTCTGACAGCTGAGTTCCACGGACTCCGCGATCCGCTGGATCTGGACCGGGGTCATCCGGGCGTCCTCCTCGATAGTGTTGTTGGCCTTGGTGATGGCGGCGATGATCTTCGTGATGTCGAAGATGACCTCCGTGCCGTTCCGCTTCATGACTTTCATGGGACTCTCCGCCTCTCTTGTAGAATCAATCTCAATTGTAATATATCTAGTAAGCATTGTTATCATACCACACTAGATATGGGATGAAAAGTTGCATTTACCATAGTGTCTTCCAAAATTCGGCGAGGAAATTTGTGCGTTCCGGAGAAAAGCTGTCGATGCGGAAAAACCGCCCCGTGCGGCAGGGCGCGGAGCGGTCGGGATCCGGAGAACAGTCAGGTCAGCTCTGTGTATTTGGCGGCGCTGCCCCGGGTCAGAAGCGCCAGCGGGAGATCCGCAGGGCTGAACGGGGACCCTGCCCCGCGTCTGCACGGGGTGTGCCGCAGCTTCCACGCCCCCATGCAGGGCCCGATGTCCCCATCAGGCCGCACACATCGGCCATCAGGACGCAGTAGCTCAGCACATCCGCCAGCTCCTCCCGGATGCGGCCCAGCTTGTCCCGGCATTCCAGGTCCGCGCCGCTCCACTGGAATATCTCCAGCAGCTCCGCCGCCTCCAGGGACAGGGAGATGGCCAGGTCCTTGGGGGTGTGGAACTGCCGCCACTCCCGGTCGTCCCGGAACTGGATCACCCGACGGATCGTCTCATCCCGCAGCATGGATGTCAACTCCTTTTCCATAAAATCAGCATTCACTCCGCCCGGACAGCCCAGCGCAGCTTGGTGGAGTGGGCCCGGGGGTTCCGGCGGCACTCCTGGGGAGAGGGGCGGGTGACCTCCTGGGCGATGTCGCTGTACAGCCCATCCCGGTACTGCTGGCGGAAGGCCTGCTTCACCAGCCGGTCCTCGCCGGAGTGGAAGGTGAGGATGGCCGCCCGCCCGCCGGGCTTCAGCACATGGGGGAGCTTTTCCAGAAAGGCGTACAGCACCTCGAACTCACTGTTCACGTCGATCCGCAGCGCCTGGAAGGTCCGCTGACAGGACTTCTTCACCGCCTCCTTCCGCTCCCCGGCGGGGAGGAAAGACAGCGCCCCCTCAATGAGGGCGTACAGCTGGCGGGTGGTATCCACAGTGCCGCCCCGGCGGAACACCTGAATGACGGCCTTTGCGATGCGGTCCGCGTAGGGCTCGTCGGAATTTTCCACCAGCAGGTTCTCCAGCTCCTCCTGGTCCAGCTGCCGCAGCCGCTCCGCCGCGGTGACGCCGGAGGAGGGGTCCAGCCGCAGGTCCAGGGGACCGTCCTGCTTGAAGGTAAAGCCCCGGGCCGGGTCGTCGATCTGCATGGAGGAGACGCCTAAATCCGCCAGCACGAAGTCGAAGAGCACGCCGGGGGCCACCTGGTCCACGTCGGCGAAATTCCGATGCTGGATGGTGAGGAGCTCAGGCCCGAAGCCCGCAGATGCCAGCCGGGCGCGGGTCTTTTCCATCTCGATGGGGTCCACGTCCGTGGCATATAGGTGTCCTTGCCCCTGAAGCTGTGCCAGCATCCGGCGGGTGTGGCCGCCGTAGCCCAGCGTGGCGTCGTAGCCGGTCTGGCCCGGCTGGATCTGAAGGACCTCCAGGATCTCGTCTACCAGAATGGGGATGTGCATCCCTGCCGGGGTCTTGCCGCTCTCGATGATCTTTTCTACATCAGAGCGGTAGTTCTCCGGGTCATGCTCTTTGTACTTCTCCTGAAAGGTGCGGGGGTGGGTGCCCTTGTACCGGGGGCGGCGCTTGTGCTCCTGCTCCATGGGATCAACTCCTTCTCTGAACCGCTATCATATCACAGCCGCAGCCAAAAGAAAAGTCCCGCCGCATTGACAGAGCGGCGGGGACCGGATACAATAGACATTCAGCAAGGAGGCAGATTTTTATGGTAACTTTGGCACAGCGCATTGAGGAGCTGCGGACCGCCAGGGGCCTGAGCCGTCCGGCTCTTGCCGCCGCCCTGGGCTTCCCCCGCACGGCGATTGAAAAGTTTGAGACGGGCCGCCAGACCCCCACCCAGGACCAGCAGAACAAGCTGGCGTCCTACTTCGGCGTGTCCCTCTTCTATCTCCGGGGAGAGACCAACGACACCACCCAGATGTCCGACTGGATGGACGGGGCGTTTCTGGACGAGCCCGCCCCGGTTCCGGCCCCCAGGCGGGCGGCAGTGAAGCCGGCGGTGGCGGCGTCCTCCGGCGGGGAGGGCGGCACCATGTTCGACGCGTTCCTCACCAGCAAGAAATTCCAGGAGGCACTGCGCACCGCGGTGCTGGATACTCTCCGCACGCCGGAGGGCCAGGGGCTCCTGACCAAGGCCATCCGGAAAGAGCTGGCGAATCGGCAGAAGTGATGTGCGGCGGCGAAAGGGGCGGGGGATCGTGATCTCCCATCCTGTGTGTGCTCCGGGTGTATGGGGGAGGCGAAATGCGGCCGGAGGGAAAATCCGCGGAACGTTTGCCAACATCCGCTGCGCATAATACCATACAGAAATCAGGAGGGAACTGACGGATACAGACTGGGGGGCAGGCTCAGATGAAGAATGTTCTGTATATAATCAAAGTGGTGGCACTGGCCTGTGCGGCCGGAGTGATTATGACGATCCTGGGGGCTTTTCCGCCTCTGTCGTTCCTGTATAACTGGCTTGTGGGCCACGGCCTGCAAAATGTATGGGTTGGACTGATGGCCGGTGTCATCGCCATCTGCGTGTCCCTGTACAATATGCACCACGCGAAAAAGAAACGGAAGTGAGCGATTTGCGCTCAGTCCGGCTGAGAGGCTTGGATGCTCTGACCAATCAAAAGAGCCGCGGGAGTTTGATCCCGCGGCTCTTCTTGCGCGTTTACAGGCTCTTGATGAACTTCTCGATCCGGTCCAATCCCTCTTTCAGGTCCGCGTCGGAGTAGCAGTAGCTCAGGCGCATGAACCCCTCGGTGCCGAAGTGGATGCCGGGGATGACGCCCACCAGGCCCTCCTTCAGCATCCGGGTGCAGAAGGTGTTGGAGTCCATGCCGAACTTCCGGATGTCCACAAACATGTAGAAGGCGCCCTCCGGCTTCTCCACGTCCAGGCCCATGTCCACCAGGCGCTGGTAGACGTAGTCCCGGCGCCTGCGGAAGATCTCCACCACATCGCTGGTGTCCGTCTCCAGGGCCGTGACGCAAGCCCGCTGGACAAAGGAGGGCACGGAGGTGACACAGTACTGGTGGAACACCTGGATCCGGTCCATCAGCTTGGCGTCCGCCATGCAGTAGCCCAGGCGCCAGCCGGTCATGGCATAAGGCTTGGAGAAGCTCTGGACCACAATGATCCGGTCCCGCATGTCCTGGTACTCAGCAAAGCTGTGGTAGTCCTCACAGTAGGTCAGAGTGCGGTATACATCGTCGCACAGGACAAAGATGGGCTTGTCCCGGAGGATGGCGTGGACGGCGTCCAGGGTCTCCTTGGTGTAGACGCAGCCGGTGGGATTGTTGGGGGAGGTCAGGATGATGGCCTTGGTCCTGTCGGTGATGGCGGCCTTCAGTTCCTCCGGCACGATCTGGAAGTGGTTGTGCTCTGTGGGCAGGGAGACGGGCACACCGCCCTGCAGCTGGACCAGCGCCTCATACAGGCCGAAGGCAGGGGTGGGGATGATGACCTCGTCCCCTGGGTTCAGGATGGTGGAGAAGGAGGCGAACAGCGCCTCCGTGGCGCCCACCGTCAGGATGACCTCACTGGGGGCGTAGTGGAGGCCATGGGCCTCAGCCTCGAATTTGGAGATGGCCTCCAGCGCGTAGGGATAGCCGTTGCCGGGGGGATAGTGGGTATCGTTGGCGTCCAGAGCGGCCTTGGCGGCCTCCTTGATGACGTCGGGGGTGTTCAGATCCGGCTCGCCGATGGTCAGGGCGCAGGCGCCGGGGGTATCCCGCACCAGATAGGTGAACTGCCGGATGCCGGACAGCTCCACGCCCATAACGGCATTGTTCAGAGTCAGGTCCATGGATTTTCACGCTCCTTTTTGTTCATGAAATTCAGTATATCCGGATAAAAAAGGGATGTCAACGGCAGTTTCCACAAAAAGGGAGGCACCGAAAAGAAAGCGGCCCCGCCGCAATCTGCGGCGGGGCCTGCTGGGAGACTGCATTTTCAGGTGGGCTGATTGGAAGAGGCAGCATCTTCTGCCGGCTGGCCCGTTTCGGCGGGGGCATCAGCTGGCGCCTCCTCCGGGGTGAAGGTCACGGGGGTCTCTCCGGCCCGGGCGACGGAGGTGCCGGAGAGAATGCCGCCGCCCTCCCCTGCGGTGTAGGCGATAGTCACCTGATCCCCGGCATTCAGGATCACCGCCAGGGGGTTCTCCGCGGCGTTGACGGCGTAGAAGGTGTCCTGTCCCTCCAGCCGCAGGAAGTAGTAGGAATTGCCGTCCAGCACAGCGGTGCGGATCTCAGCGATGGCGCCGCTGATCTCCTCCTGGTCAGAGGGAACAGCCTCCGCATCCCCGTCGGAGATGAGGCCGCTGTCGGCCAGTGCCCGGCGGTAATTGGCCTCGCACTCCGCTACGGTGCTGCCGGTCTCTACAATGTTGTACTGCTGGACGTTCACCATGGCGTACATCTTCACCAGACCGTCTTCACCCTTGAGGGACATGAAGTAGGTGGGCTGGTCGGCGATGTTCAGCAGCAACGGGAAGGTGGCCACGTAACGCATCTGCTGGACCTGACTCATGGCGCTGGCCTGCGCGGACGCCTCTGTGGCACCGGCGACAGAATAGAAGTGCGTCTCCTTGGTCCGCTGGTTGGAGAGGATGAATCCGATGTTGGACTGGTCGGATGTCACAGAGGTGACACCGGTATACATATACACGTCATCCCCGATGGCAATATAATTGTAGCCTTCTGTGGTGTGCGTCACATCCCGCTGGCCGAAAATGGAGTTGATAAAGCCGTTGTGGTACATTCCGTAATAATCGTACTGCTCCATAATCAGATTCGCGTCATAGACGTGGTCCACCCAGTTGGGGACCTCCTCATAATACTGGCTCTCCCCGGTAACGGCGTTCACCAGAACGGCCCCCTGGATGTCCGCGCCGCCGAAGAGGCCGATGGTCTTCACCATGCGGGGGCAGACCCAGTAGGGCTCGCCCTCTTCATTGATCTCAAACACCGGATCGGCAAACATATATGTGGGATAGTGGAACCGCAGGTGGCGGGGCAGATACCGCCCGAAATGCTCGGCGGTGGTATATTTCATCCCCTCGTCCAGGCGGACCACTTCCGCCTCCTGGGTCACCATGTCGATAATCAGATAAGCGGGCAGGCCCGCGGAGCGGTTGGTGAACCACTTGACCAGATCTCCATAGGCCAGGGAAGTCACGCGCACCGGGCGACCCTGGTAGTTGATCTGGGTGTAGGAGGGCAGGATCTCAAACTGGGAGACCATATCCGCCAGGTCGCCCAGTTTGCGGCTGCCCAGGCGCGCGGCGGAGTCTTCGTCCAGCATGGGGATCTGATTGTAGGAGATCTCCTCCACCTCGGAAGCAAAATCACCATCTTTGATGGAAAGCAGCTTGCTGTAGCTTCCGGCCCGGATTACCACCCAAGAGGTAAGGCCGCCGATGATGATGGCGGCGATCAGAGCCACCAGGACCAGGAAGGGGATGGTGCACTGCTTTTTCACAAAGCCGAAGTACCCCTTCACGCCCTCCCCCTGAAAGCCGGAGGTGAGCACGGCGCACACGCAGTACACCGCGCACAGCAGGAACACGAAGACATAGAACTCCTCCGCGTGGAAGTTCAGGGCGGGCAGCTCGAAGTAAAAGTACCCCAGGCCGAACAGCAGCGTCACGCCCAGATTGATGAGCGTCCGCGTGAAGGCGTTGCCAATGGCCTTGCGGGGCTTCCGCTCCCGCTTGGGACGCTGGGGCTGGGAGGCGTCCCCGCCGCTGAAACCGCCGAAAGCACTGGGGTCAAAGCCTCCGAAGTCAAATGAAAATGGCATAAAAACCCAATTCCTCCTTTTTCAGATGGGCCGAATTGAAACCCATGATACAGGAAAAGTGTGAACAAATCAAGGTTTCCCGTCAGAACACCATTCCGATTCCGAAAAGATTATGGTAAAATCAAAACAACATGTAAGCTCTGTGCGGAAACTGCGTGTAGAGAAGTGGAGAGGAGGGACGGCATTGGAGGATGCCCGGATCGTGGAGCTGTACTGGGAGCGGGACGAGGCGGCCATTGCGGAGAGCAGCGCCAAGTACGGCGGCTACTGCTACCAGATCGCCTTCCGCATCCTGGCCCTGCGGGAGGACGCGGAGGAGTGCGTGGGAGACACCTGGCTGCGGGCCTGGGAGGCCATGCCGCCCAGCCGCCCCGGCAGGCTGGATACGTTCCTGGGGAAGATCACCCGGAACCTGTCCCTGGACCGCTGGCGGGCCCTGCGGGCCCAGAAGCGGTGGCAGGGACAGGCGGAACTGGCGCTGACGGAGCTGGGGGACTGCCTGCCCGCCTCCGGCGGCGTGGAACAGGAGGTGGAGGCCGCCGCCCTGGCGGAGAGCCTGAACCGCTTTTTGGAATCCCTGCCCCAGGAGAAACGGGTGCTGTTTGTCCGGCGGTACTGGTATCTCTGCTCCGTGGAGGAGCTGGCCGCCTGGAGCGGCAGGCGGCGGGGGACGGTCTCCGCGGCGCTGTTCCGCCTGCGGCAGGACCTGCAGGAACACTTGGAGAGGGAGGGATTCACCCTATGACAAGGGAACAGCTGCTGGATGCTGTGGGAGATATCCGGGATGCGTTCATCCGGGAGGCCGCGCCGCCGCCCGCCTCGTACCGCAAGCAGCGGGAATTCCCCTGGACCGGCGCGGTGGCGGCCTGCCTGGCGCTGATGATCGTGGGCTCCACATTCTTCCTGTCACAGATGAACATGGGGGACGGAGCCACTGGAAGCGGCGGCGCCTCTGCCGTCACGGAGGACACGGCGGAGGTCGGTGAGTCCGGCGGAACGGTGAACGGTGCAGCAGACGGCACAGACGATTCTGAGCCGGAGACAGCGGCGATCACTGTCACGGTGGATGGCACGGTGTATGTGCAGGCAGGCGGCGTGGGCCGCCATCCAGAGGCGTGCCCGGAGGGATTCTCCTACGCTGGAGAGGCGGAGCTGCCGGACACCGGGGAGCTTTGTCCCTACTATGCCGACCCGGAGCGGCCGGGGCAGATCTATGTCTATCAGAGCTGCTGGGATGAGGGGACCGGAACCACCTATATGGCCTATGTCCGCTACGAGGCGGAGACAACAAACTGACCGCGGGCGGAAAGAGAAAGCAGGGCCGCCGGAGGGGATCCCCTCCGGCGGCCTTTTGCGTATGAGCCTGTCCTCACGGCAGCATCAGCAGCTTTTTCAAAAATTCCACGCCCCTGGGCAGAACGGCCTCGTCATCAAAGGTGAAGTCCGGGGCGTGAAGCTGGGGGGTATCCCCGGTGCCCAGGAAGAAGAACAGCCCCGGCACATACTGCTGGTAGAAGGAGAAGTCCTCCGCCGCCAGCACCGGCTTTTCCATGAGGGTCGGCGCGTTATCGCCCAGCTGGGCGGCGATCTTCTGATAGAGCTCTTCGTGGTTCCACACGGCGGGGTAACCCTCGCTGAGGTGGACGTCCAGGCTGCAGCCGGTCTCCGCTGCCACGGACCGGCCGATGTCCTTCAGCTGCTGACGGCAGAAACGGAAGGTGTCCTCCCGGTAGGTGCGCAGGCTCCCCTCCAGCACGGTGCGGCCGCTGATGGCGTTCCGGACTGTGCCGGAGACCATCTTGCCGAACCGCAGCACCCGGGGCTGGTCCGGGGGCAGCTGTTCCATCATGTCATAGGCCCGCTGGAGGTAGGAGATGCCCGCCGTCAGGGCGTCCAGCCCCTCGTCCGCCCGGGACATGTGGACGCTGCGGCCTTCCACGGTGACGGTGACCTCGTTGGACCGTGCCATCAGCGGGCCGGGGCGGGAGGCGATGGTCCCGGCCTCCAGGCCGGGCCACAGGTGCAGGCCGAAGATCCGGCGGACCCGGTAGCGCTCCAGCACGCCGCTCTCACACAGCTTTCCGGCGCCGCCGGTGGTCTCCTCCGACGGCTGGAAGAGGAAGAGCACGTTCCGGGGCAGCTCGGCCAGATGCTCCGCCGCATACTCCGCCAGGGTCAGGACCATGGCGGTGTGGGCATCGTGGCCGCAGGCATGCATCCGCCCGGGATGGACAGAGGCGTAGGGCAGGTCCGTGGCCTCCGTCACCGGAAGCGCGTCCAGCTCCGCCCGAAATGCCACGGCATCGCTCTTCCCTGCGTCGAACCAGGCGCAGACGCTGCCGGTGATGGGAGAGAACACCCGGCAGGGCAGCGGGGCCAAAATGCGCTGGACCAGCTGAACCGTCTCCGGCAGCTGGTTATCCAGCTCCGGGATGCGGTGCAGGGCACGGCGGTAATCGACGGCGGACATGGACAGGACCTCCCCTTCTGAGATGATATTAATAATCATATCATACCACAGACACGGCCGGGTGACCAGAGGAACCGGGATTTTTCGTCCCTTTTGACAAGGAAACGGGACTGCCGGACGCGCTTTTTTCCGTTTTTTCCCTTGCCAAAAGGGAGAATGTAATGGTATGATACCAGAAAATGAGATAGAGGCGCGGATGCGACGAGACCATGGGAGCCGACGGGCGAGGATCGTGGGGGAGGCAAGTCCGCCGAACTCCCTGGTCAGGTATGGGCAGGGGGTGGGTCCGTGGGGAATACCCACGGGACTGTCCGCGGAATTTTCCGCGGGGGCGCTATCCGCTTACAGGGAACTCCGCTTTTTGCATGGGTGCAGAGGTGTGAAAGAGCTGTCGGTAGGGGCGTGTCTCTACCGACTTTTTTGTTGCTTCAACCAACGGACAAAAAGAAAGACGGAGGACACTCACATGAAATTTGAACATCTGCAAGGTTCCATTGTCGCCATGGTCACCCCGTTCCGCCAGGACGGCAGCGTCAACTTCGATATGCTGACAGAGCTGCTGGAGCGGCAGATCGCCGCCGGTACCGACGGCATCCTGACCCTGGGCACCACCGGCGAATACTCCACGATGAGCCATGAGGAGGATGCCGCTGTGGTGGAGCACACCATCCGGGTGGTGGACGGCCGGGTGCCGGTGATGGTGGGCAGCGGCTCCAACTGCACTGTCACCCAGATCGAGAAGAGCCGGCTGTACCAGTCCATGGGGGCGGATGCCCTGCTGCTGATCTCCCCCTACTACAACAAGGCTAACGCGGAGGGGATGTACCGCCACTTCGCCGAGACGGCGGACGCGGTGGACATTCCCTGCATCCTCTATAATGTGCCGGGCCGTACAGGCTGCTCCATCCCGGTTTCTGTGGTGGAACGGCTGGCCCGGCACCCCAACATCGCCGGCATCAAAGAAGCCAGCGGCGATATGTCCTACGCCATGAAGATCGCTCGCTGCGTGGGACCGGATTTCGCCCTGTACTCCGGCAACGACGACATCACTGTGCCCATCCTCAGCATCGGCGGCAGCGGCGTCATCTCCGTCTACGCCAACGTGATGCCCGCCATGTGCCGCCAGATCGTGGCGGACTGGCTGGACGGGAACCATGCCCGGGCCCTGGAGAACCACCTGCGGTACCTGCAGTTGATGAACGACCTGTTCCTGGAGGTGAACCCCATCCCGGTGAAGGCCGCCATGAATATGATGGGGCTGGACGTGGGTCCCATGCGGCTGCCCCTGTGCGAGATGGGGAAGGCCAACGCCGCCACACTCCGCCGGACGCTGGAGGAGGCGGGACTGCTGTGAGGATCATTTTGATCGGCCGGGGCAAAATGGGGACGCTGATCCGGGAGACCGCTGCGGCCGCCGGGGATGAGATTGAGGCCGTCTTCGGCCGGGACGATCTGGGCCAGATGGGCAGACTGGGGCGTGTAGCGGACGTGGTGATGGATTTTTCCCGCCCGGAGGCTCTGCCGGAGGTCGCCTCCTATGTCCGCCGGACGGGGACGCCACTCCTCTCTGGAACCACCGGGTATACGGAGGCGGAGAAGGGGAGTCTCTTTGCCCTGGGCTCTGCGGCTCCGGTGCTGTGGAGCGCCAACTACTCCCTGGGGGTGGCGGTGCTGGCCCGGGCCCTGCAGGTCATCGCCCCGGTGCTGGGGCCGGATTTTGACATCGAGATCACCGAGACCCACCACAGCCAGAAGGCGGACGCCCCCAGCGGCACCGCAAAGCTGCTGCTGGAAGCTGTCGATCCTCAGCACCGCCTGCGGCCGGTGTATGGCCGGGAGGGGAACTGCGGCCGCCGGGAGAAGGATGAGGTAGGCATCCACGCACTCCGGGGCGGCACCGTGGCCGGGACCCACACGGTCCATTTCTTTGGGCCGGATGAGGAACTGGAGCTGACTCACCGGGCTGCCAGCCGCCAGATCTTTGTGAACGGGGCCCTGCACATCGCCCGGCTGCTGCCTGGGCGGCCGAAAGGGGTCTATGACCTGCAAAAAATCTTGTTTGGAGCGTGATGGCTTTGAATGCACAGGAAATCATCAACTATATCGCAGATTCCCCCAAGAAGACCCCAGTAAAGATTTACGTCAACCTGTCGGCTCCGGTGGACTTCGGATCCGCTGAAGTGTTCGGTGAGGGAAAGAGCCGCATCGTCTTTGGGGACTGGGCCGAGCTGGCGCCCATCCTGGAGGACAACCGGGAGAAGATCACCGACTGCGTGGTGGAGAACGACCGCCGGAACTCCGGCGTGCCCCTGCTGGACCTGAAAGATCTCAAGGCCCGGATCGAACCCGGGGCCATCATTCGGGAGAAGGTGGAGATCGGCGAGGGTGCCGTCATCATGATGGGGGCCATCCTCAATATCGGTGCTGTGGTGGGCAAACGCACCATGATCGACATGGGGGCTGTCCTGGGCGGACGGGCCACGGTGGGAGATGACTGCCACATCGGCGCCGGAGCCGTGCTGGCCGGGGTGGTGGAGCCCGCCTCCGCCACCCCGGTAGTGGTGGAGGACGGCGTCCTGGTGGGCGCCAACGCCGTGGTGATCGAGGGGGTGCGGATCGGCGCCGGGGCTGTGGTGGCCGCGGGCGCTGTTGTGACGGAGAACGTCCCTCCCAACGCGGTGGTGGCCGGAACCCCCGCCAGGATCATCAAGATGAAGGACGCCCGGACGGAGGGAAAGACCGCCCTGGTGGACGCCTTGCGGAGCCTGTGAACTGGAGAAGAAGCGGCCCTGCGGCGTTGTGCCGCAGGGTCCCTTTTATCAGAACGTCAAAATTTAAGACAAAAATTTGGCGGCAATCGTTTGCGGTTTCGATTGCCTGGGGCGGCGCCTTGTGATATTGTAATAGCAACAATCGAACAGGGGGGCTGGACATGCTGGTATTGGACTTCATCAACGTGGGCAACGGCGACTCCATCCTGGTCCGGGAGATGGAGGGGGAACGGCTGCGTTTTTCCATGCTGGTGGACTGCGGCCACGACAGCCTGGAGCGGGACGACCACCCGCCGGTGGAGGACCCCCGCTCCTGCCGGATCTTTGCCGGGGATTTCCTGCGAAGTCAAGGTGTGGCGCATCTGGATATCCTGCTGGTCACCCACTTCCACCGGGACCACATCGGTGGTCTGGGCCGGGTGCTGGAGACCGTCACTGTGGGCGAGCTGCTGACCCCCTATGCGCCCCCCGCCGATTCCGGCCCTCTGGACCCGGACGGAGACAACGGCCTGCCCAAGGCAGCGCGGAACGTGCTGCGGTGTATGGACCTGTACGCCGGCCCCCTGCGGCGGTACGGAGACCGGATCGGCCGGATCAAGGAGCTGCCGGGGGACCGGGTGGAGTGTCTCCGGCTGACGGACGACCTCACCATGGACATCCTGTTCGGCGAGCCCGCCCTGTACCCCCGGCAGAGAGCGGTGTACGACGCCGCCTTCCGGGGGGAGCGGAACGGCTATGACCTGATTCACTGGGGAAAGTCCATGAACGTCTCCAGCCTGCGCCAGCGGCTGTACTACCATGGGAAGGAGATCGTTCTGGGGGGCGACGCCTACGCCCACATGTGGGAGACGCAGACCGCCACCCCCTGCGACATCCTGAAGGTGCCCCACCATGCCTCCCTGTCCTCCACCACCCGGAAGCTGCTGCGGCTGCTCCAGCCGAAAGCCGCCGTGGTCTGCGTGGCCGCCGGACGTCCGGACGAGCGGCCCCATCCTTATATCGTCTCCCTGCTGAAGGAATTCACGGAAGATGTCCATTTCACCGATGCGGTGGAGATCCCCGGCCTGGTGGAGCCGGTGTTCCACACGTCCGTCCATATAGAGCTGCCATGAGGAGTTCTCTGATAAAAAAGAGACCGCCCCAGCCGCCGTTTTGAAAACAGCGGCTGGGGCGGTGCGGCTTCAGGGGGGGAGCAGATTACTGCACGCCCTCCCGGTTCAGCAGCTCCAGGATTCTGGCGTCATCTTCCACCGTGGCGCTGGGCATGGGGAAGGTGCCCGCACTGGTGGCGGCGATGCCCCGCAGGCGGCAGGCCTCCTTGATGACGGGCAGGAAGGGGCTGCGGATGGCATACAGGTCCATCAGACGGTCGATGGTCTGCTGGCCTCTGGCGATGCCGGCCAGGTCGTTCTCCCGGAAGGCGCGGACCCAGGCGGCGCAGATCTCCGGCACCACGTTGCTGAGGGCGCCGATGCAGCCGTTGCCGCCGGAGAGTACATTGTGGGCGAAGTTGTCGTCAAAGCCGGAGTAGATCTCGAACTGGGGGATCTGGGACTTGACGACCTTGATGAGCTCCCGGGTGTGGTCCATGCCGGGAACGGTGTCTTTCATGCCCACGATGTTGGGGTGCATCTTGGCCAAAGCCAGCACCGTCTCAGGCGGGATCGTGTAGCCGGTGTTGTCAGGGAAGTTGTAGATGTAGATATCGCCGTGAATCTGCTCGGCCAGGCGGTCATAGTATTGCAGCAGAGCGGAGGGGCCGAAGTGGAAGTAGTAGGGCGGCAGGATCATAACGGCGTCGGCTCCTGCGTCCAGGCAGAAGTTGGAAAAGCTGATGATCTCGTCCGCTACCATGTGGCTGGTGCCGATGATCAGCTTCACCCGGTGGTCGATCTTCTCGATGGCGAATTTGGCCATCTCCCGGCGCTGGTTCATGGGCATGGCGAAAAACTCGCTGCTGCTGCCCTCCACCAGGATGCCGTCTACGCCCTGGTCGATGAGATTGTTGAACAGACGCTCCTGGCTGGCCAGGTCCAGCGTGCCATCCTCGTTGAAGAGTGTGATGGCCGGCGTCAGATATGCTGCGTTCATAGAAAAGTCCTCCTTCATACGGCCCCGGGACCGCTGGCTCCAAACCCGCGGGGTAAGATTTTGAAAACGCACGGGCGGGGCGCGAAAAACAGGCTTTAGTATAACAAAACGGCGCTGAATGTCAAGAGAAGATCTGGTAAAATCCCGCCGGTTGGAAAACAGGGCGGCGGCGCATGCCCGCTTGTCAAACGAAGCGGCATCTGATATGATCGGCCTGGAGAAATCAATCGGCGGCGGAGAGCGCCGGCGTGGAAGGAGCACGATATGACACAGGGACAGCATCGGGCCACAGCCCGGGTTTTGGATATTCTGGAGAGCCTGTCCGGCTCAGAGGAGGGGTTGACGCTGACAGAATTGTCACAGGCCCTGGATGCCCCGAAGAGCAGCCTGTTTCCCATCGTACATACGCTGGAGGAGCGGCGATACCTCCGGCAGGACGATGGGACGGGCCGGTATACTATGGGTCCCCGGGCGCTGGTGCTGGGAGCGGCCTTCTCGGCGGACCGGGGGCTGGCACCCATTACCCAGGTGATGAAGGAGGTGGCTTCCAAATGCCAGGAGACATGCCAGATGGGCATTCTGGACCAAGACAGGGTGCTGTATGTGGCGCGGGAGGATTCTCCCCAGCCCATCCGGCTGATTTCCTGGGTGGGGACCCGCCTGCCGGCCAACGCCACTGCCGTCGGTAAGGCTCTGCTCAGCGGCCTGACGAACGAGGAGGTGCGGGCGCTGTATGCCGGGGGCCTGCCCCGGCTGACAGAGCAGACCATCACGGATGTGGAAACCCTGCTGGCCCAGTTGGAGGCGGTCCGGCGCGGGGAACTGGCTATGGAGCGGGAGGAATCCACGGACCAGCTGGCCTGCTGGGCCGCGCCGCTGCGGCGGAAGGGAACGGTGTTCGCGGCTCTCAGCATCTCCGTACCGCTCTTCCGCTGCCGGGAAGAGAAGATCGAGCTGGTCCGCCGCAGTCTCCTGACTGCCCAGGCGGAGATCGAAAAGCTGGCCGAAACGCGAAACTTTGGCTTGTCTGAGAATTGACAAACTGGGAACGGCATGATATAATGCGACCGAAAATTCCAAAATAAGAACTGAGTTCGACATAAGGAACAGAAAAGGGCGCCGCGCTGACAAGAGTCTGTCTTGGTGTCCCCCTTGCACTGAGATCTGTGTGCGGTCCCAGAGCCGTCCGGCGGCTGGGACAGGATCCGTGGCCAGAGTCCCTGACAACGGGGCTTTTTTAAGATAAATCCCTTTGGTGTGACGGCCCGCATGATCGGCCGCTCATGCGGGGAATGCTCGCAAATGGCCAGGGGAGAGGCCCTCTGCCCCCCCAGCAAACAAATTGAGGAGGAAGAAAGACCATGATCATGCGATTCCTGAAAAAGATCCCCGCAGGTATGATGGTCGTCCCGATGCTGCTCGGCGCGATTATCAATACCTTCCTTCCGGAGGTCACCAACATCGGCTCCTTCACCACCGCCGTCTTCACCAGTGCCGGCGCCAACACCGCCATCGGTATCCAGCTGTTCTGCCTGGGCACCACGCTGCGGGTCCGGGACATGGGCGGCGTTGTCAAGCGGGGCGGTGTGCTGCTGATCTCCAAGTTCGTCATCGGCGCCGCCATCGGCATTGTGGTGGGCAAGGTGTTCGGCCCCACTGGTGTGCTGGGCCTGAGCTCTCTGGCCATCATCTCCGCCGTCACGAACTCCAACGGCTCCATCTATCTGGCCCTGATGAACTCCTACGGTGACACCGTGGACCAGGCGGCCATGCCTCTGCTGGCCATCAACGACGGCCCCATGCTGACCATGATCGCTATGGGCATCGGCGGCCTGGCCGATATCCCCTTCATGGCCCTTGTGGCTGCTATCGGCCCCATCCTGGTGGGTATGATCCTGGGCAACATCGACAAGGACCTGTCTGACTTCCTGGCCCCCGCCGGCACCATCCTGCTGCCCTTTGTGGGCTTCTGCCTGGGCGCTGGCATGAACCTGACCAACATCGCCAAGGGCGGCGCGCAGGGCATTCTGCTGGGCCTTGTCACCTGCCTCATCGGCGGCGCCTTCATTGTGCTGTGCGACCGCTTCATCAGCCGCCGTCCCGGCTATGCCGGCTGGGCTGTGGCAACCACCGCAGGCAACGCCGTGGCAGTGCCCGCCGTTATCGCCGAGGCGGATCCCTCTTGGGCGCAGTGGGCGGATGTGGCCACCTCTCAGGTGGCGGCGTCTGCCATCCTGACCGCCATTCTGGTCCCCATCATTACCTCTTGGTGGGCCAAGAAGTTCGGCTGCCCCAAGTTCCCGAAAGACGAGGCACAGAAAGCCCTGTTTGAGAAGCACTGATCCCCATTACACATATTCGTTGAGGAACGAAAGGAGTATTACATTATGTTGAACGGCATGATCGTTGAGCCCGTGGACAACGTGGTGGTCGCCATCGAGCCCGTGAAGAAGGGCGAGACCGTCACCTACATGTGCGCGGGCGAGGAGAAGCGCCTGACTGCGGCGGAGGACATCACCATCTATCACAAGCTGGCTGCCTGCGACATCGCCAAAGGCCAGCCCATCGTCAAGTACGGCGAGCACATCGGCCTGGCGGCCCGGGACATCAAGGCCGGCGAGCACGTGCACTGCCACAACCTGGAAGAGCACCGGGAAAACCTGGACAGCAAGGGCTGAGAAGGAGGATACGAGTATGAATTTCTACGGTTACAAGCGTCCGGACGGCCGCGTGGGCGTCCGCAACAAGGTCCTGATCCTGCCTGCCAGTGTCTGCGCCTCTGATACCACCCGTATCATCTCCCAGCAGGTGGTGGGCTCCGTCACCTTCAACAACCAGTTGGGCTGCTCCCAGGTGGCTCCCGACCAGCAGTTCACCATGGACGTTATGGCCGGCTATGCCGCCAACCCCAATGTCTACGGCACCGTGGTGGTGTCCCTGGGCTGCGAGAACTGCCAGATGGACCTGGTGGTGAAGGCCATCCAGGAGCGCACCAACAAGCCCCTGAAGCAGGTCATCATCCAGGAGGCCGGCGGCACCCTGAAGGCCATCGACATGGCCGTCCGCTACGCCAAGGAGATGGTGGAGGAGGCCTCCCTGCTGCAGAAGGAGGAGTTCCCCATGTCCGAGCTGATTATCGGCACGGAGTGCGGCGGCTCTGACCCCACCAGCGGCCTGGCGGCCAACCCCCTGATCGGCCAGCTCAGCGACCTGATTGTCAAGGAGGGCGGCACCTCCATCCTGTCTGAGACCACTGAGTTCATCGGCGCCGAGCACCTGCTGGCCCGCCGCGCCATCAACAAGGAGGTTCACGACCGCATCTTTGAGATCGTCCACCGCTATGAGGACTCCCTGCGCCTGGTGGGCGAGGAAGTCCGTGAGGGCAACCCCTCTCCCGGCAACAAGGCCGGCGGCCTGACCTGCCTGGAGGAGAAGTCCCTGGGCTGCATCCACAAGGGCGGCCACTCCCCCGTCAACGCCGTGTACGACTACGCCAAGCAGGTTGCCCCCAAGAGCGGCCTCGTGATCATGGACACCCCGGGCAACGACCCCTCCTCTGTGGCGGCCATGGTGGCCGGCGGCGCCCAGATTGTGGTGTTCTCCACCGGCCGCGGCACCCCCACCGGCAATCCCCTGGCCCCCGTCATCAAGATCACCGGCAACAAGCTGACCTACGCCAATATGATTGACAACATCGATGTGGATGCCTCTCCCCTGATCTACGGTACCAAGACCATCGAGGAGCTGGGGCAGGAGCTGTTGAAGCTCACGCAGGAAGTGGCCTGCGGCAAGCAGACCAAGGCCGAGTCTCTGGGTTATACCGAGATGGCCATCGCTCGCGTGTGCAACTTCGTGTAAGCTCTGCTGGACGTCGCGCATAGAAGTAAAGAGAATCCATCATGCAGCCGCGGCGGTACGATATGCAAATCCCCCCTTATCGTGCCGCCGCGGCTTTTCACAAGCACCCACCCATCTGCCGGGCGGGATCGCCGCAGGGAAATGCGGCGCATTTTATAACAGGAGATGAGTATACCGATGAAAAAGAAATTTGCCGTCATGGACGGCAATACGGCCGCGGCCCATGTGGCATACGCGTTCACAGAGGTCGCGGCGATCTATCCCATCACCCCGTCCTCTCCCATGGCGGAGAAGGTGGACGAGTGGTCCGCCAAGGGGCGGAAGAACCTGTTCGGCTCCACGGTGGACGTCATCCAGATGCAGTCTGAAGCCGGCGCCGCGGGCACCTGCCACGGCTCCCTGCAGGCCGGCGCTCTGACCACCACCTTTACATCCTCCCAGGGTTTGATGCTGATGATCCCAGCCATGTACGCCATGGGCGGCCAATTCCTGCCCAGCGTCATGCACATCGCCTCCCGCGTGGTGACCAGCAACCACCACTCTATCTTCGGCGATCACACCGACTTCATGACCTGCCGCACCACCGGCTACGCCATGCTGATGTCCTCCTGCCCCCAGGAGGCCATGGACCTGGGCGCGGTGGCCCACCTGTCCGCCATCAGCGGCAAGTACGCCTTCATGCACTGCTTCGACGGCTTCCGCACCTCTCATGAGATGCAGCGGATCGAGGCGTTGGACTATGAGGACCTACGTCCTCTGGTAGACCAGGAGGCCCTGCAGGAGTTCCGCCGCCACGCCCTGAACCCGGAGCACCCCACCAACCGGGGCAACAACGTGAACCCCGACGTGTACTTCCAGTGCAAGGAGGGCGCCAACGTCAAGGCCGCCTCCATCCCTGACACGGTCCAGCATTACATGGACGAGATTAACAAGCTCACCGGTCGGGACTACAAGCTGTTCAACTACTACGGCGCGCCTGACGCGGAGGAGGTCATCGTGGTGATGTGCTCCGCCAGCGAGGCCGTGAAGGAAACCGTGGACTACCTGAACGCCAAGGGCCGCAAGGTGGGCATGGTGCAGATCCACCTGTACCGGCCCTTCTCCGTGAAGCACTTCGCAGCGGCCATCCCCGCCACGGTGAAGAAGATCGCCGTGTTGGACCGGTCCAAGGAGACCGGCTCCGTGGGCGAGCCCGTGTATCTGGACGTGGTCACCGCCCTGAATCAGGCGGGCCGCGGCGACATCCGTGTGGTGGGCGGCCGGTACGGTCTCAGCTCCAAGGACACCACCCCGGGCCAGTTCATCGCCGTGTATGACAATCTGAAGCTGGAGAATCCCAAGAACAGCTTCACCATCGGCATCAACGACGACGTGACTCACACCTCTCTGGACTACAAGGAGGTGGAGCTGCCTCATCCCGGCGAGGTTTCCTGCAAGATCTGGGGCCTGGGCGGCGACGGCACGGTGGGCGCCAACAAGAACGCCATCACCACCATCGGCCTGGCGGCAGACAAGTACGCCCAGGCGTATTTCTCCTACGATTCCATGAAGTCCGGCGGTCTGACCCAGAGCCACCTGCGGTTCGGCGACCAGCCCATTCACGCCACGTATCTGGTATCCGCGGCGGACTTCGTGGGCGTCCACGCGCCCACCTATGTGGACAAATATGACACCACCGCGGACCTCAAGGACGGCGGCACATACCTGCTGAACTGTCCCTGGAGCGCGGAGGAGCTGGAGGAGCGGCTGCCCGCCAAGATGAAGCGGGACCTGGCCAACAAGCACGCCAACTTCTACATCATGGACGCCACGAAGCTGGCTCGGGACCTGGGCCTGGGCAACCGGATCAACACGATTCTCCAGGCGGCCTTCTTCCAGCTGACCAAGGTGATCCCCATCGACCTGGCGGTGGAGGAGATGAAGCAGGGCAACTACAACTCCTACTTCAAAAAGGGCGGCCAGGAGATCGTGGACCTGAACAACCGGGCTGTGGACGTGGGTCTGACCGGCATGACGAAGGTGGAGGTCCCCGCCGCCTGGGCGGACGCCAAGGACGGCGCGCCGGAGGAGCTGAAGGGCACGGACTTCGTCAAGGAGATCGTGGTGCCCATGGACCGCCAGCACGGCGACAAGCTGCCGGTGTCCCTGTTCAAGAGGCACAACTGCCTGGACGGCACCTGGGAGAATGGCACCACCGCATACTCCAAGCGGGGCGTGGCTGTCACGGTGCCCCAGTGGAATCCCGACGTGTGCATCCAGTGCAACCGCTGTGCCATGGCGTGTCCCCACGCGGCCATCCGGCCCGTGCTGCTGACGGAGGAGGAGAAGGCCGGTGCGCCGGAATCCTTCGTCACCGTGCCCGCCAAGGGCCTGGGCAAGGACGCCCCTGCCTATTCCTTCCGGATGCAGGTCTCTCCCTACGACTGCCTGGGCTGCGGCGTGTGCCTGACCGCCTGCCCGGCCAAGGGGGCGCTGGAGATGGTGCCCTTCGAGACCCAGAGGGAGCAGCAGCCCAACTTCGACAACTACGCGATGAACGAGAAGCTGCTGAAGAAGGACATTATCAGCGACAAGAGCGTGAAGACGGCCCAGTTCGCCAAGCCCTACTTCCAGTTCTCCGCCGCCTGCGCGGGCTGCGCGGAGACCACCTACATCAAGCTGGTGACCCAGCTGTTCGGCAGCCGCATGTACGTGGCCAACGCCTCCGGCTGCTCCTCCGCCTACGGCGGTGCCATGCCCATGACGCCCTACTCCTGCGACAGCCGGGGCTTTGGACCCTGCTGGGAGCAGTCCCTGTTCGAAGACAACGCGGAGTTCGCCTACGGCTTCCTGCGGGCCCACGGGTCCATCCATGGGGAGGTGGAGCTGCGGCTGAAAGCCCTGAAGGAAAAGGGTGTGGCCGTATCTGAGATTGGGGAGTATCTTGCCAAGTGGCAGGACCCGGCCGTGACCCGGGAGGTGTCCGACGCGCTGATCGCCGCCCTGGAGAAGGCGGAGCCCACGGAGGAGGGCGCCTTTGTCCTGCAGAACAAGGAGTATCTGACCAAGAAGAGCGTGTGGGCCTTCGGCGGCGACGGCTGGGCCTACGACATCGGCTTCGGCGGCATTGACCACGTGCTGGCCCAGAACCGGGACATCAACATGCTGGTGATGGATACGGAGGTGTACTCCAACACCGGCGTACAGTCCTCCAAGGCGACGCCCACTGCGGCAGTGGCCAAGTTCGCCGCCGGCGGCAAGGAGGTCAAGAAAAAGGACCTGGGCGCCATCGCCATGAGCTACGGCTACATCTACGTGGCCCAGGTGGCCATGGGCTACGACCAAGCCCAGACCCTGAAGGCCATCCGGGAGGCAGAGTCCTATCCCGGCCCGGCCATCGTCATCGCTTACTGCCCCTGCCTGGAGCACGGTATCAAGGCGGGCATGAGCTGCACGCAGGAGGAGATGAAGAAGGCGGTGGAGTGCGGCTACTGGCATCTGTACCGGTATGATCCCCGCCGGATCGCGGAGGGGAAGAACCCCTTCCAGCTGGATTCTCCCGAGCCCGACAGCGGCAAGATGATGGACTATCTGAAGGGCGAGAACCGCTATGCCTCCCTGCAGATCAACTTCCCGGACCGGGCCCAGCGCCTGTACGAGAAGACCGTCCAGGACGCCAAGGACCGCTACGCCAAGTATCGCAAAATGGCTGAGGACTGAGCATTCCCCCCGCTTACCTCTCTGAACCAAACAGGAAAAAGCGCCGTGCGCATGTGCGCACGGCGCTTTTTCCTGCTCAAGGGCCGCCCGCCGCGGGAGGAGAGACGCACAACAGGCGGCAGGTACAGAAGCACAAAAAGGCCCGGCGGAGAAGCCGGGCCTTTTTGGCCGCCTCCGGCAGGGTGGGGAAAGACCGGGACGGCGAAAAGGAGGTACGCGGATCCGCGGGAAAGCGGGGCTGCTCCCAATGTAGGAGAGGAGGAGCGGCCCCGCAGCGGGATCAATTACAGCGTATCCAAAACCGTCTTGAAATCGTCGATGATATCCTCGGGATCCTCCAGACCCACACTGATGCGGACCAAGCCCTCGGAGATGCCGGCGGCTGCCAGCTCTTCGGCAGAATAGGTGGAGTGGGTCATGGTGGCGGGATGCTCCACCAGAGTTTCCGCATCGCCCAGAGACACGGCGATAGTGCACAGCTGCAGCTTGTTCAGCGCGGCGGCAACAGCGGCGCGGTCGGCCTTCAGCTCGATGGAGATCATGCCGCCGGGCAGCTTCATCTGCTTGGCCGCGATCTCGTGACCGGGGAAGGTGTCCAGGCCGGGATAATAGACCTTGGCCACCGCGGGATGGCTGGTGAAGAACGCCGCCACCTTCTGGGCGTTGGCGCAGTGGCGCTCCATGCGGATGTCCAGGGTCTTCAGGCCCCGGGCCATCAGGAACGCATCAAAGGGACTCAGGACGGCGCCGGTCATATCCTTCAGGCCGAACATCCGGCACTGGGAGATGAAGTCCGCCTTGCCCACCACGATGCCTGCGATCACGTCGCCGTGGCCGTTGAGGTACTTGGTGGCGCTGTGAACCACCACGTCCGCGCCCAGCTCCAGAGGACGCTGCAGGTACGGTGTGCAGAAGGTGTTGTCCACGATCACCCGGATGTCGGGGTTGAAGGCATGGGCCGTCTTGGCGATCAGCTCGATGTCCAGCAGCTTCAGCGTGGGGTTGCAGGGGGTCTCGAAGTACACCACCCGGGTCTTGTCGGTGAGGTTCTTCTTCAGGTTCTCAATGTCGGACAGGTCCGTCAGGGTGACCTTCACGCCGAACTTGGTCATGCCATGGTTCAGCAGCGCGTATGTACAGCCGTACAGCGTCTCATCCGCCACGATCTCGTCCCCGGCCACCACAGAGGTCCACAGGGCGGAGGAGATGGCGCCCATGCCGGAGGCCGCGGCCATGGCGGCCTCGCCGCCCTCCAGGGAGGCCAGCTTCTCCTCAACAGCGCCCAGAGTGGGGTTGCCCAGACGTGTGTAGATATATCCGCCCTCCTCGCCGGCGAACCGGGCGCCGCCCTGCTGGACGGTGGAGAATGCGAAGGTGGAGGTCTGATAGATGGGGGCGCACAAGGAGCCCGCCGCGTTTTCCATGTGGCCGGCGTGGATCTGACGCGTGGCAAAACCGAACTTTTTCTCCGTGTTCATACAGTCGATCTTCCTTTCTTCACCGGCCCCTCCGGAGACGCTCCGCAGGGGCAAAATTGACTGGTATTCAAATTTTCGCTATCAGAGAGACTCTGACGCGGCTGCGGGGATAGAGAGAAGAGAGGGGGAAAATCTGTGCATCCATCGAAAAACGCAGGTGATATTAAACAGAAAACTTCTCGAATAACTGATATCTTTTGTTTGGTTCTACTTATAGAATAGCACAAAGGGCGCAAAGCTGTTAATATGCGTTTTGCGGGATGCGTTGACAGTTTTTTTGATAACGATTTGACAACCAGCTCAAAATGCCTATAATAGAAAAGTGAGATCGAAAGGGGAAGAGGAGGCTTTCTATGACGTTTCAGCAGCTTGAGTACATCGTGGAGATCTCCAAATGCGGCTCCATCAACAAGGCGGCCCAGAAGCTGTTCCTGTCCCAGTCGGGGATTTCCACGGCGGTGCGGGAGCTTGAGAACGAACTAGGCATTCGGGTGCTGGCCCGCAGCAACCGGGGCGTGGAGTTCACGCCGGAGGGCAAGGAGTTTCTCAGCTACGCCGTCTCCCTGCTGGAGCAGAAGCGCGGGATCGAGAGCCTGTATGGTGAGGCACGCAACGCCGCGGCTCCGGTGCGCTTTTCCGTTTCCTGCCAGCGGTATCCCTTTGCAGTGGACGCGTTTTTGAGGCTGCTCCGAATCGCCGGTGAAAACCGCTTCCGATTTGGCCTCCGGGAGACAGGGATGGACGGTGTGATTGACGACGTCTACGACCACCGGGCGGACGTGGGCGTCATCTGCCTGACGGATCTGACGGAGAAGATTATCTGCCGGCTGCTGGACGCCCGGGAGCTGGAATTCCACGAACTGGCCGCCGTCTGCCCCTGTATCTATGTTCGCGGGGGGCATCCGCTGGCTGGCCGCTCCAGCGTAACGGAGGAGGAACTGGACGGATATCCGTATGTGGCGTTTGAGCACGACCAAGGCGTGGCGTCGGACTTTTTCGAGGAGTACCCCATGGTCTCTCTGAAAAAGCCGGCAAAGTGCATCAGCGTGAACAACCGGGCCACGGCGATGTACGTGCTGGCGTCCACCGATGCGTTCACCTCCGGCAGCGGCCTGCTGTCGGAGGGGCTGGCGGACGGAAGCGTAGTCACGATCCCGCTGCTGGGGAAGACCTCGGTCCACCTGGGCTGGATCCACATCCGCAGCAGCCGGCCCTCTCCGCTGACGGAGCAGTTCGTCCGCCTGCTGGAGGAGGCGCTGGCGGATTCCATCGCCTTCACCAGGCGGCTTCAGGAGGGGACCTGACAGAGGAGAAAAAGACCGGGCGCCTCAGGGCGCCCGGTCTTATTTTAGCAAGAGACACGCAGGTCAGATGGGCGTCTGCGCGGACTCCTGCCGCTCCAGCTCCAGAGAAGCCTTCTTGGCAGCCACGCCGGACTCCGCCACATCGTACTCCCAGTTCCAGGGGTCCTTGCGGCAGATGCCGTCGGCGAAGGGAATGAAAATGGAGAGGATGCCCACGGCGGCCAGAATCCAGCAGTACCACATATAGGGCAGGATGTCTATGGGGTTCATGGTCACGCCGTATATCGTGGTGAGGCTGGCGGCAGTCAGCAGCTGGGCGCCCCAGGGGATCATGCCCTGAAGCACACAGGAGAACACGTCCAGCAGAGAGGCGGTGCGGCGGGGATCCACTTTGTGGATACGGCTCATGTTTTTGGCCATGGGGCCGCTGACAATGATGGCCACCGTATTGTTGGCAGTGGCACAGTCTGCCAGGGACACCAGAGCCGCGACACCCACCTGGGCGGACTTGTTGCCCTTCAT
>ENA-UESC01000399-UESC01000399.1-human-gut-metagenome-genome-assembly--contig:-NODE-399-length-42270-cov-12.032612_pt1 | contig 42270 bp, 35 predicted proteins | sample MGYA00242998_ERZ507999 | MGnify/ENA primary metagenome ERZ507999 (study PRJEB26167, sample SAMN06115465) | human gut metagenome | host: Homo sapiens | place: China:Hubei | collected 2016-04-27... | reverse complement strand
TGGCCGGCCGGGAGACGGAGCTGTTCTCCGCCCCCAACGAGGAGTCGGAGGCCGAGATGCTCTCCGCCCTGACGGCCCAGTACTACCTTCCCCGGGCCATCCTGCCCCACGAGATCCTGCTGCCCATGGAGACGGAGGACTGCGAAGAGCTGTCGGAGGTCCTGACGAAGCGGGCGGGCCACAAGGTATGGGTCCACGTGCCCCAGCGGGGAGAGAAGGCGGAGCTGCGGGCCATGGCCCAGCGGAACGCCCAGGAGGAGACAGAGCGAGCCACCACCGTGGAGGAGCGGACTGCCTACACCCTGGAGCTGCTGGGGAAGATGCTGAATCTGCCGGAGCCTCCGAAGCGGATGGAGTCCTTCGACATCTCCAACACGGGAAAGAGCGACATCGTGGCCTCCATGGTGGTATACAGCGGCACCCGGCCGCTGAAGTCCGCCTACCGCCGTTTCCGCATCCAGTCTTTGGAGGGACATCCGGATGACTACGCCTCCGTGCAGGAGGTGCTGCGCCGACGGCTCCAGCGGGCAGCGGATGGGGACGAGAAGTTTCTGCCCCTGCCGGACGTGTTTCTGATCGACGGCGGCGAGACCCACGCCCGGGCAGCGCAGACGGTGGCCTGGGAATTCGGCGTGGATGTGCCCATCTTCGGCATGGTGAAGGACGACCGCCACCGAACCCGGGCCCTGGTGACGCCGGAGGGCCGGGAGATCGGCATCGTCACCCAGCAGGCGGTGTTCTCCCTCATCGGCCAGATCCAGGAGGAGACCCACCGCTTTGCCATCACCTACCACCACGAGAGCCACAGCAAAAGCGCCACCCGCTCCGCCCTGGACGGTATCCCCGGTGTGGGCGAGAAGCGGCGGGCGGAGCTGCGGAAACACTTCGGCACCATCAAGGCCATCCGGGAGGCGGATGTGGAGACCCTTGCCGCCGTGGTGCCCCGGGCCGCCGCCCAGGCGGTGTGGGAACATTTTCACCCGAAAAACGAGAACGTCTGAAAGCCAGCGGCACAGCCGCTGGCTTTTTTGCGGGAGATGAGGAAAAGGATGCAGCCATTTCGTTTGATAAACAGAGCGTGAGGAAAGGACTGGTATTTTCATGAAGAAGGAACACTGTGTTTTGATCCTGATCTGCTGCTTTCTCATGGCGGCTTGCGGCCGCCTGGAAGACATTCCGGAGGATCTGTCGGCGTTTCCAGAGACAGAACGGAAAGAGACCGCCGAGACCCCGGCAGGGCCGCAGTTTGAAACCCTGACGGTTGCCGATGATCCGATCACGGCAGAATTCTCCCTGACCACCCGGCAGGAACCGGCGGCGTTTCTCTATGTCGCCGTGGAGGAGGATTGCACGACCACGGTGAACTGCACCTATGCCTCCCAGGACCAGCCGGTGACGGTGTGTCTGGCCGGTGGGGAGTCCTGGGAACTGCAGGGGGCATCGGAGGAGGCATACGGCGCCATCTGGAGCAACTGGCCGGTGACGCTGCGGCAGGGGGAAAACGTGTTCTGCATCACCGGCGGCGGGAGTTTCTGCCGGATGCGGCTGGAGCTGCTGGATGCGGTAGGCGTCTCCTATGCCGGGGCCTTCCCGGAAGGAACGGAGCTGCAACCGCTGGAGGGGATGTAGGCAAAGGAGCACGGGATTCCGGGCCGGAATTCCACACGGCCTAGCTTTCCATGGGCCGGCCAATGTCCCGATCCATCAGGGGCGGGAGCTCCACACCGAACCGCCCGGAGCCAACGGCTCCGGGCGGCTTTCTTGTCAGGAGTTGATTTTGCGAAGGAACCAGGCGACAATGGCCGCCAAGGCCACCCCAAACAGCATTCCGCTGTAGCATACCCGTAGGTAGAGCAGGTGGAAAGCGGTGGACTCATTGTTGTGATAGCCAGTAACAAGTGCCAGCAGATTGTTAGTGGCATTTATGTCTATACACAAAAGACGGAATAGACCCAGGCAGACCGCCAGAGCCAAGACCCAGGGCCAGATCCGGCGGCCTCTCCGGGCCCAGAGAAAAAACGGCCCCCCGTCACCAGGGCAGAGATACAAGCGTAGAGGAACAGAGACAAGAGCGTCCCTATGAGAGGAACTGTCCCAAGGAAAAGAGACGACAAATCCCCCAGCAAGCGGGAGGTGACATAGGGGATAGCCGGTGCGGCAAAGACCACCAGCACAGCCAGCGCCAGTTCCCGTTGAGACCAGGACTTCATGGGGCGCACATCCTTTCAAAAGATGGGGCTTTTCTCCATTGTATCAAGGGCAGTCAGACCTGTCAAGAAAAGAACGGCCCCCGGCGGACACTGTCCACCGGGGGCCGTTTTCAGTCGATCTCCTTATACATCAGCTTGTAGTAGCTCCACTGACGCCATTTGGCGATCTTCGCCGCCTGTTCCTCCGTCAGCTGGTCCGTCACTGTGCCGTCTGCCAGCTGATACGCCTGCTTCTGCACCACAGGCAGCTCCCGGCGCAGCTGGTTCAGAAAGTCGAACCAGGGGCTCTCCCCGGTCCGCCCGGTGAGCTCCAGCACCGCGGCCCCCAGGAAGCTGGCGGAGAGCCGCCCATCCTCCGGCAGGTCCAGGGACGCTACGGCGGCCTCCCAGTCCAGGGCCTGCGCGGCGGCGTCATTGGCCCAGATCACATAGGGCGTCTCGTAGGAGGTCAGCGCGTCCCACTCCGCCCGGGCCGTGAAGCCCAGCTCCGCGTAGGCCAGCTGGTTGTCGCCCAGATAGGGCAGATGGTCTCCGAAGAACACCAGCACCACCGGCTCCTCCACGGCGGAGAAGGTGTCCACCAGGCGGCCCAGCATGGCGTCCGCGTCCCGAGCCCCTTCGGTGTAGACTCTCAGCAGCGTCTCCACCTCGTCGGACACCGCCGTGTTCAGCGGCACCTCCGGATAGGCATAGCTCTCGCCGTACTTGTCCAGGGTGTAGGACATGTGGTTCTGAATGGTGGTTGTGTAGTGGAACAGCGTCTCGCCAGCGGCCACAGTGTCCGCGAATTCCTGTTCAATCAGGCCCGCCATGTAGTCATCCGTGACCCAGCGGCCCTTGTATGCAAGCGCCTCCATCTGGTCAGCAAATACGGTCTCCTCCGCCCCGAACCAGCGGTAGACGTTCTCCCGGTTGTAAAACCAGTCGTCCCCCGGGTGGAAGAAGGAGGTGTGGTAGCCATCGCCGCCAAACACCCGGAAGAGGCTGTCCAGGTTCCGGTTTACCACCCGGAAGGAGGAGGTCGTTCCGGCAGCGAGCGCGTTGGTCTGCATGCCTGTCAGCACGTCGAATTCCGTGTTGGCAGTGCCGCCGGCGAAGCCGGGCACCACGATATGGCCGGCGACGGCGTGGGGATCCTCCCGCAGGGCGTGGAGGTTGGGCAGGGGGTCGTTCTCCGCTGTGAAAGCGAAAGCGTCGCTGTCCGTGATATCGGAGAAGGCCTCATCCATCACCATAATGACGTTCACATCCTTCCCCAGACCGGTGTCGCCGCCCTGGTCCCAGCCGGCCGCCTCCGACCGACTGAAGCCCTCAGGCTTGTCCACCGGGTAGGTGGTGAACTGGTGGCAGAAGCAGTAGGGGAACCCCAGCTCGTTGAACACGGAGGGAATATAGTAGGCGTTGGATACCCGGAAGGAGTTGTACAGATCATTGGAGGCATAGACTGTCAGGATCAGTCCTGCCAGCACGGCAAAGCTGGCGGCAGCCCCCAGCAGGCTTCCCACCCAGCCGCGGAGCCGGGCGATGGGGAAGGGGCGGCTGCCTACGAAAAGCCCCAGGGCCACCAGCACCAGCGAGAACACCACGACGGCGGCGATGGACGGCACCGGGAACTGGATGTCGTAAGTCCCCACAGCGCTGCCCGCTTCTTTCAGCAGGGCAAAGTCCCGGGGAAACACCGGCTCGTCCCGTACCTCGATCTTGATGCGGTTGGCGATAGACAGGGCGCAGACGGCGAAGTTCGCCAGCGCCCCGGCGAAGAACACGTTCCGGAGCAGGCAGGTGAACACCAGCAGCAGCATCCCCACCGGCAGGCAGTTCAGGATAATCAGCAGCGGCTGCGCCCGGAAGACGGCCAGGACGCTCCGCAGGGCATTGGGCTGGCACCAGAGCGCCAGCAGAGTGATGGCGCCCGCCAGCAGCACAGCGGCCAGAAGCGTGGCCCACAGGGGCAGTCGGACTTTGGGAAAATGGTCATGGAGCTTCAAGAGCAGACGGTCCTTTCTGGTTGGATTTCCACACACACAGAATACCTCCATTATAAGGATTTTCCGGAAAAAAGCAAGGCTCCTGCGAAGTGTAGAGTGCCTTTGAGACAGTTTTGTGGTATGATATGGCTGGAAAAGGAGCGGATGGCATGGACGCAAAAGCCACCGGCGGGCTGATCGCCCGGCGCCGAAAAGAGAAGAACTGGAGCCAGGGGGAACTGACGGAACGGCTCCACGTGACGGACAAGGCCGTGAGCCGCTGGGAGACGGGCCGGGGCCTGCCCGATGAGAATCCTTGGGCGCTTGGTCTCGCATAAGACAAAAATCCCCTCCGTTCAACAACGGAGGGGATTTTTGCAGCAAGGTTATACACCCCGTATCGAATTTCGAAGAAATTCGGATCCATTTTCGGCAGGACATGCGCCTGCCGAAAATACGTTGATCCGTGCGCCTTGGGCACACACCAGTCCGCAGACTGGTGGTAGGGTGGTTAGGAGGGGAGCCCGCTCCCCTCTTAGAACGTCACGACTTCTTGCTGGGGCTTCTCACAGGGCCCGATGGAGATCACATGCATCACCGGCCCCTTGCCCTTGTAAGCGGCGTGCTTCTCCACCGCCATCCGGCCGGTGACCTCCACCCAGTCCCGGTTCTGGTACTGGTTCAGGTTCATGCCCTTGGCGATGAGACCCATGAACTGGATGTCGTTCTCACAGCAGGTCATGACAAAGCGGCCGGGGCAGTGGATGCCCGGGTACTTCTTGGAGTGGCACATGATAAGCTTCATGTGGACCATCTTGCCCGCCCAGCGGTCCGGGTGATCCATCACGTCCACATACCACACACCGAAGTCGTCGTCCGGCACGTCGATCAGGTCCTGGCTCAGGTCGAAGGGGCACTCGTCGCCGGTGAGGTAGTCCTCGCTGGTGCCGTCCTCCATCTCCAGGTAAATGTCAGCCCGACGGTTCACCATCCGAAGGTTCCGCTTCCGCAGGGCGTCCCGCAGCTCCGGCGTACAGCGGTTGAACACCAGCATGTCCGCGTTGGTGATTTTCTCCATCATCAGCTGGCCCATATTCTTGGCGTACATCTCAAAGGTGGGGGCGTAGACGAAGGTCATGATCTGGTACAGCACCCAGTTGGCGGGCAGAACCTCCCGGTACAGCCGCTCCATCTGCCACATGCCGTTGTACTCGATCAGCACCTGTTTGGGGTGGTACTCTTTCTCCAGCTCCTTCAGGTAGGAGCACTTCAGGTCCTCCTCGTCCTCAATGGTGATGACCGTCACGTTGTCCAAAGCGTTTTTCTCGTACTCCTCCTCGCCCTCTTCGCAGCAGAGCAGCAGGGTGGGATCCTGGCGGGCGAAGCCGTCCTCCAGGATGCCGTTGATGAAATTGGTCTTGCCGGCATCCAGAAAGCCGGCCACCAGATAAACAGGAATGTCTGCCATTATAATGTGCATTTCCTTTCGGGTAAAATACGCGGAACGGGCGCCCGGACAGCAGGAAATCTGACTTTCGACTCTGACAGTCCCTCACACCGGCCACCGCGGCGCGCTGAAGCTCTTTTGGCTCTTTTCCCTACTTCGGGGACGGACTCCACTTGATTTTGTGCAGCAATATCAAGTGTGGTTACAGTCTTTCAAGAAAAGAGTTCACAGACCGAAGAGCTGGGAGAGCTTGTCCTCCTGCAGCTCGGCGCCGATGACACACAGCCGGCCGGTGTAGTCGGGATGGCCTGCCCGGACCTCATGCTCCTCGGGGACGAAGTCGAACTCGATCCACTTGCCGCCCTCGCCGTTCACGATGCCCTTGGCCCGCAGGATCTTGCCGTAGTCGCCGGAGTCCAGGGCCGTGAGGATCCGCTCAATGTCCGCCTGGGCAAACACCTTGGGGGTCTCTTTGCCCCAGGAGGTGAACACCTCGTCGGCGTGGTGGTGATGGTGGTGGCAGGAGCAGTTGGGATCGTCGCACTCGTGGTCGTGGTCATGGTGATGCGCGTGTTCATCGTGATCGTGATGGTGGTCATGCTCCTCGTGGTCGTGATGGTCATGATCGTGATGGTGTTCGTGCTCCTCATGCGCATGCTCGTGGTCATGGTGGTGATGCGCATGCTCGTGCTCCGCCTCATCGGCGGCGTGCTCGGCGCGCATCTTCCCCAGCAGCTCGTCCGCCAGGGACACCTTTTCAATGGCCGCCAGGATGGTCTTGCCGTCCAGCTGGTCCCAGGGGGTGGTGAGGATGGCGGCGTCGGCGTTCTTCTCCCGCAGCATGGCCACGGCGGCCTCCAGCTTCTCCTGGCTCATCTTCTGGGTCCGGGAGAGGATGATGGTGCCGGCGGCCTCGATCTGGTTGTTGTAGAACTCGCCGAAGTTCTTCATGTAGACCTTCACCTTGGTGGCGTCCGCCACGGTGACGAAGCTGTTCAGCTTCATGTCGTCGGTCTCATCGGCGGTGTTCTGCACCGCCACGATCACGTCGGACAGCTTGCCCACGCCGGAGGGCTCGATGAGGATGCGGTCCGGGTGGAACTGAGCCTGCACGTCCTTCAACGCCTTGTGGAAGTCCCCCACCAGGGAGCAGCAGATGCACCCGGCGGACATCTCGCTGATCTGCACGCCGGACTCCTTCAGAAAGCCGCCGTCAATGCTGATCTCGCCGAACTCGTTCTCGATCAGCACCAGCTTTTCGCCGGGAAAGGCCTCCGCCAGCAACTTTTTGATAAGAGTGGTCTTGCCGGCGCCCAGGAAGCCGGAAAAAATATCAATTTTGGTCATAGTTTGAATGCCTCTTTCTTTGTTAGCAGACAGAGCCGCAGAGCGCTGGCCCGTAAAATCTTACATCTCTATTATAGCAAGCCTGTCAATGGGAAAACGGCCTTTTTCAAGAAAAAATTGTAACATTTTTTGCAATTTGGTTGCGTTTTCGCGTTTTGGACGACAAATAAGGGGAACCGGCGGCCCCGGCGGGCAGCGATTCGGCAAGGGGCAGGCTCCGGCAGAGGGACAGACGCCCCCGGACGGCAAGACCCCGCCAACGGACGGTCAACGACCGGCAGGCGGTCAGCCCCCGCAGGATGCAGGCGACACTGCGGCGGCTGTTGACAGCACGGCAACCGTGTTTGCGTCCGGAACAGCCGACACTCCCGCATTGCATTCTTTGCGCCGGAATGCTACAATATGCAGTAGCAAACCACCGCCGCCGGACGTTCTTCCGGCAAATAGGAGAAAGAAGGCTTTTCTATGAGCATGAATACAGTTCCCGAACGGCTGGCCGCCCTGCGTGCCGCCATGCAGGCAAACGGTGTGGACGTGTACCTGATCCCGGTGGGCGACCCCCACTCCAGCGAGTACCTGCCCGACCACTACACCTCCCTGACCTATTTCTCCGGCTTCCATGGTGAAAACTCCAACTTTGTGGTCACCATGACCGAGAGTGCTGTCTGGGCCGACGGCCGTTACTTTGTGCAGGCCGAGAAGGAGATCGCAGGCACCGAGATCCAGCTGATGAAGATGGGTGAGCCGGGCGTGCCCACCGTGGAGGAATACTGCGCCAAGGTGGTGCCTGAGGGCGGCAAGCTGGGCCTGTGCGGTCTGACCGCCAGCTGCGCGCTGGTGAACAGCGTGAAGAAGGCGCTGGAAACCAAGAACGCCGCCATCAAGACCCTGTTCCTGGAGGATGAGCTGTGGACCGAGGGCCGCCCGGCTCTGCCCGCCACCCCGGCCTGGATCCTGCCCAAGGAATACGCAGGCTTCTCCCCCGCCGAAAAGCTGGGCCAGCTGCGTGCAAAGCTGGCCGAGTTGGGCTGCACCGCCCAGCTGGTGGGCAAGCTGGACAACCTTGCCTGGCTGCTGAACCTGCGCGCCATGGACATCGAGTGCACCCCCTACGCCATGGCCTACTGCTATGTCACCCCGGACCGCGCCGTGCTGTTCATCCACACCGCCCGCGTGACCCCGGAGGCAAAGGCAGAACTGGAAGCCAACGGTGTGACCCTGGCCGAGTACGACAGTGTGCTGGACTTCATGGCCGCTGAGACCGAGCCCCAGACCGTGCTGGCAGAGAGCGCCACCGTGAACTATGCCGTGTATCAGGTGCTGGAGAACAACGCCGCCCTCACCGTGAAGGACCTGGCCGACCCGCTGCTGCCCATGAAGGGCGTGAAGAACGAAGTGGAGCTGACCCACGACAAGGAAGCCCACCTGCGCGACGCTGTGGCTATGGTGCGGTTCCAGATCGAGCTGGAAAAGCGTCTGGAAGCCGGCGAAGAGCTGACAGAGCTGACCGTGGACGAGATCCTGCACAAGTACCGCAGCACCACGGATAAGTTCATCGTGGAGAGCTTTGGCACCATTGCGGCCTACGGCGGAAACGCAGCCATGATGCACTACCACGCCACCCCGGAGGACCACGCAAAGCTCCAGCGCAAGGGCTTTTTGCTGGTGGACAGCGGTGCCACTTACATGGACGGCACCACCGACATCACCCGCACCTACCCGCTGGGTGAGCTGACCGAGGACGAGCGCAAGTTCTACACCTGGACCCTGCAGTGCCACATCGACATCGCCAAGGCTATCTGGCTGGACTACTGCGACTGCCATATGATCGACACCATCGCCCGTGAACCGCTGTGGCAGCACCTGATCAACTACCGCTGCGGCACCGGCCACAGCGTCAGCTTTGTGGGCAACGTCCACGAAGGCCCCCACGCCCTGAACGGCCGCAACACCACCCTGATGCGCCCGGGCATGATCGTGACCGACGAGCCCGGCGTGTACGAGACCGATCTGGTGGGCATCCGCATCGAGAACGAGCTGGTGTGTGTGCACAAGGCCGACAACCAGTACGGCACCTTCCTGGGCTTTGAGCCGATCATGTTCGTGCCCATCGCCACTTCTCCCATCGTGCCCGGTGTGCTGACCAAGGACGAGCTGGACTGGCTGAACAACTACCACCGTCAGGTGTTCGAGAAGCTGGCACCCCGCCTGAACGACGAGGAGCGCGAGTGGCTGGCCAAGAAGTGCGCCGCCATCGGCTGCTGAGCACCCGGCCGCTGAACATCGCATAAAAAAGCGGGAAGCCGTGCCGGAGCGTGCAAGCTCCTGCGGCTTCCCGTTTGTTGTTTTTGCTTATTCTTTGGGGTCGCTGTCGTGCCGGGCCTTCCACTCGGCACTACGTTCCTGCGCCGTTTCCCGCAGCTCCTCCCGCATGCCGTTCCAGCGCTCGCGCGCTTCGGCGGTGCGGGTCTGCACGTCCTCGCGGGCATCCTTCCAGTAGGCCTTGGCCTCGTCGATGACCTCCTTGAAGGGGCCGGAAGGGTAAGTGCTCTCCGCGATATCCACCAGGAATTTGTACAGCTGCGGGCGCACCTGCTCGTACATGCCCAGACGGGTGTACAGGTCCTTGTAATAGCGGAACACCTGGATCTTGTTCTGCACGAGGGTGGCGGGGTTGATCTGGGTGTGGCAGATGCTCTGGGGGTTCTGGACATAGTAGTACCCTGCCTCCGGGATGGACACCAGCACGTTGGCGTACTCCAGGTACTGCATATTGAACACCAGGTCCTCGGCCCACCGCACCTCGCTGGTAAACTGGATCTGGTGGTCCACCAGCAGGTCCCGGCGGTACAGCTTGTTCCACAGCACCCCGTAAAAATAAGAGGCAGGCTTGTCCATCAGATGCCGGGCAAACTCGTCCTGGGTGTAGACCCCGGCAGGCAGAAAGCCGTACTCCCGTACCTCCGGGGGCCGGGCCACGGTCATGACCCCCAGCTCGTCCTGGAGCTTGTCCAGCACCTGTTCCGGCTTGCTGGCCCCGGCAGGGATCACCATTTTGTAGGGTGCGATGACCAGGTCGGCGTTGTTCTGTTCGGCAGCGGTGACCAGATGCTCGGTGAAGTCCGGGTCGATATAGTCGTCGCTGTCCACGAACTGCACATACTTGCCGCTGGCCAGCTTCAGGCCCAGGTTGCGGGTGTCGGACACGCCGGAGTTGGCCTTGTCCACCAGCACGATGCGCTCGTCCTTTGCGCGGAATGCTTCGCACACGGGCAGGCTCTGATCCTTGGAGCCATCGTTCAGCACGATGACCTCGATGTTCTGCCAGCTCTGGGCGCAGATGCTCTCCAGACAGCGGGCGATGTGGTTCTGGGCGTTGTACACGGGCAGAATGATGCTGACAAGGGGCTTTGACATGGCGGCGTCTCCTTTGTTGTTTTTTGATTACTATACCCCCGCACCGCGCAAAATGCAAGGGCGGGTTTGAAGAGGAGGGATCCTGTGATCTTTCACATTGCGGTGTGCAGCCCGGACGCGGGCCTGCGCAGCGGGCTGGAACGCCAGTGCATGGAATTTTTTGCCCGGCGGGCGGACGCCTGCATCGTGGAACACCTGCCGGACACCGACGCCCTGCTGCGGAAGGACGGGGAGGGCGTGCGGTACGACCTGTACCTGCTGGAGCTTTCCGGCTCGGCTACGCCGGTGGGGCTGGCGGCTGCCGGGGAGCTGCGCCGCCGGGGCCGCCGGGCCCCGCTGGCCTTTGTGGCCCGCACCACGGCCCACGCTTACAGCGCCTACAAGGTGGATGCGCTGCAATATCTGCTGCTGCCGGTGCGCCAGCGGGAGCTTTCGGCCCTGCTGGCCCGCGCCACCGAGCCGGAATACGGCCCGTCCGTCACGGTGAACACCGCCGAGGGCCTGCGGGCGCTGCCCTATGCGGGCATCGAATATCTGGAGTGCACCCACCACATCGTGCACTTCCACCTCACCAGCGGGGAGGACGTGCCCACCCTGTCGCTGCGGGTGCCGTTTTCTGCGGTGGCACAGCCTCTGCTGGCGGATGGGCGCTTTTTGCAGCCCCACCGCTCCTATGTGGTCAATCTGGCCGAGGCGGACCTGCTTTCTGCCGGGGAGCTGCGCATGCGCAGCGGGGCCCGCATCTCCATCCCCCGCGGGCGGGAGGGTGCCGTGCGGGACGCCTTCCAGCAATGGGTGCAGCAGCAGAAATACAGCCTGAAATAACAGCACGCCGGTGCTCCCACAGCGGGAACACCGGCGTGTTTTTTGCGGAAAAATTTCTCAGATCTTTGTCCAGTCCAGTGCGGTCCAGTCCGGCAGGAACTGGTCGCACACCTGCGCCATGGCAGGGGCATCGTCGGCACTGGCGGCGTCCTGCACGCCCAGCACGGTGAACCCGGCCTTGTGGGCAGTGGAAGCGGCGTAAATGGCGTCCTCGCACACGGCGCAGGCGGCGGGGTCGGCCCCGCCCAGCCGGTGCATGCACTCGAAGAACACCTCCGGGCGGCTCTTGTGCAGCACGCCCTGCGCCTCCACGATGAAGGAAAAATAGTCTGCGATGCCCAGCCGGGTGAGCACGGTGCGGCACTGGTCGGCCCAGGTGTTGGAGCACAGGCACAGCCGGGCCCCCTCGGCCTGCAGCTTTGCCAGCAGGGTGCGCACACCGGGCTTCAGGTCCACCGTTTCGTACAGCTGGGCGATCACGTCCCGCATCACGTCGTAATATTCCGCCTCGGTCAGGGGCAGGCCGTATTCTCGGATGAGGTAGCGGGCACCGTCGGCCATGCCCATGGTCAGCAGCACGTCGTTCAGGTCTGCTTTGGGCGTGCGGCCATAGCGCTGCAGCAGCGCCAGCGGGGCACCCCGCCACACCACGGTCATGCTGTCGGTGAGGGTGCCGTCCATATCAAAGATCCATTGCTTGCAGCGCATGGGGCAAAGTTCCTCCTTCAAGATGATTCCTGCCCAGTATACCACGGATCTTAGCCGTATAAAAGCCGTGAGGAACCAAAAAACGGGGAGAAATTTTCCGGAAAATATGGTATAATTTCAGCAAAGACAGACAGGGAGGCAGGCAGTATGGAAAACCAAACCATTCCGTGCAAAGCGCTGGTGCTGGCCGGCGGCGGAGCACGCGGCAGCTATCAGGTGGGCGTGTGGAAGGCTCTGATGGAGCTGGACTGGCACCCGCAGATCATCACCGGCACCAGTGTGGGCAGCCTGAACGGTGCCATGTTCGTGCTGGACCTGTACGAGGTGGCGCGGGATATGTGGCTGACCATCCGCAGCAAGGATGTGATGGAGCTGCCCGAAGAAAACGCCGACCTGTCGGCCCTGCACAGTTTTCTGCGCAGCGTGGTGAAGGCCGGCGGTATGGACGTCTCGCCGCTGGAAGAGATCGTGGAACGGGTGCTGGACGAGGACGCGCTGCGCCGCGCCAACATCCGCTTTGGCCTTGTCACGGTGGAGCAGCGGGGCCTGAAGCCCCGGGAGCTGACGCTGGACGAGATCCCGCAGGGCCGCGTGAAGGATTACCTCATGGCCTCGGCGGCCTGCTTCCCTGCCCTGCGGGCGCGGGAGATCGACGGGGTCAAGTTCCTGGACGGCGGCTACAGCGACAACATGCCCACCGGCCTTGCGAAAAAGATGGGGGCTGACGAGCTGGTGTGCGTGGACCTGGAGGGGGTGGGCATCACCCGCCCCAACCTCACCGGTCTGCCCACCACCATGGTGCGCAGCTACTGGGAGCTGGGCGACATCCTGCACTTTGACCCCGATACCGCCCGCCGCAATGTGGAGCTGGGTTATTACGACACCCTGCGGGCCTTTGGCCGGGTGCGGGGCTGCGCCTATGCCGTGGACAACGGCCCGGACAGCAGCGCCGATGCTGCCGCGTTCCGGGCACGGTTCGACGCGGTGCAGAAGGCCGTGCGGGAGAAATACCCCGTGACCCTTACCGCAGACGCGGCCCTGCTGCTGGCCCGGATGAAGGACGCCGAGCTTGCCCCGCTGGAAGCCGTGGCCGAGGACGTGGGGGTGGACCCCACGGTGTACTACACCACCCGGACGCTGGGGCAGGCGTTTCTGGACAAATGCGACCGTGCGCGCATGGCCGGGTTCGCCCCGTTGTTTGCAGGCAGCGCGGACGCGGGCCGGGCGGCGCTGGCAGCCCTGCTGCCCAATACATTCTTGCAGGCGCTGGTCTGGCAGGCCCTGACCGCGCCGGAACTGCCGGAGGTGACCGAACATGAAGATCTGTAAAGGTGTTTCTGCGTCCCCGGGCCTTGTGCTGGGGCAGGTGAGCCGGTTGGAACGCCATGTGGAAACGTTCAGCACCGGGCCCTTTGACCCGGAACGGGAGCTGCGCCAGCTGGAAGATGCGGTGCGCACCGCCCAGAGCGAGCTGGACTCCATGGCAGAGCGGGCTGCTTCCACCGAGCAGGCCATCCTGCAGTTCCAGAGCATGATGCTGGACGACGAAGGCATGATGAACGAGGTGCGGTTCTGCATCAAGGCAGGCATCAGCGCCGCTGCCGCCATGGACAAGGTGGGCCAGCGTTACGCCGACCAGCTGGCCAACATGAAGGACAACCCCTACATGCAGCTGCGCAGCGTGGACATTCTGGACGCCACCAGCCGGGTGATCAACATTCTGGGCAACCGGCCCCGCATGTGGCTGGCACTGGACCACCCGGTGATCCTGGCCGCCGACCGCCTGATGCCCACCGACCTGTTCAGTGTGCCCTCCGGCATGATCCTGGGTGTCGTCACCACCGAGGGCAGCGGCCAGAGCCATGCCGCCATCATTGCCCGGGCCATGAACATCCCCGGCATCGTGCAGGTGGGAGCGGATTTTCTGGAGGATTGCGACGGCCGCACCGTGATCCTGGATGCCACCAAGGGCGAATGCATCCTGGACCCGGACGCGGTGGCCCGCCAGCAGGCCGAGGCCCGCATCTGTGAGCTGCAGCGTGAAAACGAAGAAATGCGGGTGCTGGGCCGCCAGCCCGGCTACACCCGGGACGGCGCAGCCTTTGAGCTGCTGGCCAACTGCTTTGGCCCGGAGGACATCGACACCGCCATGCAGTCCGGTGCCCGGGGCGTGGGCCTGCTGCGCAGCAGCTACATGATGCTGCCCGGCCGCATTCTGGACGAGCAGGAACAGTTCTATTTCTATTCCTCCTGTCTGGCCGCAGCACAGGGCTGCCCTGTGACCGTGCGCACCTTCGATTTTGGTGCCGACCGCACCATGGCGGACGCCTATCAGGGGGTGCAGTCCTCCAAGCTGGGGCTGCGGGGCATCCGCAACAGCCTGCGCCAGCCCCGCCAGTTTGAAACCCAGATCTGTGCCCTGCTGCGCGCAGCGGCCCGCGGCCCGCTGCGGGTGATGTTCCCCATGGTGACCGATGTGGAGGACTGGGACGCCGCCATGCACATCGTGGAGCACTGCCGCCAGAGCCTGCGGGAGCGGGGCGTGCCCTTCAACGAAAAGACCCCCTTCGGCGTCATGCTCAGCGTGCCGTCGGCCTGCCTGACCGCGGAGGAATTCGTGGCCCACGGGTGCGATTTTCTGGTCATCGGCACCAACGACCTGACCCAGTACACCCACGCCGCCGACCGGGAGCTGGCCAGCGCGGAGCGGTATTACCGCCCCGCCAGCCCGGCCATGAAAAAGCTCATCGCCATGGTCATGGAGGCGGCAAAGTCCGGCAGCGTGCCGGTGACCATCTGCGGCCTTGCCGTGGGCAACCCGGTGAACACGGTGCAGTATCTGCAGATGGGCCTGCGCAGCTTCTCGGTGAGCCCGCAGAACCTGCTGCACACCAAAAAGGCTCTGCTGGAAGCCGACGCCCACCCGGACGACACCGAGCTGGAATAAAGCGATAAAAGAAAGGGGCTGCTGCACGCTGTGCAGCAGCCCCCTTTGTTTGGGGAACCTGCCGTGCAGCTTGCGGAACCGCACAGCAGGGGGAGATGGCTTTTATAAAAATGGTTTCTCAGTTCATGCGGCGGCCTTTGCGGTCCAGCACAAAGCCTGCGGCCAGCAGGAACAGACCGCTCAGGGCGCTGCCCACCACTGCCAGCCAGTTTGCACCGGTCTGGGGCAGGGCGGCGGCAGCTGTGGCAGCAGCTTCCGGCTTTGCATCCTGCACCACGTTCTGTGCGGCTGCGGGGGCCACAGCAGCATCTGCCGGGGCAGCGTCAGCCTGCACGGCGTCCGGGGTCACGGCGGGGTCTGCCGGGGTCACCTCCGGGGTGGACGGGACGTCCGGCTTGTTGGGGACGTCCGGCTTGTTGGGGACGTCCGGCTTGTTGGGCGTGTCCGGCGTGTCGGGGGTGCTGGGCGTGTCCGGCACGATTTTGGGCAGCACCACATGTTTGGTCTGCCCGCACTTGTCGATGGAGCAGATGTAGTCGGCATGGCCGTCCTTTTCGGTAGTAGGCTCTACGACCTTGCCCACCAGCTTCCAGTCGTGCAGGTCCTCGTCCTTCAGGTCGCTGGTGTCGATGGTCTCGTCCATGTACTTGCGGTTGTGGACGACCTTGTAGAGGTCACCTTTGTCTTTGTCAGAGAGGGTGTGCTTCTGAGCGCCATGAAATGCAAATATATCAAGTGTTTTGGGCGCATTAAAAGTGGCAGTGCCCAAAGGAGTGTTGCGGTAGGAATTGATGATGGCAGCATTGTCTTCGCCCAGATTGGAAGAGCCATCCTCGTTGTATTCTGCGCCCTCAGATGGGCTGGTTCTATATTTGTTTGCAGAATCGTCGTAATGACGGGTGCCGATATTTAATAGGGGGTCACTGCCGGTCGTGTAGGTATTTACGGTCGTTTTTCCGGTAGAGCTGTCGATCGTAAGGTCCAAATTGCCATTAACTGTGCCAATAGCGGGTCCGGAGTCGTCACGGGTGACGGCATTTACTGTTCCACCGGTAATATTGATCACAGTGGAGGTGCCTCCATTATACTCATGGCCATAACCGGTGCCGATGGCAACACCATAACCAACGGCAGTAACGTCAGCATGATCTTCGATGTTAACCGTAGCAGAAGACTTGTCACTGCCAATGGCTGCTGAAGAGTTGAAGGCTTCGGCGTTTACCGATGCATGACCAGAAATTGTGACAGTGACTTTACCAGAAGCAAGATGACCGTCACCGATGCCACAGCCAACTGCGCTAGCAGCATCCACAGTGGCATTACCGGTGATGGTAATATCACTGTTGCCTGACGATTGATAACCGGATCCAATGCCAGCACTATTTTCTCCAGAGGCGGCAACATCTGCATTGCCCTCAATGCGGATATTCGATGCATCTCCATCCTCACCACCGCCAATACCTGCGCCGTAATAACCGCCGCAGGCAGTGATCTTACCGCCGGTGATGGTAATGTTGGAAGTATTGGCATAATTCTTTCCATCGTGATATGAGCCGCCGCCGATACCGGCACCACTATTGTAGCCGCCTGCCAGCAGCTTGCCGGTATCCCCGCCAACGGCATTTCCGTTTTCGTCCTTGTCTTTGGGAGTACCATCATCATTCTTATCGTCCTTGATGGTCAGGGTGCCGGTGCCGTTTACGTCTGCTTTTTCAATACCGGCGTGTTTTCCATTGCCGCTGAGAACGGTATTATTGCCGTCCAGCTCAAGGTTGGTGTTGCCGTTGCCCTTGATCTCGATGGGTGCGGGGACAGAACCCCAATTGGAGTCTGGCTGCTCAATGTCCACATTCTTCAGGGTCACATTGGCGGTGTTGCCATCTTCGGCGGTAATGGTGACGGTGTTGGAAGTGGTCTCGGTCTCGCCGGTGTCTTTGTTTTTGGTGGTCAGGATGATGTCATCATCCTGACGATGGTCGATGTCGCCCTTCTCATCCTTCACAAAGGCACCCGTATCATCCCGCTGGGTGATGGACTGGATACCATCTTTAGCCACGATCTCCACACTGCCGTCTTTTACATTGTATTCTGCCGCAAAGGCTGCCGTGGCGATGGACGAGACCATGGCCACCAGAGCCGCTGTGGACAGCACCCGCAAGGCAAGCTGTTGTTTCACATTTTTCCGCATTGCAAAACCCTCCAAACAAAAAAAGTTGCAGAGACGTGAACGTTGCCGGGAACGATGCCGAAAACCGGCAAAACCCGGAACCTCAGGGCATAAAATCACATAGCTGTGCATTTTCATGCCCAGCGTCTCTTTGTGGCGCAAGTATAGTACGGTGCCGTGGAGAATGTCAAGACAAAATGCTGAATTTTCGGGGGGGGGGTAAGCAATTTTGTAAAATAAGCATAAAAACAGCTGAGAATTTGCGACAGAATGACAGGGCAAACCTGCACAAAAATCCGGGAGATCTTTATACGAGGCAAAAAATAAAAAACGGGCCCGGGAAAGCCCGCAGACTTTCCCGAACCCGTGGGTCGGAATTTTTCTTGGATGGAAGGTGCGCCGCCCGGAGCCCCGGTTATTCCAGATTGCCGGTCAGGGTCATCACGGCGGCAAGCACGGCCAGCGGGGCGGTCTCGCACCGCAGGATGCGGGGGCCAAGGCCAACCGTTCTGGCTCCGGCTTTGGCGGCCATTTCGGCCTCCTCGGCGGCAAAGCCGCCCTCGGCTCCGGTCACGATGGCGATCTTTAGCTTTTTGCCGTCGGCGGGTGCGGCCTCGGCCAGCAGCTGGCGCACCGGCGCGCCGCCGCACTCGTAGCAGAACAGCACCAGGTCGTACTGGTCAAAGGTGCGGCACACGGCCCCGAAGTTGGGCAGCGGCAGGGCCACGTCCGGCAGCACGCCCCGGCCGCACTGCTTGGCGGCTTCCAGCGCGATGCGGTTGTAGCGCTCATTCTTCTGCTCCTCTTTTTTGGGGGCGGCCACGCAATACCGGCTGAAGAAGGGCACCACATGGGCGGCCCCCAGTTCCACGCCGTGCTTGATGATCTGCTCCAGCTTGTCCTGCTTGGGGTAACCGGCCAGCAGGGTGACCTCCACGCTGGGCTCGGCGGCGCTGGGGTAGCCCGGCTCTACCGAGAATTCCACGCAGTCATCCCCGAAGCCGGTGATGATGGCGGTGTATTCCACGGCGCTGCCGTCGCATAGAATGACAGTATCGCCCATGCGGGCACGCATCACGCGGGCCAGATGATGGGCATCGGTGCCGCGCAGCACAGCCGTGCCGTCGGCGATCTCAGTGGTAAAATAACGGTGCGGCATAGTTCCTCCTTATGCCTTTTTGCAGACGATGCACTCCCAGCCGCGCTTCTCCTTTACTTCCACAACGGCAAGGCCGGCCTGTTCCAGCCCGGCGATCACCTCGTCCTTGCGGGTGTCGATGATGCCGCTGGCAATGAAGGTGGCACCGTCGGCCATCAGGCCGGGCACGGCGGGGGCCAGGCTGAGGATGGCGTTGGCCACGATGTTGGCGGTGATGATGTTGTATTGGCCGCTGGCCTTGTCGGACAGGTCGCCCACCAGCACGGTCAGCTGATCCTGCACGCCGTTCAGGGCAGCGTTCTCCCCGGCGGTGCGCACGGCTACGGGGTCGATGTCCACGCCCTCGGCCACGGCGGCACCCAGCTTCAGGGCTGCAATGGCCAGGATGCCGCTGCCGGTGCCGATGTCCAGCACCCGTTCACCGCCCTGGACCCGCTCGTCCAGCGCTTCCATGCACAGGCTGGTGGTCTCGTGGCCGCCGGTGCCGAAGGCAAGGCCGGGGTCCAGCACCAGCTTGACGCGGTCGGTGTCGTACTCCTGCCAGGAGGGCACCACGGCCAGCCGCTTGCCGATCTCCAACGGGTGGTAATACTTGCGCCAGCCGTTCTGCCAGTCCTCCTGCTCCACACCCTCGGTCTCCACGGTGTAGGCGATGCCGGCAGCCTCCATGCGGGCAGAGATCAGGGCCAGGGTCTCCACGGGGGAAGCGCCCGGCTCCAGATACATGTGGATGATGACCCGGTCGCGGGGCTTGTCCAGCAGCTCCTGCTCGATCAGGTCCACATGGGCGATCTCGGCCACCTGCTGCTCAATGTCGCTGTAATCTTCGATATAGATGCCGCCCTCGGCGATCATGGTGGCAACGGCTTCGGCGTTGTCGGCGTCGGCCTTGGCCACGGTCAGGCGGATATCGGTCCATTCCATGGGGAAAACCTCCTTCAAAATTCTGTGTTTCCTTATACTAGTATAGTACCCGATTCCCGTCTGGGATGCAAGCCTTTGGGCAAAATGCCGGAGAAAAGAAAAGATTTTTCAACATAAAGCCGAGGATTGTACACGAAAACCAAAAAATGTTCACGCAAAAATACGCAAATAAGGACTTTTGACGCAATTTGATAGATTTATCGCGGAAAGGACTTTCCTTTTTTGCAAAAGTATGTTAATATTCTATTACGGAATTATGGACGGTCTGCAACCAGAGACTGTCTGTAAACACAAACATTTCTTAAGGAGGAATGTGCTTTATGATGAAGTATCTCCAGAAACTGGGCAAAGCACTGATGCTTCCCGTCGCTGTGCTGCCGATCTGCGGCATCCTGATGGGTCTTGGTTATGCCCTCGCTCCGGGCGTTATGGGCGTTCCCGGTGCACCGACTTCCGGTGCAGCATACACCGTTGGCTTCCTGCTGGTCAAGGCAGGCGGCGCTCTGATTGATAACATGGCATGGCTGTTCGCCATTGGTGCCGCTGTGGGCCTGGCCGACAACGACGGTACCGCAGGTCTGGCCGGTCTGGTCAGCTTCCTGATGATGCAGCAGCTGCTGAACCCCGGCGTGGTCGGCATGGTGCGCCATCTGGAAGAGGGCACCGCTACCTACATTGCCTTCCAGAAGGTCGCCGGCAACTCCTTCATCGGCATTCTGGCCGCTGTTGTGGGTGCTGCCTGCTACAACAAGTTCAAGAATACCCAGCTGCCTGACTGGCTGGCATTCTTCTCCGGCAAGCGCTTCGTTGCCATTGCTACCGGCGTGATCTCCATTCTGGTGTCCGTCGTTCTGCTGTTCGTCTGGCCCGTCATCTTCGGTGCTCTGGTCGCCGTCGGCAACGGCATCGCTGGCATGGACGGCATCGGCGCTGGCATCTACGCCTTCCTGAACCGTCTGCTGATCCCCACCGGTCTGCACCACGCTCTGAACAACGTGTTCTGGTTCGACACCATCGGCCTGGGCGACCTGTCCCACTTCTGGGCAGGCGAGACCTCTGCTGACGTGGGCTGGAGCCTGGGTATGTACATGTCCGGCTTCTTCCCCTGCATGATGTTCGGTATCGCCGGTGCTGCACTGGCCATGGTCCGTACCGCCAAGAACAAGAAGGCCGCCATCGGTCTGGTTCTGTCCGCTGCCATCTGCGCCTTCGTCTGCGGCGTTACCGAGCCCTTTGAGTTCGGCTTCATGTTCCTGTGCTTCCCGCTGTACGTTGTGTACTCCGCTCTGTACGGCATCTTCACCATCATCACCTACTACTCCGGTTTCCGTGCTGGCTTCTGCTTCTCCGCAGGTGCTACCGACCTGGTGTTCTCCGCTTCTCTGCCTGCAGCTGCTAAGACCTGGATGATCATTCCTCTGGGCATCGCTGCATTCGTGGTGTTCTACTTCGTGTTCTACTTCGCCATCACCAAGTTCGACCTGAAGACCCCCGGCCGTGAGGACGAGGATGCCGAAGAGGCTGAGAAGAAGGTCGTTCTGGCCAACAACAACTACACTGAGGTTGCTGCTGGCGTGCTGAAGGCCATCGGCGGCAAGGAGAACGTCTCCAGCGTGGACTACTGCGCTACCCGCCTGCGCTTCACCATTAAGGACTACACCGCTGTGGATGAGAAGGCTGTGAAGGCTGCCGGTGCTGCCGGCGTCATCCGCCCCGACAAGACCACCTGCCAGGTCATCATCGGCACCAAGGTGCAGTTCGTGTATGATGAGCTGAAGAAGATGCTGTAAGCATCCTTCTGAGCACGCTTTTGCGCGGAAGGCTGGTTGCTTCCGCATCCATTCCCAAACTGTAAAAATGCCGCCGAGGGCGGGCGTTTACGCCCCGCTTTCGGCGGCATTTTGTTTTGTTCACAAACCGGCTACCCTTTTGGCCGGAAAACGTGCTATACTGAAAACAACAAAGCAAAATAACAGGAGGTTCCCCATTATGAAGATCATTCGTGCAAAGGATTACAAGGATATGTCCCGCAAGGCTGCCAACATCATCTCCGCACAGGTCATTATGAAGCCCAACTGCGTGCTGGGTCTGGCGACCGGCGGCACCCCTGTTGGCGCATACGCTCAGCTGGTGGACTGGTACAACAAGGGCGACCTGGATTTCTCTGAGGTCACCACCGTCAATCTGGACGAGTACCGCGGCCTGCCCAAGGAGCACCCCGAAAGCTATTGGAGCTTTATGCACAAGAACCTGTTTGACAAGGTCAACATCCGCCCCGAGGCCATCCATCTGCCCGATGGCACCAACCCCGATGCTGCGGATGCCTGCAAAAAGTACAACGAGATCATCCACAGCGTGGGCGGCATCGACCTGCAGCTGCTGGGCCTTGGCCCCAACGGCCACATCGGCTTCAACGAGCCGGGCGAGGCTTTTGAGCTGGAGACCCACTGCGTGGATCTGACCCCTGCCACCATCGAGGCCAACAAGCGCTTCTTTGACGGCAACGAGGATCTGGTGCCCAAGCAGGCCTACACCATGGGCATCAAGACCATCATGCAGGCCCGCAAGGTGCTGGTGGTGGCCAACGGTCTGGCAAAGGCCAAGGCAGTCAAGGCGGTCGTCTCCGGCCCTGTGACCCCCGAGTGCCCGGGCTCCATCCTGCAGATGCACCCCGACTGCATCCTTGTGGCCGATGAGGAAGCACTGAGCCTGCTGTAATTGCAGAACCTCTCCGTCATTGCTGCGCAATGCCACCTCCCCTAATGAGGGGAGGCCTTGGCAGCCGATTTCAGTGAATCTTTTTGCCAAAGGCTCCCCTACAAGGGGAGCTGGCGGGCGCAAGCCCGACTGAGAGGTTGCACGAAGGAAAGCGTGAGAATAAGAATATGATCATCAAAAATGCTCTGATTTATACCCCCCGCCACACCTTTGAGGAGGGGAGCCTGACCATCCGGGAGGGGCGCATCGTGCCTTTTGCACAGCCGGAGGAAGGCGAGGAGATCGTGGATGCCAAGGGCGCTTACGCTCTGCCGGGCCTGGTGGATATCCACTTCCACGGTGCCATGGGCAAGGATTTCTGTGACGGCAATGAAGAAGCCATCCAGACCCTGGCCGATTTTGAGGCCGGTAAGGGCGTGCTGGCCATCTGCCCCGCCACCATGACCTTTTCGGAAGAGATCCTGAACGGCGTGATGGATGCTGCCGCCGCCCATCAAAACGGCAGAGGCGCAGACCTTGTGGGCATCAACATGGAGGGCCCCTTCATCAGCCCCAACAAGGTGGGTGCCCAGAACCCGGAGTATCTCCACAAGGCGGATGTTGCAATGTTCCGCCGCCTGCAGAAGCGGGCAAACGGCCTGATCAAGCTGGTGGATATCGCCCCGGAGGAGCCGGGTGCGCTGGAGTTCATTGCCGCCTGCCATGATGAGGTGCGCATCTCCATTGCCCACACCTGCACCAGCTACGACACCGCCAACGCCGCCTTTGACGCAGGCGCGACCCACATGACCCACCTGTACAACGCCATGCCCGGCATCACCCACCGGGAACCCGGCCCCATCATTGCGGCGCTGGAACGGGGCGCGGAGGTGGAGCTCATCACCGACAATGTCCACATCCACCCGGCCATGGTGCGGTTCACCTTCAACACCTTCGGGGATGACCATGTCATCCTGATCGCCGACAGCATGATGGCCTGCGGCCTGCCCGACGGCCAGTACAGCCTGGGCGGCCAGGCGGTCACGGTCAGCGGCCCCCGTGCTACCCTGACCGAGCACCCCGGCACCATTGCGGGCAGTGCTACCTGCCTGTACGACTGCATGAAGCGTGCCGTGCTGGAGATGAACGTTCCGCTGGAAAGCGCTGTCCGCGCCGCCAGCGAAAACCCCGCCAAGAGCATTGGCATCGACAATGATTACGGCAGTCTGGCAGCAGGCCGCTACGGCAATGTGATCCTGGCGGACAAGGAGCTGAACATCCAGGCTGTCTACCAGAAAGGGACCCGTATCGTATGAACCCCGAGAACCTGACCTGGCGGCTGCTGACCGCCGAAGAGCTGACGAACGTTTACCTGAACGAGATGCGCCGGGATTTTCCTGCCGGAGAGCTGAAGCCCCTGAGCATGATCCTGAACAGCGAGGCCGCCGGTACCGCCCACACCTGGGGCGTGTACGAGGACGACGCGCTGGTGGCGTATCTGTTGATGGTGCGGCCCGTGGGCTGTGAGGTGAGCCAGCTGGACTACTTTGCCGTTCTGCCCCAATACCGGGCCGGCGGCATCGGAGCCGCTCTGCTGGCCGCCCTGCCTGACCACGAGAAGGGCGCGCAGGCCATCCTCATTGAAGCGGAGTGCCCCGAAAAAGCCGAGGACGAGGCCATGGCTGTGCGCCGCCTGGGTTTTTATGCCCGGTGCGGGGCCAAGGACACCGGCTGGACAGAGCATCTCTTTGATGCCTGGTTCCGGGTGCTGGTGCTCCCCTGCTGCGGCGGAAAGGTGCGCAGCCCCGAGGAGGCCGTGCGGCAGCTGGCAGACTGCTACCGCCGCACCATGGGTGAGCCCCAGTGGCGCAGGAACGTCACCTTCTACCGCCCCGATGGCGTGGAGGTCGAGCTTTAACGACGGTGCTTTGTCCATCCGTGCAGACTTTCCCGATATGCCAAGGGCTCCCCTATTAGGAGCAACAGCAACAACCGCCGCCAGTGGCGGATAAAGGGCGTTGCTGTTGGGGCCGCGGCCAGCAAGACATAAGTGTTGTTTACAACACGAAATGAATGCTGGGAGCCGCAACCCGTACTTGGCGAGCGTAGCGAGACTGAGAGGTTGAATTCTGTCCCTTGACAGTCTGGGTAAATATGGTACTATGGTGATAGGAACAAACCAGATCTGAAATGGGAGGAATTTCTGATGCGCAATGTTTTTTCCCGCCGTGATTTTCTGAAAGCATCTGCCGCCGCTGTGCTGGCCGCTTCTGCCGCTGGTGTCCTCACTGGCTGTGATGGGGGCGGCAGCGAGATCCCGTCCGCAACCATCGGGCTGGGTGAGTTTGAAGTGACCATGACCGCAGATATGGGCCGCGATAGCAAAGAGGACTTTGGACAAAATAATCTCTTCTATATCTACATTCCCAAAATGAAAATTAAGTATAACGGAAATGGTGCAATTGCTATTCCGTTTAAGGATGTGTTCACGGCCCAGATCACAGAGAAAGAAGTAAAGCCGCGAAACGGAAGCGCTCTTATCAAGAGTGCGGCGGATATTCCGTTTGGTAACACGGCAACTTATCAGCCGGAATTTGTATTCACCGTTGCTGAAGATGGTGCGTTCAGAGCAGGTGGCACATTGAAACTGCGCGTGACCCTGCAAAGCAGAACAGCTGAATTTATCCTGACCAGTGACGGAAAGGTAAGTGCTTCCCTAGTTGCCGAAAAAGCATAATATCCCCCAAAAGCCCGAGGTGCACCCGCACCCCGGGCTTTTTTGCGCCCAAATTTTACATTGGAGTCAAAACATATCCAAACAATTTACCTCGATTTTTCCCGCTTGTGGTCGAAGCGGCTTATCGACTGGGATACAATAGTGCCGTACCCAGGAAAAACACGAAAACAAGAGCCGGGAACGGAAAGCCCGGATGTTTGGAGGACAAATATTATGAAAAAGATCACGCGTCGTTCGTTTCTTACTGTCTGCGGTGCTGCTGCTGCCGCTGCTGCCCTGACCGCCTGCGGCGGCTCTGCTTCTTCTTCTGCCTCTACTGCTGCAGGCTCTGCTGCATCTTCCACCGCTGCTGCCCTGTCCGGCAACGTTGCTGCCGGTGGTTCCACCTCCATGAAGAACGTCATCGCTGCCCTGACCGAAGGCTTTGCTGAGGTTGAGCCGGGTGTCACCGTCAGCTACGACCCCACCGGTTCCGGCGCAGGCATCACCGGTGCTGCCGATAAGACCCTGGACATCGGCCTGTCCTCCCGTGCCCTGAAGGACGACGAGAAGGCTGACGTGGAGGGCACCACCATCGCTCTGGACGGCATCGCCATCATCGTCAACAACGCAAGCAAGGTGGAGGACCTGACCGTTGACCAGCTCAAGCAGATGTTTACCGGCGAGATCACCAACTGGTCTGAAGTGGGCGGCGACGACGGCGAGATCGTTCTGATCGGCCGTGAGGCTGGTTCCGGCACCCGTGATGGCTTTGAGAGCATCGTGGAGGTCAAGGACAGCTGCAAGTACGCGCAGGAGCTGACTGCTACCGGCGCTGTCATCAGCGCTGTGGAGGCCAACCCTCTGGCCATCGGCTACGCTTCCCTGTCCGCTGTGGGCGACACCGTGAAGATGGTCACCGTTGGCGGTGTGGAGTGCAGCGAGGAGACCGTCAAGGACGGCAGCTACGAGGTGCAGCGTCCCTTCGTGTTCGTCACCAACAAGTCTGCCGCCCTGTCTGAGCAGGCACAGGCCTTCTTCGACTTTGCCACCAGTGCCGATGCTGCTGACCTGATCCGCACTGCCGGTGCTGTTCCTGTGAATGAGTAATTGCGGAAAGCAATGATGCTATGAACAACAAAAAGATCTCTCTCCCCAGAACCCCTGCTGCGTGGCTGGAAGCGGTGATGAACTTCATCTTCTTCCTCTGCGGCATTCTGGCGGTGGGCTGTGTGCTCCTGATCTCGGTGTACATGGTCCTCTCCGGTGTGCCTGCCATCCAGAAGATCGGGCTGTTCCGGTTCCTGTTCGGCACCCGGTGGGCTTCCACCGCTGCCGACCCGGCCTACGGCATCCTGCCCTTCATCCTGTCCAGCGTTTACGGCACGCTGGGTGCCACCGTGATCGGTGTGCCCATTGGCCTGCTGACGGCGGTGTTCCTCTCCAAGGCCGCAGGCCCGAAGGTGCGCACCGTGGTCGTGACCGCCATTGAGCTGCTGAGCGGCATCCCCAGCGTGGTGTTCGGCCTGCTGGGCATGCAGGTGCTGGTGCCCGCCGTGGCCAGGACCTTTGGCAAGGCCTCCGGTGCCTGCCTGCTGAGCGCCATCGTGGTGCTGGCGGTGATGATCCTGCCCGGCATCGTGTCGGTGTCGGTCACAGCGCTCAACGCTGTGCCGCCGGAGTATGAGCAGGGCAGCCTGGCTCTGGGCGCAACGGATGTTGAGACCTGGTTCAAGGTCAGCGTCCCCGCTGCCAGGAGCGGCATTGCCGCCGGTATCGTGCTGGGCATCGGCCGCGCCATCGGCGAGGCCATGGCCGTGATGATGGTGGCTGGCAACAGCCCCAACATGCCGGACAGCCTGTTCCGCAGCGTCACCTTCCTGACCACCGCCATTGCCAAGGAGATGAGCTACGCCAGCGGCCTGCAGAAACAGGCGCTGTTCAGCATTGCGCTGGTGCTGTTCGTCTTTATCATGGGCATCAATATCCTGCTCAATGTGGTGCTGAAGGGAGGAAAGCGCGATGAATAACAGTGCTTCTGCCTCCCGCCGCACCTGGAACCGCGTGATGAACGCTCTGGTCTGGGCCTCGGCTGTGCTGGTCATCGTACTGGTGGCAGGCATTCTGGGCATGGTGCTGGTGCGGGGCATCCCGCACATCAGCTGGAAATTCCTGACCACCACCGCCAGTGTGCTCAAGGGCACGGACGGCATCCTGCCTGCGATCCTCAACACGCTGTATGTCATCCTGCTGACGCTTCTGATCGTACTGCCGCTGGGTGTGGGCGCGGCCGTTTACCTGACTGAGTACGCCCGGAACCGCAAGGTCATTTCGGTGATCGAGTTCACCAACGAGACGCTGGCGGGCATCCCCAGTATCATTTACGGTCTGGTGGGTATGCTGGTGTTCGCCCAGACGCTGGGCTTCCAGACCTGCCTGCTCTCCGGCAGCCTGACGCTGGTGATCATGAACCTGCCCACCATCATCCGCACCACCCAGGAATCCCTGAAAACGGTGCCCCAGGGCTACCGTGAGGGCGCGCTGGGTCTGGGTGCGGGCAAATGGCACATCATCCGCACCATCGTGCTGCCCTGCAGCATCGACGGCATCGTGACCGGCTGTATCCTGGCTGTGGGCCGCATCGTGGGCGAGAGCGCCGCGCTGCTCTTCACCGCCGGTGCCGCCGAGGTCATTGCCAACGGCGTGCTCAAGGCCTACACCTCCAACGGTGCCACCCTGTCGGTGCTGCTCTACCTCCGTGCCTTTGAGGACGGCGATTTCGACTCCGCCTGGGCCATTGGTGCAGTGCTGCTGGTGCTGGTGCTTGCCATCAATCTGGCAGCCCGGCTGGCAAAAACCAAACTGAAACAGAAGCTGTAAATAACTCCCTCCGTCATCGCTGCGCGATGCCACCTCCCTCACGGAGGGAGGCTTATCCTGCCCGCAACGCAAAAGGCTCCCTCTCAGAGGGAGCTGGCGCGGCATAGCCGCGACTGAGGGAGTCAATACAAGAGGAAAACTATGGAAAACGTATCACCCATTATCACAGCCAGAAACCTGAACCTCTGGTACGGGGATTTCAAGGCGCTGAAAGATATTTCGCTGGACATGGGCGAGCGGGAGATCACGGCCCTCATCGGCCCCTCCGGCTGCGGCAAGTCCACCTTCCTGAAGACCCTGAACCGGATGAACGACCTTGTGCCCGGGATCCGCATCGAGGGCGATGTCCGCCTGAAAGGGCAGGACATCTTTGCCCGCGAGATGCAGCCCACCGAGCTGCGCCGCCGGGTGGGCATGGTGTTCCAGAAGGCCAACCCCTTCCCCATGAGCATCTACGATAACATCACCTACGGCCCCAGGCTGCACGGTGTGCACAACAAGGCAGAGCTGGACGAGCTGGTGGAAAGCTCCCTGAAGGGTGCCGCCCTCTGGAACGAGGTCAAGGACCGCCTGAAAAAGAGCGCTCTGGGCCTTTCCGGCGGCCAGCAGCAGCGCCTGTGCATTGCCCGCGCCCTGGCTGTCAAGCCCGAAGTCCTGCTGATGGATGAGCCCACCAGCGCCCTGGACCCCGGCTCCACCATGAAGGTGGAGGAGCTGATGAGCGAGCTGAAAAAGAACTACACTGTGGTCATCGTGACCCATAACATGCAGCAGGCAGCCCGTATCAGCGACCGCACCGCCTTCTTCCTGCTGGGCGAGCTGGTGGAAGCCGGCCCCACGGCGCAGATCTTCAGCACCCCGCAGGATAAGCGCACCGAGGATTACATTTCGGGCCGGTTCGGCTAAGGAGAAAAACGCAATGAGCAACCGCACACAATACGAAAATGACCTTGCCGCCCTGAAAACGGCCCTGACCGAGATGGGTCAGAGCGCTGCCGATGCCGTGGAAGCTGCAATGGAAGCCCTCTGCACCGCCGATGCCGAGGCTGCCGCCGCCGTGGCGCAGGGCGATGGCCGCATCAACAACATGGAGCGGGACATTGAGCACCGCTGCATGACCCTGCTGCTCCGCCAGCAGCCGGTGGCAGGCGACCTGCGCCGCATCTCCACCACCATGAAGGTGGTCACGGATGTGGAGCGCATCGGCGACCATGCCTCCGATATCGCGGAGATTATCCCCCATCTGGTCACTGTCCGCAAGGAGGGCGACCCTGCTGTGAGCCAGGCCATCAAGATGGGCCAGAAGGCGCACAAGATGATTTTGGATGCCCTGAATGCCCTGACCTCTGAGGACGAGCAGGCCGCCCTCAGGGTCATTGCCGCCGACGATGAGGTGGACTACGATTTCAACGCCATCAAGCATACGCTGGCGCAGGAGATCGCCGCCGACCCCGGCAAGGTGGATGCCGCCCTGGATCTGCTCATGGTCATCAAGTACCTGGAGCGCATCGGCGACCACGCCGTGAACCTGGCCGAGTGGGTGGAGTTCGTCCGCAGCGGGCGTTATCATAACGAAAATATGTTCTGATCTCTTGTTTCTGTAAAAATTTGAGCTTTCTGCAATTATTTCTGTGCCCCGCCCGTATTATAGGCAGAAAGGCTTCCCCAGAAAGCCTGATGAACTGGCTGCGGCGGGTGTCCGGCATCCCCCTGTCCCCGCCCGCCGCTGCCGCAACGGAGGGTTTTAACGCTATGGTACAGACCAAGAATTTCCCGCTGGAAACGCGCGGCGAGGCGGTCAGCCGCGAAGCGCTGGTCCAGGCGGCATTACAGGAGATCACCCAGAATTACCGCGAAGCAAGCCTTTCCAATGTGGCCCGCAGCTACGGCGTTTCGCTGGCGTATGTCAGCGAGTGCGTCCGGGCCCAGACCGGAAAGACCTATAAGGAGCTGCTGCAGAAGCACCGGATGGAGACCGCCGCCCGCCTGCTGCGCCGCAGCGACCTGAACATCCAGCAGATCATCACCCAGGTGGGCTACGAGAACACCAGCTACTTCTACCGCCTGTTCCATGAGCGGTATGGCCAGAGCCCCCGGGAGTACCGCCGGGCACGCAGCCAGCGCACATAAGTGCATCAGTGAACGACCCTCTCCGCCTTTGCAGCAGGCTTTGACGGAGAGGGCCGTTTTGTGTTATATTAAGGCAGAACGATCAGGGCGGGCAGCGGCCCGCCGGAAGAGAGGTTGGATGACGATGTTTCGTGGAGCAAGACGTGCAGATCTGGATGCGATCCTGAAAATTTATGCCCGCGCCCGGCAGGCGATGGCGGATTCCGGCAACCCCACCCAGTGGGGAGATCATTTCCCGCCGCAGGAGCTGCTGGAAGAGGACATTGATTCCAACCGGCTGTTCCTCTACCTTGTCAACGGCGAGCTGGAGGGCGTGTTTGCCTTTATCCTTGGCCCGGACCCCACCTATGCCCGGATCGAGGATGGCAAGTGGCTGAACGATACCCTGCCCTACGGCACCATCCATCGGCTGGCTTCGGCGGGCAGGCACCCCGGCGTTGCCGCCGCTGTGATCACCTGGTGCCTGGAGCACTGCGAGAGCCTGCGGGCCGACACCCACGCCGACAACAAGATCATGCAGCACCTGCTGGAAGAAAACGGCTTTACCAAGTGCGGCATCATCCATGTGGAGGATGGCACGCCCCGCATTGCCTACCAGAAAATGTCCCTTACCCTGCCTTTGCGCCGGGATTGAACCGCAAAAATGCGCCGCCCCACCGGAAACAATGGAGCGGCGCTGTTTTTATACAGTTCTGTCAGCCGTGGAAGGGAGCGGGTGCGCCTGCGTTCAGGAAGCGGCAGCTGCTGCCGGAGCTTCCGGGGCGGGCTGCTCTGCCGCAGTTTCTTCCGGCGTGGGCTGGAAATACTTCTCGTACAGCTCCATGCCGATGCGGTAGCCCTGCCACACGATGACTGCCGTGCCTGCACCGGCCACGCCGATGATGGCGGCAGTGCCCAGAATGCTGGGCTCGCTCTCGATGGTGGCATCCCGGTACTGGGCCTCCACGGTCACGGTGCTGCCCTTGGCCACGCTGCCCGCCGGGATGGTAAAGCTCTCCTCGTTGTAGGCAACCGCCGGGTTGCCCAGCAGGCTGGCTTCATCCATGGCCCACAGGTCGAACACCATGCCCTCGGGCACGGCGCTCTGGTTCAGCGTCACCTTGACCTCGGCATCCACCGGCACGCTGGCGCTGGTCATGGCTTCGCCGCCGTTGTAGGTGAACGTGCCGCCTTTCACCGTCAGGGTGTAGGTGGAGGCTTCGGGTTCGGGCTCGGGTTTGGGTTCGGGCTTCGGGTCGGGAATCTTCTCCCAGTTGGCGTAAAGGGTGAACCGGCCGGTGGGAGCGCCAGTGAAATCATAAGGTTTGCCATCTTTGGTGAGCCAGCCCTTGAACTCGTAGCCGGAAACGGTGGGAATTGTGGTGGGAGCTGTCAATGTTTCGCCCGTTTTGACGGATACTGTTATCATCCGCTTTGCTTCAGGCACTTTGTCGCCATAGTCGAAGGTGACGAGAGTGGGGACATAGCCAGAAAGAGCAGAAATAACGCTTTCACTTGTGCCAGAGTAGCTGATGTCATTCAGGCTGGTACAACCATCGAAAACATTCGATCCAATTGAAGTTACACTGTCGGGAATCGTGATACTGGTGAGGTTGGTGCAGTTAAAAAAAGCACCCAATTGGATAGAAGTTACGCCGTCGGGGATTACAATACTGCTCAATTTAGAACAACCAGAAAAAGTATGAGACCTGATAGAAGTTATGTTATTTGTTGAAAGTGTTATGCTGCTTAAATTGGTGCAAGAATCAAAGGCATTCACACCGATATATGTGACACTTTGTGGAACTGTAATGTTAGTGAGGCTGGAACACTCAGAAAAAACCCCTTCGCCAATAGATACTACGCTATCTGCAATATCAACATGAATTAGCTTGCTAAACCGAGTAAAAGCAAGATTACCAATTGAAGTTACACCGGGAGAAACGACAACAGAGGTGATTTGATCCCGGAAACTGCGCCATGGTTGATGACCGCTCATTAGATAATCTTCCATTGCACCACTGCCGCGAATCGTCAACGTATAAGTACTCGGGTCATCCGTGTTTTCGGTCAGCTGCCAAGTGACACCAGACCCATCTCCAGCTGCGCCGCCGGTCAGCTTGGCACCGGATTCAACCACCAACTGGACATTCGGGTTCAGGGGGCGCAGTGCGTTTTTCTCACCGGAGAAATCATAACTGTCGCTTGTCAGCGTCAGCGTGCCATTCTCAAACTTCCAGCCGTTGCCGCTGTAATCCTGGGTGCCGCCTTCGGTGCCAACGGGGTAGCCGTTTTCGTCGATCACCAGCCGGGTCAGCGGGCTGATGGTTACGGTTGAGCCATTTGCAGGCGGTGCGGTAAAGGTAACTTTATAAGCGGAATGACCATCGAACTCAATCTTGAGATTGCTCTCACACCAGTCGGAAAGAAGCGTAGGCTGTGCATTATCAATGGTTACATCAAGGGGTGGAAGATTTTGGAAATTGATCGCAGGCTCAAAATGATAGATTATATCAACAGAAACAGATGCCTGATTCGGGATGATATAACATGAATCACGATACTCATTGACCAAAACCCCTTCATAACCGGTGGGTGTTTTTGCTTTGAGGGTATAACCCGGTTCTATGCCACTTCCGGTTAGCTCATCTTTGAAAGTACCGCCGTTGATCGTGCCGCCATTGTTTGTAACGGTGCACGAAGAAGCCCGATTACCAAACTGACCATTTTCAATCTTGCCTTCAGATTCATTGGAAACGGAAGAAGAAAAAAGGCCGCCGGTAATAGTACCATGATTTATAACGGGCATGTCGTAAACGCCACTCGTTATAATGCCATAATTGGTAATACTGGGATCAGGATTTTGAATGTACCAAAAATCACCATTTTCAATCGTTGCGTGTTCCCCTATGATGGCAGAACATAAAATACTGATTGAATCCAGACGGATGCTTCCGCGAGCTATCAAATTATAGGTAGTGTGGCTTTCGGGGGCGATGGTCAAAACTTTAGCTGTATCATCATAGCTCCAGCCATCACCGGTATAAATATTGTGCCCATCAGAATCGGTTGTAGGAGCTATACCATCGAGAACCGGATAACCAGACCAAATTTGCAAAGGTTTCAAGGTGGAGCCGCTTTCCTCCGCCCACGCTGTGATTGCCGACACAGGCAGGAGCGTTACCGCCATGCACAGCGCCACCAGAAGGCTGAGTAGTCGTTTCTTCATAGGGGGTCCCTCACTTTCTTTGGGCCGGAAGTGGAGCTCCGGCAAAAATGGATGCTCTTACTTCCTTAAATACACGCCGCGCGAAATCCTTTCACCCTTTTTCAAAAAAATTTGAAAAAAAAAAAAGAAAAACCAGAATGCTGAGGTGGTGGCATCTCCTGACGATTGTGACCGAGCGCTCCCGGATACTTCTGATGAAGTATGCGGGGGCGTTTTTTCGTGGAACTGGGGGCTTGTGGAGCGGGGGCAATCGTTCTATAATACAAGCTGTGAAATGAATCACAAAAGGGGTGGAACGTATGGACAAAAAACTGAACGAGGCCGTGGCGGCGCTGCGGCCCCAGATGGTGGCGGCGCTCCAGCGGCTGGTGCGCAGGCGCAGTGTGGAGGCCGACCCGCTGCCGGGCAAGCCCTTTGGCGAGGAGGTGGATGCCTGCTTTGCCGAGGCGCTGACCCTCTGCCATGAGCTGGGCTTTGAGACCACCGACATGGATCGGTACATCGGCTGGTGCGAGATCGGCACCGGGGACGAGATGGTGGCGGTGCTGGGGCATCTGGACGTGGTGCCCGAGGGCGAGGGCTGGCATCACCCGCCCTACGCCGCCGAGATCGAGGGCGGCAGGCTGTATGGCCGGGGTTCCATTGACGACAAAGGCCCGGTGGTGGCCAGCCTGTTCGCGCTGAAGGCCATCCGGGATCTGGGCATTCCGCTCAACCGCCGTGTCCGGCTGCTGTTCGGCCTGAACGAGGAGACCAACGACCGGGACGTGCTGTACTACAAGGCCCACGGCGGGGAGATCCCGGTGCTGGGCTTCACCCCGGACGGCGAGTATCCGCTCATCAACGGCGAAAAGGGCATCCTGAACGAGAGCTATGCCGTGCAGCTGCACCAGACCGGGGCCTGGCAGCTGAGCAGGGTGCAGGGCGGCGTGGCCGGCAATGTGGTGCCGGACTACGCCTGCGCTGTGCTGACCGCCCCGGCGGGGGCCGCCCTGCCGGATGCGGAGCACATCACCGTGACAGCCATCCCCGGCGGCTATCAGGTGGAAGCGGTGGGCGTTTCGGCCCATGGCAGCCACCCGGAGCAGGGCGAAAACGCCATTGGGCGGCTGGTGTGCTACCTCGACCGGCTGCCGCTGGAGGGGGATGCCAAGCAGGCTGTGCACTTTCTGGCCGAGAAGCTGGGCACCGACCCCTACGGCGAGCGCCTGCTGGGCCACCGGCTGGAGGATGCGCTCTCCGGCCCCATGAGCTGCAACTGGGGGCTGATCGAGGGCGACGCGCAGCATCTGTGGGTCAAGCTGAACTACCGCTATCCTGTGACCATGGAACGGGCAGACTGCCAGCCCGCTGTGCAGGCCGCCTTTGAGGCCGCAGGCTGGGCACTGGATGGGCAGGTGCACAAGGAAAAGCTCTACTACCCTGCCGAGACCCCGCTGGTCAGCGCCCTGCTGGAGGTTTACCGGGATGCCACCGGCGACAATGCCCCGCCCAAGTGCATCGGCGGCGGCACCTACGCCAAGATGCTGCCCAATGTGGTGGCTTTTGGCCCCCTGTTCGCGGGGGACCCGGTCACAGAGCATCAGCCCGATGAATGCATCGATCTGGAACGTCTGGTACAGAACGCCCAGATCATTGCAAACGCCATTGTCAAGCTGGCAAACCTGCCGCTGGAATAAGAAGGAGGACGGGACTATGAAGATCACACAGGTGCGGCTGGGCCGCATTTCCACCCCGCTGCGGGTGCCGTTCAAAACAGCACTGCGCACTGTGAACAGCGTTGAGGATGTTATCGTGGAGCTCCACACCGATACCGGTGCGGTGGGCTACGGCGAAGCACCCCCGACCGGTGTTATCACCGGCGACACCACCGGGGCCATCCTCGGTGCCATTCGGGATCATATCGCCCCTGCCCTGCTGGGCCGCGACCTCGATGAATTTGAGGATCTGACCGCCGCTGTGCAGAAGGCGCTTGTCCACAACACCAGCGCCAAGGCCGCTGTGGACATGGCCCTGTGGGATCTGCTGGGCCAGAAGTACAGCGCCCCTGTTTACCGGATGCTGGGCGGTGCCCGCAAAAACATCGTGACCGATATCACCATCAGCGTCAACCCGCCGGAGGAGATGGCCCGGGATGCCCGCACCGCCGTCCAGCGCGGCTACGACTGCCTGAAGGTCAAGGTTGGCATTGACCCTGAGCTGGATGTGGCCCGCCTTGCTGCGGTGCGGCAGGCCGTGGGCCGGGACATCAGGCTCCGCATCGATGCCAACCAGGCATGGAACGCCAAGCAGGCGGTCCGCATCCTGAACCAGATGCAGGAGAAGGGGCTGGACATTGAGTTCGTGGAGCAGCCCGTGCCCGCCGCAGACCTTGAGGGGATGCAGTATGTCACCCGCCATGCCGATGTGCCCGTGCTGGCCGACGAGAGCGTGTTCAGCCCGGCAGATGCCCTGCGGATCATGCAGACCGGCGCGGCCGACCTGGTGAACATCAAGCTGATGAAGTGCGGCGGCATCACCAATGCCCTGCGCATTGCCGCCGCCGCTGAGGTGTACGGCGTGGAGTGCATGATCGGCTGTATGCTGGAAGCAAAGATCTCGGTCAACGCCGCCGTGGAGCTGGCCTGCGCCAAAAAGATCATCACCAAGATCGACCTCGACGGCCCGGTGCTCTGCAGCGAGGACCACATCCTTGGCGGTGCTGTGTTTGACGAAAAGAACATCACCGTCTCCGACGCGCCCGGCATGGGCATTCAGGGCTTTGTGCCCGGCAAGGTGTCCTATCTCGACTAAAACAGGAACAGACCGCATCCCGAAACACACGGGGTGCGGTCTCTTTTTGTGAAATTGTATTCTATGCGCGGACAGTGAAAAAGCTCCTGTCAGTACACATTGAAATAAAAACCAAAAAAAACAGGAAAAATCTTTGACTTTTCGGCCTGCGAGGCGTATAATCGTACTTGTTCCGTGTAGAGGAATGGGAAAACTGTGCGCAATGGGCGTACAATCTGGATAGGGGAGTGGAAAAGTTATGAAAACATTGAAAGCGGTTGCGGCAAGGTACAACGCCACCAGCCTGATCCTGCGCATCGTCATCGGCCTTGCGGTCGGTGCGGTGCTGGCACTGGCGGTGCCCGGTGCGGGCTGGGTGGAAGAGTTCGGCAGCCTGTTCGTGGGTGCCCTGAAGGGCATTGCCCCGGTGCTGGTGTTCGTTATCGTGGCCAGTGCGCTGGCGCAGGGCACGTCCAGGCTGGACCGGCGCTTTGGCACGGTCATCTGGCTGTACATGCTCACCACCTTCCTGGCCGCCGCCATTGCGGTGGTGACCAGCTTCCTGTTCCCTCAGACCGTCGTTCTGGCTGAGGCGGCAGAATCCGAGGTGGTGCCCCAGGGTCTGGGCGAGGTGATGAACACCCTGCTCACCAACTTTGTGGCAAACCCCGTCAGCGCCCTGCTGAACGGCAATTACATCGGCATCCTGTTCTGGGCCTGCCTGTTCGGTCTGGCCATGAAGAAGTACGGCGCAGACAGCACCAAGCTGTTCCTGGCAAACACCGCGGATGCAGTCTCCCAGATCGTCCGCTGGATCATCAATCTGGCACCCTTCGGCATCATGGGCCTTGTGTACACCAACGTGTCCAGCAATGGCCTGTCCATCTTTACCCAGTACGGCAGGCTGCTGCTCCTGCTGGTGGGCACCATGCTCTTTATGGCACTGGTCGTCTCGCCCTTTATCATCTTTGTGTATCTGCACTGCAACCCGTATCCGCTGGTGTTCCGCTGCCTGCGTGAATCCGGCCTGACCGCCTTCTTCACCCGCAGCTCTGCCGCCAACATCCCGGTCAATATGGATCTGTGCGAAAAGCTGGGGCTGGATAAGGATATGTATTCCGTCTCCATCCCCCTGGGCGCTACCATCAATATGGATGGTGCCGCCATCACCATTACCATTATGACGCTGGCTGCGGCCAATACGCTGGGCATTCAGGTGTCCCTGCCCGCCGCCATCCTTCTTTCGGTGATGAGCGCTCTGGGTGCCTGCGGCGCTTCCGGCGTGGCTGGCGGCTCCCTGCTGCTGATCCCCATGGCCTGCTCCCTGTTTGGCATCTCCAATGATATCGCCATGCAGATGGTCGGTGTCGGCTTTATCATCGGCGTGGTGCAGGATTCCGTGGAAACTGCCCTGAACTCCGCCGGTGACGTGGAATTTGCCGCCACTGCGGAATATCACCAGTGGCGCAGGGAAGGCAAGCCCCTGCCGGCGTTCCTGTGCAAGTGATGCAAAACTGAAATGGCTTTTCAAAGGCTGCTGTGCTGCTGGCACGGCGGCCTTTTTGTTTGGAACTTTTTTCTGGGCATTTTGCACAGGAAAGCCCTCGTCCTGTTGGAAATTGACGGATTCTGACGGATTTTGCATGAGAGTATCCCCTTTTGCAGAAGAAATTCTGGGCAAAACGGAGAGAAAATCTGAAAAAACTTTCCAAACAAGGTTTCAATCGTCCATGTATACAAGAACTTTATTTTTCATAAAAAACGTTTTGTGCTAGTTGCGCAAAGAACGAAAGAACGTTAAAAATGTATCACTAAATTCATAGTTTGTTCATAGAATTTATAAAACGATTTCATAATTGAGTGGCATAATATGGCCATCCTCAGAGAGGGGAACAAAAGAACGAAGGGTTCTGAACGGTTCCGCTTTGAGGATGCAGGGAGATAGAGGCCCTGCCAAAAAACACAATGACATTTACCGATATACGGAGGATATTTATTATGATGAACAAGAACACTGCTATCCTGGACAACACTATGATGGACGCTTACCTGACTGTCACCGAGGGCGTGTCCGATAACTGCGGCATTGGCCTGGCTTTTGCAAGCCTGCTCGAGAGCGCAAAGAAGAACTTTGTCAACCAGAGCAACCGCCGCGCTGTCAATGCAAGCTTTGCCGGCTGATCTTCTCCAATTTGCCGGTTGAAGATTCTCCTTCTTTTTTTGTTACAGCTGCTGCCACACTGTAATATGAACTGAAAAGCCCGGAACCACCTGCCGCCATAGCAGGTACGGTTCCGGGCTTTTTTGCTGTGCGGGGTCGGTCAGCGCAGGGGGTTTAATCTGTCAGCTTTGCTTTCTGCAGCGCGGCCACGATCAGCGGAATGAGGATGAGCTGCGCCACGATGCCGGGCACGGCAGTGAGCACCGCACCGGACAGGAACGCGCTGAATGGGAAACCAGAGCCGGACAGACCGGCCAGCACAAAGCGCACCGCACCCCAGACAAGGCGGCCTGCCACCATCGAGGTGACAAGGGTGGCGTAGATCATGGGCAGGGTGTGCTGCACCTTGCGGTACATGAAACCGGCCACAGCGCCGTATGTGGCCAGCTCAAAGGCCATGGCGATGGCAATGGGGTACATCGGGGGCATCCCGAACAGCACCGAGCGGAGCAGCGGGGCGGCAAAGCCCAGTGCCAGGCCCCAGGGGCCGCCCAGCACAAAGCCTGCCAGCAGCACCGGGAAGTGCATGGGGCAGAGCATATTGCCGATCTGAGGCACATGGCCGGTGATCATGGGCAGCACAAAGGCCAGTGCCAGAAACAGTGCGGCCAGCACCAGATCACGGGTCGTGGAACGGGTCTTGGTATTCATCAATGATTCCTCCTGAAAATGCGCAGACAAAAAGGGCCTGCCGCCAGCACGCGCGCCAGCGGCAGACCCCTTCATGGTGTCTGTTTCAAAATAATGTTTGCGGGGAGAAACACGGGCTTCGGCCCGCAAAGCCCCGGCTTCAGCCGGGAATTGTGCAAAAAGTATAGCAGATGCAAAGCCGCCTTGTCAAGCTCAGCGGATGAGGATGGTTACGGGGTGGTGTTTGCGGATTTTTGAAATTTGTAGATGTAATAAAAGGAATCTTCACCGGGGCCTTCTGCAAATGTACTGTTACAGACATTGGTGTGAGAATAACCATTGTCGGAGGCTGTGTTCAATTCGGCATCAGAAAGCGCATGTTCCATAAAGAGCCAGATCTCAGGATAGGAAGAAGTGAAGCACTGAGAAATATCGGAGGATTCGATTTGAGCATGGACACGACCCGGAAAGTAATAATCAAAGAGTGTCCAGTCTAGGAAGTAGTTCGTTGTATAAAGAACTGCATCCTGAGAGGGGGTAATAACTTCCAGACACTGGGTGGTCGCAAGGTCGATGCGCTTTTCCCGCTGATAGGTTTGGTAGAGATCCGGTAGACTGCACACCAGCGTGCCCAAAATCAGAATACTGGACAGAATGGTTCTCCAACGGACTTTAGACAGAAGAAAGCCAAAAACCAGGTAAACGACTGCGGTGAGCGGATAAAGGTATCGAACGAGAAAAAGCGGGCGAAAGGCATGTGAAACGATCAGCCCGACTGCGGAGGTGCCGGCGGCAGAAAGCAAGCCGGTCAAAAGCCAGATCGTATCAGGGGCGAAGAGCCATTTAGAGGACGATTTGGCCTGTGCTGTGAAATAAAGAAGGAGTGCAAGACCGAAAATGAGGACTGTCCAAGAAGGGTTGAAGAAGAATCCGATACAATTGATCGGAGAAGGAATGAAGGTGGACCACCAGTCTGTCGCAGCACGTTTGAAAGTGGGAAGCAATACCAGAAGCCAGGGAAGGTAGACGACCACTGCGGCACAATAAGTGATAAGGATTTTTTTGAAGCTGCTCTTATCCTGCGGAAGCAGAGAAAGCAGAGCCAGATAGAAAAATGCAACGGAAATCAGGGCATAGTAGTGCGTATAAGCGGCACAAAGAGAGGCGACGCTGAAAATGACCCAATCGGAGGTTTTACCGGAATGAAGAACGTTATGGAGTGCCAGATAGGCCGCCAACACAAAGAAAGCGCCGAGTGAATACATTCGGGCCTCGACATTGAACATGATAGCGGTATCAGTCAAAGAGGCAAAAGTGGAAACAACAACTGCGGGAATCAATCCGAACTGTCTGAAAATCACTGTACAGGCAAGAATCAGAATGAGTCCATAAGGAATCAGAGCCGACAGATGATAGACATATCCGTGATTGCCCAGAAGATGATATAGGAGTTGCGTGAAAAGATAGTACAGCGGTGGATGGTTATCTGCCGCTGTGACTTGGAGCATTTCAAAAACATTCATTTGGGCAAGGCCGATGCTGAACCCTTCATCTCCCCAGAAGGAGTTGTCAAAAATGCGGACAAAGTGCATGGCGAACAGCACAAGGGCATACAGGTACAGCAGCCAGGGCAAAATCCTGCGGCTGCGCTGTGCCCGGGATGTGGGTGCGGAAAAAGACATAGGAACCTCCCAAAATGATAAAAAAAGCAAACAAATTCATCTTATTATATCATACAGCGGCAAAAGATGATATTGCAAAGCGGCCAAAAGCTGCAAAAATGTTTTGCGGGGGCAAAATGGCCCTGCATTTTCAACAAAAACGGGAACATTTACAAGCGATTTTGCCAAGGGATGTACATTTTGCCGAAAGAACCTTGACGTTTTTGCATAGAATAGATAATATAGACTTGAGAAATAGCGCATCGGGGCGTACGGCCCGGGTGCGTACCATATCCGATGCAAACGCTGAGGTTCATACGGGAGGACCAAAGATGACAAATGCAGAAAAACTTACCCTGGCAAAACACGCCTGCCACATCCGCATGGGCGTGATCGAGGGCACTCACAGCGCCAAGTGCGGCCATCCGGGCGGCAGCCTGGATATCGCCGAGGTGCTGGCGTACCTCTATTTCGTAGAGATGAAGGTGGATCCGAAGGATCCCAAGAACCCTGACCGCGACCGCCTGGTGCTCTCCAAGGGCCATGCGGCTCCGGCGCTGTACGCCGCGCTGGCTGAGCGTGGGTTCTTCCCGGTGGAGGACCTCAAGACCCTGCGCAAGATCGGCAGCTACCTGCAGGGCCACCCCAACATGAACAGTGTGCCGGGCGTGGATATGTCCACCGGCAGTCTGGGTCAGGGCGTGAGCGCCGCCTGCGGCATGGCACTGGGTGCCAAGCACGCCGGTAAGCCCGTCAATGTCTACACCATCCTGGGTGACGGCGAGGTGGAAGAGGGCGAGTGCTGGGAAGCCTTTATGTTTGCTTCTCACTACGGCCTGTCCAACCTCTGCGTCATGCTGGACCGCAACCATCTGCAGATCGACGGCACCACCGAGACCGTGATGAACAGCGCCCCGCTGGAGGAGAAGCTGAAGGCCTTCAACTTCAACGTGCTGACCATCAACGGCCACGATTTTGATGCCATTGAGAGCGCCATCGCCGCTTTCCGCGCTGAGAACGAAAAGCCCACCTGCATCATTCTGGATACCCTCAAGGGCAAGGGCGTTTCCTTTATGGAGAACTCCGTTGACTGGCACGGCAAGGGCCCCAACGATGAGGAATACGCACAGGCCATGCAGGAGCTGAATGCAGCTTACGCCGCGCTGGAAGAGGAGGACAAGTAAGATGGCAGAAGTGAAGAAGATCGCTACCCGTGACAGCTACGGCAACACCCTGAAGGAGCTGGCCGCCGAGGGCCACGACGACCTGGTGGTGCTGGACGCTGACCTGGCTGCCGCCACCAAGACCGGCATGTTCCGCAAGGCGTACCCGGACCGTCACTTCGACTGCGGCATTGCCGAGGGCAACATGATGGGCGTGGCCGCAGGTCTGGCCACCATGGGTTATGTTCCCTTTGTTTCCAGCTTTGCCATGTTTGCCGCAGGCCGTGCCTTTGAGCAGATCCGCAACTCGATCGCTTACCCCCGCCTGAACGTCAAGATCGGTGCCACCCACGGCGGCATCTCTGTGGGCGAGGACGGTGCTTCCCACCAGTGCTGCGAGGACTTTGCCCTGATGCGCAGCCTGCCTGGCATGACCGTGATCTGCCCCGCAGACGATGTGGAGGCCCGCGCCGCTGTGCGTGCCGCTTACGCCATGCAGGGCCCTGTTTACCTGCGCTTTGGCCGTCTGGCTGTGCCTGTGTTCCACGATGAGGCTACCTACCACTTTGAGCTGGGCAAGGGCGAGCAGATCACCGAGGGCAGCGACATTGCCATCATCGCCACCGGCCTGATGGTCAACGAGGCCCGCCTGGCTGCCGAGCAGCTGGCTGCCGAGGGCATCCACGCCCGGGTCATCAACATCCACACCATCAAGCCTCTGGACGAGGAGATCGTCCTCAAGGCCGCCAAGGAGTGCGGCAAGGTCATCACCGCCGAGGAGCACAGCGTCATCGGCGGTCTGGGCGAGGCCGTCTGCGCCGTCCTGAGCGAGAAGCTGCCCACCCCTGTCCGCCGCGTGGGCGTGCAGGACAAGTTCGGTTGCTCCGGCCCCGCATGGGACCTGCTCAAGCTGTACGGTCTGGATGCAGCGACCATCTGCAAGACCGCTCACGAGATGCTGGTCTGATCCAGAAAGTCAATAAAAGCCGGTCGGCGTTGATATGTACCCAGTATTCTGGACACTGGATCAAAATTGAATAATTAAGCTTCCATCATGGATGCTTCTCTGAATTT